>Ga0209698_10000002_pt1 | contig 328011 bp, 323 predicted proteins | sample LitLauG_LLR_2012_FD_187203 | JGI IMG/M metagenome (GOLD analysis project Ga0209698, IMG submission 187203) | Freshwater sediment microbial communities from Pennsylvania, USA - Little Laurel Run_MetaG_LLR_2012 (SPAdes) (version 2) | ecosystem: Environmental > Aquatic > Freshwater > Creek >... | reverse complement strand
CGACGCGACGGCGCCGCGCGCCGTGAAGACGAGGAATTGCGCGTCGATGCCCGGCCGCCATGCGTTGCGGGCGATGGCGCGTTCGATGAGACGCCGCACGGCAGCGTCGTCGAACGTTCGCGGATAGGCGGTCCGATCGAGGGCGGCTCCGCCGAAGAGCGACGCATCGCGCGTCGTGCCGTTGGATCCCGTGAAGCCGGCTGCGGTCGCGTACCACGCGCTGCCGCCGGCGGAGGAGAGGAAGCGTTCGATGCCCGGGACGTAGCGCGGGCTCACATCGCTCCCGGGCGGGATCCAGAAGATCGCATAGGTGCGGCTGGCCGGTTGTACGGGACCGCCGTGCGAACGTAACTTGGCGTCGGCACTGCGGACGTTACGCGGCCAGTCGAAATGAATCGCGTATTCGCGCGACCCGCTCGCGCCGCGCCGCGGCGCGGTTTTCCGGAATTTGGCATGACCGTTCTTCGAGAACGGCAAGTAGCCGTAGGGCGTGAATACGTACATGCCGCCCGCTCGCGATGCCACGTAGACGGCTCCGTTATTGACGGCGGGCACGGTGGCGAGCGGCGAGCCCGTCGCGTAGTTCATCAAAACTTCGCCGGCTTCGGCGGGGCGCAGCGCCCACACGAGGCCGTCTGCGGTATCGACCATCATCGTATTGGCCGCGGCGCCGATGCCGGCCACCGCCGCGCTCAACTGATGCTGCCACTTGAGGGCGCCCGCTCCGGTGAGCGCGTACACGTTGCCGGCATCGTTGCCCACCGCAACCGACGTTCCGCTCGAGAGGAAGTTCAAGAGCGCGCACGTGCGAATCGGCGCGCCGGTCGCATAGGTCCACGCGACCGCACCCGTTGCGTCGCTGAGCGCGTAGAGCGAACCGTCCGTCGAGCCGACGTAGAGCACGCCGTTCGCGACGGCGGCGGGCGCGTAGACGGGTCCGTTCGTTTGCGCTTTCCAGAGCAGATTGCCGGCCGGCAAGGCGAAAGCGCTCACCGCTCCGGAATCGTCTCCCACGACGACGGTGCCCGCGGCCGTGTCGACGAGCGGTGAGGAGTGGATCGCGACGCCGAGGTTGAGCGAGGTGACGACGTTGCCGCTCGCTTCCGAGACGATCGTGAGCGAGCCGTTATCCGAGGTGAAGGCGACGTACCCGTTGCCGATCGCGGGCGACGAAACGTTGCCGCCGATCGGGATAGTGTAGAGCAGCGCGCCGGTTGCGGCACTCAGGGCGTACGCGTTGCCGTCGCTCGCGCCGAAGTACACCGTTCCGGCGTCGACGGCCGGCGTCGTTTGAATCGCGGCACTCGAATTGATCTGGTACGTCCAGGCCGGCGCGCCCGTCGTTGACGTCACGGCGGACATCAGCCCCGTATCGTTGCCGAAGTAGGCCGTCCCGTTGACGACGACGGCCGACGAACTCGACGGACTCGTCGCATTATAGTAGTAAGCGGGCGAGATGAAGATGCCGGGCCCGACGTGCAGCACCTGCGCGAGGAGCGGGTCGTTGCTTTCGAAGGACGTGTGCTGCGCGTTGCCGCCCGTTTGGGTCCACGAGTTTCCGACGGTGAAGGGCGCGACCGCGACGTCGTGGGACGTCGCTCCGGTCGCCACCAGCGTCGTCGGTCCGAGCGTCGACTTGGCGGGTAGCGATAACGGCGTCGGGGGGATAACGCCCGCGCTCGAGGTCATCGCGCTGCCGACGGTCGTGCCGTACAGCGTGAACGTCACCGTCTCGCTCGCGCCGAAGCCGTTGCCGCTGACCGTCGTCGTTCCGGCCGGCGGAACGTATGCCGGACTCACCGCAATGTTCGGCGCCGAGGCGCTGGGTTGAACGATGAAGTTCGATAGCGCGCCCGTGCGGTCGGCCTGGTGGGCGGCGTTCACGGCCGAAGCGAAGACCGCGAACGGTCCGCCGGCGGCCGCGACCGGGAAGGAAAACGACCACGAAGTCGACGGCTGGTTCGGCGCTTGCAGGGTTGCGGGATTGCTGACCGGTCCGCTCTGCCACTTCGAAGCCGCGGCGTTCCACCACGGCCCGCTGCGGCCGCCCGACTGCACGCCGATTTCGACGGCCGTCACCGCGTTCGCGTCGGTCGCCGCGCCTTGCACGGTCAGATTGCCGTTGGGATTGGCGATCGTCGAGCCGTTCGAGGGCGCCGTAATCGACGACGCCGGAGGCGCGACGTTGCCGCCGCCCGGGGCGAAATCGTACAAAAAGCCGTCGGTCGAAACGAGGATCAGGTGGCCGTTCGTCTCGGCGGGCGACGCCGTGACGTAACCTCCGGTCTGGTACGAGTAGAGTTGTTGGCCGTTGCTCAACGCCAGCGCGTAAAATTTACCCGAGAGATCGGCGAACGTAACGATTTCCTGCCCGCTCGAGCCGATGATGTTCGGGGTCGATTCCGGCTCGGCTACGGTCGGCACTTGCCACAGCTGCGTGCCCGTAACCGCGTTGACCGCGTAGACGCCTCCGAGGAAGCCGCCCACGAGCGTGCTGCCGTCGATCGCCATCCCGGCGATGTCGTCGCGCGTGACGTTTTGGCCGCCGAATTCATCGTACTGCCAAAGCGCGGCGCCCGTCGTCAGATCGAAGGCGTACACGTAACCGTATTTCGTCGAAACGTAGGCCGCGCCGTCGGCGAAACCGTTGACCCCCGGCGCCGTGACGGTCGGTGCGGAGCCGATCTCGTAGGGCCCTTTCTGGTTCGGGGGATTGTAGACGTTGTAATACCAGAGGCGCTTGCCGGTTTTCGCATCGACCGCGTACACGGTGCTGTCGATATCGGCGGTGCCGAAAACGATCGCCGGCTCCCCGGATTTCGTCAGCCCGAACGCCGCCGAAGCCCACGATCCGGCCGGCTGGTGACGATAGTTCGAGAAGGCGAAGAGCAACGCGCAGTTCCGCTCGTCGAGCGCGATCTCCGGACCGTTCTTCGCACCGTCTTGCACGCCGAAGTAGATCGCCCGCGTCCCGTCGGGCAGCTCGACGTAAATCGGACTGGACAAGACGTTGTAGTTGGTCTTGAAGCTGCAGAGCTGCTGCCCGGTTCTCGCGTCGAGCTTGTGCATCCGCTGGTCGTAGACGGTGTCGACCCACAGCGAATTGTCGGTCTTCACGTAGAGCGGCGTCGCGCGCAGCGCGTTTCCGATGCCGAGGTTGACCGACCACAACACCGCGCCCGTCGCTTCGTTAACGGCGAAGACGTCGCCGTTCTCGTCGCCCGCGTAGATCGTTTCCGCTTTGAGCGGCGCGTTGTAAGCGACGATGGGGGAGCCGATGTCCGCGAAGTAGAGCCGCGTCATCCAATTCACGCCGAGGCTCGCGGCGTTTTGCGTGCCGAGTTTCGGGTCGGCGCGATACCCCGTGTGTTGGGCGTTCGAGCCGAGGTTCGGCCACGGCGCCGGCACCGATACGGCCGCCGTTGCCGGGGTGCGCCCTTGCGGAGAGGCGACCAGAAGCAGCAGCGCCGCGAGCGCAAGCGCGGCGGCGGAAAGGAGGCGGGACATGAATTTGCGGTTAGCGATTTCTCGTCGGGCTCCCGCCGACCGGCGGCAAGGTGTGCGGGAACCGCGCAGGGCGCGAGCAATCTTGCCTGCATGTCAAACGAAGCAGGCTCTATACCGCGCCGTTGGAGCGTCGAGGTCGACGGCATTCGCTGGCTGCCGCGCATGAGCGACAAGGCGAGGATGAGCGCGAACGGGACGCTCGGCTGTTACTTGATGGGACATTCGCCCGTCGACCGCTCGCTCTTGAAGCGCTTGCGTCTGACGACCGCGGAATTCGTGCGCATCGCTGCGGCGTGCCACGACGACGCGGCCCTGCTCGCGGCGCTGCGCGCCCGCGGCATGGACGAGGCGGCGGTGCGGCGCTGGTCGGACGGCTTCGAACGTCGCTTCGGAGCGTTTATCCCGCTCTGGGACCTCGACGAAGGTTACAAGTCGCCGAACGCGCTCGAGAAATCGCTGATCGCGCTGCTGCGTTGCGTCGAGCATCCGCTCATGGCCGCGTACCGCCGCATCACGACCGCGCCGTAAGTGCAGCGGCTCACCTTCCCCCGCTGCCGGGCGGTTGCGGCGCCGTCCCCGACGAACGTCTAAGCGAACATGAGTTCCGCTCCACGAGCGACCGCGCACGAGCGCGTTGCTGCCGAGTCGCGTCTGCATGCCCTGCCGGGCACGGCCGTCGCTCCGCGCATCGCGTACTTCTCGATGGAAATCGCCCTCGAGCCCGGCCTGCCGACCTACAGCGGCGGACTCGGCGTGCTGGCCGGCGACATGCTGCGGTCCGCGGCCGACCTCGCGCTGCCCCTCATCGGCGTCACGCTGCTCTACCATCAAGGGTACTTCGTCCAGCACCTCGACCCGGCGGGGGTGCAGCGCGAGGCGCCGGAGGAGTGGGACCCGCGCACCCGCATGGCGCGCGTCGACCGCACCGTGCAGGTGTGCGTCGAGGGGCGCACCGTGCTCGTCGGCGCCTGGCGGTTCGACGTTACGGGCGCGGGCGGCCACCACGTCCCGGTGTACCTGCTCGATACCGATTTCGAAGGCAACGATCCGCGCGATCGCGCCCTCACCTCGGCCCTGTACGGCGGCGACCATCGCTACCGTCTCGGCCAGGAGACGGTTCTGGGATACGGCGGCTTCGCGATGCTCGAGGCACTCGGCCTCGTCGACGGCATCGCCACGTTTCATATGAACGAAGGGCACGCCGCGCTGCTGGTTCCGGCGGCCGTCGAGGCACGGGTGGCCGCGCGCGGCGGCGGCGAAGCGACGAGCGACGACTTCGCCGCGGTGCGGCGGCGCTTCGTGTTCACCACCCATACGCCGGTCCCGGCCGGACACGACCGCTTCGATACGGGCCTCGCCGTCGACGTCTTGGGCGAAGCGCGCACGCAGCTCATCGAGCGGCTCGGGGCGCTGCGCGAGGGCTCGGTGAACATGACGCAGCTGGCGTTGCGCGGTTCGCACTTCGTCAACGCGGTGGCGATGCGCCACGCCGAAGTGTCGCGCGGGCTCTTTCCCGGCGACGTGGTACACGCGATCACCAACGGCGTCCACGCCGGCCGTTGGACGTCGCCCGCGTTCGCGCTGTTATTCGATCGCTTCGTTCCGGGTTGGCGCCGCGACAACGCTCTGCTGCGCCACGCCGTCGGCATTCCGGCGGACGACGTGCTGGCGGCGCACCGCGCGGCCAAAGACGATCTGTTCGTCGAAATCAAGCGTCGCACGGGCGTCGAATTGCAACGGCAGTGCTTGACGATCGGCTTCGCGCGGCGCGCCGCCGAGTACAAACGCGGGTATCTCGCTTTTCACGACGTCGAGCGGCTCCTCCGCATCGCGCAGACGGCGGGCCCGCTGCAGTTCGTTTTCGCGGGCAAGGCGCATCCGCACGACGACGAAGGGAAAGGCGTCATTCGCGCCGTTTTCGAAGCCGCGGCCCGATTGGGCGACGCGTTGCGCGTCGTGTACTTGGAGAACTACGAGATCGCGCTCGCGCAGCGGCTCGTGGCGGGCGTGGACCTGTGGCTGAACACGCCGCGGCCGCCGCTCGAAGCCTCGGGCACGAGCGGCATGAAGGCGGCGCTCAACGGCGTGCCGAGCTTGAGCACCCTCGACGGCTGGTGGGTGGAAGGCTGCCTGGAGGGCCACACCGGCTGGGCCGTCGAGAGCGCGCCGGGGCTGCAGGGTGAGGCCCAGAACGCCGCCGACGCGAGCAGTCTCTACCGGAAACTGGAAACGGCGATCGTGCCGCTCTTCTACGGCAACCCCGAGGGCTACGCGGCCGTGATGCGCGGCGCGATCGCGTACAACGCGTCGTATTTCAACACGCAGCGCTCCGTCGAGCAGTACGTCCGCAGCGCCTATCGCGAGCCCGCCGGCTAGCGGCGAAAACTGCCGTCGCGCGCTCGCGCGGCGACGCTGCGGCGCGCAGGGCGGGGGCGGCGTACGGCAAAACCGGGGGAACCATGTGGTTGCGACGTTCTTTCATCGCGGCGTTCGCGCTCGCGTTTTGCGCCTTCACGGCGCCGCGCGCCGTCAGCGCCGACGGACCGGTGCCGTACGAGACGTTCGTGAAAGGCGCGCAGGCCGAGCGCGGACTCTTCACCGTCTGGCGCAAAGACGGAAAGATCTATCTGGAGTTGCAAGCCTCGCAACTCGAGCGCGACTACGTTCAGACGATCGTGCCCTCGGGCGTCGGCGGTCAGGGCGTCGTCTGGGGCAATACGGATCACCTGCCGACCGAACTCGTGCGTTTCGAGCGCGCGGCCAACAACGTGGCGATCTTGTGGCCGGCGCCGTACTTCGTCGCGCCGCACGAAGCCGCCGCGGCGCGCGCCATCGACGCGAGCTTCGCTCGCTCGATCGTCGGCCTCGCGCCGATTGCGGCCGTCGACGATAAGACGGGCGCCGTCGTCATCGACGCCGCCCCGTTTCTGGACGACCAGCTGAACCTCAAGAGCGTCTTCGCGCAAAATCTGCGCGATCAAGCGAAGGCCGATCCGTACAGCCTCGATCGCGACCGGACGTACTTCGGTAAGGTGAAGGCGTTTCCGAAGAACGTCCTGATCGAAGCCCTGCAAGATTGGACTTCGGCCGACCAGCGCATCGCCGACGTGCTGCCCGACCCGCGCCACGTCCAGATGAAGGTCACCTACAACATCGCCGAGCCGCCGCAGAGCGACGACTACCGGCCCCGCTACGCCGACGACCGGGTCGGCATCTACGACGACGTCTACCTGCAGTTCGATAACGATAAGGTCCTCACGCGCAAGCTGCGCTACATCGTGCGCTGGAATCTGCAACCGTCCGATCCTTCGCAGCCCGTGTCGCCGGCCAAACATCCGATGATCTTCTATTTGAGCAACACGATCCCCCAAGAGCATCGGGCCGCCATTCGCGCCGCCGTCCTCAAATGGAACGACGCGTTTTTGAAGATCGGCATCAGCGACGCGCTGCAGGTGCGCGACCAGCCCGACGACCCGAATTGGGATCCCGACGACATCCGCTACAACGTGCTGCGCTGGGTGACCGAGTACGAGCCGAGCTTCGGCGCGGATTCCCAAACGCTGTACGATCCGCGCACGGGCGAGGAGTTTCGCACGGGCATCCTGATCTCGGCCGACGTGCCGGTGGGCGCGCAGCACGAATGGACGCACGCGATCGATCCGGTGCGCTTCGGGCGCTCGACCGATCCGATGCCCCAGCAGTTCATGGACGACGTCTGGCTTTCGACGATCATGCACGAGACCGGTCACAACCTGGGCATGCAGCACAACTTCATCGGTTCGCGGGCCTACACCGCCAAAGAGCTGCAAGATAAAGACTTCACGTCCAAGTACGGCATCGCGTCGACCGTCATGGAGTACGCGCCGACCAACCTTTGGCCGAAGTCCTACCGCCAAGGCACCTACGAGCAGACGGTCTTGGGGCCGTACGATTACTACGCGATGCACTGGGCCTACGCGCCGATCCCGGGCGCCGCCACGCCCGAAGCCGAGATTCCGACCCTCGCGAAGTGGGCGGGCGCGTGGAGCGATCCGCGCTTCCGCTACGCCTCGGACGAAGACGTATCGTGGGGCAACGGCCACGCCGCGGATCCGCGCGTCGAGCAGGGAATCCTCACGAACGACCCGCTTGGCTGGTGCGCCGTGCAGCTCGACATGGACCGCAAGTTGATCGCGGACCTCAACGCGCGCTTTCCGGCACCGGGCGAAGCGTTCGAGGCCGAGACGGACGCCTTCTACGACGTGTATTCCGGCTATCGCAACTGCGCCGACATGCCGACGCACTTCATCGGCGGCCAGTATCTCTCGCGCGCGCACCTCGGCGATCCGCACGCGGAGGCGCCGGTCGTGCCCGTGCCGCGCGCCGTGCAGTATCGTGCCTTCAAACTGCTCGATAGCGCGCTGTTCGCTGCGAACGCGCTGCCGGTCTCGCCCGCGCTGCTCTCGCGCCTCACCTACAGCGAATGGGCCGGCTACGGCTACGTCGGCTTCGAGGGGTACGGCAACTTGCCGCAGTGGGCGTACTCGCCGCCGGACCGTCACGACGTGCCGCTCGCCGAATCGATCGCTTCGGCGCAGAAGGCCGCGATTCGCCAGATGTTCCAGCCGGCCGTGCTCGCGCGCCTGGCCGACGGTCCGTCGGAAACGCGCGATCCCAACGCGATGCAGCTGGTCGATATCTTCGACTGGATGCACCGCGCCGTCTACGGGGAATTGCGCGCTCGCGGCGGCAACGCGATCGCACCCGTGCGTCGCACGCTGCAGCAGAATTACCTGACGACGCTGATCGCACTGTACGCGACGCCCGCCGACGGCGCGCCGGCCGACGCGCGCGCGCTCGCACGCGCGGAGCTCGCGTCGCTCGAAGCGGAGGCCTCGGGCGCGCTCGGAGCGCGCGGGCTCGACCGGACGACGCGCGCCCACCTGGAACTGTTGCGGGCGCGCGCGCACGATGCGCTGCGCCCCGCGCACGAAGGATGAATCGCATGGAGAAATCCGACGCCGAGTGGCGCCGCGAACTGGACCCCGACCGCTACGCCGTCCTGCGGCAAGCGGCCACCGAACCGCCCTTCAGCGGCGCGCTCTACCACAACGACGCGGACGGTACGTACCGCTGCGGCGCCTGTGCGGCAGCGCTCTTCGCCTCGGACACCAAGTTCGAGAGCGGCAGCGGCTGGCCGAGTTTCTTCGCGCCGGCCGGCGCCGACGCCGTCAAGCTCGTCGAAGACCGTTCGCACGGGATGACGCGCGTCGAGGTTCGCTGCGCGGCCTGCGATTCGCACCTGGGCCACGTCTTCGACGACGGACCGGGGCCGACGGGGCAGCGGTTCTGCATCAACTCGCTGGCCCTGGATTTCACCCCCGACGCTTAGAACTTGAACGCGGCGAAGCCGTCGTCGCACATGATCGTGCTGCCGTTGACGGCGTCCGCACCGGGCGAGCAGAGCCACACGACGACGTCCGCGATCTCTTCGGCGTGCAGCAAGCGGCCGCGCATCTGCGCGCGCGCCATGACCTGCTCGATGCCCATGTCCTTGTAGCCTTGGATGATCGGCGTGTCGACGGCGCCCGGGGCGATCGCGACGACGCGAATGCCGAATGGCGCGAGTTCGAGCGCGGCGGCTTGCGAGAGCATCCGCACGGCTCCCTTGGCGGCGTGGTAACCGATGATGCCGCGCGAAGCGACGAAGCCGAAGACGGACGCCGTATTGACGATCGTCCCCTTGACGTCGAGCGCCCGCATCGCCTTGGCCGCGGCCTGGATGCCGTAGAAGACGCCGTACTGGTTGACGCGGACCACCCGGTCGAACTGGTCGGCCGTGTGTTCCAGGAGCGGCGCGTACTCGCCGATTCCGGCGTTGTTGAACATCGCGTGCAGCCCGCCGAAGCGCTCGACCGCGCGCGCGACCAGGGCCTCGACGGCGGCCTGGTCCGAGACGTCGGTGCGCAGAAACTCGGCCTCCCCGCCGGCCTCGCGCACGAGGCGGACCGTCTCCTCGCCGCCCGCCTCGTCGATGTCGCCGATGACGACGCGAGCGCCCTCGCGCGCGAACGCGACGCAGGTCGCGCGGCCGATGCCGCTGCTGCCGCCGGTGACGACGGCCGTTTTTCCGCCAAGGTTCATGAACGGTACAGGTCGGCGCACGGGAGGCGAAAACCTCGACGATTTAAGCCGTTTTTAAGGGCCTGCCGCCTCCTTTTTCGGGAGCGGACGCGTCTTATGTGGTATATGGAACGCGTGGAGCAAAGAGCGATGACGTTAGCAAGAGTGCCGGCCTTGGTGGCCTTGGCGGCAGCGACGGTCTTCGGCGCGCCTTTGGCTGCGTCGGCCCAGCAGACGGATCAGACGATGCCCAGTTACGCGAGCGGCGAGGAGCAAATTCACGGCCGGATCGCGCAGATCGTCGGCAAGTATCAGATTTCCGTGCGCGACGATCGCGGGTACGTCGATAACGTCAACCTCCACGACGGCACGGTCATCAATCCGCGCGGCCTGACGCTCGAACCCGGGCAGTCCGTCACGATTCTCGGCTACACGCGCGGCAAGGCCTTCGAAGCCAACGAGATCGACACGCCGTACGGGTACTATCCGGGCCCGTACTACGCTCCGGTCTACGCCTATCCCGGCCCGTACTACGCTCCCTACTTCGGCGTCGGTTTTTGGGGCGCGGCTTGGTTCGGCCCGCGCTACTACGGCCCGGGCTTCTTTTACGGTCCCCGGTTCTTCTACGGCCCGCGCTTTTACGGCTGGGGACGGTGGTACGGCGGCGGGCGCTGGTACGGCGGCGGACGTTTCTACGGCCGGTATCGCTACTAAGCCGCTCGCGCGCGGCGACGAGTAGTTCCGCGGGCGCGGGCGAATGCGCTCGCGCATGAATCCCGCAGCGGTCGAAACCCTCGATTCCGACGTCCGCGACGTGATCGGGAGCGACGCGAAGGCGGAACTCGTCATCGCCATCGGTCGCGCGTACCATCAGTCGGGCGTTCCTTCGGACCAGCTCGAGGAACTGATGCACAACGTCGCCGACGCCTTGCGGGTCGATCTGCAGGTGACGGCGCTGCCGACCAGCATCACGGCCGCGATCGGCCCCGGCTACGCGCAAAAGGTCGTGCTGCTGCGCCTCGAGCCGGGCGCCATCGACCTGCAACGGCTCTCGCTCCTCAACGAGGTGTACGAGCTCGTGCTGCACGGCGGGATCGACGCCGCGGGGGCCGTCGCGGAGATCGGACGCATCGACGCGCTGAAGAAGAGCGTCGGGGCTTTGCCGACGGTCGCGGCTTCGTGCGCGCTCTCGCTCGGCGCGTCGGTCATTCTGGGCGGACATGCGGCCGAAAACGTCGCCTCCGCGCTGATCGGCTGCGGCATCGGCTTGCTGACGCTCGTGGGGCGCCGCGTGCCCGCGGTCTTCCGGCTCTTCGACGTGCTCGCCGCGCTCTTGGCGACGGCGATCGTTACCCTGGCGAGCCGCACCTCCGCCCATCTCGACATCTACATCCCGATCGTGGCGGGCGTCGTGCAGCTGGTGCCGGGCTTGCAACTGACGACCGCGTTGCACGAACTCGCCTACCGCAACCTCGTCGCGGGCACGGCGCGCCTGGGCAGCGTCCTGATGACGTTGCTGTCGCTCGGCTGCGGTTTCGCCCTCGGCGTCGCGCTGATGGGCTCGGGCGCGATGCACGTGAACGGCGCGCCGTTCACGCCCGTTCCGCAATACCAACTGGCGCTCGCCGTGCTCGCGATCGCCGGCGCCATCGCCGTGCAGCAGAAGGCTCGCGCGCGCGACGTGCCGTGGGTCCTCGCGTCGTGCGGGCTCGCGGAGCTGACCTATCGCCTCTTCGCGCTCTCGCCCGGTTACCAGGTCTCCACCTTCGGCGCGGCGCTGGTGGTCGGCTTGGTGACGAGTTTGGGATCGCGCTTCGCCCGCGTGCCGCAGGCCGTGCTCTTGGTGCCCGGGCTGCTGATCCTCGTGCCCGGAGCGCTCAGCTACGAGAGCATTCTCTTCGTGCTGCAAAGCAACGCGGCGGGTGCCGCCACCATCGCGCTCAATTCGATCGTCGCCGCCGTCGAAATCGTCGCGGGCATTCTGCTCGCGCAGTTGCTGATCGCGCCGCCGCACGGCTTCCGCGGCGTGCGGCAGCGATCGGTTTGAAAGGACGAGACGCGTGAAGCATCCCGCCGCGCAATTTCCCGACGAGCAAAGCGAGTCGGGATCGTTCGAACGCCAGCACGACGCGTTTCGCGAATGGGTGAGCGCGGACGGCTCCTCGGGCTATCCCGCGCAAGCGGGGCGCTATCACCTCTACGTCTCGCTCGCCTGTCCGTGGGCGCACCGCACGATCCTGGTGCGCGCCTTATTGGGGCTCGAGGATGCGATCGGCATGACGGTCGTCGACCCCATTCGCGACGAGCGCGGCTGGGCGTTTCGGGCGGGCGACGGCTATTCGGAAGACCCGGTCAACGGCTTTCGCTTCTTGCGCGAAGCGTACGACGCGAACGATCCGTACTACCGCGGCCGCGTGACGGTTCCCGTGCTGTGGGACACGGCGACGCGGCGCATCGTCAGCAATTCCGACGACGACATCATGCGGATGTTCGAAACCGAGTTCGGCGCGTTCGCGAAGTCGCCGGCGGATCTCGCGCCCGCGGAACTGCGCGCCGAGATCGACGCGCTCAACGCGACGATCTACGAGGACGTCAACGACGGCGTCTACCGCGCCGGCTTCGCGACCGCGCAAGCGGCCTACGAGACCGCGGTCCGGCGGCTGTTCGCGACGCTCGACGTTCTCGACCGGCGGCTCGCGGAGCGGCGCTACCTTTTCGGAGCGCGGCCGCTGGAGACCGACTGGCGGCTGTTCGTGACGCTCGTGCGATTCGATGCGGTCTACTACGGGCATTTCAAATGCAACTTGCGTCGCATCGCGGACTATCCGAACCTCTCCGGCTATTTGCGCGACCTCTATCAGATCCCCAAGGTGGCGCCGACCGTAAACTTCGACCACATCAAGCGGCACTATTACATGACGCACGACGAAATCAACCCGACGCGCATCGTGCCGCTCGGACCGCTGCTCGACCTCACGGCGCCGCACGGGCGAAACGAATCGAGATTTTCCGGCGTTTCGGGGAATAATCGGTAGCCGCTCGTCTAGAAAAAAGGCAACGCATGAATCTCCTCACCACCACTCGTCTCGGCCGCGCGCTGACCGCCGCCGCGTGCGCGGGAGCGCTCGGGCTCGCGGCGCTTCCCGCGTCGGCCCAAACCGAAACCGTCGCCTCGGGCACGCAAGTGTACGCGGTCCTCGCCACGCAAGACATCAACACCAAGAACGCGCAGCCCGGCGACGGGTTCTCGATGAACGTCGTCGCGCCGTATCCCAACGGCGACGGCAACTTCTCGGGCGCCGTCATTCGCGGGCACGTCGCGAGCGTGACCTCGGCCGGCCAAGGCCGCAAGCCGGAACTCAAACTCGCTTTCGATTCGATCGTCTTCGCGGGCGGTCAGAGCTCGCCGATTTCCGGCACCGTGACGAGCATGAAAGCGAAAGCGGAAAACAGCACGGTGAAAAAGGGGCTCGCCGCGGCGGTCGGCGCCGCGATCGGCAGCCAGACGATCGGGCGCATCATCGGCGGCTCGGCGGGCAGCGTCATCGGGTTGGCCGGCGGCGCCGCGGGCGGATTCCTGTACGCCAACAACTCGAAATCGAACTTCAGTTTGGCGAAGGGCGCTCAAGTGACGATCACGACGAATTCGGCGGTCTCCGTGCCGCGTCGTCAAGCCACGCAATAACCTCCTCTTAACGCCGCGTCGCGAGGGCCGCCGCCGGAAGGTGACGGTCCTCGCTTCATGGAGGATAGGCCTATGGCCGACGCTGCAGAGCCCGTCGCGGGCCCGCTCTCCGAGGCGGAATGCACCCGCATCGATGCGTATTGGCGCGCCGCGAACTATCTTTCCGTCGGCCAAATCTATTTGCGCGACAATCCGCTCTTGCGCGAACCGCTGCGCCCCGAGCACGTGAAGGCGCGCCTGCTCGGACATTGGGGCACGACGCCCGGGCTCAACTTCATTTACGCGCACGTCAACCGCATCATCGTCGCGCGCGACGTCGACGTGGTCAACGTGACGGGTCCCGGACATGGCGGACCCGGCATCGTCGCCAACGCGTATTTGGAGGGAACGTACGCCGAATACTTTCCCGACGTGTCGTGCGACGTCGCCGGGATGGGCCGGCTCTTTCGGCAGTTCTCGTTCCCGGGCGGCATTCCGAGCCACGCGGCGCCCGAAACGCCCGGCTCCGTGAACGAAGGCGGCGAACTCGGCTACTCGCTCGCGCACGCGTACGGCGTCGCTTTCGACAACCCCGAAACGGTCGTCGTGTGCGTCGTCGGTGACGGCGAAGCGGAAACGGGTCCGCTCGCCGCGAGTTGGCATTCCAACAAGTTCGTCGATCCGCTGCGCGACGGCGCGGTGCTGCCGATCCTGCACCTCAACGGCTTCAAAATCGCCAATCCGACCGTTCTCGCGCGCATCTCGCACGACGAACTCGACGCGCTCTTGCGAGGCTACGGCCACGCGCCCATCTTCGTCGAAGGCGACGACCCCGCCGTGATGCACCAGCTCATGGCCCGCGCGCTCGACGAGGCGTTCGACGCGATCGCGGCGATTTGGCGCGACGCGCGCGCGAAGAACGATCCGGCGCGGCCGCGCTGGCCCGCGATCGTGCTGCGCACGCCCAAAGGCTGGACGGGGCCGAAAACCGTCGACGGCAAGAAAACCGAAGGGAGTTGGCGCTCGCATCAAGTGCCGCTCGATAAGGTAGCCACCAACCCCGCGCACCTGCGGCAGCTCGAGGCCTGGATGCGCGGCTACGGGCCGGACGAACTCTTCGACGAAACGGGCGCGCTGCGCGCCGACTTGCGCTCGCTTCCGCCGCGCGGAACGCGCCGGATGAGCGACAACCCGCACGCCAATGGCGGACGGCTGCTCCGCGCGCTCGACCTGCCCGACTACCGCCGCTACGCGTGCGCGGTCGAAAAACCGGGAACGTCGCACGGCGAAGCGACGCGCGTGCTCGGTACGTGGCTGCGCGACGTCTTTCGCCAAAACGCCGCGCACAAGAACTTCCGGCTGGTCGGGCCCGACGAGACCGCCTCCAACCGGCTCGACGCCGTCTTCGAGGCGACCGGCCGCGCCTGGGACGCGGAAGCCTTCGCCGACGACGGCGCGGCGCTCGCGGCCGACGGTCGCGTGATGGAGATCCTCAGCGAACACACCTGCCAAGGCTGGCTCGAAGGCTACCTGCTGAGCGGCCGCCACGGGCTCTTCGCGTGCTACGAAGCCTTCATCCACATCGTCGATTCGATGTTCAACCAGCACGCGAAGTGGCTCGAACAAGCCGCCAAGGTTCCGTGGCGCGCGCCGGTCGCGTCGCTCAACTACCTGCTCAGTTCGCACGTGTGGCGCCAGGATCACAACGGTTTTTCGCATCAGGATCCGGGCTTCATCGACGTCGCCGTCAATAAGAAGGCGAGCGTCATCCGCGTGTACTTCCCGCCGGACGCGAACACCTTGCTCTCCGTCGCGGACCACTGCCTGCGCAGCCGCAATTACGTCAACGTGATCGTCGCGGGCAAACAGCCCGCGCTGCAGTACTTGGATATGGCGGCGGCCGAACGGCACTGCGCCGCCGGCATCGGGCGCTGGGCCTGGGCGTCGAACGATGCCGACGGCGAACCCGATCTCGTGATGGCGTCGGCGGGCGACGTCCCGACGCTCGAAGCGCTGGCGGCTACCGCGCTCTTGCGCGAGGCCTTTCCGGCTCTGAAAATCCGCTTCGTCAACGTCGTCGATCTCATGAAGCTGCAACCCGAGACGGTGCACCCGCACGGCCTCAGCGACGCCGAATTCGACAGGCTGTTCACGACCTCGAAGCCCGTCATCTTCGCCTATCACGGCTACCCCACGATCGTCCACCGGCTGATCTACAAGCGCACCAACCAGCCGAGCGTCCACGTGCACGGCTTCATCGAGGAAGGCACGACGACGACGCCCTTCGATATGACGGTGATCAACCGGCTGGACCGCTTTCATCTCGCGATCGCCGCCATCGAATGGGTTCCCCAACTGCGCGAACGCGGCGAAGCCGCCGCCGAGCGCTTCGCGGCAATGCTCGCCGAGCACCGTCGCTACGTGCGGGAGGCGGGAGACGATCTGCCGGAGGTGCGCGACTGGACGTGGCCGTTCTAATTCTCAACGGCGGCTCGAGCAGTTGGAAGAGCGCGCTGTTCGACGAGATCCCGCCCGATGCCGCGGAGCCCGTCCCGCCGCGCGCCGCCGTCTCCCTCGTGTGGCCGGGCGAGAACGACGATGCGACCCTGACCTCGACGGTTTCCGGCGAGGCGCGAACGCGCGCGCTGCGCGCGGGCCGCGGCGGCGAAGCGGTGCGCGCGCTCGTCGCCGCTTTTCGCGAGCGCGGCTTGGCGCTCGGCGACGTGCGCGCCGTCGGCCATCGCATCGTGCACGGCGGACCGCGCCTGCGCGCGACGACGCGCATCGACGCGGCCGTCGAGGCCGAACTCGCGCGCCTCGAACCGCTGGCGCCCGAACACAACCGGATCGAACGCGCGGGCATCGACGGCGTGCGCGCCGCGCTCGGCGACGTGCCGCAATTCGCCGCGTTCGACACGGCGTTCCATCGGACGCTGACTCCCGAAGCGTACGCGTATGCGGGACCGTACGCGTGGCTCGCGCGCGACGTCCGCCGTTACGGCTTCCACGGCATCAGCGTCGCCTATTGCGTCGAGCGCTTCGCGGCGCGTGCCGGCACGGAACCCGCGGAGGTCGATGCGATCGTGGCGCACCTCGGCGGCGGGTGTTCGGTAAGCGCCGTGCGCGGCGGCGCGAGCGTCGACACGTCGATGGGCTACACGCCGCTCGACGGCGTGCCGATGGGAACGCGTTCGGGCGCCGTCGATCCGGGGATCGTGCTCGCGCTCGTGCGCGAAGCGGGCGCGCGCGGGCTCGACGCGCGCGCTTCGGCCGAGGCGGTCGGCGCGACGCTGGAACGCGGTTCGGGCTTGTTCGGACTCTCCGAACGCTCCGCCGACGTGCGCGTCCTGCGGACGGCGCGCGATGCCGGTGACGGGCGCGCCCGCTTGGCGCTCGACGTCTTCGCGCGCCGCGTCGCGGGTAGCATCGCCGGCATGCTGCCGTCGTTCGAACGCTGGAGAACGCTGGTGTTTACGGGCGGCATCGGCGAACACGCGGCGTTCGTGCGGGCGGAGATTTGCGCGCGGCTTGCCTTCGCGGGCGTCGCGCTCGACGGCGCCGCGAACGCGGCGGCGAGCGGCGACGCAACGATCTCGTCACCGTCGTCCGCGGTACGCGTCGAGGTGATCGCGACGCGCGAGGAGTGGTTCGTGGCGCGTGAGTGCGCGCGCGCGGCCGCGGGCGGCGCGTAGGTTTTCAGCGCGCGGGTGCGAACGCGCCGCGCATGAAACGCAGCGCTTTCGTCCTCGCACTAGCCGCCGTGCCGCTAGCGGCGGCCGCGGCCAAGCCGCCGAAAACCGTCACGCTGAAGGACGGGCTCAAGTACGTCGACGTCGTGGTCGGCAAGGGGCCGAAGCCGAAGAAGGGCCAAACGGTGCGGGTCCACTACGTCGGGCGGCTACTCGACGGCACGAAGTTCGACAGCTCGCGCGATCGCGGGCAGCCCTTCGAATTCGCGCTCGGCACGGGTTCGGTCATCGCGGGTTGGGACGAAGGCGTGGCCACGATGCGCGTCGGCGGCCGCCGCACGCTGACGATTCCGCCGTCGCTCGGCTACGGTGCGGCGGGTGCGGGCGCCGTCATTCCGCCCAACGCCACGCTCGTCTTCGATATCGAACTGCTCGGGATCAAGTAGCGTGCGCGTGCGGCGGCCGGCGCTGCTGTTGGCCGCCGCCCTGCTCGCGGCCGCGGGCTGCACGCGCGTCGGCTCCGCGGGCGGCGGCGCGCTGCACCCCTGGACCGATCGCACGACGGTTCGCATCGGATTCTACGAAGAACCCGATTCGCTCGATCCGGTCGTCACGACGATGGCGTTCTCGAGCGACGTCTTCCAACTCGAGTTCGACGGACTGATCCGCTACGACGATCGCGGGCGGCCCGTACCCGATCTCGCGCGCGAAGTGCCTTCGCTTGCGAACGGCGGCATCTCGCGCGACGGTCGCACGATCACCTATCGCTTGGATCCGCGCGCGCGCTGGCACGACGGCGTACCCGTAACGGCGGCCGACGTGATCTTCACGTGGCGCCAGATCATGAATCCGCGCAACGTGACGCCCGAACGTTCGGGATACGACCGCATCGCCGCCATCGACGCGCCCGATCCGCACACCGTGCGGATCCGCTTTCGCGCGCCGTATCCGCCGGGACTCTATCTCTTTCGCGATCTCAGCATCGGAGCGATCGTGCCCGAGCACGTGCTCGCGCACGAGCCGTCGCTCAACCGGGCGGCGTTCAACGCGCGGCCGCTCGGGTCGGGGCCGTACGTTTTCCGTTCGTGGACGCACGGCGCCGGCATGCGCTTCGACGCCAACTTCTCGTACTTTCGCGGCGCGCCGAAAATCCCGCACGTCTCGATCGTGTTCTTGCCGAATCAAAATTCGCTGTTGGCCGCGCTGCGCGCGCACGAGATCGACGTCTACGCGAGCATGCCGGCCGCGCAGGCGGTAACGCTGGCAGGCGCGTCCGGCATTCGGCTGACGACGACCTCGACGCTGCACTGGGAACATCTCACCTTCAACACGCGCCGGCCGCCGCTCGACGAGCGCGACGTGCGGCTCGCGCTGTGTTACGGGATGGACGAAGCGACGCTGTTCCATAAGGTCTACCACGGCCTCGGGCGGATGGCGCCGACGCACCTCAATCCCGATTTCGGGTGGGGCGACCCGGCCATCCGTCACTACCCGTACGATCCGAAACGCGCCGCCGCGCTGCTCGAGCGCGCGGGCTGGCACCTAGCCGCGGACGGCGTGCGGCGAAAAGCCGGCGTGCCGCTCGCCTTTTCGCTCTCGACCGTTGCGGGCGTCAAGCAGCGCGAGGCGATCGAAGTGCTGCTGCAGGATGCCTGGCGCGCGCTCGGCGCGGACGTTTCGATCAAGAACTATCCGGCGGCGACGCTCTTCGCGCCCTACGGCGCGGGCGGCTTGCTGGATACCGGGAAAACGGACGTGGCGATCTTCACCTGGGAGAACGCGACGCCCGATCCCGACGACGAGGATTACATCGGCCCGGATCGCGTCCCGCCCGCCGGGCAGAACGTGTCGTTCTACCGCAATAGCGAGATCGGCGCGGCGGAGCGCGCCGGTCTCGCGACGTACGACGTTGCGACGCGCCGCCGCGCCTACGAACGCATTTCGCACTTGCTGATTCGCGACGTACCCGAGTACGTGCTCGACTGGCTGCCGGAGATCGTCGCGAGCAACGTCGATTTGCACGGCATCCGGCCCGTTCCGGTCGGCTCCGATCTGTGGAACGTCGCCGACTGGACGTTCGCTACTGGACCGTGAACGTGCCGATCGGCGCGCCCGGCACGCAGTTCGAACCGGTGTCGTTGAGCGCGACCGAAACCGCGGTGCCCGCGTCGAAGGTGACGCCGGGATTCGTGCTCGCGTAGTAGATGGGGTTGGCGAAGGAAGGCGGCTTCGCTCCGGTCGGCAGCGTCGTCTGGATCAGGTTACCGAAGCCGACCTGCTGCGTGACGCCGCCGATGTTCCCGGTCAGGACTGCGTCGTACGTGTTCGGGAAGACGGCGCTGCTGGCCAGGACGACTTGGGTGAATGCGTCCGGCACGGCGGTTGCGCCGGGGGCGGGCGAGACGAGCGCGAGCTGGGCGTTTTCGTAGGTGCACGGGCCCGACGTCTGAGCGTAGTATGGCGTGTTGGTTCCGCTGCACGCAGCAAATACGGCAAGGGCCGCGAGCGGCGCGAGGCGCACGAGCGGCCGGGGACGCACGAGTGTCATGGTCCGGTTGTACCCGAGCGCCGCAGCGCCGTCATGAAGCAAGCGTGAAACTTCCCGCAACCGTGCCGTAAGCGGGCTTACCGCCACGACCGGCCCGTCTCGTGTTTCATGTGGGCATGGACCTGAAAAATCGCTCGCTCCGCGTTCCCCGGCGTCGCGCGGTCGCGGCGCTGGCCGCGCTCGTCGCCGCAATGCTGGCTTCGGCTCCCGTGGCAAGCGTGGCGGCGGAACGCACGCAGACGGCCGTGCTCGCGGGCGGCTGTTTCTGGGGCATGGAGGCGGTGTTCTCGTCGCTGCGCGGCGTCGTCGACGTCACCTCGGGCTACAGCGGCGGATCGCGCGAGACGGCGCATTACGACGACGTCTCCAGCGGCACGACCGGTCACGCCGAATCGGTGCGCATCCGTTTCGACCCCAAGCAGATCTCGTACCGGACGCTGCTCGAGGTATACTTCACGGTCGCTCACGACCCGACCGAGCGCGATCGGCAAGGCCCCGACGAGGGCCCGCAATACCGCTCGGCAATTTTCTACGTCGACGACGCGCAACGGCGCGACGCGCGCGCCGAGATCGCCGCGCTGACGGCCGCCAAGGCCTTCCCCGCGCCGATCGTGACCGAAGTCGTGCCGTTTCGCAGCTTTTATCCGGCGGAGGCTTATCACCAGCATTTCGCCGAGCGCAATCCCTACTATCCGTACATCGTCATCAACGACGCACCGAAACTCGTCGCGCTGCGGACGCGCTTTCCGGCGCTCGTGAAGCCGAAGAGCTAGCTCAAGCTTTCCTTGCCGCTGCCCCCGTGCAGCTGGCGCTCGATCTGTTCCGCGCACGAAGGATGGCCGCACTCGCAGCGCACGTTTTGCGGATCGCGGCCTTCCGGCGACGCGCAGTAGGGCGAGCAGGTTGCTGCCTCCGGCGCGACCTCGCACAAGCAAGCGAGGTTCTCGCAGCGGCGGCTCCCGTCGTCTACCATGCGGCGCACCTTCCTACGGACCGGACCGTTCGGGCCGGCAGAACTGGGACTTTATGCCCATTGCTTTTTCGCGATGCGGCGAAGTTATCACAAAGCCTGTCGGGAAGAAGTTTTTTAACTGGGAAAGGGCTAAGAAACCGAAGCGAGCTTCGTCCTCGTCCCTTGGCGTTTCGCATTCTCGTGGCGCTCACTCACTTCTCTTTGGAGGCCCCTTTGAAAGACTCATTGTTGACCGCGCAGCTTCGGACGGCAGCCACCGTAGCGATCGCAGGAATTCTGGCCGGCTGCAGCGGCGGCGGCGGCTCGACCCCGCTCGCAGGTTCCGTGGGTTCGCAGAGCGTCGCTCGCGGCGCAGCCTCAGTGCCGGCTTTCGATCCGTTCTCGCTCGAGCGCTCCAGCAACGTCGTCTGCAAGTCGACCGCGAAACCGTCGAAGGCGACCGTTCCCCTGCCCTCGGGCGGCGGCACCGTCGCGATTCCGAAGTATCTCAACTTCACGGGCGGCGCGACCGTTCCGTCGTCGCAGCCGAGCGGCACCAAAGTGACGATCATGGATAGCGTCAACAACTTCGACAGCCAGCCGATTCCCACCGGACAAAAGGGCGTGTTCTTCACGAGCCTCGTGCTCAATCAGAGCGTGCAGTTCTCGAGTTCGAACTTGAAGTCGACGCTGAAGTCGGCGTGCCTCGTGAACGGCCAGACCTACACGATCAACGTGTACGCGCTCGGCGGACCGATCATGGCGCCGGTTACGGCTAAGGCGAGCAGCAACACGATCAAGTACGTCATCTCGCTGGCGGGTACGGGCAACGGCTTCCCGGGCGGCGTCACGGCCGACATCGTTACCTCGCACTAGGCGAATCGCAGCTCGCGAAAGGGCCGTCTCGTTTGAGACGGCTCTTTTTTTCTTCGGGGGGGCGTGGGTGGCGGTGGGCGGCGGTCCGGGGGCGTTACAGCTTTTCGCGGAGCCCCGGAGGGGCGGGAGCGAAAAGTGGACGAGCAGCCATTTCCCATGGATGGGAAATGGCGGGCGTCCCCCGGACCGCCGCCCACCGCCACCCACGCTCGCCGAACTGCAACAAAATTGGCGCCAGAGAAGGTCGGTTCGATGGGGCGCGAAGGGCGGGGCATGTCGGTCGCGGAGTATCCGGGGTTTGCGTCGCTCGACGCGGAGGTGCAGCGGTTGCTGTTGCGGGTGCAGGAGGGGGACGATTCGGCGCGGCCCGCTTTGCTCTCGCGGGCGGCGGATGTGATCAACGTGTTTATCGGGCTCGATCTGCTGCAGTACGTGTTTATGCCGGACGAGCCGGATGCCGGTGAGGAGGGGGTGGCGATCGATTTGATCGCGCCGCGCGAGCCGGAGCCTCAGGCGATTGCCTGGTTTAGCGTCGATGAGGCGGGATACGACGAGTTTCGGGATGCGGTGACGCTTTTCGGGGACGTGGCGGATATTCTCAATCCGCCGATCGTTTTGGACCTCGATGACGAGGACGACGAGTTGGGCGAGGGGGAGGGCGGCTTGGCAAAGTGAGCGGGGCGCTTCCGGTTGGGGGCGCTTCGCGGTATACTAGGGCATATGACATTGAGCAAAGAGGTGCGATCATAGCGGCCCGCGGTTCGTACAACAACAGCCGGCCGCGTCCGACCGAGGAGCCTTCGAAAGAGGCGCCCCTCGAACTGTTCGGTACGATCAAGCAGGTCTTCCCCAGTACGACGTTTGCCGTCGAACTGGAAAACGGGCAAACGATCCTGGCGCATATCGCCGGGCGCCTGCGCCGTCACCGGATCAAGATTCTTCCGGGCGACCGCGTCGATCTCGAGATGTCGCCCTACGATCTGACGAAGGGCCGCATCGTCTACCGCTACCGCGCAGGCGAAGCCCGCCGCTCGTAGCGGCGAGCGCCTACTCGACGGCTGCCGGGTCGCCCGAAGCGTCTTCGACCTGCACGACCGCGTCCGCGCCGTGCAGCATCTCGCGAACTTTCGCGTCGCCCTGGCGCACCGGGTCGCTGACGATCGTGTAGTGCGTGTGGCCGTGGTCGTGCGCGTGTTCGGCGTGTAACGTCCCGGCGAGAATGCGGCCGTCGGCCAGCGTCGCGCGAATGGCCTTGCCGACGTAGGGAGCGAGTTCTTGATCGGTCATCGTTCGGTTCCTCGAAGCGCCTTGCGGTAGAGAACGGTGTTCGATGCCATGTACGCGGTGCGAGCGCGCGGCTACTGCCTGGCGCGGCTCTCACATCGGCGCGTCGGCTTCGTGCGACTTGTAGGTCCGCTGGTCGAAGTACCAGTCGGGCAAACTGGGCGGGAACGTAATGTCGCGGAAGGCGTAGTCGACGGTGCTGCCGTCGCCCGAGTATCCGTCGCCGACGACGCCGTGAATGTCGGTGACGACGGGCCGCCCCTCGAGCATGCCGAGCGTGATGGTGAAGGTGACGCCGTAGACGTCTTTCGTGCCCAGGATGAAGAGTTTGTCGGTGGCGACGATCTTCTGAAGTTCGAGCGTCGTCCGGTCGACCCAAATCTCGCGCAAGCGATTGCGGTCCGGATCGCGTGTGGGCGAGACCTGCAAGTGAAGCTGCGAACCCTCGGTCGCGACCGAGTCGACGCGATAGTCGAATTCGCCGACGGCGGTGACCGTGCCGATGACGGGCAACGGCGTTCCTATGGGCTCGGGCGTGGGTACGAAGGAGAGCGGATGCGGCTTCAGCGGGGCGGGTTCGAAGAGGTCCGCGGTGGGCGGCCCCGGATCGCGGTCTTCGTTGAACTCCGGCCGTTCGAAAGTCAGTTCGCCGCGATTGATGCTGCGGTAGATGCGCCGCGCGAGCGCCGCGCGATCGGAACTACGGCACCAAACTTTTTCTTTGTAGCTTTCGGCGTAATCCGGGAAGCCCTGATCGGTGAGCTGCTTGCGCTCGATCGTGTAGACGACGAAGGGCGGCGGGGGACGGTGCGAGCGAAATTTCGCGCGAATCGCACCGAGCAGCGCTTTCGGCGACGGGAGCGGCGTGGCCGCGGTTGCCGGCGCCGGCGATGCCAGCGCGATTCCGAGGAAGAAGGCGAGCATGGACGCACGGTTCGCTCCTCGCGCCGGGCGGCCCGTTTTGTTTGAGGAGCCGTTCGAGCGTCGCGCGAAGGTCGCCGCATGAGTCCCCAACTGCGCGCGCTCGTCTTCGATTTCGACGGCACCATCGCCGAGACCGAACGCGACGGTCACCGCCTCGCCTACAACGCCGCCTTCGAGGAACTGGCGTTGCCGTGGCGCTGGGACGAGCGCACGTACGGCGCGCTGCTCGCGACGGCGGGCGGCAAAGAGCGCCTGCGCGGCTTTATCGCGACCGAGCGGCCGGAGCTTTCCCCCGCGGCCGTCGCGGCGCTCGCGGCGGAGATTCACGAGGTCAAGCGGCGCAAGTTCGGCGCGATCGCTTCCCGGCTTGCGTTTCGTCCGGGCGTGCGCCGACTCGTGAGCGAAGCGCGCGCGGCGGGCGTGGCCCTTGCGATCGCAACGACGGCGGCCCCCGACGGCGTCGCGGCCATGCTCGCGAACGATGCCGCACTACGCGACGCCTTCGCCGCGATTTCGGCGGGGGACGTCGTCGCGCAGAAGAAGCCGGCGCCCGACATTTACCTGCACGCGCTCGATGCGCTCGGCGTCGCGGCGGCCGCTGCGGTCGCGTTCGAAGATTCCGCAATCGGCGTGCGCGCCGCGCGCGCGGCCGGACTCGCCACGATCGTCACGCCGAGCGTTTATACCGCGGACGAATCCTTCGCCGGCGCCGCGGCCGTGCTCTCGGATCTCGGCGAACCCGGCGCCGCCGTCACGACGCTCGCGGGCCCGCCGCCGCCGCGAGGTTTCGTCGACCTCGCCTACGTAGGCGCGTTGCTCGCGTAACGCGCAGCGCCGAATTCGTTGCTTCCGCATGGCCTCGCGGGCCGAGCGCGCTCGCGGCGCGAAGCCGGACGACCGTGGAATGGTTGCGCTTCGAAGGGCTCGAGCGGTGGTACGGCGCGCGCAAGATCTTTGCCGGATGTGCGGGGGTCTTGCGCGACGGCGTCAAGGTGGGGCTGGTCGGTCCCAACGGGGCCGGGAAATCGTCGCTCGTGCGACTGTTGGCCGGGCTCGACGACGCCGACGGCGGCACGATCGTTCGCGCGCGCGACGCGCGGCTCGGCTATCTCAGTCAGTCCGTGAGCGCGGACGCCTCGGCCACGCTGCGGGCGCTCTTGACGAGCGCCTTCGAACGGGTGCATGCCGAAGAAGCGCTCGTGCGCCGGCTCGAAGCCGAGCTGTCGCTCGCCTCCGAGCGTCGCGACGCTGCCGAGGAAGCGCGCCTCCTGCGCGCGTACGGCGAGGCGCGCGACGCGTTCGATCGGCACGGCGGCGCGGGGCACGATCGGCGCATGCGGGCCATGCTCGCCTCATTCGGGTTCGCCGAAGACGATCTGGACCGGCCCGCGAGCGAATTCTCGGGCGGGCAGCGCACGCGCGCGTCGCTCGCCCGCATGCTGCTCGAGGAGCCCGATTACCTGATCCTCGACGAGCCGACCAATCATCTCGACCTCGAGACGGTACGCTGGCTCGAAGACTTTCTGATTGACGATCCTCGCGCGACGCTCGTCGTCTCGCACGATCGCTATTTCCTCGACCGCGTCGCCAATGAAATTTGGGAGCTCGACGGCGGCGAACTCGCGCGATACGAAGTGCCGCAGGGGCGCGCTTACTCCGCGTACGTCGCCGAGAAAGCCGCTCGACGCGAATTGGCCGAGCGCGATTACGAACGGTACGTGGCCGAGGAAAAGCGGCGCAAAGCCGTGGTAGCCGAGTTGCGCACGCACGGTTCGCATAACTACTCGCACGTGCGCAGCCGCGAGAAGCAGCTCGCAAAACTCGAACGCGTCGACGCGCCCAAGACCTCGCAGCGGAAAATCGCCGTCAAACTGGAGGCGGCGCGCCGCGCGACGAACGGGCTCGCGCTCGAAGCGCGCGACCTCTCGGTCGCTTTCGCCGCGCCGCTCTTCGAGAATCTCTCGTTCGAGGTCGCGCGCGGCGAACGGCTCGCGGTCGTCGGACCCAACGGCGCGGGTAAGTCGACGCTGCTCGGCATCCTGGCGGGGCGGCGCGCACCCGACCGCGGTGCGGTGAAGATCCCGAGCGGCGTATCGACCGCGTACTTCTCGCAGGATTCGGCCGACGATCTGCCGGCCGGCGCGAGCGCGGTCGAAGCGGTGCTCGACGGCGCTCGCGTCACCGACGAAGAAGCGCGCGGTCTGCTCGGCCGGCTCGGACTCGGCGGCGATGCGACGGACAAGCCGGTCGAAGCGTTTTCGGGCGGCGAGCGGCGGCGCATCATGCTCGCGCGGCTCATGGCGCGTTCGGCGGACCTCCTGTTCTTGGACGAGCCGACCAACGATCTTGACATTCCGAGCCGCGAGGCGCTCGAAGAAGTGCTCGCGGCCTACGCGGGCGCGATGGTCGTCGTGTCGCACGACCGCTACTTGCTGCAACGCACGGCGGAGCGCGTGCTGTGGCTGCGCGCCGGCAACGCCGTGCTGCTCGACGGCGGTTACGAACGCTTCGAAGCCGCGCAGCGGCCCGGTGCCGCCGACGAGGCGCCGCCGCCCGCCGTGGCGCGCGCCGGTGCCGAGCGGCGCGCCGCCGAAGCTGCCGAACGCGAAGAGCGGCTGCGGCGCGAACGCGAGGCGCGCGAACTTGCGGCAGCCGAGCGCGAGGTGGCGAAACTCGATGCGGAGCGCGCGCGGCTGGAGCGCGAGTTCGCCGATCCGCACATCTACGACGATCGCGCGCGCGTCGAAGCGTTACAGCGCGAACTCGAAGCGGCGCGGGCGGCGGTCGACGCGGCCTTCGAACGCTGGGAACGTCTGAGCGCCGTGGCGAGCGCGCCGTGACTGTTGCGGGCGCGTATCGCTTCGTGCGTTCGAACGGCATCGAGATCGAAGTCTTCGAAGCGGGCGAGGGCGAGCGGCTCGCGCTGCTGTTGCACGGGTTTCCGGAACTGGCGATCTCGTGGCGCCATCAGATTCCGTTGCTCGTGGAGCTCGGGTATCGCGTGTGGGCGCCGAACCTGCGCGGCTACGGCCGCACGACGCGCCCGGCCGACGTCGAGGCGTACGCGATCGAGCGGCTGCTCGACGACGTGGCCGGGTTGGTCGACGCGGCGGGCGCGCGCGAGGTCACGCTCGTCGCCCACGATTGGGGCGCCGCGATCGCGTGGCTGTTCGCGATGCATCGCGTGCGGCCGCTCGCGCGGCTCGTGATCCTCAACGTGCCGCACCCGGCGCTGTTCGGTAAGGCGCTGCGCGAGTCGTGGCGGCAACGCGCGCGATCCTGGTACGCCGTTTTCTTTCAAATCCCGCGGCTTCCGGAAATGCTGCTCGGCCGCGCGCGAGCACGCCCGATCGCCGAGCTGTTCGCGCGCGGCACGAGCGACCCGCGGCGCATTCCGCCGGACGTTCTCGAGGCGTATCGCGCCAACGCGTGCGAGCCCGGTGCGCTACGCGCGATGCTCGCGTGGTATCGTGCCGCCGCACGCGGCGGATTCGCGCGCATGGTGCGCCGCGGCTTTCCGGCGATCGAGATTCCGACGCTCGTGCTGTGGGGCGAAAACGACGTCGCGCTCGGGAAGGAAACGACGTACGGCACCCACCGGTACGTGCGCGATTTGCAGCTCCACTATCTTCCCGGCGCGTCGCATTGGGTGCAGCAAGACGCGCCGGAACGGGTCAACGATGAGTTGCGCCGATTTTTGGGCGCGGTGACCGAGAGGACCATTCCTGCCGCACGAGGGTTGACGCCGCCCGGCCGCGGGGTACAATAGGCGATGGAACCTCGTTAGGCGAGGCGTCCGTACGGCAAACATGCCGCTGCCCGGAAAGGTCGAGAGACCCCAATGGGTTACCAGGCCCCGTCGAATCAAGGCGGGATCTAATGCGGTTGAGCTTCGGCTCTATGGCGTATGGTGCCAAACCCCGGACGTAGAGGGCTGAGCGGCGCGACGGATGCGTGCCGTTCTTCCCGACCGCCGGATCGTGGATCCGAGCGGTTTTTTTTTGCACGTTATGCGCGAAAGGGGGTGATTTCGAGCAATGGATGACGGCAGTAGTCGCAGCGCCCAACCTCCGCCCGCCCGGGCGAACGCACCGGCGTCGCATTGCGATGCCGTCTCATAGGAGTTTCGTTCATGACGCTTGTTGTTCGTCTTGCTGCATCCGTCGCGCGCGCGACGGTCCGGACATACCGCGCGCTCGATCGCCGGCCCGACGCGCCCGTGCGACCCTATCCGGAAACTGAACGAGTTCGTCCCACGTCGGCGCTGTGGATCTTGCACGCGCGATGAAAGCGCTCGGATCGCCGCAACGTCTCCTGAGCGCGAGGCTGGCGGCTCTGTTCGCGGCCCGGGCGCGAGCCAAGCGCACGCGGCTGACGCTCGGCGCGCTGGCGGCTCCGGAGGCTGAATCGTCCGGCTCGGCGTCATAGAGAAGTCCGAACGATGGTTCTCTTGGGTATGCGCGCGCGTGCGGCGTTGTTCGTGGTGCTGGTCGAGGGTTTCGGTATCGCCGCATCGACGCGCGACGCGCGGGCGTCGACGGCGCGCGCCGTGGCCTCGCCTCAGCCCTCCGCGACGCCGGTGGCGAGCGCGACGCCGGCGCCGCAAAGCGATCCGTGCGGCGGCCCGACGCGGCTCCTGGCCACGCTCAACCGGCCGACCGTCGGGTTCAGCGCGTGCGCGGTACCGCCCGGTTCGATCGTGCTCGAAGAAGGCTATCAGAATCAAGCGCAAGCCGGTGCGTCGCCCGGCATCGCCGCTTCGTATCCGCAGGGCTTCGAACGGTTCGGCGTGGCGCAGGGCTTCGAACTTGACGCGATCGGGCCGAACTTCAACCGGGCCCGCTCGGCGCGCGCGCTGGAAACGGGCACGAGCGATCTCGGTCTCGGCTTTAAATATGAATTGCCGCAACGCGGGCGCTTCACGTACGGCGTCGACGGGCTCTTCACCGCGGCGAGCGGCAGCAGCGCCTTCACCGCGGGCGGCCCGACGCAGACGCTCGACGTCGACGTCGCCTACGCCGCGAGCCCCGCGATCGGCATCGGCACGACCGTTGCCGGCACGTGGCAGGCAGGCTTCGGCGCGGCGGGCAATGCCGGCCGCTTCGGCGCGCTGATTCCCTCGGCCGTCGTCACGGCGCAGATCCCGAACGCCTACCAGTTTTACGCGGAAATCGTCTCGCAAACGAAGCTCGCGCCCGACCAAGGCGGTCACGTGTTCGTCGATTTCGGGTTGCAGAAGCTGCTCGGGCCGAACCTCGAGATCGACGTCGAGGACGGCGAAAGTTTCACGCCCGTCAACGGGTCGCGGTTCCACTACCTCGGCATCGGGACGGGCATTCGTCTGCGCTAGCCGGAGGTTCGTCCGCGCATGCGGGCGGAACATGCGGGCAATGGACGATCCGACCCTCATCGCGCCGGGGGAAAGCGAACGAGCCGCGCCGCCGGGAGCCGTGCATGCCGGCGAGCCGCCCGCGTTCGACGCGCGATTTCGCGCGGAACTGCGCGAACTGTTCCGTTGGCGGCGCGACGTGCGCCGCTTTCGCACCGCGCCGCTCGCGCCGGGCGAACTCGAGGCGGCGCTCGCGGACGCGGCGCTCGCGCCGTCGGTCGGCTACAGTCAGCCTTGGCGATTCGTCAGCGTCGAGAGCGCGGCGCGACGCGCGGCCGTCATCGGCGACTTCGAACGCTGCAACGCGCAAGCGCTCGACGATTACGAAGGCGCGCGGCGCGAAGCGTACGCTTCGCTGAAACTTGCCGGGCTGCGCGAGGCGCCCGTCCATCTGGCCGTCTTCGCGGACGACGCGAGCGTCGCGGGCCACGGCCTCGGCCGGCGCACCGCGCCCGAAACGCTCGCCTATTCGGTCGTCGGCGCGGTCGCGCTCTTTTGGCTCGCCGCACGCGCACGCGGTATCGGCGTCGGCTGGGTGTCGATCCTCGACCACGCGGCTGTCGCGCGCATCCTCGACGTGCCGCCCGCGTGGTCGCTCACGGCCTACTTGTGCGTCGGGTATCCGGTCGACGACGACGCGACGCCCGAACTCGCGCGGCGTGCGTGGCAAGAGCCGATCGCGGAAGCCCTGACGATCTACCGCCGCTAAGATTCGTTCGCGCCTGCGGCGAGGTTAGGCGAGCGGGAGCTTCGGTAACTTCGCGCGGTCGAGGCGGCGGCCGAGCGCGCGCTCGATCTGCGCGAAGTACTTCTCTTCCTCGGGTGCGACGAAGGTGATGGCGTCGCCCGTGGCTTTAGCGCGTGCGGTGCGTCCGACGCGATGGACGTAGTCCTCGGCGACCAGCGGCACGTCGTAGTTGATCACGTGGCCGAGCGCGGCGATGTCGATGCCGCGGGCCGCGATGTCGGTCGCGACGAGCACGCGGTACTTGCCGCGCTTGAAATCCTCGAGCGCGCGCGTCCGCTGCGCTTGCGACCGGTCACCATGGATGCGTTCCGCGCTCACGCGATACTTGGCGAGGTTCGCCGCCAACCGGTTCGCGCGCGACTTGGTCCGGGTGAAGGCGATCGCGCTGAAGATCGTATTATCTTTAAGCAGTTCGACGAGCAAACCCGTCTTGCGCATTTGGTCGACGGCGTAGACGGTCTGCGTGATGCCCGCGGCCGGTTCGCCTTGCGGCGCGAGATCGATGCGCGCCGGATCGTGGAGCATCGCCTTGGCGAGCGCGCCGATGGCGCTCGGAATCGTGGCGGAGAAGAAGAGGGTTTGGCGCCGCGCGGGGACCTTCTTGAGAATGCGCTTGACGTCGGGCAGAAAACCCATGTCGAGCATGCGATCCGCCTCGTCGATGACGAGCAGCGAGATGCCGTCGAGGGTGGCCGTGCCTTGCGTGAGGTGATCGAGCAGGCGTCCGGGCGTCGCGACGATCACGTCGGTGCCGCGCCGGAAGGCGGAGACTTGCGGCCCGAAGCCGACGCCGCCGTAGATCGCGGCGACTTTCACCTTGGTGTGGCGCGCGAGCGACTGCAGATGCTCGGCGATTTGCGCGGCGAGTTCGCGCGTCGGAGCCAGCACGAGCGCGTGCGTCTTTCCGCGCGGCAGCGGGACCAAGGCGTGCAGCATCGGCAGGCCGAAGGCGGCGGATTTGCCGCTGCCGGTCGGCGCGCTCGCCAGGACGTCGCGGCCGGCCATCGCCGGCGGAATGGCGGCGGCTTGAACCGGCGTGGCTTCGGTGAACGATACGTCGCGCAGCGCGCGGAGGAGCTCCGGCCGCAGGCCGAAGGCGTCGAAATGTGAGATACTGACCGATCTTTCAAAAAGTGCGCAATACGATCGGCACTCGAAAGATCGCGCGAGAGGGAGCCGCTGGGGTGCGGCGCAGCCTGAAACATCGCACGGCAAGCCGGCGTTCGTCAAATACCTTCGTCGGCGAGGGCAGTCCCGGCCGCGACGAGCCCCGCGACCCAGAAGCCGAAGCTGCGGAAGCGCTCGTCCTGCGTTTGGCCGCGCCGAAAACGCGCGTAAATCTGCTGCGCGATGACGGCGTAACGGAAGACGTTGAACGTGTGGTACCAGGCGGCGCGCGAGCAATCGCGCCCCGTCGCGCGCGCGTAGCGCTCGACGATTCCGGCGCGCGAGGGAAAGCCGGGCGCGTTCGTCGGCATCATGCTGCTCGAAGCGGCCGGCGGATCGTGCGCCTCCATCCACAGGGCGAGCACGTTGCCGAGATCGGCGAGCGGGTCGCCCAGCGTGCACATGTCCCAATCGAGCACGGCCACCAGTTGCGTGGGGTCGGCCGCGTCGACGATCACGTTATCGAACTTGTAGTCGTTGTGCACGATCGCGGGCGCGCCCGAGACGGGCAGGCGCTCGCGCAAGCGTGCGATCAGCGCGTTCGCGTCGGCGCGGTCGGCCGTTTCGGCCGCATGCCAGCGCTCGATCCAGCCCTCGAGTTGACGGCCGAGGTACCCCTCGGGCTTGCCGAGCGTGCCGAGTCCGACGGCAGCGTAATCGACCGCGTGCAGCGCTGCGAGCGTATCGATGAAATTGTCGGCCAAGCCCCGGCGGGCGCCCGGATCGGAGTCGAGCGGCGCCGGCAACGTGCGGCGGATGACGAGCCCGCGGCGCCGCTCCATGACGACGAAGTCGGCGCCGATGATGCCGGCATCGGTACAGCAGAGAAACGCGCGCGGCGCGAGCGGGAAAGCGTCGAATAACACCGACAGCACGCGATACTCGCGGCGCATGTCGTGGCCGCCCTTGGGCAGCGGACCGTACGGCGGCCGGCGCAGGACGTATTCGGACGAACCGAACGAGACGAGATACGTAAGGTTCGCATGACCGCCGCCGAATTGACGCAGGGAAAACGGCCCGTCCGTGACGGGCAGCCGTTCGCGCAAGTACGGCTCCAGCCGAGCGGTATCGAGCGACTCGCCCGCGCGGACTTCGATCGTGTCGTCCATCCCCGCGAAGGTTAGTTTTTCGCCTCGCGATTCATGCGAGCGCGCCGAGCCGAAACAGCAACGCGACGGCGGCGCACGACCAGCCCGCGCCGAAGAGCAACCCGCCCGCGACGTCGGTCGCATAGTGTGCGCCGAGCGCCAGGCGCGACCACGGAATGCCTATAACGCAAACCGCCGTCGCCGCGACGACCGCCGGCGCGACGGCGCGCGGCAACGCCGGCGCGCGGAGCGCGAGGAGCGCCAAACCGACGTAGAAGACGACGGTCGTGGCGGCGTGCCCGCTCGGATAGGACAGACCGGCTTCGCGATACGCGAGCCAGTCGTCGGGCCGCGGCCGTCCGAACGCGTTCTTTGCGACGTTGACGACCGCTTGCGATGCGCCTTGCGACGCGAGCAACGTCAGCGGTGCGAGAGCGTTCGCGCGCGTCGCGACCGCAACAGCGGCCGCCGCCAGGCCGACGGGCAGCACGACCCACCAGCGGCCGAGGGCGGCAAAGAAGAGCGCGAGCGGGACGAATTCGCCGCGCAACGCGGTCGCTTCGACGTCGATGCGCGTCGGCGTGCGCCCGGCCACGGCCGCCCCGAGCAGCGCGAATGCCGCGAAGCAGCACGCAGCGGCGATCCAGAGCCGGACTTCGGTTGCGCTAGCGGCGCGCATCGTCGAAATCGGCGGGCACGCAGACCTGCAGCGCTCGTGCCGCGATCGAGAAGCGGGCCGGCGTTCGTCCGAGCGATTGGCCGTCGATGCTCACGAGTTGTTTCGGTTTCGCTTTGACGACGATTTCTTTGGCGGAGAAGAAGACCGCGTCGGGCAGCCGCGTTTGCGCGCCGATCCCGAAAGCGGCGTACATCCGGGCCACTTCGAGGTGCGACACGCCGGTCGTCGTGAAGAACGCGAGCCGCCGGTTCACGATCGAGGCGTCCGGCGTGACCGGCTGATGGCCGAAAAAGCGGCCGTTGGCGACGACGATCTGGCGCGTGTTGAGCAGCGACCGGCCGTCGTCCCAGCGGACCTTCGCATCGAAGGGCGGGTGGCGGAACAGGGCCGCGGCGCCCGCGGCCACGTACGCCGCCGGGCCGATCGCGCGTTTGAGTGCGCGCGGCGTCGCGGCGGCGATTTCGGCGGATAGACCGATCGTGGCGAAATTCGCAAAGTGCACGCCGTTGACGCGACCCAAATCGACGCGGACGATACGTTGCGCGGCAATCACGTCGACCGCGGATGCGAGGTCGTCCGGGATGCCGAGCGTTTGCGCGAAGCTGTTGCCGGTACCCAGCGGCAGAACGCCGAGAGCGGCCTCCGAGTGCGCCAGCACGTCGACGGCGGTCGTCAAACTGCCGTCGCCGCCGCCCACGACTACCAGGCGCGCTCCCTTCTTGAGCGCGCGCTTCGTCCGCGCTCGCAGGTCCGCTTCGCTCTCGACCTCCGCGACGTCGTCCACGACCACGCCGCGCGCGGCGAAGAGCGACGGAATTTCAGCGACGTGCCGCTGGGTTTGGCTCGAGTGGACGTTGAGAATCAGGCTGACCCGCACCCTGACTCCCTTTCCCGGAATACGAGCCGGTAATCGGCTTCAGACGCGGGCGCCGCGACCGAGCAGGAAATTGATGACGACGATGATGCCGACGACCAAGAGCAGCAGGTGGATGAGCGCGCCGCCGAAGTGCAGGATAAACCCCAAGAGCCAGAGCGCGATCAAAACCACGACGATCGACCACAATAAGCCGGCCATTCGAACCCTCCTCGAGACGCGCGGCACGGTCGTGCCGCATGCGGCAAGCATACCACTGCAGCCGGCCTCTCAACCGCTTTTGCTCGCCCGGTGCTCGCGCCGGTCCCGTATTCGTGGTACAAATCGAACGATGCGACCGTATTTTGACGCTCTATGGCTCGGCTTGACGGCGGGGACGACGGCCCGGACGCGCGCGGAGGCGCCGGTTCCGGCCCGCATTTCGGCCGCCGGCTCGCTGTGCGAAGCGGTGTATTGGTTCGGTTTCGAAGTATCGAACGCGCTGGTGCACGGGCGTAAGCCCTAGGCGCGCTCGAGCACGCTTTCGGCACTCGGGTAGCGCGCGACGAGCGCCCGTAAGATGCGCGCCGTCGCGCCCCAGACGTGCGCCGCGCCGTAATCGAAGAGCCAGGAGGGCACGGCGACGGTCCGTCCGTCGTGCACCACGTGCTCGACCCCGAAGCGCAGCGCCCCCCGCTCGTACAGCGCGCGTAGCGGCACTTCGTAGACTGCTGCGGTTTCGGTCGCGTCGGCGCTGAAACGCACCGGCGCGTCGAGAAAACCGAGATACGGGGTCACGGTGACCGATCGGGCGAGCGTGACGACGTCGTCGAAGCGCTCGACGATTCGCAGCCGCTCGCGCGCCACCCCGAGTTCTTCCTCGAATTCGCGGACGGCCGTCGCGCGTGCGTCGGCGTCCTGCGGATCGACGATGCCTCCGGGAAAGGCGACTTGGCCCGGATTGCGCCGCAAATGTGCCGCTCGGCGCACCAGCACGAGCGTGGGATCGTCGTGCGCGACGATGGGGATGACGACGGCCGCAAAGAGCACGAGCGCGCTTTCTGGAGGGAAGCGCTCCGGCCCCACGTACGTACTAGCGCGTGCGGCGGTCGGGTTTCGTTTTCGATGCGGCGGCGATCGTCGCCGCGCTCGCCGTCAGATTCGTCACGCCGGCGCCGGCCTGGACCGAAGCATACTATTCGAACGGTGCTTACCCGGCGATCGATCGCGCGGTGCGCGCCGTCACCGGTCCGCTGCCGTTCTGTTTGGGCGACGTCCTCGCGGCGGTCGCGCTCGCGTGGCTGCTTCGCTACGCGATCGTCGCGCTTCGCCGCGCACGCGATCGCCGTACGGCGGCGCTGCGCGTCGTGCTGCGCGTATTCGCCGCGCTGTGCGTCATCTTCGTTTGGTTCATGGCGTCCTGGGCCTACAACTACGGGCGCGTGCCGCTCGCGGACAAGATTCCGGTTCACGACGAGCGCACGAACGAAGATTCGGTCAACGCGTTCGCCGATCGTGCCGTCGACCGGTTGAGCGCCCTGGCCGAGGCGGCGCACCGCGACGAGGCGGGCGACGCCGAAATCGCACGACGTCTCGTGCCGACCTTCGAGCGGACGATCGCCCGGCTCGGCGACGCCGCGGCCTTCGCGCCGCCGCACGTCAAACCGACGCTCTTCCAGCCGCTCTTTGCGGCCTCGGCGACGACGGGATTCACCGATCCCTGGACGCACGAGGTCAACGTCGACGCGTCGCTCTTCCCGTTCGAGCGGCCGGCGATCTACGCGCACGAGTGGGCGCACGTCGCCGGTTTTGCCGACGAGTCGGAGGCGAATTTCATCTCCGTCATCGCCTGCACGACCTCGCACGATCCGCTGCTCGAGTACTCGGGCTGGATCCTCATTTGGGAGAACCTTCCTCGCAACGTGCGCGTGACGCATCGCATGCGGCGGCGCGCGTACGAGGACATCGAGGCGATCCGCGCGCGCTTCCTGCGCAACGTCAATCCGCAGGTGGAACGCGCTTCGCGCGCCGCCTACGATCGCTATCTCAAGAGCAACCGCGTCAAAGCCGGGTTTGCCAGTTACCGTCTCTTTATTCGTTGGATGACCGGCGCCGATTTCGACCGCGACGGGCTGCCGCTCGTCCGGCCGGTCGCCGGTTAGCGGTAATGCACGGGGACGTCGAGCGACGTCGTCCTGCCGTCGGCCGTCGTCGCCTCGAAGTGCAGGCTGATCTTGAGCGTCATGAGACCGCCGAGCCGCGGGAGCGTCGATGCGCTCGTGAAGACGCCCGGCGCGACCTTCGCGAGCTCTCCCGCGCGCTTGCCATTGCCGGTCGTGACTTTGACGACGTCGCGCGTCGTCGTCACGCGGATGTCGATCGGACCGCCGGCTTTGAGATGGTCGGAGTTGAGTTCGACTTTGAGAATTCGGGGATGCGCTTTGCTCGCGGGCGGCGTGAACGCGTAGCCGTATTCGTCGGCCGCCGGCTGGGCCGCGCCGGGCGCGGGTCCGAGCAGGGAAGCGACGCCGAGAGCGGCGCAGAAAATCGTGGCTCGTTGGCGAACGTTCATCGTTGCAACCTCACCGGACGCGGCCGAATGCACCCGGTGCCGTTCAATGCGCCGGAAGCGTAGCGGCGTTCCTCTCACGTAAAGGATCGAATCGCGCTTGCACACGACCTTGGAAACCCGTCCCCTCGGCACGACCGGCATGGCGATCACTCGGGTCGGCTTCGGGGCCTGGGCGATCGGCGGCGGGGACTGGAAATTCGGTTGGGGGCCGCAGGACGACGACGCCTCGATCTCCGCGATCCGCCGGGCGCTCGAGCTCGGGATCAACTGGATCGACACGGCGGCCGCTTACGGTTTCGGGCATTCCGAAACGATCGTGGCGCGCGCGCTCGAGGGAATCGCCGAGCGGCCGTACGTGTTCACGAAATGCGGTCTCGTCTCCGACGGCGGCGACGACGGCGGCACCCGCGAGGACCTGACCCGGGACTCGATCGTGCGCGAATGCGAGGCGAGCCTGCGGCGCTTGCGCGTCGAGACGATCGATTTGTACCAAATCCATTGGCCGACCGACCGCATCGAAGATATCGACGAGGGCTGGAGCGCGATGCTGGAATTGCAGCGCGCGGGCAAAGTGCGGGCGATCGGCGTCTCGAACTTCAACGTCGCCGAACTGGAACGCGCGCGCGCGATCGCGCCCGTGGCGACGTTGCAGCCGCCCTATTCGCTCGTCAAACGCGAGATCGAAGACGAGATCTTGCCGTACTGCGGCGCGCACGGCATCGGCGTGATCGTCTACGCGCCGATGCAGTCGGGGCTCTTGACGGGCGCGATGACGCGCGAGCGGGTCGCGGCGCTGCCCCCGAGCGATTGGCGGACGCGCAACGCGGAGTTCGCGGAACCGAAATTGACGCGGAACCTGGCGCTGGTCGAACGCCTGCGTCGCGTGGGCGAGCGTCACGGACGTTCGCCCGGCGAGGTTGCGATTGCCTGGACGTTGCGCCGTCCGGAAGTCACGGGCGCGATCGTCGGCGCGCGCAGCGCGCGGCAAATCGAAGGGACGATCGGCGCGGCTGCGTTGCATCTCTCGGCCGGCGAGATCGCGGAGATCGAAGCGGCCTGACGCGTGCGTGCGCGGGCGCACAGTCTCGCCCGGATGCGGCGCCGCGCGAAGGAAGCGAGGGCACGGAGCGCCGAGTGTAGCCGGCGTGTCGCTGACGATCGAACAAGGTTTTGCACGCATCGTTGCCGCGAGGCAGCGCGTGATCGACATGCGTGCCGAGCGCAACGAGGAACTCTTGCGGCTGCGCGCGTTCCTGCGCACGATGCTCGGCGAATCCGCCAGCGCCGTCGATCCGTTGAGCGGCGTGCGCGTCGCCGAGGTCATGGCCGAAGGGAGCAAGGCGAACGGCGACCTAGCGCTGACCCTGGCCTTTTTCGACGGCACGAAGCTGCGGATCGCGGTCGATTCTCACGGCCGCTTCGAAGCGGGCACCACGCCCGCGCACCTTTTCCCGCACGAGCGCGTGCTCGACGTGCGCGTGGCCTCGGACGGTTCGCGCGCGGAAATCGACGTGATCGAAGCGGACGGCGCGACGCAGCGCACCGTCGATGTGGCCGCCCTGGTCGCGCGCGTCCTCGAGCACGCCGTGACGGCGATCGAGGCGGAGACCAACCTCACGCCGCCGCACTCGGTCGCAGCCTAGCCCTTTCGAGCGGTACCGGAGAGCGCCGCGGGCGCGCCGAAGGCGGCGCCATGCTGCGAACCATCGTCTTGCTGGCCGGCCTCGGCTTGGTGCCGCAGGTCGTCGCCCCCTCGCCCGCGCCGATCACGCTTTCGGCCGCCGACGGCACGGCAATCTACGCCGACATGTACGTGACGGCCGCGGCCGGCGCGCCCGTCATCCTGCTCTTCCATCAGGCCGGGTCGAGCAAGAGCGAATACGCGCCCATCGCGCCGCGCCTGGTGCAAATGGGGTACAACGTCCTGGCGATCGACCAGCGTTCGGGCGGCGATCTGTACGCGCCGGGAAATCAGACGGTGGCGCATCTCGGCAAGAGCGCGCCGTACCTTGCGGTGCTGCCCGACATGGAAGCGGCCTTGGAGTTCGCGCACCGGCGCTTTCCCGGAGCGCGCGTCGCGGCCTGGGGCAGCAGCTATTCCGCGTCGCTGGTTTTTTTGTTCGCGGCGAAACATCCGCACGATCTGGCGGCGCTGCTCGCCTTTTCGCCCGGCGAGTACTTACCGAACAAGCACGCGGTACGCGACGCGGCCAAGCGCGTGAAGATCGCGACGTTCGTCGATTCGGCGAGCGACCCGGCGGAGGAACGCGCCGCGCGCGACATCTTCGACGCGCTGCGTTCGCCCGTCAAGGTCGATTTCCAGCCCAAGAACGGCGTTCACGGCTCCTCAACGCTGCGCGACGACAAAGATCCCGCGGGCGCCGAGGAAAATTGGAACGCCGTCACGTCGTTCCTGGGTCGCGCGCTGCCGCACTGAGCGCGCGCTGCGCGTAGCGGTCCCCGGCATCGCGGCGGTAGATCGTCGTCGTGAAGCCGTCCGCGTCCGACCATTCGTGCACCGCGAAGCCCGGCGCTTCCGCACGGAGGCCGACGAGCGTCCCGTCCATGAGGAGCAGCGGCAGGCGCTGTGGCGCGGTGCTCGGCGCGCTGCACGCGAGCGCCGCGCCGACGCGCCTGGCACGCACGCAGTGGATGTGTCCCGATACGATGCGACCGACGTGTGCGTGCCGTTCGAGCAGCCGCTGCAAGCGGCGCGCGCCGCGGAAGCCGAAGGCGTCGAGGTAGTGCAGCCCGGTACGAAACGGCGGATGGTGCACGCAGAGCATCGTGGGGCGTCCGGGCGCCGACGCGATCGCGTCTTCGAGCCAGGCGAGGGTGGCCGCGTCGAATGCGGCGCCGGGCCACGGTCGCGGCCCGTTGGCGTCGACGCCGACGATGCGCACGTCGAAATCGTCGATCGCATAGCGGACGCGCGCGTGGCGCGAGCCGCCGTACGTCGCCGGGGCGAGGACGGCGCGCAGCACGTCGCGATCGTCGTGATTGCCGGGCACGACGAAGTACGGCACGGGCAGCGCTTCCATGACCTCGCGGAAGCGCGCGTATTCGGCGGGCGTTCCCGCGTTGACGAGGTCGCCCGTCACCACGACGCAATCGGGCGGCCGCGCGAGTGCCGAGAGCGCCGCGACGGCGTCGGCGAGATAGGCCGCCGTGTCGATCCCGAAGTACGTCGCGCCGGCCCGCACGACGTGCGTATCCGAAAGTTGAGCGACGACCGCGCGCCGCACGCCTACAGGCCGTCGATAAAACGTTCGACGAGCGCGGCGACGCGCGCGGGTTGTTCCAGCGGCAGGTAATGGCCGGCGTCCGGGACGATCTCGAAGCGCGCGCCCGCGATGACGTCCGCCACGCGTTCGCGCGCGAATTCGGGCCGGTCGGCCGCGCCTGCGAGCACGAGCGTCGGCGTGTCGATGGTCGCCGCCTCGTCGGCGAAGTGCAGGCGCGTCCAGGAATCGAAGCTTTCGAGCGCGACCGCCGCGGGCGTCGCGGCGGCGGCAGCGCGCACGATCGCACGCGTCTCGGGCGCCGGCTCGCGAGAGAAGAGCCCCGCGATCCAGGCGTTGGCCTTTTCGGGATCGCCGGCGGTCGCGCGGAACAGCGCTTCGGTTTTCGGCGAAAGTGAGACGCCCGACGCCGGCACGGGCGAAACGAGCACCAAACCTTCGACTGCGTCGGGGCGATCGATCGCGAAGCGTTGGGCGATCGCCGCGCCCATCGAGTGTCCGACGACCACCAGCGGGTCGAGATCGAGGGCGGCGATCAGCGCACTCAAATCGTCGGCGAACGTTTCGACCGCATGCGGTCCGGGGGCCGCGTTCGACCCGCCGAAGCCGCGCAAGTCGAGGGCGATCGTGCGCCGGCGTTCGCGCAAGCGCTGCGTGACCGGCCCCCAAATTTCTTTCGAGCCCTGCCAGCCGTGCAAGAAGAGCAGCGGGATCGTCCCGTGCGGCCCGTCGTCGGCGTAGACCAGCTCCGCGCCGTCGACTGCATGAAATGAGGCCACCGCTACGGCTACGCGACGGGCTCGGCGTTCTCCCGCGCCGCGCGGTACGCCGCGATCGCCGCGAGAAACGCCGCACCGTAGTCCGCGAGTTTCTTATCGCCCACGCCCGCGACGTCGCGCAGTGCCGCGGGCGTCTGCGGCATGTCGCGCGCCATTTGCCGGAGCGTGGTGTCGGGGAAGATCACGTAGGCGGGCACGTCGCGTTCGTCGGCGAGGCGCTTGCGCAGCGCGCGCAGTTCTTCGAAGAGCGCTTCGTCGCAGGCGAGCGCGCCGCGCCGCGTCTGCGGGGCCGCGGCCGCGGCGGCGGTCAGCGTCACGGGAAGGCGTTCCAAGAGGGCGCGGTGGCCCGCATCGGTCAGTTCGAGCACGCTGCGCAGGCCGGGCGTTTGGCGCAGCAGGCCGAGGCGGACAAGTTCGCGGCCGATGTCGAGCCACATCGGTCGCGGCGTCTCGCGCCCGATGCCGAAGGTGGAGATGCCGTCGTGATTCCAATCGACGACCTTCTCCGTACGCTTGCCCACGAGCACGTCGGCGAGATGGTTGAGCCCCACGGCGAAGCCGCCCGCCTGGCGCACGCGCACCACGTTGGATAGAAACTTTTGGGCGAAGATCGTGCCGTCGAAACGGGCGCGCGGCGCGAGGCAGTTGTCGCACCCGCCGCACGCCGCGTCGAGCGTTTCGCCGAAGTAGCCGAGCAGCACGGCGCGCCGGCACTCCGCGGTTTCGGCGTAGTGCTGCATCTTGCGCAACCCTTCGAGCGCGATGGCCTGCTCGCGCTCGTCCTTTTCCGCGAGGAAACTTTGAAGTTTCGTGGCGTCGCCCGCGCCGTAGAAGAGCACGCATTCCGCGGGAAGGCCGTCTCGCCCGGCCCGGCCCGTCTCCTGGTAATAGCTCTCGAGATTCTTCGGCATGTCGACGTGAACGACGTAACGGACGTTGGGCTTATCGATGCCCATGCCGAAGGCGACGGTCGCGCACATCACGCGGACGTCGTCGCGCACGAAGCGTTCCTGGTTGTACGAGCGTTCCGAGGGATCGAGGCCGGCGTGGTACGGCAAGGCGGGAACGCCCGCGGCGCGCAGGCGTTCGGCCAGATCGTCGGCGCGGCGGCGGCTGGCGGCGTAGACGATGCCGCTCTCGCGCGAACGCTCGCGAACGAAGGCCGCGAGCGCGCCCGCCGTATCGCGCTTGGGCACGACGCGGTAGGTGAGGTTCGGCCGGTTGAAGCTCGCCACGTAGCGGCGCGGCGAGCGCAGCGCGAGCGATGCGACGATGTCTTCGCGGACGCGCTCGTTGGCCGTCGCCGTCAGCGCGAGAACGGGCACGCTCGGAAAGTCGCGGCGCAGGGAGGCCAAGCGCCGGTAATCCGGCCGGAAGTCGTGACCCCATTCGCTGATGCAGTGGGCTTCGTCGATCGCGAAGCGGGTGACGTTCCAGCGCGCGAGATCGTCCTTGACGTGCGGCAGCGCGAGCCGTTCGGGCGCCAGATACAGCAGCCGGAAGCGGCCGTCGTGCAAGTCGCGCAGCCTGCGGCGCGTTTCGTCCCCGTCGAGACTCGAGTTCAGGAACGTGGCCGCGATGCCCGCGGCCGTCAGCCCTTCGACTTGGTCTTTCATGAGCGCGATGAGCGGCGACACGACGACGGTCAGCCCCGGCCGCATCACGGCCGGTAGTTGAAAGCAGAGCGACTTGCCCCCGCCCGTGGGCAGCAGGGCGAACACGTCGTGCCCGGCGAGGACGTCGGCGACGATTTCGGCCTGCAGCGGCCGGAAGTCGTCGAAGCCGAAGTGGTGTTTGAGCGCCGCTCGCGGATCCGTATCGAAGAGGGTGGACACGTCGGCTTCGGCTTCGAGGTCGGTCGGCATGTGCCCGCCCGATCGCGACGCGGGTCACGCTCGGCTAGGTCTCCCCGGCTCAAGTGCCGTGAGGGCTTGCCGATATCGACTGTATGATTATGCCGAAGCCTCGTGAAGACGGCGTGCCTAAAACGACCGGAATCGAGTCGCTGCGTGCCGTGCCGCTATTCCGCGACTTCGACCAAGCAGAGCTTTCCGAAGTAGCGCAATTAGTGACGACGCGCAAATACGGCAAGCATCAGACGATTTTTCGCGAGGGCGACCCGGGCGCGACGTTCTACCTGATCCTCTCGGGATCGGTCGCGATCGTGCGCATCGCTCCCGACGGCCGCGAGACGATCCTTTCGATCCTCAAAGAGCGCGACTTCTTCGGCGAGATGAGCATCTTCGATACCGCCGTCCGCGCCGCGGGCGTGCGCACGCTCACCGAAGTGGAACTCGGCGCGATCGAACGCGACGACTTTCTGGCCCTCATCGACCGCAGCCCGCGCATCGGCCGGCTGCTGGTGATCGCGCTCTCCGAGCGCCTGCGGGCGGCCAACAAGCTGATCTCCGCCACGACGTCGCAGGACATCCGCTCGCGCCTCGCCTCGCTGCTCCTCAACCTCATGCAGAATTTCGGCGAGCCCGTGCAGTCGGGCACGCGCATCACGCTCCGGCTGACCAATCAAGAGATGGCCAACATGATCGGCACGACGCGCGAAACGGTCAACCGCACGCTCAACAAATTCTGGGACGAACGGCTGATCGACATGCGCACCGCGCACGTCGTGGTCGTCGAGCCGGACAAACTGCGGGCGCTCGTTCCCTAGCGCCGCGGAGCGGTTCGCTAGACGAGCCGCTCGATCGGCCGCCGTTTCCAGACGCCGTAGTAGTACGCGAGCTGGAAGGCCAGGCCCGCGCAGTACGCGGCCGGATACCCGTACCAGACGCCGTCGAGCCCGATGCGCGTCATCATGACGTACGACACGGGCACCTCGACGCCCCAGATCGAGAGCACCGAGAGTACCGTCGGCCAGACGACGACGCCGCTCGAGATCACGATCGCCGCGATCACCCGCGCGTTGCCGAAGATCGCGTAGCTCCACAGCGTGATGAGGATGAGCCCGTGCGCGATGCGCACGGTTTCCGCATTCGCGATGAAGAGCGAGATGACGGCCGTGTTGAAGACGTACACGAGCCCGATCAAGACGGCCTCGAACGCGTAATTGAGCGCGACCGCGGAGCGCACGATCGAACCGATGCGCTCGAGGCGTCCCGCGCCGATCGCCTGCGCGCTGAAGATCTGCGCGCCGATCGCGATCGAGATGGCCGGAAATTGGACGTAGCTGGCGATTTGATTGACGGCCCCGTACGCCGCGACGGCCGTCGAGCCGAAGCGGTTGACGAACGAGAGCACGGCGATCTCCGACAGCGAGACCATGACGAGGTTGAGGCTCGTGGCGAGGCCGATCTTGGCGATCTTGGCCGCGAGCGCGGGCCGGATGACGAGGTTCGCGATCATTTCGCGGTCGAGGGCCAGCGGATGTTTGGTGACGTTGAGATAGGCGACGAGCCCGCCGAGCGCGGCGGCGGTAGCGACCACGTTTCCCACCGCCGCACCGTTCGTGCCGAGCGCCGGCAGCCCGAATCCGCCGAGAATGAAGAGCGGCGTCAGGGCCAGCGTGAGCAGCGTGCTGGCGAGCAGCACCACGAACGGCGTCCGCGTGTCGCCCGTGCCGCGCAAGAACGTCGTGTAGGCCAAATACGCGAAGAGGATCGGAATCGAGAAAAACGTGATCCGCGCGTACGATATCGAGATGCCGATGATGTCGCGCGGCGTGCCGAGCGCGCCGAGCAACTGCGGCGCGAACGCGCCGCCGAGCGAGCCGACGACGAGGCCGAGCAGCACCGTCAGCGCGAGCGCCGTGCCCGCGATCTGCTTGACGCGGACGTGTTCGCGCGCGCCGTACGCTTGCCCGATCAGCACGCTGCTCCCGGAGCCCAGACCGATCAAGAACGAGATGAGGAAGAAGACGATCGGAAAGATCGCTGAGACCGCGGCGAGCGACCGCACGCCGACGAGGCGGCCCAGGTAAATCGCGTTCGCGGTCTGCCCCAGCGACTGCAGCACGTTGCTGAGCATCAGCGGCAGCAGGAAGAGCGCGAGCGACTGCCAGATCGGGCGCGCGTCGCTGAGCGCGATGGACGCGCGCTGCGGCTTCGCGCTCATCGCGCGGCCTCGAAGGCCGCGACGTCTTGCGGCGCGACGAGGAGCGTGCGCGCGTGCGTGTACCAGACGAGGCCGGGCGGGGCGTTCTGCTGCTTGCGCACGTGCTTGCGCTCGGTGTAGTCGACCGCCACTTTTTCCGAACCTCGCGCTTTGGAGTGAAAGGCGGCCAGCGCCGCGGCGGCTTCGAGTTCGCGTTCCGCCGGTTCGCGCGGCGCGTCGAAGTGCAGCACCACGTGCGCGCCGGGCGTCGCGCGCGCGTGGAACCACAGGTCGTCCGGCGCGGCGACCCGGAACGTGAGGTCCGCGTTGCCGGCGGGCGACCGGCCGACGTAGACGCGCGCGTCCCTCGCGAGCCGCACGGAGAGCGGCGCCGCGCCGCGCCGAATCGCCGCGCGCGATCGCGGGCGGCCGGCCGCGGGCGGCCGCTGGCGTGGACGGCGCTCGAGCCGCTCGACGCCCTCCGCGATTTCGCCGAGCGTGTCGGGCGAGGCGCGCTCGAGTTCCCATGCGAGTTCGTCGGCAAAGCGCGCGTCGCGCTCGAGTTCGGCGACGCGCGCGGCGACGTGTTCGAGTTTGGCCACGGCTTTGCGATAGCGTTTGAAGATGGCCGCGGCATTGGCTTTGGCGTCGAGTTCCGGGTCGAGTTCGATCGTGACGTCGGGCCGGCTCGGGGGCACGAAGAACGCCGCGCCCGGCGGCACGTCGGCGAGATGCGCGTAGAGCAGTTCGCCCGCGCCGCGCAGCGCGTCGCGCGAGGCGTCGTCGGCGCGCTCGGCTTCGAGCGCCGCGCGTTCGGCCAGCAACGCCGCGCGCCGCTTCCCCAACCGCGCGCGCAGCGTCGCGCGCTTGGCGTCGAACGCGCTCGCGTTGCGGGTAGCGGTCGCAACGCCCACGACGGCGGCGAGCACGGGCAGCAGCGCGGCTTCCCGCGTCGCGGCGAAGCGTGCGAATTGCGCGAGCGGCACGACGTGGCACTGCACGATCGTCGCGCCGTCCCGGTAGACGAAGACGTCGCCCAAGCCCGAGGGTTCGCCGTCGGCCGCGTCGACGAGCGCGCGCGCCTTGGCGAGGCAACGCGCCGCGAGCGCCTGCGGCGCAGCGCCGCGCGCCGCTAACGCTTCGGCGATCGCGGAGTCGGCCACGAGGCGCGGCAGTAGCGGCACCTCGGCGCGCAGAGCGCGGCTCGCGAGCGCACGCGCGGTTTCGCCGTCGTCGCGTTCGAGCGCCGCGAAGGCTTCGGCGAGCGAGAGCTGCGGTGGCGCCGGCTCCGGCAACGGCGGCGGCTCGTACGGTTCGCCGACGACCGTCGCGCGGCGTGCGTTGTCCTCGCGCGAGAACTCTTTGGCCGCGCTCACCACGACGTCGTCTTTGAGCAGCACGACGTTGCCGAAGCGCGGCACGAGCTCCGCGACGAGGCGATAGCGGCTCGCGACGCCGAAGCGCGAGCGCGCGCTGCATTCGAAGGCGACGAGCCGATCGCCGCGTCGCGCCCGGACGGCGTCGATGCGCAGGCCTTCCAGAGCATCCGCGGTCGCGCGGATCCAGCCGCTCGCGCGGTCGAGCTCGGCCTCGTTCTCCAGCGCGACGACGGGCGTCGGGCCGAAGGCGTCGAGCACGACCGTCCCGGCCGCCACGGCGAGCGCGAAGCGCCCGTCGGCGAGCCGGCCCGCGCCGCGCACGCGCGCGCCGCGCAGCGCGCGGTCCAGTTCCGCCGCGAGCCGGCGCACGATCATCCAGTCGGTGAGCACTCCGGTCCCTTTAGTCGCGGGGCCCCGGGCAAACTCCAGGATTCCGGGCGGGCAGGGCCGATCCACGATCCTTGCGAACTGCTTAGGTTCGCTTCGGAGAGGATGGAGGATGTCGCCGGGCCCCGGCCTGCTCTTTGTCGTTTCGGGACCGTCGGGTGCCGGCAAGGATACGGTCGTCGACGCTCTGCGGACTCGGATGCCCCGTCTGCGTTACTCCGTGTCGGCGACGACTCGGCCCCCGCGGCCGGGCGAGCGCGAAGGCGAGGCATACTTCTTTCTCGATCGCGAGCTCTTCGAGAAGAAAATCTCCGAGGGCGACTTTCTCGAAACCCGCGAGTACAACGGGCACCTCTACGGGACCCCGCGCTCGTTCATCGAGGAAACGCTGGCCGACGGCTACGACGTGATCATGAAGCCGGAAGTCAACGGCGCGCTCGCGATCAAGCGAACCTTTCCGGCCGCGGTCCTGGTGTTTCTGCTCCCCGATAAATTCTCACACTTGCGGCTGCGGCTGGCGGCCAGGCGCACCGAAACCAGCGACGAGATCGCGAGCCGGCTCGCCATCGCCCACCGGGAACTCGAAAAAATCCGCAGCTTCGACTACGTCATCATCAACGAACAGGCACCCCTCGCGCGCCGCGAAGCGCTGCCGGCGGTCGACGATCTCGAAGCGATCGTCCGCGCGGAGCGCTTCCGGATCCATCACTACAACGACGACATCTTTAGGAACGTGGCTAACGCATGAGCGAATCGGTTTTCGGCGATCTGGACGGGCTGCTCGAGCACGTCGACTCGAAATTCACCCTGGTCAACGTGGTGACCAAACGCGCCAAGCAACTCAATAACGGCGCTCCCCCGCTGACGGAGGGCTCGAACCCGAACAAGCCCGTGTCGACGGCGTTCAACGAAGTGTCGCACGGGAAGATCCCGTACAAGCGGATGCGGGAAGGAATCAAATAACGCCGCTCGCGAGTTAGAGCGGTATGTGCGGCATCGTCGGCTACGTGGGGTTTCGCGATAGCGTCCCCATCATTCTCGACTCCCTGCGCCGGCTGGAGTACCGGGGCTACGACAGCGCCGGCATCGCCGTCATCGACGCCGCGGGCACGCTCGCCGGATCGAAAGCCGAAGGGAAGCTCGCGCGGCTGGTCGAGCGCCTCGCCGTCGAGCCGCTCTCGGGGACCGTCGGGCTCGGCCACACGCGCTGGGCGACGCACGGCCGCCCCTCCGACGCCAACGCCCACCCGCACCTCGACTGCTCGGGGACGATCGCCGTCATCCACAACGGGATCATCGAGAACTTCGAATCGCTGCGCGAGCGGCTGCGCGCCCAAGGGCACGTCTTCCGCAGTGAGACCGACACCGAGGTCCTGGCGCACCTGATCGAAGCGAGCGGCGGCGACCTCATCTCCGCCGTGCGGGCCACGCTCGCGCAAGTGCGCGGGGCCTACGCGCTCGGCGTGATCTCGTCGTCGGATCCGGGGCGCCTCGTGTTCGCGCGCAACGGCGCGAGTCCGCTCGTCGTGGGCATCGGCGAAAACGAGATGTTCGTCGCCTCGGATACGCCCGCGATCTTGCAGTACACGCGCAAGCACGTGATCGTCCACGAGGGCGAGATGGTCGTCGTCGATCGCGACGGCTACGAGCTCATGGATTTCGCCGGCCGTCCGATCGAGCGCGAAGTCACCGAGGTGCTCTGGGACGCGACGTCGGCGGAAAAAGACGGCTTCAAGCACTTCATGCTCAAGGAAATGTTCGTGCAGCCGAGCGTCGTCAAGGAGACGCTGGCCGGCCGCGTCGACGAGGTCGGCGATTCGCAACTCGCCGCCGAACTCAAGATCGACGAGTACATGCTGCGCGCGATCACCAAGATTTCGATCACCGGCTGCGGCACGGCGTACCACGCCGGCATGGTCGGCATGTATCTGCTGCGCGCGCTCTGCAAGCTGCCGGTCGAGATGGAGCTCGCGAGCGAATTCCGCTACGGCGATCGCGTGCTCGATCCGCGCACGCTCACGATCGCGATGTCGCAGTCGGGCGAGACGGCGGATACGATCGAAGCGGTGAAGATCGCCAAGGCCGCGGGCTCGCCCGTGCTCGGCATCTGCAACGTGCTGGGGTCGCACCTCTCGCGCCTGGCCGACGGCGTCCTCTACACGCGCGGCGGGCCGGAGATCGGGGTAGCCGCCACCAAGACGTACGTCTCCCAAGCGGTCGCGATGGTGCTGTTCTCGCTGTACCTCTCGCGCATTCGCCTGCGCCAGCACGACGTGCCGCTCGAGCGGCTGCGCGAAATCGCCAAGAACACGAATCAATTGGCCGCCGCGATCGACCTGTGCCTCAACGCCTCCGACGAGATCCGCAAAGTCGGCGCCGAACTGCGCAAGGCGCGCAGCGCGATGTTCCTCGGCCGCTACGTCAACTTTCCGACCGCGCTCGAAGGCGCGCTCAAGCTCAAGGAAATCTCCTATATCCACGCCGAGGGCTACGCCGCGGGCGAGATGAAGCACGGGCCGATCGCGCTCTTGGATTCGAGCGTGCCCGTGGTCGGGATCGTTACGGACGGCCGCGTCCGCGAGAAGATGCTTTCGAATTTGCAGGAAGCGAAGGCCCGCGAAGCCATCGTCGTGATCGTCGCCAACTACGGCGACCGCGAAGCCGAAAAGCTGGCCGACCACGTCTTCTGGGTGCCGAAGGTCGACGAGCTGCTCTCGCCGATCGTCAACGTGGTGCCGCTGCAATTGCTCGCGTACCACATCGCCGACATCGACGGCAAAGACGTCGACCAGCCGCGCAATTTGGCCAAGACGGTGACGGTCGAATGACCGGCGCTTCGGCGGTGGCGCGCGCGGACGGCCGCGCCTTCGACGCGTTGCGGCCCGTCACGATCGAAACGTGGCCCCTCGCCTACGCCGAAGGCAGCGCGTCGATCGCCGTCGGCAACACGCGCGTGCTGTGCGCCGCGACGATCGAGGAGAAGGTGCCGCCGTGGCTGCGCGGCCAGGGCCGCGGCTGGGTGACGGCGGAGTACGCGATGCTGCCGCGCGCGACGCAGGAGCGCACGCAGCGGGAGTCTTCGCGCGGCAAGGTCGGCGGCCGGACGCACGAGATCCAACGGCTGATCGGTCGCGCGTTGCGCGCGGTGACGGACCTGCGCGCGCTCGGCGAGCGCAGCGTGGTCGTCGATTGCGACGTATTGCAGGCCGACGGCGGAACGCGCACGGCCGCGATTACGGGCGCGTACGTGGCGCTGGCGCTCGCGCTGCGGCGCGATTTCGATCCGGCCACCCCCAAGTGGCCGCTCGCGGGCCAAGTCGCCGCGGTGTCGGTCGGCTTCGTGGACGGCGTGGCGCACTTGGATTTGCAATATTCGGAGGACAGCCGCGCCGAAGTCGACATGAACGTGGCGATGACCGATGCCGGGCGCTTCGTGGAAGTGCAGGGGACCGCGGAAGCGCGTGCCTTCGACCGCGCGCAATTGGATGCGATGCTCGATCTCGCGCGCGACGGCATCTCGTCGCTCTTCGCGTTCCAACGCGCCGCGCTCGACGCCGTCAATGCCGCTCGATAGAGCGGCGCTTGCGGACCTAGTCGAGGAGGTCGGTGCCTTTCGGATTCGCGACCGCGCCATGAGCCGCGCGCAAGCGGCGCTCGCGAAGACGCTGCAGGACGGGGGCGTGCCCGACGAGGCGGCGCTGCGGGCGTATCTCGAGCGCGTGCGCCGCTACTTCGGCGGCTTCGAGCGCGAGGCGAGGACGCGCCTGGCCGACGTGGACCGGCGCCTGGCCCGGGTCGCCCAATTACAATTCAATTTGACCGCGGAACGCGGAGTCGCCGCCCGGCGAGTCGAGCGAACCCAAGGCGTCCTCGCCCGCGCCGAGGAACTCGCCGCGCGATGAAGGTCCTCGAGAACGTCGGCCGCGGCACGCTCGGAATTTTCGAGTATGCCGGCGGTGCGGCGGCGCTGACGGCGGAGGCCGGCACCTTCGTCGGACGCCTGAAGATCCGGGTCGCCGAGACCTTCGCGCAGGCGTATCTGCTCGGCGTCGGCTCGACGGCCATCGTGCTGCTCACGTCGCTGTTCACGGGCATGGTGATCTCGCTCGAATCCGCCAACCAGGCGAAGTCCTACGGCGTTTCGGACCTCGTCGGCGGAGCGGTCGCCTACGTGTCGTCGCGCGAACTGGGTCCGATGCTCACGGCGGTCGTGGTGGCCGGCCGCGCGGCCGCGGCGATCGCGGCGGAACTCGGGTCGATGGTCGTCACCGAGCAGATCGAAGCGCTCGAAGCGCTCGGGCTCTCCCCCGTGCAGATGCTCGTCGTGCCGCGGCTGGTCGCGATGATCGTCATGCTGCCGCTCTTGACCATCCTCGGCGACATCGTCTCGATCGCCGGCGGCGCGGTGCTCGCGAAAAACGCCGCCGGCATCAGCTACGACACGTTCATCCAATCCGCGCGCGAGTACAGTTACTTTCGCGATTACCTCAAAGGGATGGCCAAAGCGGCCGTGTTCGCCGTGCTGATCGTCGTCATCGGCTGCTATCAGGGATTCCGCGTCCGGGGCGGCGCGGCCGGCGTCGGCAAGGCGACGACGGGCGCCGTCGTGACGTCGATCATCCTGATTTTCGTGGCGAATTTCATGCTCTCGCTCATCTTCTTCGGAACGACGGGCACGAAGTGAACTTCGCCACCATCGAAAACGTGACGCTGAAGTACGGCGACAAGGTCGTGCTGGAAAACTGCTCGCTCGAGGTCAAGGAGCGCGCGATCACGTGCCTGATCGGCCTCTCCGGCGCCGGCAAGTCGACGATCCTGCGGCTGCTCAACGGTTTGCGCCGGCCCGACGCGGGCAAGGTGATGGTCAAAGGCGTCGATCTCTGCGAGCTGCGACACCACGAGCTGATCGAGTTCCGGCGTAAGATCGGCTTCTCGTTTCAGTTCGCCGCCCTCTTCGACAGCCTGACCATCGGCGACAACGTCGCGCTGCCGCTACGCGAGAACACCAAAATGCGGCCCGACGAGATCGACCGGCTGGTGCTCAAGACGCTCGACTCGGTCGGGCTCGCGGGCACGCGCGACCGCATGCCGTCCGAGCTCTCGGGCGGCATGCTCAAGCGGGCTGGTTTCGCGCGCGCCGTCGTGACCAATCCGGAACTCGTCCTTTACGACGAACCGACGACGGGGCTCGATCCGATCATCACGCACGTCCTGACGGACACGATCAAGCGGCTGCGCAAGCAGCTCGATTCGACGGCGGTCGTCGTCTCGCACGACTTGCCGAGCATTTACGCCATGGCGGATTACGTGGCGATGCTCTTCGAGGGAGCCATCATCGCGTATGGAACCGTCGACGAATTGAAACGCTCGCCCAATCCGATCGTACAACAGTTCCTGGAGGGGAGTGAGGTCGGTCCGATCCCGCTATAGGGACGGGTCCGGACAAGCGCATCATGAACAGACAAGCCCAAGTCGGACTCTTCACGATCGTCGGCATCTTCGCGGTCTTCGCGGTGTACTTCGTGCTCTCCGATTACGGCACGCGGTCGCGCGGGTACAAGGTGGGCGTTCACTTCCAAGGCGCCTCGGGGCTGCGCGCCTCGGCGGAAGTGCTCCTCAGCGGCGTCCCCATCGGCGCCGTCGACAATATTTCGCTGCTGCCGGACTACACGACCGAAGTCGTGCTCGCGATCAAGCCCGGATACGAGATTCCGGAGGGTTCGCGCTTCCTGATTCAAGCGCCGATCACGGGCGAGCCGACCGTTCTCATCGAACCGCCGAAGCACCTCACGACCGCCATGTCGACGTTGCCGCACGTCGTCTTGCCGATCGAGCAGCAACCCCGCGGCACCAATCCCACCTCGATCGCCGATCTTCTCGAGCAGGGCCAGGGCGAGGTGCGCCGGCTCGACGACATCCTCGCGCAGTTGCAGAAATCGGAACCCCAACTGCTCGCGCAGCTCAAGTCGACGCTCGATAACGCGAACGATCTGACGACCACGGCCAAGAACTCGCTGACCGCGGTGACGGGCGAAGTGCAGCAACTCAGCGACTCCCTCCAGCAGAACCTCACCTTGGCGAGCCGGAACGTGGTCGATCTCACCGGCAGCCTCGACAGCGTGGTCCGGCGCGATTCGGGCAAAGTCGATTCGTTGCTCGCTCAGCTGAGCACGACGTCGAAATCGTTCGGTCAGACGGTCGACGCGCTGCGCGACGTCGCCACCAATCCGAAGGTCAAGGACAATCTGATCTCCACGACCCGCGATTTCGCCTTGACCGCGAAGACCTTCGCCGAACTGACCGGGGACTTGCGCTCCGTCACCGGCAATCCGCAGACGCAGAACCAGTTGCGCGACACGGTCGCGCAGCTCGACGCGACCTCGCAAAAGGTCGATTCGCTCGTCGGCCAGCTCGGCGGGACGTCGAAGGTGTACGGCGTCGACGCCGGCGCGACGCCCGCGCCCTTCGCCACGCCGACGCCGCCCGGTTTTCTACCGACGTCGATGCCCGCGATTCCGCCGCCGGGCGCGAGCGCCGCACCCGCGCCGCCGGGCGCGCCTGCGGCCGCGCCGCCGGGGGCGGCGCCGGGTGCGAACGCGGCCAAGACGGCGGGAGGCCTCGCGGCGCTGCGCGCGCGACTCAATCAGTTCACGAAGGACCTCGTCGAATTGCAGATCCGTGCGGGCGAACTCTCGCCGCAACGCGCGGGCAGCGCGAACCGCAACGTTTCGCCGCTGCTGACGCCCGACCGCGGTCCGCAGTCGGACTTCAACGTGTTCCTGCTGCCGCACGCGCGCACGGGCCTCGAAGCGGGCGTCAACGACATCGGTTCGTTCGGAACGTCGACCGCGAACCTCATGCTGCTCAACCGCGGCGGCGGCTTCACGTACGGCGGCGGCATCGAGTACTCGCGCCTGGGACTGACGACGAGCGTGGCCAAAGGCGCGCTCGGCTTCGAGGCACGCGCGTACGACTTGCGTCACCCCACGGTCGATACGTATCTCAACCTCTTTGCGGGACCCAAGTTCCAAGTGTTCGGCGGCGAACGCGACCTCGGGCATTCCTCGCGCCGAACCGTCTTCGGCGCTCAATTCGAGTTGTGATACCGCTTCGCGACGCGAGTGCCGCGCCGGCGTTTCCGGTCGCGGTGTACGCGCTGATCGCGATCAACGTGGCCGTGTTCGCGCACGAGGCGGCCTTCGGGAGCCAAGCGTCCCTCGAGCGCTTCGTCGACGCCTACGCCCTCATTCCTTACGACGTCACGCACGGCGTGCAGCTCGCCGCTCCGGCGCCGCCCACGCTGCTGACGCTGATCACGGCGCAGTTTCTGCACGGCAGCATCCTGCACGTGTTCTTCAACATGCTCTTCCTGGCGGTCTTCGGTCCGGAAGTCGAGTACGCGACGGGCCACCTGCGTTTCGTCGTCCTCTATCTCACCTGCGGCGTCCTCGGCGGGCTCGCCCAGATCGCGGTCGGCCCCGGCAGCCACGTTCCGGGAATCGGCGCCTCCGGGGCGATCGCGGGCATCCTCGGCGCGTACATCCTGCGCTTTCCGACGAACGACGTTTAAACGCTCGTGCCGATCGGCTGCTTTCCCCTCTTCCTGCGCCTCCCCGCGTTCGTCGTGATCGGGCTGTGGGCCGCCGTCCAATTCGTGCACGGCTACGGCACGCTCTCGCACCGGGTGCTCTCCGAGCAGGGCGGCGGGACGGCCTACTTCGCTCACATCGGCGGCTTTCTCGCCGGCGTGTTTCTTATCGACGCGTTCGCGCGGCCGCAGGGCCGGCGCTACCGCTACGGCGATTGAATGACGATGCAGTCTGAAGGCGCGACGCGCGTCGCGATCCTGGGCGCCGGCGCCATGGGCACGCTCTTCGCGTACCACCTGGCGCAGCACAACGCCGTCACGCTCGTCGACGTGCGCGGCGACGTCGTGGACACGATCAACGAGATGGGCGGCGTCGCCGTCGACGACGCGCCGGTGCGGCGCGTGCAGGCGACGCGAGACCCGTCGCGCGTCTTCGCCACGAATTACCTGTTCGTGTTCGTCAAGGCGCCGAACACGCTCGCCGCCGTGCGGCCGTTCGCGGGGCAACTGAACCCCGCGACCCCGATCGTTTCGCTGCAGAACGGGCTCGGCAACGAAGAAGCGATCAAAGCCGCGCTCGGCGGTACGGTGCCGCTGGTCATCGGCATCACGAACGAGGCGGGCCTGGCCGTCGGCCACGGCCGCTCGCGGCGCGTGGGCGTGGGCACGACCGTCGTCGGCTCGGCGGGCGCCTCGAACGCGACCGTGCGCGCGGTGCAGCGTCTGATTGCCGCGGCCGGCCTCGAGTGCTCCATCGCCTACGACATCCGCCCGCACCAATGGGGGAAGCTCTTGGCGAACGCCGCGATCAATCCGATCTCCGCGCTCGCCGACGCCCGCAACGGCATCGTGACCGCCGATCCCGACGCCGCCGAACTCGCGCGCGCCGTGGCCCTCGAAAGCGCGGCGGTGGCGCGCGCGTCGCGCATCAGCCTGCCCTTCGGCGACCCCTGGGAGTACGTGCGCGAGGTGGTCGCGAGCGGCGCCGACGGCCGGAACTCGATGACGATCGACTTGGCCGCGCGCATGAAGACGGAGATCGATCACGTCAACGGCGCGATCGTCGCGGCCGGACGGCGCCTAGGCATTCCCACGCCGTACAACGACGCGCTGGTGCGGCTCGTGCACGCCAAGGAAAACGCGCCGCGCGAGTGAACGGTGCGCCCGCCGTCGACGCCGTCATCTTCGACCTCGACGGCGTCCTCATCGATTCGGAAGGCGTGTGGGAGCGCGTTCGCGAGCGCTACGTGCGCGAAGCCGGGGGCACCTACACGCCGCAGGCGACGCGCGACATCATGGGCATGAGCGCGGCCGAGTGGTCGCGCTACATTCGCACCCGGCTCGGCGTCGCGCGGCCCGAGGCGCGCATCAACGCGGACGTGGTCGCCGCGGTCGCGGCCGTATACCGCGCGCACCTGCCGCTCGTGCCCGGAGCGCGCGAAGCGGTGCGGCGCGTCCGGGCGCGGGTGCCCGTCGCCATCGCTTCGTCCTCGAATCGCGAATTGATCGACCTGTTTGTGGAACTCGCGGACCTCGCGGGCGCGTTCGCCGTGACGGTTTCGGCCGACGAGGTCGCGCGCGGCAAGCCGGCGCCCGACGTGTACCTGCGGGCGGCCGCGCTCTTAGGACTCGCCGCGGAACGCTGCGGCGCCGTCGAGGATTCCGGCAACGGCATCCGCGCCGCGCATGCCGCGGGCGCCTTCGTCGTGGCGATCCCGACGCGCGATTTTCCGCCCGCGCCGGACGCCTTGGCGCTGGCGCGGCGCGTGTTGCCGGATCTCGACGCGCTATCGCTCGAGAGTTTCGTCAGCACGCCTTGAATTCGTAGGCGTCTGCAGGCGGCGGCGCGCCGGGCGCGCGTCCGGCGGGCCCGCGACGCCGGTAGAGTTCGATGCCGCCGTCGCGCCGCTCCAGACGGTAGCGGCCCTGCGCGACCAGCGCGCGCAGCAGCGGTCCGTCGCGCACGACCCAGTTCGAGTCGGGAAAATCGAAATCGAAGAGCGCGTAGCGCGGCAGGCATTCGATCCCGAGCGTCGCGTTGCGATCGAAGCCGAGGTGCGTGTACGCTTCCTCTTGCGTGCCGACTTCGAGTTGCGGCGGCAGCGTTGCGAGGAAGGCGTCGAGGCGCGCGTCGCGCGGTTCGTACGAGCGCAAGAAATAATGCGGATGCAGCGGATTCGCCACCGCGTAGTTGACGGCGCAGAGCGCGGCGCACGCGGCGAGCGCGCGAGCGGCCCGCCGCGTCTCGGCGCGCGCCAAGTCGCAGACGGCGAAGGCGAAGGCCAGCAGCACGTACGGAATCCACACCGCGGCGTAGTGCTGCCCCATCGTGTAGGTGACCGGCGCGCGCGAGACGAGCGTTTCGGCGAAGCCGGGCAGCGCGAGCAGCACGGCGGGCGAGCGCAACGGCAGGAAGAGCAGCGGTGCGAAGGCGAGCGCGAGATAGCCGAGCCGGTCGGTCATGCCGCGTCCGAAGCCGACGCGAGCGCCGGGATCGACCGCGTGCAGGAACACGAGCGGGTGCCAAGCGCCCTGCGCGCCCGCGAGCGGCCGAATCAGGAAGAAGTAGAGCGGGATCGTTGCTAGCGCCAAGGCCGAGAGCGCGAGCGCCGCGCGGGCGCCGCTGGCGTCGTTCGCGCGGCGTGCGGCGAGGAACGCGCAGAAGCCGAGCCAGGCGACGATGACGCTCTGGTCTTCCTTGATGCCGAGCGTCAGCGCGGCCAGCGCGAACGCGACGCTCCATTTGCGCGCGTCGAGCGCGTAGAGCAGCCACAGCGTCGCCGCCGGCACGAGCCCGTTTTCGTGAAACTCGGTGAAGGTGACGCCGCCGAGCGGCGGATAGAGCAGCGCGACGCCCGCGATGCCGAGCGCGACGGCCGCCGACGCGCGCTTGCGCGCGAGCAAGTAGAGCGGCGGGGCGACGAGGGCGCCGGCCGCTGCCTGCGCCGCGACGAGCGCGAGCGGCGAGTGCGCGAGCGAGAGCAGCGGCGCGATCAGATAGAGCGCCGGTGAAAAGTGCACGGCGAAGTGGCTTTGGCCTTCGATCGTGTTGGTAAAACCGCGGCCGGCCGTCGCCAGCGTTTGCACGAAGATACCGAGATCCTCGACCGAGCGATGCGCCGCGTAGCGCACGGCGCCCAAGCAGAAGAAGATCGTCGCGTAGAGCGCCGCGAGCAGCCAAACGGTTCGCGCGCGCGTCACGCGCGCGACGCGACGCGCGCGAGCAGAGCGTCGATCGTCGCGACCGGGTCGCCGCCCGCGTGCAAGCTGGCGCGATCGCCCGGTTTGACGAACTCCGCGTCGCGCGCGCGGTCGCAGAAGTCCAGCAGCGCGTCGTAGTAGCCGTCGAGGTTCACCACGGCGATCGGTTTGTCGTGATAACCCAACTGCCGCCAGGTCACGACCTCGAAGAGTTCTTCGAGCGTGCCGAAGCCGCCGGGAAGGGCGAGAAAGGCGTCCGATTGGGCGGCCATGAGCGCCTTGCGTTCGTGCATCGATCCGACGACGTGCAGCGCGGTGAGCCCGCGATGCGCCGCTTCGCGCGCGGCGAGCGCCTCGGGGATGACGCCCACCACCGTGCCGCCGGCGGCGAGCGCCGCGTCCGCGAGGGCGCCCATGCAGCCGAGCCCGCCGCCGCCGTAGACGACGCCGGCCTCGCGCTCGACCAGCAGCCGCCCCACGGCGGCGGCCAGTTCGCGATAGGCGGGCCGGTCGCCGTCGCTCGAGCCGCAGAAGACGCAAACGCGAAGGGAGCGCTCGCTCAAGGGCTGCTCGAGCGGCATTCGAATGTGGGCACGGCGTGAAACGTTCGCTGTGGTTCGCCCTATCGCTAGCGTCGCTCGCCGCGTGGGGCGGGCTGCTGCTGTTCCGCGGTGAGTTCTGGCGCGTGGGTCTCGACGAGCACCACTGCGAGGAAGAATCCGAGGCGGCGCACCAGCCGCGCGTCGAAGCCGTCGTGCCCGCCCGCGACGAAGCGGAGACGGTGGGGCGAGCCGTCTCGTCGCTTGCGGCTCAGCGCTACGCGGGTGCCTTCGCGATCACGCTCGTCGACGACGACAGCAGCGACGGCACGGCGCACGAGGCGCGCGAGGCGGTGGCCGGACGCGCGAACCGCGCTCGCCTCTCGGTGATCGCAGGCCGTCCCTTGCGTGCGGGCTGGACGGGGAAACTCAACGCGCTGGACGCCGGCGTGGAGGCGGTGCTGCGCGAACGCGGCGCGCCGGCGTACTGGCTGTTTACCGACGCCGACATCGCCCACGACCCCTCGAACCTCGCCTCGCTCGTCGCCAAAGCGCGGCGCGAACGCCTCGATCTCGCGTCGCTCATGGTGCGCTTGCGCTCGCGCAGCGGCTGGGAGCGGCTGCTCGTGCCCGCGTTCGTGTTTTTCTTTCGCAAGCTCTATCCGTTCGCGTGGGCCAACGATCCCGCGAGGCGAACGGCGGCGGCCGCCGGCGGCTGCGTCCTCGTGTCGCACGCCGCGCTCGAACGGATCGGCGGCCTCGGCGCGATCGCCGACCGGTTGATCGACGACTGCGCGCTCGCGGCCGCGGTCAAGCGCGACGGCGGCCGCATCTGGATCGGCATGTCGGAACGCACGACGAGCTTGCGCGCCTACGATTCGCTCGACGCGCTTTGGACGATGGTCGCGCGCACCGCCTTCACGCAGCTCGACCACTCGTATCCGCTGGTCGCGCTGGCCGTCGGCGGCATGGTGCTGCTCTACGCCGTCCCGGCGCTCACGCTGCTGGGCGGAGCGCTGGCGCGCGACGGCACGCTCGCCGGTGCCGGCGCCGCAGGCACGGCGTTGATGTGCTTCGCGTACGCGCCGACGCTGCGCGCGTACGGCGAACACCCGCTGGCCGCGCTCGCGTTGCCCGCGGCGGCGATGCTCTACGCGGCGATGACGGTGGACTCGGCGCGCCGGCACCTCTCGCAGCGCGGCGGCGCGTGGAAGGGCCGCACCTACGGCGCGGACGCGGGGCGCGCCAGCGCGTAGATCGCGCGCTCGAGCGCCCGCAGCGCGCGCGAGGCGTCGATGGCCAGGCGCAGGCCGGCGCGCGGACGGCGCAGCATGGCGAGGGCCAGCGCGATGCCGTCGAGTCCGCCCGAGCCGTCGACGGCCCGGTCGAGGTCGGGGAGGTCGTGCGCGGCGTCGTCGCTGCCCACGCGGATGACGGCGACCTTGGCCCCGGCTCGCGTCAGCACGTCGGCGAGGTCGTAACTTTCCATGTCGACCGCGTCCGCGCCGGTCCGGCGCGCCAAGGCCGCTTTGACCGCGGCCGAGGTGACGACGCGGCTGCTGGCGAGGGCCCGGATGCCCGTTTGCGCGCCCGGCAAACGCGCCGCCAGCGCGTCGGACCAGGCGGCGTCGAGGGCCAGGGGCTCTTCGCGGTCGCGCCGCACGTCGCGGTAGACGAGCGCGTCGCCCACCACGAAGGCGGGCGAGAGCAGCCCGCAGAGTCCCGTCACGAGCACGCGTTCGAGCGGACGGGTGCGGGCGCTTTGCGCGGCGCGCGCCGCCGCGTGCGGCCCGATTCCGGTCGTGACGACGCGGGCCACGACGCGCGCCCGCGCGAGCGCCCTGCGCACGGCGCTCTCTTCGGCCCCGCGCGGCACGAAGATCGCGTCGATCACGCGCGCGTCAGTTGCGCCCCATCACCGTGGTGATCGAACGCCAGACGTTGCCGAGGCGCATCGAATCGTCGGCCGCGGTCGGCTCGAAGCCGCAGTGCACCATGCAGTCGGTGCACTTCGGATTGCCGCTCTTGTGACCGTACGCCGACCAGTCGGTGTCGTCGAGCAGTTCTTGGTAACTCTTCGCGTAGCCCTCGCCGAGCAGATAGCACGGCCGCTGCCAGCCGAAGAGACTGTACGACGGCATACCCCAGGGCGTGCAATCGTAATCTTTCTCGCCCATCAGGAAGTCGAGGAACAGCGGGCTGGCGTTGAAATTCCACTTCTTGCGCTTGGCGGTGTAGGGCGCGAAGATCTCGCGGAAGAGCGCTTTGGTCTGCGCGGCGTGCAGGAAGTGCTCTTGGTCCGGCGCCTTCTCGTAGGGATAGCCGGGCGAGATCATCATGCCGTCGACCTTGAGTTCGTCGGTTGCGAAATCGAAGAAGGCCTGCACCTCTTCCGGCTTCGCGTCGTTGAAGATTGTCGTGTTCGTCGTGACGCGGAAGCCGCGCGCCTTGGCGGCTTTGATCGCTTTGACGGCGATTTCGAAAACGCCGTCGCGCGCGACGGCTTTGTCGTGCGCGGGCTTGAGGCCGTCGAGGTGCACCGAGAACGAGAGGTATTCCGAGGGCTCGAACTTGTCGAGGCTCTGCTCCAGACGCAACGCGTTGGTGCAGAGGTACACGAACTTCTTGCGCGCGATCAGCCCCTTGACGATCTCCTCGATCTGCGGATGCAGCAACGGTTCGCCGCCGGGAATGGCGACGACGGGCGCGCCGCACTCGTCGACGGCTTTGAAGCACTCTTCGGGCGTCAGGTGCCGGCGCAGCACTTCGACCGGATGCTGGATCTTACCGCAGCCCGAACAGGCCAAATTGCAACGGAAGAGGGGTTCGAGCATCAGGGTCAGGGCGAATTTCTTTTTGCCCGCAAGCTTTTGCTTGATGACGTAGCCGCCGATCTTAGCGGCCTGTTTGAGCGTCACTGCCATGAGGTGTTTCGGTCTCTCCGTTTCGATAAGTAGCCGTTGTCGGCGAACCAGCGGATCGCCGCGCGGATCGCGCCGTCGAGCGGCGCAGGGCGAAAGCCCAATTGGCGCAGTGCTTTCGACGAGTCGTAGTACATCGACTCCTGGCTCATTTTGACGCCGTCGATGGGGATCTGGGGAGGGCGGCCCAGCCGCGCCAGGATCGTTTCGTCGAGCCATGCGACCCCGAGCGGCAGCCAGAGCGGCACGGATACCTTGGGCGCCGCACGACCCGTCTCGGCGCCCACGCGCTCCAACAGCGTTCGCAGCGGAAGGTTTTCGCCGCCGAGGATGTAGCGCTCGCCGCTGCGGCCTTTGTCGTAGGCGAGCAGGTGTCCCCGCGCCACGTCCACGACGTCGACGAAGTTGAGCCCGGTGTTCACGAGCGCCCACATGCGGCCGGTGAGAAAACGCACGAAGATGTCGCCCGTCGGCGTCGGCTTGCGGTCCCAAGCGCCGATCGGCGTCGTGGGATTGACGATGACGACGTCCTGCCCCGCGCTCGCGGCCGCCGCGGCTTCGCGCTCGGCGAGATACTTCGAAAGTTTGTAGGCGCCGATCAGTTCGTGCGGCGGGCTTTGGTGCGATTCGTCCGCGACGGCGCCGTGGCGCACGCCGATGGCCGCCACGCTGCTCGTGTACACGGTGCGCGGCACGCCGGCGGCGCGTGCGGCCCGCAAGACGTTGCGGGTACCCTCGACGTTGCTGCGCAGCAGCGCCTCGCGATCCTTGCGGAAGAGGCTGTAGTGCGCGGCCACGTGGAACGCGCCGTCGCAGCCCTCCAGCTTGCGTTCGAGATCGCGGTCGGTGAGATCGCCCTCCACGATCTCGAGCGGCAAGCCCTCGAGGTTGCGCCGATCGCTGCCGGGACGGGCCAACGCCCGCACGCGCCAGCCCGCCGCCAGGAGTTCGCGCGCGAGGTTGGCGCCGACGAATCCCGTGCCGCCGGTCAAGAACGCGGTGCGGCTCAGGGGCGTCCCTCGCGGGCGCCGCGGCGCGCCCAGTCGTCGAAAATCGTGTAGGCGACCGGCACGACGATCAGGCTCAGCAGCGTCGAGGTGATGAGTCCGCCGATGATCGCGACGGCCATCGGCGCGCGCAGCTCCGCGCCCGCACCGAACCCGAGCGCGATCGGCAACATGCCCAAGATCGTCGCGGCGGTCGTCATCACGATCGGCCGCAAGCGCTGCGCGCCGGCCTCGGAGATCGCTTCCGCGCGCGCGAAGCCGAGCATGCGCAAGCGCCGTATCCGATCGACGAGCAAGATCGCGTTCTTGTTCACGAGCCCGAATAAGAAGATCACCGCCATCAGCGAGATGATGCCGAAATCGGCGCGCGTGACCCACAACGCGAAGAGCGCGCCGACGATCGAGAGCGGCAGCGAGACCGTGATGACGAGGGGATCGATCCAGTTGCGGAAGAGGACGAGCAAGACGGCCAGGATCGAGACGACCGAGAGCGCGAGCGCGATGCCGAAATCGCGGAAGGTCGTGACGACGTCCGCGGAATTCCCGCCGAAGCTCAGCGCGATGCCCTTCGGCACGTATTTGCGCGCGAGCGCCAGCACGCGATCGTTCGCGTCGCCGATCTGCAGCGTCGGCGCCAGGTCCGCCGTGATCTGCACGGCGCGCTTGCCGTCGACGTGCTCGATCGCCGAGAAGGGCGTGCCGTCCGAAAGTCCGCTCGCGCTCACGTCCACGATGCCTTTGAGTTTTGCCACGCGATGCTCGAACGCGCGGCCGGCGCCGCGCAACGCGTCCAGGTTATCGCTGACCAGCGCGAATTGCAGCGGCTTCGACGTGTCGGTGCCGACGAACGGAACGTCGGCGACCGTCGCGCTGACGCCGTCGATCGCGGGCAAGGTGGAGCGCACGGCGTTTTCGACGTCGATCGTCTTGACGCGGCGCCGCGGCTCGAGCAAGACGTCGATCACGCCTGCGTTCTGCTGATTGGGGCGCCCGCCGATCGTGGTGTAGACGGCGCTCACGGCCGGATCCCGCCGGACCGCATCTTCCAGCGTTTTCGCCACCGCCGCCGTGTCCGACAAGCTCGTGCCGAGCGGCGTGGAGAAATTGACGCGGAATTCGCCCCGGTCGAGATGCGGAATGAAGCCCTTGGGGATGAAGGGGATGAGCGCGAGGCCCGCCGCGAAGGCGAACGCGGCGATGGCTACGACGTAGCGCCGGTGGCCGAGCGCCCAGGCCAGCACGCGGCGATACGTGGGGTGACGGTCGGTACGGTTGACGTCGACGGCGTGCGAGCCGCCCGCCGCGAGCGGGCGCGGGTGCGGACGCAGGAAGCGGGCCGCCAGCGTCGGCGACAGCGTCCGCGCGGCCAGCAGCGAAAACAGCACCGCGGCCGACGCGGTGATGCCGAACGCGCGGAAAAATTGCCCGAGCGTCCCGCGCATCAAGCCGATCGGCAGAAACACGGCGACGATCGTCAGCGACGCCGCCACCAGCGTCAGACCGATTTCTTTGTTGGCGTGCAGCGCGGCGGCGAGCGGCGTCTCGCCCGCTTCGAGATGGCGCACGATGTTCTCGACGGCGACGATCGCATCGTCGACGATGACGCCCACGACCAGCGCCAGCGCCAGCAGCGTGATCGTTTCGAGATTGAAATGGAAGAGCCACATGACGCACGTGGTGCCGAGCAGCGAGACGGGAATCGCGGTCGCCGAGATGGCGGTGGCGCGCACGCTGCGCAGGAACGGTAAAATGACGATGATCGCGAGCACGACGGCGATGCCGAGCGCCTCCTGCGTCGCCCGCGTCGCCTCTTTGATGTACGAGGCTTGCTCGGAGGTGCGCACGACTTGCACGTCGCGCAGCGCGGGCCGCAGCCGGTCGACGAGTTCTTCGGACGCCTCCGCGACGTCGAGCGTGTTGGCGCTCGCGCGCTTGATGACGGCGACCGCGACCGCGGGCGCGCCGTCGACGCGGTAGGCCGAGGCGGACGTGCCGGTCGCGTCGCCGCCGATGATCTCGGCCTTGAGCACGCCGTCGATGGCGCGCAGCTTGGGAGCCACCTCGCGCTCCGCCTCGTCGGCCAGCTCGCGCATCGAGCGGCCTTTGGCGGTCAAGGCGAACGTCACGACGGGCGTCTCGTTGAGATTGATCGTGGAGACCGACGTCTTGGTGCCGGGCGGCAGGGTAACGCCCGCGAGCGCGTCCTCTACCTGAGCGCCTCGCGCCGAAAGACTCTCGCCGACGTCGAACGACATGTCGATGCTGACGAATTGCGGGTACGTCAGCGAGTGCACGCGCGTCGAGCCCGGCAGGCTCACGAGCGCTCTTTCGAGCGGGACGGTGACGGCACGCTCGTTCTTGGCGACGTCGAGTTCGTTCGTGCTCGCGGTGACGATCACGACCGGAAACGTGATGTTCGGAAAGAGCGCGAGTTTGAGGTTGAGGAACGCGAAGACGCCGGCAACGGAGAGCGCCGCCCACAGCGCCATCGTCGCCCACGGGTAAGCGATCGCGATGTAGGAGAGGCTGAAAAACCGCGTTAGGGTTTTGCCAGGCCGAGCTTGAAGCGCTGCCGGCTGGTCTTCGAGACGAGCCACCGAGTCGTTTTGTTACTTATCGTCGAGACCGACCCTGCGAGAATCAGGGAGCGAACCTCGGCGCGGGAAATTTTGACCCCGCCGCCCGATTGCAGCATGGCGGTCGACCGCTCGATTTCCCGCAGCGTCGCCACGGCGAAGAGCACCGGCAGCAGGCAGAACAAGCGAATTTGGACCGCCATTTTCGGTATGGCACCCAAGTAATCGAGCGACTTGTGAATGTCGTCGGCGGCCAGCTGCGTCAGGGCCACGAGCGCCTCGCGGTTCTGGACGCGCCAGTCGCCGTGCAGGATCGTCTGATGGCTCGACCCGCGGGCGCGCAGCAGTTCTTCGGGGATGTAGGCCGCGTTTTCGTGCTCGATATCCCACGCGATGTCTTTGAGGATGTTGATGGTCTGCAACGCTTCGCCGAACGCTTCGCAGTTGACCAGCAGCCGCTCGTAGTCGCGCTCCTTGACGAGCGGCGAATGGCAGTACCAGAGGTCGGTGAGGAGATGCCCGACGGTGCCCGCCACGTAGTAGCAATAGCGCCGGTACTCCGGCATCGTTTGGATGCGAATGCCGGTCGGGTAGCGGCCCACGAACTCGCTCATGCCGAGCGTCAACTCGCGGGTCCATTTCTCGACGATGTCCGCAGATTTCTTCGGCAGCGAGCGCCAGAGGTCGAAGACGAGTTTCGTCCCGCGCATCAGCTCGAGGTACGACGCGTCCGCCTGGATGTCGGACGCGACGTCGGCGAAGCGTTCGGCTTTCGCCGGATCGTCGAAGCACTCGAGAAACTTTGCCAGGAGTTCCTGACGCCGGCCCGCGGTGGCCGAGCCGTCGTCCTCGATCGTGTCGGCGATGCGGCAGAGCAGATAACCGACGAGGACGGCTTTGCCGAGATCTCCCGGCAGCACCGCGATCCCGATCGCGAACGTGCGCGACACGCGGCCGATGATGCCGCGCGCGAATTCGAGCGCCGAACGCTCGTTCGCCGGGCGCCCGCGGCGTCCGACAGGTCCGTCAACCACCATTCCTCGGATCAGACCGTCCTTCCATACCTTCAATGCGATATCGCCAACCCTCTCAATACTATGGGGGCGCCGTTAACCCCCGCGTACTGCGTCCTTCCCCGCTTCCCTTCGCGCAGGACTGGGCCGGGCTTGCGGCACAGTCCGAAGGCCATGCGCATCGCCTGGTCCCTTCTGCGCTCGGAGCCCGCATGACGCGCGCGTCGAGTGCGGTCCGCCGCCGCGTCCTCTGCGTCTTCCCGCGTTATACCCCGTCGTTCGGAACGTTCGAACACGCCTATCCGTTCGTCGGCGTCAAGGCGTTCATGCCGCCGCAAGGCATCCTCGTGATCGCGAACTACTTGCCGGCTTCGTGGGACGTGCGTTTCATCGACGAGAACGTGCGCCGCGCGGGTCCCGCCGATTTTACCTGGGCGGACGCGGTTTTCGTCAGCGGCATGCACATCCAGCGGCCGCAGATCCAGGACATCAACCGGCGCGCGCATGCGTACGGGAAGGTGACGGTCCTGGGCGGCCCGTCGGTCTCCGGTTGTCCCGAATACTATCCCGATTTCGATTACTTGCACGTCGGCGAACTCGGCGACGCGACGGACGAACTGGTTGCCCGGCTCGGCGCGTCGGTGGAGCGGCCGCCCGTCCAGATCCGGCTCGAAACCAAAGAGCGCGTGCCGCTCTCGGAGTTTCCGGTGCCGGCGTACGAGAAAATTCACGTCGCGGATTACTTCCTCGGCAGCGTGCAGTTTTCGAGCGGATGCCCCTACCGCTGCGAGTTCTGCGACATTCCCGAACTCTACGGCAATAACCCCAGACTCAAGACGCCCGAGCAGATCGTCGCCGAACTGGACGCCATCTTGGCCAACGGCGGCGAGCGCGCGATCTACTTCGTCGACGACAACTTCGTGGGCAATCGCAAGGCCGCGAAGGAACTGCTGCCCCACCTGATCGCCTGGCAGAAGAAGAACGGGTACGCCGTTCAATTGGCGTGCGAGGCGACGCTCAACATCGCGAAATCGCCCGACCTGCTCGCGATGATGCGCGAAGCGTATTTCTGCACGATCTTCTGCGGCATCGAGACGCCCGACCCCGCGGCGCTCAAAGCGATGAAGAAAGATCAAAACAATACGATGCCGATCATGGAAGCGATCGGCATCATCCACAGCTACGGCATGGAGGTCGTCTCGGGCATCATCATGGGCCTCGACAGCGACACGCCCGACACGGCCGATAAGATTCTCGAGTTCGTCGAGCTTTCGCACATTCCACTCTTGACGATCAACCTGCTGCAAGCGCTGCCGCGCACGCCGCTCTACCGGCGGCTCGAAGCGGAAGGGCGCCTGGTCGACGAGCCGGGCCGCGAGTCGAACGTCGCTTTCAAACTTCCCTACGACGAGATGGTCGCGATGTGGCGCCGCACCTTCACGACCGCGTACGCGCCCGAAGCGCTGTACCGCCGCTTTCAGTATCACGTCGAGCACGTGTTCCCCAATCGCATCACCCCGCCCAACTCCAAGCAGCGCGTCAACGCGCGCAACATCCGGCTCGCAATTCGCATCTTCGGCAACCTGCTCGTGCGCGTCGGACTGCTCAGCGACTACCGCGCCGTGTTCTGGAAGATGGCGAAGCAGACGCTGGCCAAAGGCAATGTCGAGGCGCTGTTCCACATCGGCATGGTCAGCCACCACCTGATCACCTTCGCGCGCGAAGCGGGCATCGGCCGCCACGGCGCGTCGTTCTACAGTCACGACGCGAGCGGCGGCACGGGCGAAGCGGCTCCGGCGTTCGCGCAGCGCTCGGCCTAGCCGCGCTCTAGCGATCGCCGCGTTTATCCCGCGGATGCGCGGCGTCGTAAGTCTTTCGCATGTGTTCGACCGAGACGTTCGTGTAGATCTGCGTCGTCGCAAGACTCTCGTGGCCGAGCAGTTCCTTGATGGTCATCAGGTCCGCGCCGTTTTCGAGCAAGTGCGTGGCGAACGAGTGGCGCATCACGTGCGGCGAGACGTGGACGCTGAGGCCCGATAGGCGCTCCGTCGTTTTCACGATCTCCCAAATCGCCCGCACGCCGAGCCGTTTGCCCCGGCGGCCGACGAAGAAGGCCTCGTCGTTCGTGCGCGGGCGGTGACCGAGGTAGAGACGCATGGCGTCGGCGGCCGCGTCGTTGATGAGGACGGTGCGCTGTTTGTTGCCTTTGCCGGTGACGCGCATCATGCGGCGCTCGATGTCGACGTCTTGGAGGTTGAGCCCCGCGACCTCGGCGCGGCGCACGCCGCTCGCGTAGAGCGTCTCGAGGATGGCGCGGTCGCGCAGCCGCTGGAAGTCGGTCCGGCCGGCGGGCGGCGCGGTGCGGAGCAGCCGGGCCACTTCGTCCTCTTTGAGGACGCTCGGCAGGCGCTTGGGGAGTTTGGGCGGCTCGATGCCCGTGGTCGGATCGTCCGCCCGCCGGCCCTCGACGACGAGGTACCGGAAAAAGCGCCGCAAGGCGACGAGTTTGCGCCGGATCGCTGCCGGTTCGTAGCGGCGTTTCCCGGCGAGTTCGAGCACGAAACGCTTGACGTCGGCGCGCTCGGCCGTGGCCGGAGCGCACGCCATGATCTTGGCGAAAAACTCGAGGTCGCGCGCGTAGGCCTCGCAGGTGCGCGGCGAGCGCCCGCGCGCGAAGTGCAGTTCGTCGACGAACGCCCGGATCGTGGGATCGTCGGGCACGTAGAGGGCCGTCTGGGACGAGGCGCGGCCGCGGCGTGAGGGCTCTCGATCCTCCATGCCTGCGCCGCTTCTCGCACCGCGAATCAGAATCCTAGAATCGTAGTTTCATGATGTAGGATTTTGGCCGCCCCTGGATCGTTCGCGTAAATCGCGTGGACGTTTGTGCCGATTCCCAGAGGGTGCTTTCGGCTCTCACGCTCGCTTCTTTGCTGCATGCCTGTGCGGCGAACGTTGCGCCGCAAACGATGGCGGCCGTCGTGGCGGTCGAAAGCGGCGGCGATGCCCTCGCGTTGCATGACAACACGCTCGGCCGGTCGTTTCGCGCGCGCGACCGCGCCCAGGCCGCGACTTGGGCCGGCATCCTGATCGGCATGGGTCACAGCGTCGATCTCGGTCTCAGTCAGATCGATAGCAGCAGCCTCGGCTGGGTCGGACTTTCCGTTGCCGACGCCTTCGACCCATGCCGGAACCTGCGCGCGGGCAGCACGATCCTGGGCTGGGATTACGCTTCGGCCTCGGCGCGCTTCGGCCCGGGCCAGACCGCGCTGCGCGCCGCGCTCGGGGCCTACAACACGGGCAGCCTCTACGAAGGCGCCGCTTACGTCGACCGGATCCTGGCGGCCGCCGGGCTGCCGCCGGAGCGCCGTCCCGCGTTCGCGCCCGCGGCCCGCAGGCAGCGTGCGCCTCATCCGACACCCAAAACGTACGCCTCGGGTCTGGCGAGCGTCCGCCGCGGCTACAGCGTCATGCAGACGCCCGGCTCGCCGGTCGTGGTGATCGACGGGCACCCCGTGACGCGCGGGGCGCGATGAGCGCCGCGATTATTTTTTCGCCGGCTTCTTGCGCCTCGCTGGTTTCTTCGCCGTAGCCTTTGCCGCGGGCGCGGGGTTCTGACGCTTCCGGCGCGGGATCTTAACGCTTTCCGGCGTCGGCGGCAGCGGAGGGTGCGACGGCTCTTCCTCCGGCTCCGGCGGCGGGGGCGACGGTCGTTTTGCCACTAGCGAGCGCTTCGCCGAAGCGCACGGAAAGGACCACGACGACGACGAGGTAGAGCACGATCATGGCCGCATTGAGCTGCTGTGCCTTGGCGTCGATCGCCGGACGGTTCTTCGCGACGACGTCCGCCGCGCCGAACACGACGGCGCGCTTGAACGTCGTCGGATACGATTCGTAGGTCCTCTTCAGCTCTTGGAGATCGGGAACGTCGTCGTATTCGAAGGTGGCGAACGCGCGAAAGAGCATCAGCAGCGGCACGAGCAGCAGCGCGCCGACCAGATAATCCCAGAGGCTTGCCGCTTGCTGAACGAACAACCCCAGACCAGCAATCGTTCCGGCGATGATCGGCGCGATCTTGCCTTCGATTTGCTCGAGCCGCTTGCGCTCGGCGTCGCGCGTGCGTAGGGCGATCTCGAGCGCCTTGTCCCAATCGACGTCGCTGCCGGGCGGCAACGGCTCCGCCGCGATTCCGTGCGGCGCCGGCCGCGCTTCTTCAGCGCCGAGCGCCGCGGCTCGCGCGAGCAGGCGAACGACGCGGACGACGAAGCGATAACGCCGGAACAGGTCTTACTTCGGCGGGCGGCCGCCCTCGTGCAGGACGGTGCGCACCGAGTCCGCGGTGGGCGGCTGCGGCGGTACGGGCGGCTGGGCGGGCTGTGCTGTCCGGGCGGCTTTCATTGCGCTTTCGAGTATATCACGGCCGGCCGGTCCCGCGACGTTGCCCCGCGAGGTGCGCGTCGCATTCGGCGACGCCCGCAGGCACGCCGGCCTCGGCGTACAGCGCGCGTGCTTCGTGCCACGACGCGGCAGCCCTGTGCGGCTGCACCGCTTCGCTGACGAGCGCGAACCCGCGCAGCGCATTGGCAAGATCGAGTGCGGGCGCGTCCGGTCGCGAGCGGTACGTCGCCAAGGCCTCTTCGTAGCATTCGGTCGCCGCTTCGACTCGGCCCATTTCGGAGAGAATGTCGCCGGCGTGCCGGATTGCGTGGGCGAGTGCGAGCGGCTCGTCGAGCGTTCGCAGAACGGCGACCGCCGCTTCGTACTCGCGGAGCGCGGCGTCGCGGCGGCCGAGATCGCGCTCGATCTGCCCGAGGCCCACGCGCGCCCGCGCCAGCGCCGCCGCGTCGTCCGTTGCCTGCGCCGCGGCGATTGCGTCGCGAAAGGCACGTGCGGCGTCCGTCGAACGGCCCTCCCGGCGCGCGCGTTGTCCCGCCTCGATCGACGCGGTTGCGACGCTCATCACGCAACGTTCGCTCCTTACGAGCCGATAGGCCTTGGGGACACACGGCGGGTCCCGTTCCGGCCGGCGCGAAACTCGAGCCAAGCCGGCGTAGTATGGCGCTACGTATTCGTCGTCGTTGGAGGTCGCGCGTGAACTGTCCGACTTGTCAGGCTCCCCTGCTCCCCGGTGCCAAGTTTTGTGCGAATTGCGGAGCGCCCGCCCCGCAGGTGACGCAAGTCGGCTCGTACGCCGAGCCCGTTCCGGAGTCGGCGAATCCCAAAGAGCCGATTCGCCTCGGCGACATGACGATCAAGGTCGAGGGCGAGCTCGTGCCGGTCGTGGACGTGGAGCTCGGTTCGCAGCAGACCGTCTATTTCGAACACCACATTCTGCTTTGGAAACAGCCGAACGTCACGCTCGGCTTCATGGGTTTGCAGAACGCCGCCAAGCGCTTCTTCGCGGGCTTGCAAATCTTCATTTCGACGGCGAAGGGTCCGGGGAACATCGCGTTCTCGCGCGAGGCGCCGGGTCAGGTCGTGGCGTTACGGTTGCAGCCCGGGCAAGCCGTCGACGTTCGCGAGCACCAGTTCTTGCTCGCGACCAGCAACGTCGATTACAGCTTCTTCTGGCAAACGGGTCTCGCCAACGTCTTCTTCGCCCGCACCGGCCTCTTCATCGACCGCTTCGCCGCGCAGCAAGGCGAAGGCGTCGTGCTGCTGCACGGCTACGGCAACGTCTTCGAGAAAACGCTCGGCCCGGGCGAAATGCTCGACGTCGAGCCGGGCGGTTGGCTCTGGAAAGATTCGAACGTCCGCATGGATACCGTCTCCGTCTTGCAGTCGCAGGGCGGCGGCGGGCTGCTCGGCGCGCTCGGCGCGTTCGTGGGCGGCGCGGCGCTGACGCTCAACCGCTTCTACGGACCGGGCCGCGTCGGCTTGCAGTCGATGACGTACCACGAACCGGCCGCCGAAGGCGCGCAGCAAGCCGGCGGCACGTCGAACATCGGCGGCGTGCTCGGCTCGCTCTTCGGCGATCGTCAGTAACGGCGAGCGTTACGAAACGTAACTGACGTTGACGCTGAAGCCGGCGGCTTCGGCGCGACCGATCACGGAGAGGACGTTCTCGATCTCGTCGTCGATCGTGACGATCTCGCGCGCCGAGATGCCGACGGGCGCGGCGTTTTCCCAGAGCACTTTGCGCGCCGTTTCGAGCGCGCGGCGCAAACGCTGCGGCGTCGCTTCGAGCACGGGCCAGTCTTCGTACGACGCTGCCGGAACCACGCGCCAGCCGTTGCCGGAATACTCGTCTTCGTCGCCGAGCGCGTTCGGAATCGCGGCGAGGATGTCGATCGCGTCGCGATCTTGCGGATGCAAGGCCAACCCCACGTCGGCTAGTCGAACGATGTACCGGAAGAACGCCGTGCTCCCGACGCTGTACGTGCCGGCCGGCGAGCCCACGCTCACGTGCACCACCCTAGCGACGTTCGAGTGCCGCCCCACCCTACCTCTCGCGGACGCTCTCGATCGACTCGAGCGGCACGACGAGCGGGCCGCCCGCGTCGCCGTCCGCCGCGAACAGCAGTACCGCCGCCGCGTCGCCAAGCAGGTCTTGCACGATGCGGCCCTCGAGCGTCGCGCCGTCGAGGGTGCGCAACGTTACCGGCCGCGTGCCGAAAGCGCGCAACGCGGCAGGCGTATACCCTGCCGTCACTAGCGGTCGAGTTCGAAGGGCAGACCGAGTTCGCCGGCCAGTTTTTCGAGGCCGTTCCACACTTTCACGTGGACGGGAACGCCGTCGCGGCGATACGCGAGCGTCTTCTCGTGCTCGATTTCGCCCGCGACGTAGATGCGCTCGCAGCCCGGCGCTTTGGCCGAATCCTTGAACGCGCGCAGTTCGCGATCCATGTCGGCCTTGAACGCCGCGACGTCGCGGAATCCGTCGATCTTGAGCGCGCCGAAAAAGTGCGAGATCTTCCCGGGTTCCGGGCCCGAACTCGGCAGCGGCAGATCGTTGCCGAAGGCGCCGCCGGAAAGCACCGCGCACATGATGTCCGCGAGCAAGCCCAGGCCGTAGCCCTTGTGTCCGCCGCCGTCGACGCCGTAACCGCCGAGCGGCAAGAGCGCGCCCGAGAGCGCTTCGGTCGCGCTCAGCGTCTCCTTGCCCGAGGCGTCGATGGCCCAGCCGGGGTTGAGCGGCTTGTCCTTGCGCTGGTAGACCTCGAGCTTGCCGCGCGGCACCGTCGTCGTCGCGAAGTCCAGGACGAACGCCGGCTCGTTCTGCGCCGGAATCGCGTACGCCCACGGGTTGGTGCCGAGCATGATGTCCTTGCCGTAGGTCGGCGCGCCGTAGCGGACCGAGTTGGTCGACGCGATGCCGATGAGGTCGTGGTCGAGCGCGAGCATCGCGTAGTAGCCGGCGATGCCGAAGTGGTTGGAATTCTTGACCGCGGCGAAGGCCGTGCCGGCCGTTTTGGCTTTCTCGATGACGGCCAGCATCGCTCGCTTGCCGGCGGGATGGCCGAGGCCGTTGCCCGCGTCGAGGACGAGCGAGGTGGGCGTTTCGCGTGCGACCCGGACCTCGGGTTTGGGGTTGAGTTTGCCGGCCCGGATGCGGCCGATGTAATACGATTCGAGGCGCGCGACGCCGTGCGACTCGACGCCGCGCAGATCGGCGGCGACGAGCACCTCGGCGACCGTCTCGGCGTCGCCTTGCGGCACGCCGACTTTCATCAACGCGTCGGTCACGAAACTCTTCAGCTTCGTTTCGGTCGACAGTCGGTATTCGGTGCTGACGGCTTGTGCCAACGTGCTTCTCCTCCAAGGGCTGCGGCGCGCGCGGCGCTCGGGCGCGTGCCGCGCCACGGCAGAACCGTTCGACGGTACCACCCCGGGCGGCTTTCCTAAACCGAAAACGTCGCTAGCGGCCGGCGAGCCGGCGATACCAGCGGACGATCAGGGCGTAGCGCACGCACTCGAAGTACACGAAGGTCAGGAAGAGCAGCGGCGCGGTGAGCACGAGCGAGGGCGGGACCGCCGCGCCCGCGATCGCGAGCACGAGCAGCGCCAGGGCGAAGGGCACGAGAATGATTCCCAAGGATGCCACGAGCACGCCGAGCGTCGAGGCCACGTGCCCCTGCGTCATCGCGACCGAACCGCGCAGGGAGCCCACGAACACGCCCGGGATTTCGCGCGCCCGAGCACCGTCGCGGGTGCGCAGGAGCGCTCCTACGAGCGCCTGGGAAAGCAAAACGGCGGCCGCGATGCCCGGCAGGACGGCGAGCGCGTAGCCGAGTTCCGTGATCGCTCCGACCGACGCCAAGGTCACGATCGCGACGACCGTGCGCAGCGGCGTCATGCGAAACGACGGATCGATCCGGCGCAACGCCGAGGGCAAAATGAAAAACAGCGCGGCTAGCGCAAGCGCGAGCACCACGCTCACCGGCGGCGTGCGGACGAGCGCTCCCGGGTGCGCGGCGAGCACGTCGTAGAAGTCCACGCGCGGCGCCGCGACCCAGGCGGCAAACGCGCAACCGGCGGCAAAAATGCAATAGACGGTCAGCCGCTCGCGCATGAGGCGCAAGCCTTCGGCGAAGAGCGAATCCCACAACCGCTGCGCGGGCCGGCGGTGCGATGCGACGACCATGCCGAATAGTTCGGACGGCGACGTGCGGAGTCTGCGCCGTAGCGCGTGACGACCCGCACAGTTGGCGGGGCGAAGGGCCGCTTAGAGGCCGACCAAGCGCGCCTCGTCGGCCAAAGCGGCTTCGATCGTCGGATAGGCGGCGAAGACGTCGAGCAGGCCCGTGATACGCAGCAGTCGCAGGATCTGCCCTTCCTGCGCGACGAGGCGCACCGAACCGCCGTGCTCGGCCGCACGCTTGCGCGCGCCGATCAACGCGCCCAGACCCGTCGAGTCCAAAAATTCCAGCGTCGTCAAGTCGACGATGATCTCGTGGCCGTCGTGATCGGCGGCCTCCAAGAGCGCGGCGCGCAACGTCGGCGACGTCGCGATATCCAAGCTTCCGCCCAGGGAAAAGAGCTGGGCGCGGCCGTTTTGCGCCGAGGAGACGTCGATCGTCAGGGTGTCTTCGGACATATCAGCCTTCGTATTCGCGCCATTCGACGATCGTTCCGTCCGCGAACGTCACGAACGCGCAGCCGGCGCGCTCGTGCCAAGAACCGTCGGCTAAGGCCGTCGCGAAACGGTAGCGCACGGCCGCACGGTCGCCCTCGACGATGAGATCGTCGACGTGGAACTCCCAGCGCGGGCCGTCGCGAAAAAACTTGGTGAAGTGCGCCGCGATCGCGTCGCGGCCCGAGAGCGGCGCGCGCCCGGCTTCGCGATAGGTCGCTTCGGGAGCGAAATGCGCCGCCGAGCGGAGCGCGTCGCCGCTGCGCCAGGCACCGAACAAACGCTCCAGCCGCTCGCGGTGCGTCATGCTGGGGTGGCTGGATTCGAACCAACGAATGGAGGCTTCAAAGGCCCCTGCCTTACCACTTGGCGACACCCCAACGGCCGGCTGCGGCTGCTCGAATTACGGAGCGGGACCGCGCCGCTCCTACTCTACCACGTCGCGGTCGTCGTCGACTTTGACGTGTTCGAGCATGCCGAGCGCGAGCGCGTCGTTGGCGAACGCGAAGCCGTTGTCGTTGAGCCGCACGGCGTGTGCCGGGTCGCCCTTGCCGTAGGCGTGGTTGGCGTCGATCAGCTCGTTGCAGGCGGCGGCAACTTGCGCGAGCGGGAAGTCGGTCGCATCCGCCAGCGCGGAGAAGTCGAGAAAAGGCCCGTTCGCGCGGTAATTATGAACCAGAGCGCGGAGAACCGCGGCGCGTACCGTCGCGTCCTCCGCACCCGGCGTCACCGCACCTTACCTGAACGCGACGAAGCGCTTCGCACCGAGGTAGCGCTCGGCCCAGTAGCGATCGGCGAGACGGCTCACCATGACGCCGTGGCTCGAACTGTGAACGAACTTTCCGCCGCCGATGTAGATTCCGACGTGCGACGGTCCGGGCTCGTACGTTTGGAAGAACACGAGATCGCCCGAAACCAGGCCCCCGTTCGCGCGCCGGCCTGCGTAGAATTGCGCGTCGGCCGTCCGCGGCAAGGCGATGCCGAGCATGGCGAAGACGTGCTGGACGTATCCCGAGCAGTCGAAGCCCGACGACGTCGTGCCGCCGAAGACGTACGGCGTTCCGATGAAGCGCATCGCGTCGCGCGTGAGGCTAACCGCGAGCGACGACGTGCGGTTGATGATTCCGCGCGCGAAGCGGCGCATCGCATCCGCTTTCTTTTCGGTTTTCCGCGCGCCGGCACCGGACGTGCTGCCCGTCGCCGCCCACATCCGCGCGTCGGCATCGGCACTGGGCATGTTGGAGGCGGGCGCCGCCGCTTCGATCTCGCGCTGCGCTTCCGGCGTCACGACGTACGCCGGCGTGGTCGCGGCCAACGCCGAAGCGTCGGCGGTCGTGCTTAACGTCTCACTCGTGCCGGCCGCAACCTGCGGTGTCGCGTGCGATTTCGCGTCGGCAGTGCCGCAAACGGCGGCAGAGAGAACGGCACAAAGAAAAGCCGTCCCAAGCGATCGATTCAAAGTTCCTCTTTCAACGCCTACGAGGTTAGTTGACGGGTTCGGACTGAAAAATTGCCCTAGCGCCTTGCGGCGCATTCACCCCACCGTGGAAGTCCCCCGTTCCGGGCCGCGCCCGGATTCGGCGATTTGGCGTGTGACGAACAGCACGAGTTGCTAACCCGGGCCACATAAACCGCTCGCGCACGAACGGCTTACGTGGCTCGGATTTAGATGCAAGGTTACCGTGTCCTGCGTAGGTTCGGCAGAAATTATCTCGGATTTATGCTGAGATTATTTCTCAGAATCGGGCGTAAAGGTCTTCGGAGCGAAGATTTTGGCCAAAACGTCGTCCCCGCCGTCGCGCACCAGGTGCGGAAAGCGTTCCCCGTCACGCGCGTCGACGCGCACCACCTTGTAGAAGTCGTCGCTCGCCACGATCAGCTCGAGGGGACTCGTGCCCCCTTTATGCGCGCGCAGCGCCGTGCGCAGCACGTCGCCCGAGAACTTGCGGCCGTCGACGGCGACGATCCGCATTCCCGGCGCGAGGCCGGCCTTGAAGGCGAGGCCGTCGGTCAGCACGTCTTCGATCCGGCCGGCCTGTTCGCCGTTCGAGATCGTCATGCCGAGCGAGAAACGCTCGTCGAGTTGCTTCGCCAAACCCTCTGCCGCCTTCTGGAGGTCGGACTGAACGTCGGTGTAGACCAGTTTGTAGCCCCCTCCCGTGATGCCGCCGAGCGGCGCGCGCGGGTTGATCGCGGCGATGCGATCGTGAAAGAATCCCGCCCAGTCGTAGGGCACCACGCGGTTGAGCAACGCGTACACGTCGGCTTCGGTGTACGGTTTGAACACCGGCACCGAGGTCTGATCGTTGCCGTCGCCCCAGAGTTGGCAGAAGTCGTCGAGCGACTTCGCGCCGTTGGTGAGCCGGCGAATCGTCACGTCGGCGTCGAGCCAGATCAGCTCCCCTTCGCTGTAGAAATCGCCCGCGCTGCGGCGCACGTTATAGTATTCGCCGGGCGCTTCGTACAGAAACGGCGCGCCGTCGGCGGTGTCGCGAATCGAGCGCCACGCGCGGCCGGACTCGACGTCCATGCCGGCCGCAGTCAGGGCGAGCTCCTCCAAGTAATCCTTGAACGACGTCAGGCGCGCGCGCGTCGCGAGCTTCTTGCCGTTGTACTCGTTCATGCCCTCGTACACCCAGAGCAGATCGGTCAGCTCCGGTGCCTGATAGTCGGGCGTGGCGAGGTCGCCGGGACGGCGATACTTCCCGTTCCAAGAGTGCGAGTATTCGTGCGCGAGCAAGTCGGCGAACGGACGATACTGCTCGTCGTCGGAAGCGTACTTCTCGCTCGCGCGATTATCGCTCGACTCGTGGTGTTCGATGCCGTTGAAGCCGACGGCGTCGGAGAGCGTCAGCAGGAAATGGTAGTCGCGAAAGTGTTTGCCGCCGTAGAGCGCGGGCCCCTCGGCCGCCAAGTGTTTCATGCCGGTCAGAAACTTCGGCGTGATCTCGATCGACTGCGCGGTGTCGCCCGCGACGTCGAGTTCCTGATCCGGTGTTAAGCGGAACGCTTTTTCGTGCGCGCCCGCGATGATCGGCGAGTCGACGACCGTGTAGAGCGTCGCGGGAGCGAAGGTCACGGTCGAACCGGTATGCGAGCGCACGGGCAGAGCGGTGCCGAAGGTCCAGCCCTCGGGCAACGTCAGACTCGCGTCGACGGTCACGTTTTGGGCCGTTTCGCCCTGCGGATAGATCACGAAGTTGCTGTATTCGATCAACGTCAAAACGTCGGTGCTGACGGCTTCCAGTTGGCCGTTATGCGACGGTGCGCCGACGACGTCGTACGTCAGCTCGAGGCGCGACGTCCCGGCCGGCACCGTCGTGTGCACCGCGTACATGTCGACGAGGTCGCGCCGCCACTCGAGCGGCGCGCCGCCGGCGAGGACGTGCAGGCTCACCACGTCTTCGATCGGTCCGACCGGACCGTGGTAGCCGGGGATCCATTTCGGATAGACGAACGTGAACGGCCCGGGCTTCACCGCAAGCGTCTCGCGGACGTGGTAAATCTTTTGCGGCGCCTGGCTCGCGTCGACGCTGATGCGCAGGTGCGGGGTTTCTTGGGCCGATGCGGCCGAGACCGCAAGAAACGGCGACGACGCGAGAAGCGCGGCGCCGAGAATGACTCGAATCATGCGGCCCTACTGCGCTGCCAGGCGTACGATATCCGCTAGGCCGTGGGCCAAACGCTCGATGCGCGCCGCGTCGTCGCCCTCGATCATCACCCGGATGAGGGGTTCCGTTCCCGACGGCCGCACGAGCACCCGGCCCGCCGCGCCGAGCTCCTGCTCGGCCGCTTCGACCGCCGCGCGAACGGCGGCGTCGGCGAGCACGCCCTTGTTGGGCGTGCGGACGTTGAGCAGGATCTGCGGCGCGGTGCGCAGCGCCGCGGCCAACTCCCGTAGCGTGGTGCGTTCGCGGGCGACGAGGGAAAAGAGCGCGACCGCGCTCGCCGGCCCGTCGCCCGTCGTGTTGCGTTCGAGGTCGATGATGTGGCCGGATTGCTCGCCGCCGAAGGTGAAACCGCCCGCGCGCATCGCTTCGAGCACGTACCGGTCGCCGACCGCAGCCCGTTCCAGCCGGATGCCTTCCGCGCGCAGCGCCCGTTCGAGGCCGATGTTGCTCATGACCGTCCCGACGACGGTGTCGCGGGCGAGCGTCCCGCGCCGCTTCTTCTCCCGCGCCAGCACCAGCATCACCCGATCGCCGTCGACGACGTCGCCCGCCTCGTCGACGAACAGCGCCCGGTCTGCGTCGCCGTCGAACGCGACGCCGAGCACGTGCGCCCGGGGCCGTTCTGCGGCGAGCGCGCGCACGCGCCCGGCCAAGATCGAAAGATCCGTCGAGCCGCAGGCCACGTTGATGCGCGAGCCGTCGTCGCTTGCGTGCAACGGTTCGACCGTCGCGCCCAAACGCGCGAGCGCGCGCGGCCCGACGAGATACGCCGCGCCGAAAGCGGCGTCCACCACGATCGTAAGCGCGGAGAGGTCCGCACCGCCTTCGAGCAGCGCGGCGAAGTAGCGGTCGGCGAGTCCGTGCGCGCTGCGCGCGATGCCGACGTCGGCATGCGTCGGCCGGGGAATGGCCGCATCGTCTTCGAGCGCCGCTTCGACCGCGGCTTCGCGTTCGTCGCTGAGTTTGAAGCCGTCCGGCCCGAACAGCTTGATGCCGTTGTCCTCGATCGGATTGTGCGAAGCGGAAATCATCACGCCCGCCGCCGCCTCGATCAAGACCGTGATGCGCGCGACGCCCGGCGTCGGCACGACGCCGACCGAGAGCGTGTCGCGTCCGGTCGACGTGATGCCCGCGGTCACGGCCGCTTCGAGCATCGTTCCCGAAAGCCGCGTGTCGCGGCCGATCACGATCGGCTTGTGCACGTCGCTCTCGCTCGCGAGCGCGGCCGCGGCGGCGCGGCCGATGCGGAACGCCAATTCCGGCGTCAAGTCGCCGTTGGCCACGCCGCGCACGCCGTCGGTTCCGAAAATGCGGTCCGTCATTTCGCTCGTTGAGCGGCGGCGAAACGCGCCCGGACGCGGACCAAGTTGGGCGAGACGGAGAGGCCCGCGATCTCGGCGCCGCGCGCGTCGATGGCGACGGGACGCAGCATGACGTCCAGCGCCGACGGCTCGTTCGGCAGCGTCACGTCGACCTGCACGCCCGTGACGCGTTGCAAGTCGCTCGTCGCGCCGCGCAGCGTCGCGCGCGACGGCCCGACCGCGGCGCTCTGCACCACGACGTTCTTCGCGCCTACGTAATGCAGCGCGACCGGCAGCGAGCGCTCTTCGATGCGCTCGATCGCAAGCGTGACCGACGCGGGTGAGAGCGATTTGATGACGAGTTTGGGCGCGATCACTTCGACCGGCACGTTATAGACGCCCGGCCCGCGACCTTCGAGGCTAAGGACCGCGCGGACCGTCTCCGGCCGTATCGCGGCGCCGCCGTGCGGCACGTCGATCGCGACCAGGGCCTGGCGTTCGCCCAAGCGCGCGATTTCGTCGGCGCGCAGCCCGGTCGTCACGATCGGCACGCTGATCTGCTGGACGAAACGCGCCGCGATCACGGGGTTGGGCGTCAGCCGCAAGTACGCCCACCCCGCCACGGCGATGGCGAGCGAAAGCACTTTGAGGCCCAGATTGTTGCGTAAGCGTTCAACCACGCGGCGCGAGTTCTCCCGGCCCCGGCCGTTCGGCGCGCGCGACGCGCCGCCCGAACCGGTGGCGCGCGGGCGCGCGCGGCGGCCGCCCGCCGCGCGACGCGCGGCAGCACGCGAGCAAGACGGCGCGCAGACGTTCTTCGTCGCCGAGTTCGCGCGAGAGCTTGCCCATGCGCGCGATCGAGATCGCGCCGCTCTGCTCGGAGATCACGAGCACGACGGCGTCGGTCTGTTCGGACAAGCCGATCGCCGCGCGGTGGCGCGTGCCGAGGTGGCTCGCGGTCAGCACGTTCTCCGAAAGCGGCAAGAAGCAGCCCGCCGCTTCGACGGTATTGTCCTTAACGATCGCCGCCCCGTCGTGCAGCGGCGAGCGCGGCGTGAAGATCGAGAGCAGCAGTTCGACGGAAAGGCGCGCTTCCAACCGCGTCCCGCTCTCGACGAATTCGCGCAAACCCGTCGCGCCCTCGATCGCGACCAGCGCGCCGACCCGATTGCGCGCGAGAATGGCGGCTGCGGCGGCGAGGGTCGCCACCGTTTCTTCCAGCGTTTGCGCCTCTTCGGACCCTTCGCGGCGCGCGATCATTCCGCCGCGTCCGAGTTGCTCGAGCAGACGCCGAAGTTCGGGCTGAAAGACGATCGGCAGCGTCACGGCCGTGCCGACCAGGGCGAACTGCAGGATCGTCGCCAGCAGCAGCAAGTGAAAGAGATTGGCCAGGGCGAGCAGTCCGGCGAGCACCGCGATGCCCAGCATGATCGGCACCGCGCGCGTTCCGCGAATCAGCAGCAGCAGATAGTAGACGAGCAGCGCCGTGGCGACGATGTCCACCAAGTCGCTCACGCCGAACGCGACGTCGGGCAGAGCGAACGGCATCATTCCGCGCCGCCGGCGAGGAAGCGCTCGAGGTGCGTTTCGATCAGCCGCGCGGCGTCGAGCCGCGGCTCCCCGAGCAGCGCGCCCGCACAGGCGGCGAGCGTTTCGTCGTCGAGCGGCAGCAGCGGTTCGATCGTGCGTCCGGGTTCGAATTCGAGCGCGGCGTCGACGAGCGCCGCGATCGTGCCGAGACCCGTGCGGCGGGGCGCGACCTCGACGACGAGCGCGCCCGGTTCGCGGCGCACCGCGACCACGCCGCCCGGCCGGCCGGGACCGTCGAGCACGCGCTCGAGCGCGGCGACGCCGCGCGCGGAACGCGGGGTTACGCGCAAGACGGCAAGCGGCGGTTCGTCGACCCGCGCGCCCGGCAGGGCGCGCAGCGGCGCCGTGCCGGCAAGATCCACGAGCGCGTACGTGCGTCCGCCGCCGTCGCTCCAGGATGTCGCCGCCGCGCCGCCGGAAACGAGGGAACGCAAAACGGCCTCGCGGTCGCTTGCGGCGAGCGCGGCGTCGAACCGGATGCTGGCGAACCGTTTCACTCGACTTCCTTGCGGTCCTGAGGCTTTCGCATCTTTACACGTTCCGACGGGCGACTCTTGCGCGGGGACGGCGAACGGCCGGCGCGCGTCGTCAGCGTCGGCCGCAACGCGGCGTGGATTGCGTTCGAAGACGAAACCGTCGTTCGTCTGGCCGCGTTGCGCAAAAACGTCGAGCGGCTGACGCTCGTTCCGGGCGATCTCGTTTTCGCGACGCCGCTCGACGAGGAGCGCGTCGTCATCGACCGCCGCGAGCCGCGCAGTTTCGCGCTCGAGCGCACGACGGCGGGCGGCCGCCGGCGCACGATGGCCGCCAACATCGATCACGTCGCGATCGTCGCGGCGTTCGCGCGTCCGCCGCTGCACCTCGCGATGATCGACGAATTGCTCGCGTTCGCACGCATTCACGACCTCGCCGCGACGCTGCTCTTCACCAAGTCCGATCTGGCCGAAGACGAGCGGCAGGTCGCGGTGCTTCCCGAACTCTATCGCGCGCTCGGCTACGAAGCGCTCGCGCTCAACCCGAAGCGCGGCGACGGCGTCGCGGCGGTTTCGGCGCTGCTCGCGCGGCGGCGCACGCTGCTGGTCGGTCAATCGGGCGTCGGAAAGAGTTCGCTCTTTCGCGCGCTCGGCGGTGAGGCGACCGTCGGCGACGTTTCGAAAATCGGGCGCGGCAAGCAGACGACCACGACGGGGCGCCTGCACCGCTTTCCCGCCGGCTTCCTCATCGACAGCCCCGGGGTCGGCGAGTTCGAGCTCCACGGTTGCTCGGCGAACCAAATCGAGCTTGGCTTCGTCGAATTCGATGCACTCGCCCCACGTTGCCGCTTCAACGATTGCACGCACCGTACGGAGCCCGGCTGTGCGGTGCGTTCCGCCGTCGAGGGGGGCGGCGTGGCGGCGAGTCGCTACGCAAGCTATCTGGCGATCCTCGCGCGGCCGGAGAACGGCCGCTCGGGCGCGCCGAACTAGTCCGCGAGGATCTCCGCGGGCTCGCGCACGCGCCGGGCCATCCCGGCGCCCCCCAAGGGCGCCCCGTCCTCGACGTGCGCGACCAGCTTATCGAAAGCCGCCCAGGCAAACGGAGCCAGGGGCTGCAGCCCCCAGCCGAAGGCGGCGAAGGCGTCGACGTGCGTTGCGTCGGCGACGACGTACTGCGCGTAGCGTTCGGCGCACCCCGCGGCGCGCACGGCCTCGAGGTACGGCGCGGCGTGGTGCTGCGGCGTGACGAAGACGTCCGCTTCGCCGGCCACGCCGATCAGCGGCCGCGCCGGCGTCCCGCGGTGCGCGAAGGCCGCGATCGCGCGTCCGGCGGCCGCCGACGGAACGTATGCGGCGCGGGCCGCCGGCGTGTCGAGCGGTCCGGCTTCGGGATCGAGCAGCTTGGCGAACGCGAACGTCGTGAGGTCCGCGTAATGCGGCGGAAGGCTCGCGTAGTGCGCGTCCCACAGGGACCGGACGGCCCCTTCCGGCTGCACCCGGTCGGGCGGGAAACCGGCCGCGACGATCGCCTCGTGTGCGGCACGATCGCGGTAACCCGACGCGACGTAGGCGGGCATGTGCGTGAGGAAGGCGGGCAGATGGGTCAGGATGTTCCGGCCGGGGCTCCAGAAGACGGACGCCCACTCGACGCCGCCGTCGGCCAAGTCCGGCCGGTTCTCGAGCAGCCAGCGGACTTGACCGCCGCCGATCGAGAGGCCGAGGGCGTACGTTCGCGCCGGTTCGCGGCCCGTCTCGGCCGCGACGAGCTCGCGGGCGGCCACGATCAGCCGCGCCAGATCCTCGTGCCAGTCGCCGACGCCGATCCGGCGCGGAACGAGCGCCCCCAGGCGGATCGCGGCCGACCCGGCCGCCGGGTCGCCGAGCGGAAACGGAATGCGGTAGGCGAGCTCCGGCACCGGGGTTTCGGCGAACGGCTCGAGGACGGCGTTGTACGGGATGCCCTTGTTGCTCGAGGCGAACGAGTAGCCGCGCGCGAGCAAGAAATCGCCGAGGATCGCGTCGTTCGCGTGCTCGCTGCGCGTCGCGGGGGTGCCGCAGACCGCGAGCTTGCCGTTCCAGTTGTGCGGAATGCGCAAGATCCAGCGCTGTCCCGGGCCGAGCGAGCCGAAGATCTGCCGGCCGGGCAGCGGCTGCGTAGCGGGCGACGGCAGCCCCGGCAGCATCAGCGCCCGCGCGTCGCCCGCCGGATCGAAGCCGGGGGCGGGCTCCGGCAGGGGAGCGGCGCCGAAACGCAGGTCGGGGACGGTCGTGGAAGGCTCGCTCATCCGGCTGTCGCCGCCGGCGACCGTAGACGACGTCGCCCACGAACGGGCGTCGCTCCGTCGAGGTCGTCGCGAGACGGTACGAATGGCCTACGGGCGCGCGTGAGCGAAGGGTACCGATGAAAGCTACCGCCTGACGTTTTTCGCCGGAGGTGCTTGTGGGCCGTCACGCTCAATCGTACGCTCGCTTTTTCCGCGGCACGATCGCATTGCTTGCGATCGCAACATTTTTTGGTTCGAGCAAGGTGGCCGCGACCTCCGCTAGGGCGTCCGCGACGTATTCCGTGCTCTATAGTTTCGGGGGGAAACCGTCGGACGGCGCATACCCGTCCGCAGGTCTGATTAACGTCGGGGGCACGCTCTACGGAACGACGGAGTTCGGGGGCGCCGGCGGCGAGGGGCTCGATTCCGGGACGGTTTTCAGCATTACGACGGCCGGCGTCGAGACGGTGTTGCATAATTTCGGCGGAGAGCCCGACGGCGCGCATCCCTACGCCGCGCTCTTACGCGTCGGCAACGCGCTCTACGGCACGACGGTAAGGGGAGGCCGGTTCGGGGCCGGGTCGATCTTTCAAATTTCCGGCGGAACGGAAACCGTCGTTCACAATTTCTCGTACCGCCCCAAGGCAAAAATCTTCGGAGGCCGTCACCCGACGGGGAGTCTCGTTGCGCTGAACGGCGCGCTCTATGGTACGACCGATCGCGGCGGCACGAGCGACGGCGGGACGCTTTTCGAGCTCGCTTCCTCGGGCGCGGTACGCTCGATCTATGATTTCGCCGGCGGACGCGACGGCATTGCGCCGTTCGCGGGTATGACCGCGGTCGGTAATGCCTTCTACGGCACAACCTCCGACGGCGGTGGCGTAAAATGCTTCAACCCGTTCGGATGCGGCACGGTCTTCGAGTTTTCGGGCGGCAACGAGGACGTCCTATACCGCTTTCGGGGCGGCACGGACGGCGCGAATCCCGTCGGCGGTTTGGTCGAGGCGGGCGGCACGCTCTACGGCACCACGAGCGCGGGCGGCGGCGACGGATGCCCGGGGGTATGCGGAACCGTTTTTAGCATTACGCCGGCCGGTCGGGAGCACGTGCTGTACCGCTTTCAAGGTGGAAAAGACGGCGCGGACCCGACGGGGGGTCTCGTAGCCTTTGGAGGCAAGCTCTACGGCACGACGAGCGCAGGCGGCGGTTCGGGATGCGGCGGCCGCGGATGCGGCACGGTGTTCAGCCTGACGGCATCGGGTCAAGAAACGGTCCTGCATCGTTTTCAAAGCGGGAGCGACGGCGCCGTTCCCTTTGCCGGCCTGACGCTCGTCGACGGGACGCTGTACGGGACGACATTTACCGGCGGTGCCGGGTACGGGACGGTATTTTCGATTCGGCCGTAACCCGGCGTTCCGTTACGCAGGGCTGCCGTTGAGGTCGGCTGCCGACGGGTATGGCGACCGGTCGCGGCGGCGGCTCGGTAGTTGGGGCCCCGGGAGGGACGTCACGCCGATCCGGCTTTACGCTCTCCGGCCCGTGTGTTATACTGCCGCGCGTGCCTGCCGCCGGCAGGTACGATCCCGACTGGAGTTTCTTCGTTGCCGAACATCAAAGCCGCCGAGAAATGGATCCGGCAGTCCGAAAAACGCGAACTTCGCAATCGCGATGTGAAGACGCGTCTCAAGACGCTCTTCAAGAAAGCGAAGACCGCCGGCGACCCGGCGGCGGCGCCCGCAGTCGAGAGCCAGTTGGACAAGGCCGCGCAAAAGGGCATCATTCATCCCAATAAAGCCGCGCGCAAAAAGTCGCGCTTGGCCAAGGCGATCAAAGTTTCCGGCGCCGCCCAGGCGGCCGCCGCGGCGGCACCGGCGGCGGCACGCACCGCGAAAAAGAAGAGCGCCGCCAAGAAATAGCGCGCTAGGCTTTTTCGAGCACGTAGGTACCCGGCGCGGGCACGAGCGGCGGGTACTGTTCGTTTCCGGGAGCCTGCGGGGCGGCGACGCGGTCGCCCGAGCGTTGCTCGAGCCAGGCGATCCAGTCGGGCCACCACGAGCCCGGCATCTTCGTCGCCTGCGCGAACCATTCGTCGGGCGACGGCGGGTTGCGGTCCGCTTTCCAGTAGTTCCCTTTGCCGCTCGTCGGCGGGTTGATGATGCCGGCGATGTGCCCGGAATGGCCGAGCCGGAAACTCACGTCGCCGCTGAAGAGCTGGGTCATCTTGTACACGGAGCGCCACGGCGCGATGTGATCGTCGATCGAGGCGACCGAATAGGCGTCGACGCGCACGTCGCGCAGGTCGATCGGCACGCCGTCGATCTCAAGCTCGCCCTTGGCCAGCGCGTTGCGCAAGTACATGTTCTTGAGGTAATACGAGTGCATCGCCGCGGGCATGCGCGTCGCGTCGCTGTTCCAGTAGAGGAGGTCGAACGCGGGCGCGTCCTTGCCGAGCAGGTAGCGGTTGACCGCGACGTTCCAAATCAGGTCGTTGGCGCGCAGCATGTTGAACGTGTCGGCCATGTCGCTCGCCTCGAGAATGCCCTTTTCGTCCATCTTCCGCTCGATCGTGGCGACCGCTTCGGGAGCCAAGAAGTTCTTGATGTCGCCCGCTTCCGCAAAGTCGACGAGCGCCGCGAAGAACGTAACGGCGTTGACTAGCGGCCGGTTGGTGCGCGCGAGGTACGCCAGTTCCATCGCCGTCAGCGTGCCCCCGATGCAGTAACCGATTTGATTGACGTCGGCCGAGCCCGCGATGCTGCGCGTCACCTCGGCCGCGGCGATCGGGCCGAGGCGCATGTAGTCTTCGAAGGTGAGGTGCGAGAGCGACGCATCGGGATTGCGCCACGAGACCACGAACGTCTGCACGCCCGAATCCACGGCGTACTTGATGAGGCTGTTGGCCGGTTGCAGGTCGAGGATGTAGTACTTGTTGATCCACGGCGGCACGATGACGAGCGGCCGCGCGAAGACCGTTTCGGTGCTCGGCGCGTACTGAATCAGTTCGATGAGCTCGTTGCGGAAAACGACGTCGCCCTTCGAGGTCGCGACGTTCTTGCCGACGGCGAAGGCGGTCTTGTCGACCAGCGCCGGGCGGCCGTCGTTGTCGCGCAGGTCGTCGGCGACGTTTTGCGCGCCCTTGCGCAGGTTGAGTCCGCCCGTCTTCAGCGTCTCCTCGATTACCGCCGGGTTGAGGAACGGGAAGTTGGTCGGGCTCATCGCGTCGCAAAACTGCTTGGCGAAAAACTTCACGCGGGTCTTGGTCGCCTCGTCGACGTCGGGCGCCCGGTCGATGCCGTCGAGGACGGCCTTGGTCGCGAGCAGATAGCCCTGCTTGAGCGAATCGAAGAGCGGGTTTTCGCGCCAGGCCGGATGCTTCCAGCGGCCGTCGTTCGGCGCGGCCTCGATCACGGCCGGCGCGTGCGCCTGGCCCGCGAGGCTCTCGAACGAGCGCGCGGCGACGTTCATCCAAGCGTTGGCGAGGCTGACCTGCGTTTCGAGCAGACGCTCGGGATGGCCGATCATCGCTTGCCAGACGTCGAGGGCGGCCTTGTTGATGCCGAGCGGATCGAGCGGGTTCGGGGTGGCCGGAAGCGGGGGTGCTTCGTCGCTTTTCATTTCGGGGTCACTTTAGGTTCGACCCGAGCGGCGACCTCCGCTCGTCCTCACGGGTCGACGTTGACCGCGAGCCGCGAGCCGCGGTCGGCGCGCGCCAGCGGCACGAGCGTCTCGCGGAGAAAGCGCCGCAATGCGGTCCCTTCGGCAACCTTGATCGCGACGCGGTAACGCCATTCGTCGTTGACGCGGGCGATCGGGGCGGGCGCGGGGCCGAGCACCTCGGTGCCGTCGATGCCGCGCACGAGTTCCGCGTAGCGTTCCGCCGCCGTCGCCGCCGCCGCCCGCGATCGCGCGAACGTTCCCAGGTAGACGAGTTCGGCGAACGGCGGATAGCGCAGTTCGCGGCGTTGCGCGAGTTCGTATTCGGCGAACCCTTCGAAGTCGTGACGGGCGGCGAAGGCGATCGCCGGGTGTTCCGGCGAGTACGTCTGCACGATCGCTTCGCCCGCGCGCGCGCGGCCGCTGCGGCCCGCCACTTGCGCGATCACGTCGAAGGTTCGTTCGGCGGCGCGAAAATCTGGCACGTGCAAGCCGATGTCGGCGGCCACCACGCCGACGAGCGTGACCTCCGGAAAATCGAGCCCCTTCGCCACCATCTGCGTCCCGACCAGGATGTCGCCGCGTGCCGCGAACTCGTCGAGCACGCGCGCGTGGTCGCCGACGCGCGTCGTCGTGTCGCTGTCGAGGCGCACGATGCGCGCCTGCGGGAACAGCGCCTGCGCGTGCTCGACGACCTTCTGCGTGCCCGCGCCGAATTCCCGAATCGGTCCCGAGCCGCAGACGGGACAGTTCTCCGGGATCGGCCGCTGCGCGTCGCAGAGGTGGCAGCGCGCCAGACCCTCGGCGCGGTGGACGGTGAGCGAAATGCTGCAGCGAACGCATTCGGGCACGCTGCCGCAGCGGCGGCACAGCATGAAACTCGAGCTCCCGCGCCGGTTGACGAACAGCACCGTTTTCTCGCCGCGCGCTAGCCGCGCTCCAATCGCCTCGACGAGCTGCGTGCTGAACATGCGGCGGTTGCCGCGTTCGAACTCGGCCGCGAGGTCGACCACGTGCGTCTGCGGCAACGGCATCGCGGTGGCGCGCTCGTGCAGCAGCACGCGCGCGATCGCGCCGCGCCGGGCGGCCTCATAGGCTTCGAGCGGCGGCGTGGCGCTGCCGAGCACGAGCGTGCCGGCCGCCAAGCGCATGCGTTCGCGCGCGACGGCGATCGCGTCGTACCGCGGCACGCCGTCTTGTTTGTAACTACGTTCGTGTGCTTCGTCGACGACGACGAGCCGCACGCCGGGAAGCGGCGCGAAGAGCGCGCTGCGCGCGCCGACGACGACGTCGACCTCGCCGCGCGAGGCAGCGTGCCAAGCGTCGTAGCGCTCGCGTTCGGAGAGCCCCGAGTGCAGCACGGCGACGCGCTCGCCGAAGGTCGCTTCGAAGCGGCGGGCCGTCTGCGGCGTGAGCGCGATCTCGGGCACCAGCACGATCGCCCGCGCGCCGCGCGCGAGCGCGTGCGCGATCGCGCGAATGTAGACGAACGTTTTGCCGCTGCCGGTGATGCCTTGCACGAGCACTTCCGAAAAGCGTTCGCTCGCGACGCGCTCGTCGATCGCGGCGATCGCGGCGCGCTGTTCGGCCGTCGCTTCGAAGCCGCCGTCCGCGCGCACCGCGGGCGCGCGAGCGGGGGGCGCGCGGCGTAGCGTCTCGCGCAGGGCTCCGGCCCGCAGCGCCCGCGCGATGAGTGCGGGAGAATAGCCTTCCAAGAGCGCGTCGCGACGACGCAAGGCGCCCGCTTCGGCCACGCGCGCGACGAGCGCGCCGGCGCGCGGCCCCGCGAGCGCGACGCCCGTCGCTTCGAGCACTTTCTCGCGCGCTTCGCCGACGCGCGGCGCGGCGAACGTGCGGCGCCGTTCGAGCGCGCCGCCGCGTTGCAGCGTGCCGAGCGCCGCGAGCAGCGCGCGACGGTCGCCCGCGCGACGCGCTTCGGGATGGCGCAGCAGCGCTTCGAGCGAAAATCCTTCGGCGAAGTCTTCCGCGATCAAGCGCAGCAAGCGCGCCGGAACCGTCGGATACGCGGCCGGTTCGAGCGGACCGCACGGCGTGAAGCGATCGACGACGCGCGGCACCGCGGCCGCGAACACCACGGCGCCGAGCGCCTCGCCGAGCGAGCAGCAGTACCGTTCCGCCATCCAGCGCGCGAGCGCGAGAGACGCTTCGTCGAACGCGCGCGGGCCCTCGACGCGCTCCGCGATCTCGCGAACCGGCCCGCCCGGCAGCCGTTCGTGCGGCGCCGATACGACGAAGCCGTACGCGTGGCGCGGCCCGAGCGGCACGCGCACGACGTCCCCGACTCGCGCGTCGAGACCCTTCGGCAGCGCGTAGGTCAAGGGGCGTTCGACGCGCGCCGTCCGCTGTTGGATGAAGACGTCGACGCAGCGGAGCGCCGCCGGCGCCTCGACCGTCGGGCTAGTGAAACTCGGCATTCCCGGGCGGCGCGCTCAAGCGGCCGAGGACGGCGCGCACGCTGCGCGGCGGAGCGGCGACGCCGTACTCCACGTCGCCGATCGTTCGCGGCAAGACGAAGCGCAGCGTTCCGGCGCGGGTCTTCTTGTCGTTCTGCATGACGCGCAGGAGCGCGTCGGCGTCGTCCGTCGGTGCGACCATCGGCAGTCGCAAGAGCGTCAAGAGCGAGAGCACGCGCAAGTGCTCTTCGGCGGAAAAGCGGCCGGTGCGCAGCGCCAGCAGCCCGGCCGCGCGCAAGCCGACGCTGACCGCGCTGCCGTGCGATATGCGGTAGTTGGTGACGCGTTCGAGCGCGTGCCCGAAGGTGTGGCCCAGGTTGAGCACTTCGCGCGCGCCGGCTTCGAGCCGGTCGTCGCGCACGACCATGGCCTTGACGCGCAGCGAATCGGCGACGACGCTCGCCCACGGCCACTTGTGAAACGGATGGGGCGCGAGCGTTTCGAGCGATTCGAACACCTCGTCGCCTTCGATGATTCCGTGTTTGACCAGTTCCGCCAGACCTTCGCGCAGGTGACGCTCGGGCAGCGTGGCGAGCGCGTCCACGTCGCAGAAGACCGCGATCGGATCGCGAAAGGCGCCGACAAGATTCTTTCCGGCGCGCAAGTCGACGCCGGTTTTCCCGCCGATCGAGGCGTCGGCCATGGCGACGAGCGAGGTCGCCACGTTGACGAATTGCACGCCGCGCAGATAGGTGGCCGCGACGAAACCGAACAGGTCGCCCGCCACGCCGCCGCCGACGCCCACCAGCACCGTCGCGCGATCGACGCGCGCGGCGGCGAGCGCTTCGAGCACGCGCTCGACGGTCCGCAGGGTCTTGCGCCGTTCGCCGAGCGCGAAGGCGAGCACCGGCGTCGCGCGGCCGAGCGCCCTCGCGACTTTGGCCGCGCGTTCGGCGACGGTGCGGTCGCACAGCACCACCGCGCGCGGACGCCCGCGTTCGCGCAGGAAGCGCGCGACTTCGCGGGCCGCGTCGCCGCCGATCGTGATGGGGTACTCGAGGTCGTGCAAACGCGTCATGATGCCGGCGGCGCGTTCGACGCGGCGTCCGCGGGAGCATTGGGCCAGGCGCCGGCCGCGCGCAAGCGCGCCGCGATCTCGCGGGCGAAGGCGAGCTTTGTCCGGTGCGGTCCCGAGACGATCACGTCCGACTCGAGGTAGAACGGCAGCCGCGCGCTCAAGAGCTCCTGCACGCGTGCGGCGGTCGGCGCGTCGCCCGCCACCGGACGAACCGTGCGCGAGCGCTGCAGGCGCTTGACGAGTTCGCCCGTAGGAATGTCGAGGTAGACGCGCAGCGCGCGCCGCGCCAAGAGCGCGCGCGTCGGTCCGTGGGTGACGGCTCCGCCGCCGAGCGCGAGGACGCCCGGCGCACCGTCCAGCGCTTCGCGAATCGCCTCGAACTCGAGCGCGCGAAACGCGGCCTCGCCGCGCTCCGCGAACAGCTGCGCGATGGGTCCGTGGCGCGCGACGATCAGTTCGTCGGTGTCGACGAACGGCGCGTCGAGCAGGCGCGCGAGCCGCCGGCCGATCGTCGATTTCCCGGCGGCCATGAAGCCGACGAGGGCAACGTGGCGCGGCGAGGTCAGGGCGTCGTCGATGGTTCGAAGAGTCTCGCGGCGGCGGCGGTCGCACGCTCGAGGTTATCGCGCGTCTCGTCGATCGAGTCGCCGCCGAATTTCTCGAGAATCGGCCCGGTCAAGGCTAGGCGCACCATGGCCTCGCCCACGATCGAGGCGGCCGGCACGACGCAGACGTCGCTGCGCACGATGCTCGCCGGCGCGGCGACGCCTTCGTGCAGATTGACCGACGGCAGCGCGTTCATCAACGTCGGGATCGGTTTGACGCTCACGCGCAAGACGATGTCTTGGCCGTTGGAGATGCCGCCCTCGATGCCGCCCGCGCGGTTGGAGCCGCGCGCGACGCGGCCGTCGTCGTAGCGGAAGGTGTCGTGCGCGGCCGACCCCGGCTGCGAGGCGACGTCGCGACCGGCGCCCACCTCGACCGCCTTGACGGTTTGCATCGCCATGAGCGCGCCCGCCAGGATGCCGTCGAGCCGGGTGTCGGGCTGGCGGTTGGAGCCGACGCCGGCGGGCACGCCGCTGACGCGAATCGTGAACGCCCCGCCGAGCGTGTCGCCCGCGGCCTTCGCCGCGTCGATCGCATCGATCATCAATCGTTCGCTCTGCGCGTCGGGACAGCGCACGTCGCTCTCGTCGGCACGCGCGGCCGCGGCTTCGTCGAGTTCCGGCGCGACGATCGGGCCGATCTGCGACACGTAGCCCGTGGTTCGGATGCCGAGGGCGGCGAGAAACTGCGCGCAGATCGCGCCGAGCGCGACGCGCATCGCGGTCTCGCGCGCGCTCGCGCGTTCGAGCACATTTCGCAGATCGCGCTGGCGATACTTGAGCGCGCCCGCGTAATCGGTGTGCCCCGGGCGCGGATTGGTCAGCGGCTTGCCGCCGCCGGTGAGCGGATCCATCAACGCGCGCACGTTGTCGTAGTCGCGATTGCGAACGACGACGGCCAGCGGCGAGCCGAGCGTTTCGCCGCCGCGCAGGCCCGCCAGAAATTCGACCGCGTCCGCCTCGATCTTCATCCGCCCGCCTCGGCCGTAGCCGCCTTGCCGCGCGCGCAATGTGGCGTCGATCGCGGCGACGTCGAGGCGCAGATGGGCGGGAAGGCCGTCGAGGATGCCGACGAGCGCGGGACCGTGCGATTCGCCCGCCGTGAGATACCGGAACATACGCGCTCCGTTCGACGACCACCGGGGCGAGCCCGGCGCGCCTCCGAGCTCTCTAGCGGCGGGTCTCCAAACCCGTCAAGCGTCGTTTGATTTCGCCGACGTCCGTTTCGATGTGCTCGACGCGCGTTTCGAGGCGCCCGAAGCGACCCTCGAGGCCGTCGAAACGCCGCTCGAGGCCGTCGAAGCGGCGCTCGAGGCCGTCGAAGCGGCATTCGAGTCGGTCGATGCGCGCGTCGACGCGAAGGAAGCCCGCTTCGGTCGCGTCCTTGAGCGACATGATCGCTCCGTAGAGGTCCTCGTTCGTCATCGCCTGCGTATCATCGCGCGGCGGCGTGCGAAGGGCAAGGGGTGAGGCGGAGCGCCGCGGGAGCATCGAGAAGTCCGGCGTCATGCCACGCGTCCTGGCCCGCGTCGATGCCGCGACGCTCGAAGCGCGGGCTCTTCAGCTCGCTCGACGCTCGATCGAAGGCGGCGCGAAGCGCGCGGCGATCGATCTCGCGATCGCCTGCCTCGATCTCACGACGCTCGAAGGCAAAGACACGCCGGCAACGGTGCGCGCCCTGTGCGCGCGTGCGATGGCGCCCGCGCCCGGGGCCCCGAGCGTCGCGGCCGTGTGCCTCTATCCGTCGCTCGTCGGCGTCGCGCGCGAGGCGCTCGCGGGCAGCGGGGTGCGCGTCGCCTCGGTCGCGACCGCGTTTCCGAGCGGGCTCTCGCCACTCGAGGGCCGCTTGCGCGAGGTGCGCGAGGCGGTCGCCGCCGGTGCCGAAGAGATCGACATGGTGATCGATCGCGGAGCGTTCTTGACGGGCCGCTACGACCTGGTGCGCGACGAGATCGCCGCCGTCAAGGAAGCCTGCGGCGGGGCGACGCTCAAGGTCATTCTCGAAGCGGGCGAGCTCGGCTCGTATCGCGCGATTCGCTTCGCCTGCGACGTGGCGCTGGACGGCGGTGCGGACTTCCTAAAAACGGCCACCGGGAAGATCGGCGTTTCGAGCACGCCCGCGATCGCGCTGCTGATGTGCGAAGCGATTCGCGAGCGCGCGCGAACGTCGGGCGTTCGCGTCGGCCTCAAGCTTGCCGGCGGCATCCGCACGGCGGCCGCCGCGCTCGGCTACCTCGCGCTCGTCCACGAGACGCTCGGGCCCGATTGGCTGCGGCCCGCGCGTCTGCGCTTCGGCGCGTCGTCGCTGCTCGACGACCTGTTGCGGGAGCGCGCGACCGTGGAAGCCGGCGGGTACTCGAACGCCGCGTGCGTCGCGAGCGCATGAGCGCGCTCGAGCCGGTCGATTTCGCGTACGCGCCGGCGCTCGAATCGCCGGCGGCGCTGCCGCTGCGCGAGCGGTACGGACTGTTCGTCGGCGGCGAGTGGGTCGCGCCCGCCGACGGAACGACGCTTGCAACGACCAACCCGGCCACCGAAGAAACGCTCGCGCTGATCGCGCACGCCGACGAAGCGGACGTGGACCGGGCGGTTCGCGCGGCGCGGCGCGGCTTCGAGAAGTACTGGCGCAAGATGCGTCAGAGCGAACGCGCGAAGTACGTCTACCGCATCGCGCGCGCGCTGACGGAGCGTTCGCGCGAATTCGCGCTGGCGGAGACGCTCGAAACGGGAAAGCCCATCCGCCAGACGCGCGATTTCGACGTGCCGAGCGCGGGCGCGCACTTCTTCTACCACGCCGGTTGGGCCGACAAACTCACCTGGGCGACGAACGGCGGCGAACGCGCCCGCCCGCTCGGCGTCTGCGGCGCGATCGTCTCGTGGAACTTTCCGTTGCTGAGCGCAGCCTGGAAATTGGCGCCGGCTCTGGCATGCGGAAACACGGTCGTTCTCAAACCGGCGGAATCGACGTCGCTGTCGGCTTTGCTCCTGGCCGACGTGTGTGCCGAGGCCGACCTGCCGCCGGGCGTCGTGAACGTCGTCACGGGCGACGCGCGCACGGGAGCGGCGCTGGTCGAGCACGGCGACGTCGACGGCGTGTCCTTCAGCGGATCGGTCGAAACGGGCAAGGCGATCCGCCGCGCGACCGCCGGGACGGCCAAGCGGCTCTCGCTGCAGCTCGGCGGAAAATCGGCGTTCGTCGTGTACGACGACGCGCCGTTCGATCAGGCGATCGAGAGCGTCGTCGCGGCGGCGTTCTCGAGCGGCGGCCAGCCTGCGGGGACGGGGTGCCGGCTCTTCGTGCAAGAGAACGTGCTCGAGGAGGTGGTCGCCCGGCTGCGCGCGCGCTTGGGTTCGCTGCGCCACGGCGACCCGCTGGACAAAAATACGGACGTCGGCGCCGTGCGCTCGCGCGCGCAGCGCGAGCGTATCGCCGAATTCGTGCGCGCCGGGGTCGAGGAGGGCGCGACGCTCGTCCAGGCGGCCTGGACGCCCCCCGAACGGGGCTTCTGGTTTCCCGCCTCGATGCTCGCCGACGTCCAGCCGAGCCACGGGGCGGCGCGCGAGGAGATCGCCGGTCCCGTGCTCTCCGTCCTGAGCTTCCGGACGCCCGGCGAGGCCATCGAACGGGTCAACGACGCCCCTTACGGTCTTGCCGCCGCCGTCTGGACGTCGAGCGGGGCGCTCGCTCTCCATACCGCGGAGCGACTGCGGGCGGGCGTCGTGTGGTGCAACGCGTTCGCGCGCTTCGATCCGAGCGCGCCGTTCGGCGGGTTCAAGGAATCGGGTTTCGGCCGGGACGGCGGCGCGCCCGGCTTGGCGAGCTACCTGCACGCCTGACGCGGGGCTGACAAACGGCCCGAATTAGGGTACACATGGGGCGTGCCGGCTACGACGCGTCCGCCCCTGCTCGATCGCAACGCCCTGCGGACGTGGTATTTAAACAACCGCAGCCGCAGCGCCGAACTCTTCGCGCTCGCGGAACCCTCCGCGTATTACGAGCGCCCGATTCCGCTGCGCCATCCGATCGTCTTCTACGAAGGACACTTGCCGGCGTTCAGCTTCAACAAACTGATTCGCGAAGCGCTCGGCGGCCCGTCGCTCGATCCGGTGCTCGAGCGGCTCTTCGAGCGCGGCATCGATCCTTCCGACGCGGGCGACGCGCGGCGGCACGAGCGCGATTCGTGGCCCGATCGCGCGCGCGTGCAAGCGTTCGGCGCCGCTTGCGACGCGGCCGTGTTGCGAGCGTTCGCGAGCGCCGACCTCACCGATGCCGGCAAATCGCCGCTGCTCGAAAACGCGCAAGCCGCGTACACGATCCTCGAACACGAAGAGATGCACCACGAGACGCTCCTGTATCTGCTGCATCGTTTACCGCTGAAGTACAAGCGCGTGGCCGGCCGGACGGGGGCCTTCTTGGAAGCCGCGCCCGTCGCGACGGGCCGCGTGGAGATCGCCGCGGGCACGGCGACGCTCGGCGCGCGCCGCGACGCCCTCGCGTTCGGCTGGGATAACGAGTTCGAGGAACGCGTCGCCGTGGTGCCCGCCTTCGAGATCGACCGCAACGACGTGACCAACGGCGACTGGCTCGCGTTCGTGCGCGCCGGCGGGCCGCTGCCGCCGTTCTGGCTCGAACGCGACGGCGCGTTTCGCTTGCTCGGCGCGTTCGAAGAGATGCCGTTGCCGCTCACGTGGCCCGTGTACGTGACGCAGGACCAGGCGCGCGCGTACGCGTCGTGGCGCGGTTCGAAACTGCCGACCGAAGCGCAGTACCATCGCGCGGCATTCGGCGCACCCGACGGCAGCGAACGCGCCTTCCCGTGGGGCGACGAACCGCCGAGCAGCGCCTTCGGTAATTTCGATTTCAAGCGCTTCGACCCCGAACCCGTCGGCACGAATCCCGCCGGCGCGAGCGCGTGGGGCGTTCAGGATCTGGTCGGCAACGGCTGGGAGTGGACGTCGACGATCTTCGAACCCTTCGACGGCTTCGTCCCGCTGCCGTCGTATCCGCAGTATTCCGCCGACTTCTTCGACGGCGAGCACGTGGTCGTGAAGGGTGCGTCGCCCGTGACGAGCCGGAACTTGGTGCGCCGCAGCCTGCGGAATTGGTATCGGCCTTCGTATCCCTACGTCTACGCCACGTTCCGCACGGTCGACTAGCGCGCTAGAGGCGCACTTCCATCCCGTCGAAAGCGAGCGAAAAACCGCGGCTCGCGGCTTCGCGCGCGGCGGCGGATGCCGGATCGAGCAGCGGATTGGTGTTGTTGACGTGCGCGTAGAAGCGCCGCGCGCCGGGCGCCGCGGGTTCGGCCGCTAAGGTCGCAAGCGACCCGTCCGCTCCGCCGGCGGGCGCGTGCCCGAGCGAACGCGCGAGCTTCTCGACGCCTACGCCGCCGAGTTCGTCGTCGGACCAAAAGGAGCCGTCGAAGAACGCGACGTCGGCCTCGCGCGCCGCTTCGGCGAGTGCGGGCGTCACGCTCGCAAAGACCGGTGCGAAGAGAACGCGGCCTCCCGTCGAGCGGTCCGTGATCAGAAATCCGAGAACGGCGCCCGCCAGCCGTTCGCGCCCCGCGTAGCCCGGCGTCAACCCGTCGAGCGCGATCGCGCGTACCTGTAGACGATCGTCGAGCGCGAACGTTTCGCCAGGCGCGCAGACGTTCCACACGTGCGGCGGCGCGGCAAACGCCGCGAAGGCTTCTTGCGCGAGCGCGATGGCGCGGACCGTCGCGCTCGAGTAGAGCGCGAACGCGTGCGCGCCCGCCTGACGCACGACCGCGAGGCCGCCGAGGTGGTCGACGTTGGCGTCGGTGAAGAGCATGCCCGCAATCGGCGTGCCGCGCCCGGCGCGCGGCTGCAACGGCGCGAACGCCTCGATCTGCTGCGCGAGATCGGGCGAGGCGTTGACGAGCCACCACCGCTCGCCGTCCGCCGACAGCGCGAACGACGATTGCGAACGCCGCGGCGCGCTGCCGGCGCGCGCGGCGCTGCAGTTCGCGCACGCGCAATTCCACTGCGGCACGCCGCCGCCGGCGGCGGAGCCGAGGACTCGGACGATCAACGCAAAGCGGGATCGGGCCGGCGCGGCACCCACGCGCCTTCGCCCGGCGCATCGCGATAGGCTGCGACGAGATCGTGGCGCGCGCTGCGCGCGCACGCGGGATCGGTCGCCGCGGCGTCGCCGGTCAGCAGGAACGCTTGGCAGCGGCAACCGCCGAAATCGATCTCCTTGCGCTCGCACGAACGGCAGGGTTCCGGCATCCACGCGGTGCCGCGGTAGATGGTGAAGGCTTCGGATTCGTACCAGGCGGCGCGCAGCGACGTTTCGCGCAGCGACGGAAACGAAAGCGTCGTAATAGAGGTTGCGGCCGGACAGGGGAGGACGCGGCCGTCGGGCGTGACGGTCAGCGCGACTTGGCCCCAGCCGTGCATGCACGGTTTGGGCAATTCTTCGAAGTAGTCGGGCAGCACGTAGGTGATCTCCATCGCGCCGCGCAAGCGCCGCGTCGCTTCGGCGACGAGTTCCGCACCCGCGCGCACCTGCTCACGCGTCGGCATCAGCGCGGCCCGATTGCGGTACGCCCAGCCGTAGAACTGCACGTTCGCCAGTTCGAGTCGCCGGATGCCCTCGCGCTCGGCGAAGGCGAGCACTTCGGGCAACGAGTCGTGGTTGAGGCGATGCAGCACGCAATTCAACGTCAGCGCGACGTCGCGCCGCGCGACGCGGCGGATCGTCTCGACTTTGCGGTCGTGCACGTCGGTGCCGGCGATCGTGGCGGCGAGTTCGCGTTCGGGCGCCTGAATGCTGATCTGAACGTGCGCGAGACCGGCGTCCAGCAGCGCGTCAAGCAGCGCGTCGTCGAGGAACGTGCCTTGCGTGATCAAGTTCGCGTACGCGCCCCGCTCCGTCACGCGACGCGTCAACGCGACGAGGTCGTTCGCCCGCAGCGTCGGCTCGCCGCCCGAGAAGCCGATCTGCAAGATGCCGAGGTCGGTCGCCTGATCGATCGCCGACAACCATTCGTCACGGCTGAGTTCGTCCGAGGTTCGGCCGAGATCGAGCGGGTTGTAGCAGTAGGGGCACTGCAGGTTGCAGCGATACGTCAGTTCGGCGAGCATGGAGCGCGGCGCGCACGCAGAGCCGTTCACGCGACGAGGTACCCGCGTTCGGCGAGGTCGGCGAGCAACTCACGGACGTCGCTTGCGAGCGTGCCCTCCGGGTCGTCGAACGATTCGGCGAGCGCGGCCACGATCGCCTCGACGCCGCGCGAGCCGTCGGCGAGATCGAGCGCCGCCGCCGCCGGTTCGTTGAGCGTGACGATGCCCTCGGGAACCAGCAGCATCGCCGCGCCGTTCGCCTCGCGCCGCAAGCGGACGCCGCGTGCCAGCCGGTAGGCCGTCGCGGTCACCGAAAGACGCCGCAGTCGAGCGCGGTCGCGTCGAGAATGCACCACAGCACGTCGCACTTGAAACGCAAGGCGGCGACGCACGCATCCTGCTGCTCTTGCGTGCGCGCTTCCGCGATCACCCATCCCAGGGCTTGATCCGCGTCGCGTTTGGCCAAGGTCAACCGGTCTTCGAAGTAGGCGAGGCCGCCGCGATCGATCCAGGGATACTTTTCGACGATCGCGGCGACGCGCGCGGCCATCACCGGCGGGCCGAACAATTCGGTCAGCGACGATGCGACGGCTTCCAGCCACGGTTTGTGGCGCGCGAAATTCACGTACGCGTCGACCGCGAACCGCGTGCCGGGCGCCACGCCCTGCTCGGACGTCAGGTACTCCTCGCCGAGGCCTACCGCTCGCCCCAAGGCGAGCCACTTCTCCGTGCCGCCCGGCCGCGCGTCGTCGCCGTCGTGGTCGGCGATGCGGGAAATCCACGCGCGGCGATACGCGCGCGACGGCAACGAAGCCAGCACGAACGCATCCTTCTGCGGGATCATCTTCTGGTAGTAGTAGCGGTTAGCGACCCAGGAACGCACGGCTTCGGGCGAGAGTTCGCCCGCAACGAGCTTGCGATGGAACGGATGCTTATCGTGATACCGTTCGTCCCCGACGGCACGCAGGCGCTCGACCAATCCGGGAGCGGTGAGGTTTGCGGCGGTCATGAATCGGCTTTCGACGCCGCGCGCCGGGCCCCCGCGCGGCGCGTCAGCCGACGGCCGAGGCGAACGTCCAGGCCATGCGATGGTGCAGTTCGTCGTCGAGCGCGGCCAAGAACTGTTCGGTCGTCAGCCACGGTTCCTCGGGACCGATCAACAGGGCCAGGTCTTTGGTCATCTTGCCGTGTTCGACGGTATCGATGCACACGCGTTCGAGCGTCTCGGCGAAACGGACGACGTCGGGCGTGCCGTCCATGCGTCCGCGGTGCGCGAGCCCGCGCGTCCAGGCGAAGATCGATGCGATCGGATTGGTCGACGTCGGCTTGCCTTGCTGGTGCAGCCGGTAGTGGCGCGTGACCGTGCCGTGCGCCGCTTCCGCTTCGATCGTCTTGCCGTCGGGCGTCATCAGCACCGACGTCATCAAACCGAGGGAGCCGTAGCCTTGGGCGACCGTGTCGGACTGCACGTCGCCGTCGTAATTCTTGCAGGCCCAAACGTACTTGCCCGACCACTTGAGGCAACTCGCCACCATGTCGTCGATCAGCCGGTGTTCGTACTTGCCGCCGAACGCTTCGAAACGCGCTTTGAATTCCTCGTCGAACACGCTCTGGAAAATTTGCATGAAGCGGCCGTCGTAGGTCTTCAGAATCGTGTTCTTCGTCGAAAGGTAGACCGGCCACTTACGCTGCAGGCCGTAGTTGAAGCAGGCGCGCGCGAAGCCGCGGATCGATTCGTCCAAGTTGTACATCGAGAGCGCGATGCCGGGCGACTCGAAGACGAACACGTCGCGTTCGATCGGCGTGCCGCCGCCCGCGGGCACGAACGAGAGTTTCAGCGTGCCGGGGCCCGGGATCGCCATCTCGGTCGCGCGGTACTGATCGCCGAAAGCGTGACGGCCGATCACGATCGGGTCGGTCCAGCCCGGCACGAGCCGCGGCACGTTGCGGCAGATGATCGGCTCGCGAAAGACGGTGCCGTCGAGTTCGTTGCGGATCGTGCCGTTGGGGGAACGCCACATCTTCTTGAGGTGAAACTCTTCGACGCGCGCTTCGTCGGGCGTGATCGTGGCGCACTTTACGCCCACGCCGTATTGCGCGATCGCGTGCGCCGCGTCGAGCGTCACCTTGTCGTCGGTCGCGTCGCGATTTTCGATGCCGAGATCGTAGTACTTCAAATCGACGTCGAGATAGGGCAGGATGAGCCGCTCGCGGATCATGTGCCAGATGACGCGGGTCATCTCGTCGCCGTCGATTTCCACAATCGGGTTCGCGACTGTGATCTTGTCCACGTCCGGCCAGATACGCCGCGAGAGGAGCAAATCTTTGGCGCGCGCTATTGGACGGGTCGTGAGCGATACATGGGTGGTTCCGCGCGTCGTCAGCCTCCTGCCGAGCGCGACGGAAATCGTCTACGCGCTCGGCCGCGGCGACGCGCTCGTCGGCGTCACGCACGAATGCGATTTCCCCGAGGCGGCCAAGGCGAAGCCGCGCTTGACGCGCAGCACGCTCGCGGCCGCGCCGACGCCCGCCGACATCGACCGGCACGTGCGCGCGAGCTTGCACGCGGGATCGAGTCTCTACGCGCTCGACGCCGCGCTGCTCGAACGCTTGCAGCCCGATCTGATCCTGACGCAAGAGCTGTGCGAGGTGTGCGCCGTCTCGTACGACATCGTGGCCCGCGCGGCCAAGACGTTGCGCGGCGATCCGCGCGTCGTTTCGCTCGAGCCGTCATCGCTCGAGGACGTGTATGCGAACGTGGCGACGGTCGGTTCGCTGCTCGGAGCCGGCGAGGAAGCCGCGCGCGTCGTCGCGGCGCTGCGCGACCGCGCCGCAGCTCTCGCGCGGCACGTCGCGGGCCGGCCGCGGCCGCGCACGCTCGTGCTCGAGTGGACGGACCCGCCGATGAGCGGCGGCCACTGGACGCCCGAACTCGTCGAACTCGCGGGCGGCGAGCCCGTCCTTGCAAACCCCGGAGCGAATTCGCAACGCATGGCGTGGGCCGATATCGCGGCGGCGGATCCGGACGTCGTGCTCGTGGCGCCGTGCGGTTTCGATCTGGCCGCCGCGTTGCGCGCCGCAGCGGATTTGCAGCGCGAGCCGGCGTGGCGCTCGCTACGCGCGGTGCACGACCGTCGCGCGTACGCGCTCGACGGCAACGCGTATGTGAACCGCCCCGGGCCGCGCTTGCTCGACACCGCCGAAATCTTCGCGAGCGCGCTGTTCGACGAGCCTTACGGCGCGGCGCAAACCGACCCGCAGGCGATGCAACGGCTGTAAGCGCCACGCGCGCAATGGACGCCGAAGAACTTACCGATTTACCGGAAATCGAACTCATCGACGGGCTCGAGTTCCCGAAGATGAGTCCGCGGCGCCGTCATTCGCTGCTGCAGGCGGCACTCGCCGCCATGCTGCGCGAGTGGGCCGCCGGCCGAGGCTCGGTCGGAACCGAGTGGCGCTTTCGCGCGAGCGGCGAGCCGGGCCGTGAAAATTCCTACGTTCCGGACGTCGCCTTCGTGGCGCACGAACGGCTCGACGCGCTTTCGGAAGACGACGCCGAAGAGCCGCCGTTCGCCCCCGACGTCACGGTCGAAGTCCGTTCGCCCGGCGATCGCGATCGCACGGTGCGGCGCAAGGTCGAACGGTATTTGCAATACGGCGCGAAACTCGTGCTCGACGTGCGGCCCGAGTTGCGGACGATCGTCGCGAGCGATCCACGCGGCGAGAATACGTTCGGCGAAGGCGACGTCTTCGCACACGAGGCGCTGGAAGGGCTGCGGTTCCCGCTGGCCGCTTTCTTCGCCGAAGCCGACGTGCGTCGGCGAACCTAAGAGCGCGCCGCGAGCGGCGTTTCGAGCTCGGGGTGCGCTTCGCGAAAGCGTTCGATCGATTCGGTCACGGAACGGCGCGCCGCGGCGGCGTCTTGCCAACCTTGCGTGCTCGTTTGTTTGCCTTCGAGCAATTTGTAGGTTTCGAAGAAGTGCTGGATCGTGCGCAGCGTGTGCGGAAAGATCTGCGACTGGGTGTGGATGCCAGCGTACGCGGGCTCGCCGACCGGAACCGCCAGCACCTTGTCGTCGGGCAGACCGTCGTCGATCATCTTGAGCAGCCCGATCGGCCGCGCGACGACCAGGCACCCCGGGAACGTCGGCTGGATGACCAGGATCAGCACGTCGAGCGGATCGCCGTCCTCGGCCAACGTCTGCGGCATGAAGCCGTAATCGCCCGGATAGTAGATCGGTGAGTGCAGCGCGCGGTCGAGCCGAAAGATATTGAGGTTCTTGTCGTACTCGTACTTGTTGCGCGAGCCTTGCGGGATCTCGACGACGACGTTGATCTCTTCGGGAGACGCGTCGCCGACGGGCAAGTGCAGGTAGTTGACGGGATCGAGGTTGGCCACGCTCGCGCCTTACCCGCCGCCGCGTCCGGCGCCTGCCGCCGCGGCGCACAGCACTCCGGTCTCGAGCAGCACGATCGTAAAACCGTACGCGTCGCCGACGAGTCCGCCGCCGAGCCGCGCGGCGATCCAGCGCGCGACGAGCCAACTCGCCGCGACGGCGAGCGGCACCGCGGCCGCGAACGCCGGCGCGAGCGCGTACCCCGCGGCGGCGAGCACGACGAGCGTAACGAGGATCGGCACGAGCGGCGGCTTCGTGCCGAGCGCGGCGTTCGGCCGGGCCGCAGCGGCGTAGGGAAAGAGCCGCGCGTTCAATGCAGCGGCCGCGCGTGCGAGTGCGCCCGCGAATGCCATCACGGCGGGATACGCACGCGGTGCGATCGCAACGAGTGCCGCGAGCGCGAGCGTTCCGGCGACGAACATGCCCGCCACCGCGAACGTTCCGTGACGCGGATCTTTGAGGATCTCGAAGCGCCGCTCCGTCGCGACGCTTGCGAAAAACGCGTCGCAGCCGTCGAGAAAGCCGTCGACGTGAACGGCGCCCGTCAGCACGATCGCCCCGCCGAGCGCCACGGCCGCCGCGAGCAGGTGCGGCGCCGCAAGCGACGTCGCCCAGCCCGCCGCGCCGGCGAGCGCACCCACGACCGCGCCGACGAGCGGCAGCGCGACGAGGGCGTCCGCGTCGGGCGCCGCGCTCGTGACGCTTCGCCCGGCCGGGACGATCGAAAAATACGCGAACGCGGCGGCGATCGCTCGCGCCGCGCGCGTTACGGCTCCGCCTCCGCGACGCCGGCTTCAGCGAACGTGCGCATTTCAACGAGCATGCGCGTCGCGGCTTCGACGAGCGGGAGCGCGAGCGCCGCGCCGCTGGCTTCGCCTAAGCGCAGATCGAGATCGAGCAACGGCTCGAGTCCGAGCACGGCGAGGGCCACGGCGTGGCCGGGCTCGCGCGAACGGTGCGCGGCGATGCAGTAGCCGATCGAAGCGGGCGCGATGCGCTGCGCGAGCAACGCCGCGGCGGACACGATGAAACCGTCGAGGACGAGCGGGATGCGGCGCGACGCGCCCGCCAGGATCGCACCGGCCAACGCGACGATTTCGTAGCCGCCGGCGGCGGCGGCGACGCGTTCCCACGACGCGCCGCGCAGCGAAGCGGCGACGCGTGCCACGAGCGCGCGTTTGGTCCCCAAGCGCGCGTCGTCGACGCCCGTGCCGCGCCCGGTCACCGCGTCCGCGCTCGCACCGGTCAGTGCCGCGACCAAGGCGGCGGCGCTCGTCGTGTTGCCGATTCCCATCTCGCCGAGCGCGACCACGTCGTACGGTTTGCGCGCCAGAACGTCGTCGAACGCGGCGATGCCGGCGGCGAGCGCGAGTTCGACGTCGCCCGGCGGCATCGCGTCGCCGCGCGCGAAGTTCGCCGTGCCGTGGCCGACCAGCGCGTCGATCAGCAAGGGATGCGCCGCGAGCGGCTCGCGCACGCCGAAGTTCGCGACGTACACGTCGGCGCCGACGGCGCGTGCGAAGGCGTTGATCGCCGCGTAGCCGCCGAGAAATCCGCCGACCATTTGCGGCGTTACCTCGGGCGGGTAGGCGCTCACGCCCTCGGCCGTCACGCCGTGATCGCCGGCGCCGACGAGCACCGCTTTCGCCGCGTACGCGCGGTCGACCACGCGGCCTGCCATCGCCGAAAGCGATTCCGCGAGCGCCTCGACGCGGCCGAGCGAACCCCGCGGCTTCGTGAGCGCATCGATGCGCACGCGCGCGGCCGCGGCGGCGGCGCGATCGACCGGAACGATGGCCGCGCGGGCGGCGGCGCTCGTCACGATGCGGCCTCGGGCGCGGTCGCGTTGAGTTCCACGACGCGACCGCCCGCCGGGCCGAGCGCGAAGCGCGTGACGCTCGCCGGCGAGAAGCGCACGCCGAGCGCCGCCGCCTCGCTCTCGCCGAGCACGACGCGCAAGAGCGCGTGCAACGGTCCGGCGTGCGTCGCGACGAGAACCCGCCCGCCGTCGGGCACCCGCGCGTCGAGCGCCGCGACCGCGACGCCGATGCGCGCGCAGACGTCCTCGAACGTTTCGCCGCCGTCGGGCGTGTAGAATTTCGGGGCGACGGAGGACGCATCGGCCAGTGCCGGATTGCGTTCGACGATCTCGGGCCACGTCAAGCCTTCCCACGCACCGAATCGCATCTCGCGCCAGCGTACGTCCGCTTCCAGCGCCAGATCGCGGCCGGCGACGATCGCCTCCGCCGTCTCCCACGCGCGCGCGAGATCGCTCGCGACCGCCGCATCGAAGCGTTCCGCGGCGAGCAGCGCGCCGAGCGCGGCCGCCTGGCGGCGTCCCGTCTCGTCGAGCGGAACGTCCGTGTGGCCCTGAAAACGCCCGTCGGCGTTCCAGGCCGTGCGGCCGTGGCGAACGACCACCAACTCGAAGGCGTGCGTTACGATAAAGCCCTGCCGATCATGGAACGGCAGGGCTTGCGTTGGGGAGACCGGCGGTCCTGCGCATCCGCGCGAGGCTACGATGCCAAGAACGGCTTCCCTTGATGAGCGACGAGCAGGTCGTGCATGTCGCTCGCGTGCTCTTCTTCCGTCGCGAGGATGCCTTCGAGCATCACGCGCGTCGTCGAGTCCTTGTCGGCGAAATACCGGATCAGTTCGCGGTAGTGCTCGACCGCGATGCGTTCGGCGATCAAATTCTCTTTGATCATGTCGATCAGCGTCGCGGCGTTGCCGTACTCCGACGCGGAACGCGTCGCCAGCCCCTCCGGGCTGAAGTTCGGCGTGCCCCCGAGCTGGCTGATGCGCTCGGCGACCGCCGTCATGTGTTCTTGCTCTTCTTTGGCGTGTTGCGCGAATTCGTCTTTGACCGCTTCGCTGTCGATGCCCGAAGCGGCGATCGCGTGCATCGTGTAGCGCAGCACGCAGACGATTTCGGTCGCCAGAACGCTCTGCAGGATCTCGATCGTCTGCGCGACGTCGCCGCCGTAGCCGTCCGTCACGGCGCCGCGCTCGATGTGTTCGCGCGCGCGGCGGCGCAACTCTTGGACGTCGCTCAAGAACGGCTGGGCCGAAGGTGTGGTCGTCATGTCCGGAGCCTTTCCCCGCTTTCTCGGTTTGTAATCAGGCGGGTCGCTCGGGGACGACGATATATCCTTCCCGGAGGTCGCCGTACGTCCGCGCGAACGGCGGCCGCGTGCCCCAGCGCCACAAGTACGAGGCCACGTACGCGCAGGTCAGCGCGTCGAGCAGGTCGTCCCAGCGCTTGTAACCCGCCGGTCCGACGGCCGCCGGAATCCACTCCGGCAGCAGCAGCGGCGGATCCGCCGCGGCAAGACCGCCCAAGGCGGCGCGATAGCGCGACCATTCCGCCAGCACCGCCGGCCACGGCCGCGCCTTTTTCTTGTACCGGAAGATCGCGTCGAGTCCGAAGAGCCGCACGTGCGCGGGATGCGGAAAGACCTCGAAGGCAAAGCGTCCGCGGCGGCGCGGCGCGAGGTCGAGCCGCTCGACGACGCCGTCGCTCGCGAGGGCATCGAGGAGCCCGCGTGCCCGTCCGCCGTCCGGAAAGCGGCGCAGATTCGCCGGGTGGGGCGCCGCGTGGAAGCGCCGGAAGTCGCGCGCCAGTTCCCGTTCGCACGGCCGCATGCCCGTCGGATTACGGACGATGGTCGGCATATCGATACCGATGACGGTCGTGGCGTCGAGATGCGAGCGCACCCACGCCAAGAGTTCCGCGTCCCCGCCGAGGTCGGCTCGGGCCTCGACCACCCGTCCGGTGCCGTCGAGCGCGGCCACGCCTGAGGGATTGCGCGCCGACCACGCCAGATCGAGTCCGAGAAACCGCACCGCGGGCCGGTTCGGGCCGCGGACCGCAAGGCCCGGCCGCGTTGCCGAGAAACGACCATCCATGGCGACCTTGCCGCTCAACGTCCATCAGCTCGTCGTGCTCGCGACCGTCGCAGAGCACGGCAGTTTCACGCGCGCCGCCGAAGCCCTCGGCGTTTCCCAGCCGAGCGTTTCGCAGGCGATGCGCGAGCTCGAACGCTCGTGCGGCATGCCGCTCGTCGAGCAGCGCGGCCGCGCCCTGGCGACGACGCCGCTCGGCAGCGAGCTTGCGGCGCTCGGCCGGCGCATTTACCTCGACGCGCGGCGCGGCGCGAAGCTGGTCGCCGAACACAACGCGGGGCTCGCCGGCAAACTCACCATCGGCGCGAGCATGACGACCGGGGCCTATTACTTGCCGCGCGTGCTCGTCGAGTTGCGGCGCGAACGGCCCGGGATCGCGGTCGACGTCGAAATCGCAAACACGGCCGACGTCGCGCAGGCGACGGTCGACGAACTGGTCGATTTCGGCGTGATCGAAGGCAGCGTCGAGCGGCCCGAACTCGTCTACACGCGGTTGGGAACGGACGTGCTCGTTTGCATCGCCTCGTCGCGCCATCGCTTTGCCGGGCGCGCCGCGACCCTGACGGAATTGCTCGACGAAACGCTGCTCTTGCGCGAACCGGGTTCGGGGACGCGCGAAGCGGTGCTCGACGCGCTCGCTCCGCACGGCGCGCGCTTCGACCTGACGATCGACGTCGGCAGCAACGACGCGATCTTGCAAGCGGTGGCCGAAGGGCTCGGCATCGCGTGGCTCTCGGAGCGCGCGGTCGCAGCGAACACGGGCCGGCCCCTCGGCGAGATCGCCGTGCGCGACGTGACGGTCGCGCGCGAACTCGGTCTCGTGCGCCGCCGCGACCGGGCGCTCGGGCCCGCGGGCGAGCGCGTCGTCGCGGCGCTGGTCAGCGAATGTGCAACGCTCGAACGAGCGAGAAGCTGACGACGGCCATCGTGCTCGCGAGCACGAATCCGGCGACGAGCGGTTTCGGCCCGAGCCGCGCCATCTTGCGCACGTCGACGTTGAGCCCGACGGCGACGAGCACCATCACGATCGCAAAGGATGCGACGGCCGCCGCGGCGCCGAGCACGGGAGCGGGAACGATGCCGGCGCTGCGGGCCGCCGCGGCGCCGACGAATCCGACGACGAACCACGGCACCGTCGCGCGGACGCGCGCGGCGAGCGTTCCCGCTTCGCGCCGCGCCGCCAGACCGACCGCGACGGCCAGCGGCACGAGGAACAGCGTGCGCGTCAGTTTCACGATCGTTGCGGTGGCGCCGGCGGCGTGCGAGTAGGCGAAGCCCGTCGCCACGACGACCGAGGTGTCGTTGACGGCCGTGCCCGTCCACGCGCCGAAGGCATTCGACGATAGACCGAGCGCGTGTCCGAGCGGCGGGAACGCCAGCAGCGCGACGATGTTGAACGCGAAAATCGTGGAGAGCGCGTAGGCGATTTCTTCGTCGTTCGCGCGCAGCAGCGGTCCGATCGCGAGGATCGCGGAACCGCCGCAGATCGCGGTGCCGGCGCCGAGCAGCGTGCCGACGTTGACGCCGAGTTTGAAGAGGCGCGCCACGGCGTAACCGAGCAGCATCGCCGTCGCGAAACAGAGCACGACGAGGGCGAGCGCGCCGCCGCCCGTCTGCAGCACCGCCGCGAGGCTGAGGCCCAGCCCGAAGAGGATGATCGCCAAACGCAAGACGTAGCGCAGCACGAACGCGATCCCGGGCCGCAGCACGGCGGGCAGGCGCAACGTGTTGCCCAGCAGCGCGCCGCCCACCAACCCGACGACGACGTCGGGCACGGGGCCGGCGGCGAGGGCGAGCGCGCGGGCCACGGCCGCTAAGGCCGCGACCGCGAGGACGCCGAGCGCCGTCGTTACGGGCGCGGGAAGGGCGGCGCGCGACGATTGCGAGCCGGTCGTGAGTCGGGATGCGGCGGAGCGTTGCATGGCCGCAAGCGTAACCCGAGCGCCCGCCGGGCGTAAGGGGGGACGCGCCTATGGCGTCCTAAGCCGGACTTATCTTCGGCCCCGCACAGGGTGCGTTCGCGCCTGCGCCGTAGGCTCGGAGCGTGTCGAAGACCCGCGAACCGCTTCGCCTCGACGTTCGCAAAACGTATAAACTTTACGTCAACGGCGCGTTCGTTCGGTCGGAGTCGGGCCGCACGGATACGGTGGGCGGACCGGGCGTCGATGCGGCCAGCGTCGCGCGCGCCTCCCGGAAAGATCTGCGCGACGCCGTCGCCGCCGCGCGCGCGGCGTTCGACACCTGGTCGTCGCTCGCGCCGATGCAGCGCGGTTTGGTCCTGTACCGGCTCGCCGAGATGATGGACGCGCGGCGCGGCGAGTTCGTCGAACGCCTCCGCTTCGGCGCGAAGCTCGACGAAGCCGCGGCGCTGCGCGAAACGACCGCGTCGATCGACCGCGCGCTCTGGTACGCGGGCTGGTGCGACAAGTACGCCGCCGCCTTGTCGTCGCGCAATCCGGTCGCGGGGCCCTACGAGTGCGTCACCCGGCCGGAGCCGATGGGCGTAGTCGGCGCGATCGCGCCCGACGAGCCTTCGCTGCTCGGACTCGTCTCCGCCGTCGTGCCGCCGCTCGTCGCCGGGAACGCCGTGGTCGCGCTCGCCTCGGAAGCGGATCCGCGCACGGCGATCGTGTTCGCCGAATGTTTGGCCACGTGCGATCTGCCGGCCGGCGCCGCCAATATCCTGACCGGACGGCGCATCGAAGTGGCGCCGCACTTGGCGCGCCACGCCGACGTCGACGCGCTCGAGGCCTACGCGCTCGACGCGCCCTTCGCGGCCGAACTCGAACGGCTCTCCGCCGACAATCTCAAGCGCACGCGCATGCGCCCCGCGCCGTCGCCCGCGGATTGGTTCGCTCCTGAAGCACAGGACCTCGCCGACGTCGCGGCGTTCGTGGAATTGAAAACCGTTTGGCATCCCGCGGCGATCTAACGCGGCCCGGATGACCGAAACGCTCGCGCGCAGAGAACTTGCGGCGTACGGCGCGCGGCTCTACGCGCGCGGACTCATCGCGGGCTCGAGCGGAAATCTCAGCTATCGGCTCGACGACGGCACGCTGCTCGTCACGCCGGCGGGCGCGTCGCTCGCCACGCTTGCGGACGACGACTTGATCGCCTGTTTCGCATCGGGCGCGCCGCACGATCCGAAGCGCCGGCCGACGAGCGAACTGCCGCTGCATCTCGCCGCGTACCGCGTGCGGCCCGAAGCGCGCTGCGTGATTCACACCCATCCGACGTACTGCACGGCGTGGTCCAAGACGCGGCGTATGTTCCCGCTCGACACGGTCGGCGCGATCGAGTCGCTCGGACCGATCGCGCTGACGCGCTACGCGAAGTCGGGCACGCAAGAACTCGCCGACGTTTGCGCGGAGGCCTTCGCGCGCGGCATCGACACGATCGTCATGGAGCGCCACGGCCTGTCCAGCGTCGCCGCCGACCTCGAGACGGCGTTCTTACGCACCGACCTCGCCGAGCAAACGGCCTTGATCGAGTTTGCATCCTATCTGCTCGGCGCGTCGAAGGGGACACAATGACCGACCAACCCCGTAACGGGAGCGACGCCCGGCCGCCCGTACCGCTCGACGACCTCCACGCCGCCGCCGGAGACCGCGCCGAGGCCAAAGCGGCGCTCGATGATTTTCACGCCGAGTACGCGTCGGCCGCGCCGGATCGCGAGCGGCTGCACGCTCATGCCGAACGCGTGCGAGCCTTCGCCGACGTCGCCGGACCCTTCGAACGCTGGTGGCTCGATCCGCGCGTCCAAGCCTTCATCGCGGAACTCAACGCGGCGGGTCTCTAAGGGCCGCACCCGAGCCGAGGGCGGACGCGGGCCGAGCCCGAACGGTCGGCCCGAGCGCCGCGCCCGCGTGGAGAGGTGGCAGAGTGGTCGAATGCACTCGCTTGGAAAGCGAGCAGACTGTTACAGGTCTCGGGAGTTCGAATCTCCCCCTCTCCGCGGCCTTGCGTCGCACCCTTGTCGCGGCCGCGCTCGCCTGGCTGTCGGCGTCGGGTTCGACGGGCGCAGCGCGAGCCGCCGATACGGCCCGGCTGCACGGCACCGTCGTCGACCCGCACGGCCGCGGCGTCGGCGGCTTTCCGCTGCGCGTGCGGGACGACGCTGGGCGCGATTTCGAATTGCGTACCGCGCGCAACGGGACGTTCTCCGCGGTCGGGCTCGCTCCGGGAAAGATCGTCGTGACGCTCGAGGGCGCGAGTTACCAGCGCAGCCGCGCCGTCTGCCGGCTCGACGCGGACGCGAGCGGCGTCCTGCGCTTCCTCGCGCTGCGCGGCAACGGCTACGTGACGGAACCCTGCCGGATCGAGCCGCCGACCACCGACGAATACATCGTCAAGTAGCGGCGCGAAAGGCTTCGAACGACGCGCGCGCGCCGTGCAAGAGCATCGCGGCGCCGTCGACCACCGGCCGGCCGAGCGCCCTGCCCAGCGTCGAACGTTCGCCGTAGTTTGCGTCGATGACGAGCGGCGCGCGCCGCAAGTGCGCGCGTACCGTTTCGTCGTCGGGAAACGCACCGGGCGGGAGCGCGGAAAAAATCGCATCGAAGCGCGCCGCGGGATCCGCCGTTTCGAAGGCGTGTGCTCCGACCGTGGCGGCGACCGCGCGCGCGCGTTCCGCCGAGCGGCTCCACACGAACGTCGCCGCGCCGGCCGCCGTGAGGGCGGCGCAAACGGCGCGTGCGGTGGGGCCTGTTCCCAACACGAGCAGCCGCGCGCCGCCGAGCTCGCGCAAGCCCTCGTCGCGTAGCGCGCCGAGCGCGCCGGTGCCGTCGGTGTTGAGGCCCCGGACCGTTTCGCCGAGCAGCAGCGTGTTGACCGAACCGCTCGCGAGCGCGGCCGCGTCACGGCGCTCGGCGCGCGCGAAGGCTTCTTCTTTGAGCGGCGTCGTGACGTTGAGGCCGGTGTAGCCGCGCGCTCGCAATTCGTCGATCGCCCGCGCGCCGTCGCCGGCCGCCACGCGGATCGCTTCGTAGGTGCCCGCGAGTCCGGCTTCGGCGAGGAAGCGCCGGTGGAGGGCCGGGCTCGCGCTGTGGTCGACCGGGTCGCCGATGACGGCGAGCCGCATCACGTCGGGCGCGACCCTAGCAGCAAGCGCTCGAAGAAACGCAGGACGCGCGTCCCGAGCCAGTCCCGGGCCACCAGCGGCTCCGTCAGGATCGCGTGGATGCCGAGCAGTTTCGCGCCCAGGACGTCGGTGAAGAGCTGGTCGCCCACGACGACGGTTTGGTCTTTGCGCGTGCCGAGCACGCCGAGCGCTTCGCGAAATCCGCCGGGCAGCGGTTTGAGGGCGCTCGGAATGGCGGGTACGCCGAGCTCGTTGCCGACGCGGCGGACGCGCTCGTCGAAATTGTTTGATACCAAACAAACGCGGAAATCGCCGGCGCGCGCGCGCGCGATCCAAGCCGCGTCGTCGGGCGCGATGTGGTCTTGGCCGTAGCCGACTAGCGTGTTGTCGAGGTCGACGATGATGCCGCGGAAGCCGCGCGCGGCGAGGTCTTCGAGCGAAATCGTCGCCAGACGGCGCGCGAAGGCGTCGGGACGGAGCACGCCGTCGAGCGTTCCCGGCCGTTACCCGCTATCCTCGGAGCGCTCCACCGCGGTTCCACCGCCTCCACCGCTCCTGCACAAGATTTTGCGCTTGTCCACGGCCGCTGAACCGGCTGTCCCCAAGGACCTTGCCACAATATCTTGTATCCGCTTTCCGCGAGGTGTACTATATGACGTACCGAGCGTCGACGTAAACCCGTTCTTCGAACAGGTGTTCGATCGCTATCTCCCGAACATGCCGCGTTCCCACCGGAGGTTACCATGCCCGATCCCCGCGATTCCGCTTCCGCCATGCCGGAAGGGCTGGCCGACCCGGCCTTCGATGCGAACGCCTTGCGCGTGCTCAAGGAGCGCTACTTCGCGAAGAAGGCCGACGGCACGGTCGAGGGGCCGCGGGAATTCCTGTGGCGGGTCGCATCGGCGATCGCCGAATCCGACCGGCCGTACGCGGAGAAGCTCGGCCGTAACCCCGCCGCGGTGGTCGACGGCGTCAGCCACGCCTTCTACGACATGATGGCGCGGCGCGATTTCTTCCCCAACACGCCGTGCCTGGTCAACGCCGGCCGGCCGCTGTCGATGCTCTCGGCATGCTTCGTCTTGCCGGTGCCGGATTCGATCGAAGGCATCTTCTACAATCTCAAGGCGATGGCGCTGATCCAGAAATCGGGCGGCGGCACCGGCTTCGCGTTCTCCGAACTGCGCCACCAGGGCGCCGAAGTGCACTCGACGGGCAAAGACGCCTCGGGTCCGGTGTCGTTCATGAAGGTCTTCAACGCCGCGACCGACTCGATCAAGCAAGGCGGCGTGCGGCGCGGAGCCAACATGGGCGTGCTGCGCGTGGACCATCCCGATATTTTCCATTTCATGACCTGCAAGAAAGAGCTCGACGCGGAGAATCGCGCGCTCTGGAACCGCATGAGCGATACGGGCCGCTACACCGCGGCGGAACTCGCGCACCTCAAACAAGAGCTGCTGCAAACGCAGATCAACAACTTCAACATCTCGGTCGGCGTCACGGACGCGTTCATGGCAGCCGTCGAAGCGGACGGCGATTTCGACCTGCGCGACCCGCGGACGCACGAGGTCGTGCGCACGGTGCGCGCGCGCGAGATCTGGGACGCCATCGTCGACGGCGCGTGGCAAAACGGCGAACCCGGCGTGCTTTTCCTCGATCATCCAGACGTGAATCCATTGCCGGGCCTCGGGCCGATCCATGCGACCAATCCGTGCGTCACGGCCGACACTTGGGTGACGACCGCGGAGGGGGCGCGCCGCGTGTCCGACCTCGTCGGCCGCCCGTTCGCCGCGCTCGTCGACGGCGAAGCACACCGGTCCACCGATGCCGGATTCTTCTTCACGGGAATCAAGCCGGTGCTGCGCATCGTGACGGAGCGCGGCTTTGAAGTGAAAGCCACCGCGAATCACCGATTGCTGGTGGAGCGCGAGGGCGAACGGTCGTGGGTCGAGGCGGGCGACCTCGCCCTTGGCGATGCGCTCGTGCTGCACGACCATGCCGGCGCGTCGTGGCAAGGAACGGGAACCTTCGACGAAGGCTGGCTTCTCGGCAGTCTTCTCGGAGACGGTCACCTGCACGTCGGCGGCAAGGCATATCTCCAGTACTGGGGCTTGTCGGGCGTGGCACTCGCCGAACGAGCCGGCGCACGGCTCAAGTCGACCGTGGGCGTACGCGGAGCCGGCGGCGGGACCGCGGTCGCGGAGCGAGAGCTCATCAGCTTGAGTTCGACGAAGCTGGCCGAACTCGCGAATGCGTTCGGCATGCGGCACGGCTCGAAGCATGTGAGCGACGAGATCGAACGAGCGTCCTCGGATTTCATTCGGGGCTTCCTGCAAGGCTGGTTCGATGCCGACGGTTCCGTGCAAGGATCGCTCGAGAAAGGACTTTCCGTCCGGCTCGCGTCGAGCGAGCTCGACGATCTGACGGCCGCGCAACGGATGCTAGCCCGCTTCGGCATCGTCTCGACCATCTACCGCGAACGCCGCCCCGCGCAGCGGCGCATGATGCCGGACGGGAAAGGCGGTGCGGCGGAGTATGATTGCCGCGCGCAGCACGAGCTCGTCATCTCCCGCGTCTCGGCGGCGCGCTTCGCCGACGATATCGGCTTCTCGGATGAAGCGAAACAGGCTCGCCTGCGCTCCCTCGTCGATTCCCGTCACCGGAACTATCGCGATCGCAACGTCGCTCGAGTCAGCGACATCGTCGCGATCGGCGAACAGCCCGTTTTCGATTGTACGATCCCCGGCATCCACGCGTTCGACGCGAACGGGATTTACGCGCACAACTGCGGCGAGCAGTACCTGCACGGCTACGACTCGTGCAACCTCGGTTCGATCAACGTCGGGCACTTCTACGACGCGCGGGCCAAGGACGTCGATTGGGAGCGGTTGGCGCAGACCACGGCGCTCGCGATCCGATTCCTCGACAACGTGATCGACGCGAACATCTATCCGATCGACGAGATCGAGCAGATGGTCACGGCCAATCGCCGGGTCGGCCTCGGGATCATGGGCTTTGCGGACCTGCTCATTCAGATGCAGGTCGCGTACGGATCGCCCGAGGCGATCGCGTTTGCCGCCAAACTGATGGCGTTCATCCGTCAACGCGCGGAGGAAACGAGCGAACTGCTCGCCCGCGAGCGCGGCGACTTCCCGAACAAGCACCTTTCGATCTGGGCCGACGACGCGCGGCCGCGCCGCAACGCCGCGCTGCTGTCCATCGCGCCGACGGGCACGATCTCGATGATCGCCGGCTGCTCGTTCGGCTGCGAACCGTACTTCGGCATGGCCTACACCAAGCACGTGATGAAAGACGCGGAAGGCCGCCCGCAGCACCTCTATTACGTGGTACCGCTCTTCGAGGAGATCGCCAAGGACGAAGGCTTCTACTCCGAAGAGCTCTTAAGCGCGATCGAAGAGAATCGCGGCTCCGTGAAGGGCCTAGCGGCCGTGCCCGCGCACTGGCAGCGCGTCTTCACGACCTCAGCCGACGTCACCGTCGATCAGCATATCGATATGCTAGCGGCGTTCCAGAAGCACACGTGCAACGCCGTCTCGAAGACGATCAACGCCCCCAACGACGACACGCGCGAAAACGTATCCCATGCGATCTTCCGCGCTTACCACGCGGGCTGCAAGGGCTTCACCTACTATCGCGACGGTTCGCGCACGGAACAGGTGGTGACGTTCTCCAAGGACGGCGACCTGGCGGGCGGCAACCGCGACGTTGCCGCGGCGAGCGAAGCGCCCGCCGCTGCCGCCGCCCTTGCGAACGAACCGGACATTGCGGCGTTGCTTGCGAAAGCAAACGCGCTGCTCGAGGTACGATAGATCGTGGACGACATCAAAGCGACCCTCGCCGGGCTCATCGCCCGCGTCGAAACCCTGCAAGCGGAAAATGCCGAGTTGCGCGCGACCAATGCCGAATGCGCGCAAACGGTCGCCAAGCTCGTGACCAAACTCGAAAACGTGCTGGCCCGCAACCAGGAGCATCACGTCGCGCCGAAACCGGCCGATTACCGTAAACGGCCGCCCGTCATGCGCGGCCGCACGGTGCAGTCCAACGTCGGCTGCGGCCCGCTCTACATCACGCTCAACGAAGACGAAGCGGGCCGGCCCTTCGAGGTCTTCTTCAAACTGGGCAAGAGCGGCTCGTGCCAGCAGTCGTATCTCGAAGCGCTCGGCGTCGCGATGTCGGTGGGTTTGCGCTACGGCGCCGACCCGCAGAAGTTCATCGAGAAGTTCGAGGGCATGCGCTGCCCCAATCCCAAGATGCGCGACGCGCAGGGTCCGACGACGCTCTCCTGCGCCGACGGCATCTCGCAGGGCCTCGCTAAAGCGCTCGCTCTCGCGCTGCCGATTGCCGACGTGAACCCGCGCCCCGAAGCGGACGTCGTCGCGGTCGCGGAGCCGCAGGTGCGCTTGAGCACCGAAGAGCGCGCCGAGATGGACGCGAATCAGCGCTCGATCGACCTCATCGCCCAGCCGCTCTCCAATGGCAACGGAAACGGCAACGGCAACGCGACGATTCGCAAGGCGATGGCCACGGGCGTCGGCATGTGTCCGAAGTGCGGGGGCAACCTCATCTCGCAAGGCGGTTGCATCCAGTGCCTGCAGCAGTGCGGCTACGTCGGGAAGTGTTCTTGATCGCTCGTCGGTGACGTGGAAAAGGCGCCGGCCGCGAATGCGTGCCGGCGCCTTTTTTTTGCGGTTCGCGAGTCGCGCTAGTTCTGGTAAATAACCACGTACGCCACGGGACCCGCGGAGAACGTGTTGCCGGCCGGATTCGTGACGTTGAAGCTGATCGAATGACCCGTCGGCACGAGGTTCGTTTGATAATCCTGCGGCTCGGCAACGGGCTTGCCGCCCTTGAAGAGCAGGAGGTACAATTCGGCCTCGTAGGTGTGTCCGGTATTGATCATCGACGGCGAGGTCACCACCGTCGCGATGCTCGGATTACCGAGCGTCACCGTTTGCGTGACGGAAATCGACGTCGTGAGCAAGCGCGTCCCGGCGTTTGGATCGGTCGGCACGCTGAACGCGTTCGCGTCGTTCGTGACGGCGATGTTGGCGAGCGTGCCTTGCGGCGCCGTCGTCCCGGCCGGGATGGTCGAGACGCCCGTGAAGTCGAGGTAGCACGGCACGTTGACGGTTTGCGCTTGACCGTTACCGACGATCGGCACCGACGTGCTGTTGGGGTCGGGCGGCGGCGCCGTGCAGGCGGCGGCCGTCGGCGAAGCGGTCGGCGAAGCCGTTGCGGTTGCCGTGGCCGTGGCCGTCGCGGTCGCCGTAGCGGTCGCGGTGGCCGTTGGCGTGGCCGAGGCCGTCGGATGAGAGGTCGGCGCGGCCGAAGCGGTCGCGGCCGGGATCGACTCTTTGCCGCTACAGTTGGCTAGAGCGATCGCGCCGGCAGCTAACGCGAGCACGAGCACGCGGCTGGAAAATACGTTCATAAAATTTGTACGCACCTAAGGATCCAAGGAAGATTCCCAAGTGAGTGTGTCAACGGTAAATCGGGCCCCTGCCTCCGGGCCGTTCTTTACCGTCCTCGGAGCCGGCTGCGGATTGCGGCGAATCGATCACGATCGGCGTGCGGCGGGGCGCGGGAACGCCCTCCGGCGGTGCGCTCGGAGCGGGCGTCGGGGTCGGCGTGAAGGTCGGGAAAGGCCCCGGCGGCGGCGAGCCCGCCGCGTAGGGCGTCATCGTGACCAGCGGCTCGGGCTCGACGTCGATTTGCAACGTGCGCGTCGCGCCGTCGTAACGCACCGTCGCGCCGAGACCCCGCGCGACCGCAGCCAGCGGAACGACCGCGTCCGCACCGTCGCCCGCCGGCGCGAGGCTGATGCGAAACCGCCGCCCGGCGCGCTCGAACGTCACGGAGCCGTGGTCCCGATCGCGCACGACCCGTTCGGCGAAGCCTTCGACGTAAGGCCACAGCGGCGCAACGACGACGCCTTCGCGCAGCGTGGCGGGCGTCGCCCCGACGACGATACGGCCGTCGACCAGCACCGTGACGGGGACGTTCGCGCTCGGCAAGGTGGCCATGATTCCCGGCCCGATTTTCACGATCGCGATGGTTCTCCATGCATCGGCGCCGAATCGAAGCGGACATGGTAAAGAACCGGTGACGCGGCGCGCGATCGTGCGATTGTTCGGATGTTGTCTGGCCGTCGCGCTCGCCTTGCCCCTCGTAGCGGCATCGCCGAGCGCCTTTCCCCCACCCGTCGTCGTCATCTATCCGCTCACCCAGACCAGCGGCGTGGCGAACGAAGAGGGCAGCAACATCGCGATCCTGCTCGCGACGAAGATCACGGAGCTCGGCGGCGTAACCGTCAAGCCGCCCACGCCGGGCACCGAGCGCGCGCAGTTCCTCGATAACGCGCTCAAAGAGGACGCGGACTACTACATCACGGGCTTCCTGACGCCGCTCGGCAGCGAAGTTTCGATGATCACGCAAGTCGTCTCGACCCACAGCGGCAGCGTCGTATACAGCTCCTCGATCGCCGCCAAAACCTATGCCGACGCGGCCGGTCAAGCCGACCTGTTGCACGCCGCGATTCTGCGCCACGCGGGCCGCGCGCTCGCGGCGCTCGACGCCCCGCCGCCCGCACCGAGCGGCACGCCCGAGCCGAACCCGAGCGCGAAAGGCGTCGACCTCACCAAGGCCCTTCGGCACCGCAAAGCGGGGCCGGCGCCGAGCCCGACGGGTGCGGCGGTCGCGGCGGCGGCGGGCGCCCCTGCCGCGCCGTATCGGACGGCCGTCGTGCGCGTGGGCGGCGACATCGATGCGGCTTCGAGCGCGTCGTTTGCTCAGGATCTCGCGCGCGCGCTCGCCGGGCGCGGTTTCGCGAGCGGTTACCTGCCGGTCTCCGAGAGCGAAGTGCGCGCGCACGCAAGCGATCTCTGCGCCGCGAACGCCGGAACGCGAGCGCTGTTCGCCGCCACGATCGTCACGAACGCGGCGGCGAAGACGAACCTGCAACTCGACGTGACGGCATACGATTGTGCCGGAGCGACACTAGGCACCGAGCGCGCGGGCGCGTCGGCCGGCGGTCGCGGCGCGTTGGCCGCGGCGTTCCACCGCGCCGCCCTCGCCGCGGCGGCTGCGTTCGCCAAGGCGGGCATCCCGCCCAAGCCTGCCGGCTAAGGTTCGAGCAGACCGGGCGGCAGCGACGTGACGATCGTGCGCGCTTCAAGATCGATCGCGCGCACGAACGCTTTCACCAGCGGCACCATCGCGCCGCCGGGTTCGAGCACGAGGCAATCCTGCGCCGGATAGTGGTGCACGGCGCCGACCCGGCCGAGTTCGCGGCCCGCTTCGTCGACCAGGCGCATGCCGATCAAATCCGCGTCGAAATACTCGTCGGGGCCGAGCGGCGCGGCCTCGCGCTCCACGAAGATCTCGCGATTCACGAGCGCGCGTGCGGCTTCGGGCGTCTCCACGCCTTCGAACGCGACGAGCATTCGCTCGTGGTGCCGCCGCACGCTGCGGCATCGCAGCGTCGGCGCGCCGGGCTCCGGACCGAGCGCGACCGTCGCCCCGGGCTCGAGCGCCGCCGCCCCGTCGGACGCCGGCCGGCACTTGAGTTCGCCGCGTATGCCGAAGACGCCGGCCAGCCGTCCGGCGACCACGCGCACTACGGGCGCGCGCCCGCGCGTTCGCGCAGCGCCGGCAGCGCCAGCAGCACGAGTCCCACCGTGATGAACGCGTCGCCGACGTTGAAGATCCAAAAGTACGGGACCGAAATAAAATCGACGACGTAGCCGTGGAGCGCGCGATCGATCACGTTGCCGAGCGCGCCTCCCGCGACCATGCCGTACCCCGTCTGCGCGAGCGCGGAGGTGCGCAAGAGATCGCGCAAGACGAACGCCAGCAGCAGCAATACCGCCAGCGCCAACGCCACCAGGAGCGGCGCGCGATCGCCGAAGAGGCCCATCGCGCCGTGCTCGTTATGCACGGGCAAGAACGCGAGCATGTACGGCACGACCACGAACCGCTCGCCCGGGGCGAGGTGCGCAACGACGGCGCGCTTCGAGAGCAGATCCGCCGCGCCGGCGAGTCCGAGCGCGACGGCGACGCGCGCGAACGTAAGCCTACTCTTCTCCCGGCGAGCTTTCGTCGCCGCCTTCGGATGCGGGATCGTACTCTTCGTCTTCTTCGTCGGCGTCGGAGTCGACGATGTCGACCGTGACGCGGCCCTCGGCACCCGCACGAACGATCGTGCGCAACGCCTGCGCGACGCGCCCGCCGCGACCGATCACTTTGCCGACGTCGTCGGGATCGACTTCCAATTCGAGCACGGCGCCGCGCGCGTCGGGGTGTAAGACGACGGCAACCGCCTCCGGCTTGCTGACGAGCCGCTTGGCGAGGAACGTCAGCAGTTCGACCGCACGCGGATGGGCGATCTCTTCGGGCAACGGGTCGCGCCGGACGGGCTCGCGCCGCCGGAACGGGCGGCGTCCTTCACCGGCGACGCCGGCGGCTTCCGGCGCCGTGCCGCGCGGACGGCGGCGCGCGGGACGCTCGTCCTCGGGTTCGATTTCGTCGATGATCGTTTCGCCCGACGCGATGGTGCGCGCGCCGAGCGTGGAGCGGCGTTCTTCTTCTTCGCCGGCTTCGTCGCCGAAGAGTCCGAACTCGTCGTCGAAGGCGCTCACGGCCTACTCGCTCTTATCGGATTTCGGTTTGCGTTTGGTTTCGGGAATCGGACCGCGTTCGACCAGTCCCCGTTCGGCGAGCAGCCGGCGCACGGGGTCGGACGGCTGCGCGCCCTTGGCGAGCCAGCCTTTGATTTTCTCTTCGTCGATGACGACGGTCTTCGGCTCGGTGCGCGGGTTGTAGTGGCCGACGATTTCGATGAACCGTCCGTCGCGCGGCGAGCGCGCGTCGCTGACGACGAAGCGGTACGTGGGTTGTTTCTTCGCGCCCATGCGGCGCAGGCGGATTTTGACCATGTGGGTGTCGTGCTCTTTCGTATCGTGCTAGGTGCCCGTCGCGCGAGGCGCGCGGGAAATCGTTTTCGAAGCCATTACCGGCCGAGACCGGGGAGGGACGGCAGGCGAGGCCGCTTGCCGCCGCCGAGCTGTTTCATCATTTGACGCGATTGCTCGAAGTTTTTGATCAGCCGGTTGATTTCGGAGACGTGCGTTCCGCTGCCGAGCGCGATCCGGCGGCGGCGCGAGGCGTTGAGGATCTCGGGCCGGCGGCGTTCCTGGCGCGTCATCGAGCAGATGATCGCCTCCACGCGAGAAACGTCTTTTTCGTCGATCTCGAACTCTTTCGGCAAGGCCCGCGACATCCCCGGGATCATCTTGAGGATATCGGTCATCGAGCCCATTTTGCGGACGGTCCGCAGCTGCGCCAGGAAATCGTCGAGCGTGAAGTCGTTCTTGCGGAATTTCGCTTCGAGTTCTTTGGCTTGCTCGAGCGAGTACGCGCTCTGGGTCTTCTCGATGAGCGTCAAGACGTCGCCCATGCCCAGAATCCGCGACGCGAGGCGGTCGGGGTAGAACGGCTCGAGAGCCGAGAGCTTCTCGCCGACGCCGACGAACTTGATCGGCGCGCCCGTGATGCGGTAGATCGAGAGCGCCGCGCCGCCGCGAGCGTCGCCGTCCATTTTGGTGAGGATGACGCCCGTGATGCCGAGCCGCTCGTCGAACGTCTTCGCGACGCGCGTCGCTTCCTGACCCGTCATCGCGTCGGCGACGAACAGAATCTCTTTGGGATGCACCGCTTCTTTGATGCGTTCGAGTTCGGCCATCAGCGCGTCGTCGATCTGGAGGCGGCCCGCCGTATCGACGATGACGGTCGGGATGCCGAGCCGTTTCGCTTCCTCGACGCCGTGGCGCGCGATGGCGACGGGATCGTTCGACGCTTCGGAGTAGACCGGAAGGTCGATTTGTTTGCCGAGCGTCTGCAGCTGCGCGATCGCGGCCGGACGGTACACGTCGGCTGCGACCAGTAACGTTCTGCGACCCTGTTCTTTGAGGCGCAGCGCGAGTTTGCCGGCGTGGGTGGTCTTGCCCGAGCCTTGCAGTCCGACGAGCAGCAGCACGGTGGGCGGCGCGTCCGCGAACTGCAGCCGCGCCTCGGCGCCGCCCATGAGCGACACCAGCTCGTCGTGCACGATCTTGACGACCGACTGGGCCGGCGTCAGCGACGCCAGCACGTCGGCGCCGACCGCTTTTTCCTTGACGGCGTTGACGAATTCTTTGGCGACCGACAAGTTCACGTCGGCCTCGAGCAGCGCCACGCGCACTTCGCGCGCGACGTCGTTGACGTCGGCCTCGGTCAGCCGGCCGCGACTACCCAGCCGCGCGAAGATCGCGCCGAGACGTTCGCCGAGAGCTTCGAGCACGCAGGCAGTTCGCCCTTACGACTTCGGCGCGGTGTCGTCGATCTTCTTGACCGCGTCGCCGACCGTCTTGATTTTCTCGGCCTCTTCGTCGGGAATATCGATGTTGAATTCCGTCTCGAACGCCATGACCAGCTCCACTTGGTCGAGCGAGTCGGCGCCCAAGTCGTCGGTGATCGAGGCCTCCGGGGTCACCTCGGCCTCGTCGACCCCGAGTTGTTCCACGATGATCTTCTTGACCTTATCGAAGGTCGTGCCAGTCGTTTCCGCCATGGATCTCCTATAGTGGCGCGACGCGCCGTTACATCAAAAAGCCGCCGTCGACCACCACCGTCTGACCGGTGACGTATCGGGCGGCATCCGAGCATAAGAACGTGACGACGCCACTCACGTCGTCCGGGGTACCCGCACGACCCAACGGAATCGTCGCGAGATAGTGGGCGCGAGCCTGCTCCGGCATCGATTCGGTCATCGCGGTCTCGATGAGCCCCGGCGCAACGGCGTTGACTCTTACGTTCCGCGAGCCCAATTCCTTTGCTACCGACTTCGCAAGCCCGAGCAAGCCGGCCTTTGCCGCCGCGTACGCGGCTTGGCCGGCGTTCCCGGAGACGCCCACGATGCTCGAGACGAGCACGATCGCGCCGCCCTTCTGCTTGACCATTGGCCGCGCCACCGCGCCAACGAGGTAAAACGCCGATTTGAGGTTCACCGCGAGCATCGCCTCGATGTCGGCGGGCTTGGCACGCAGGATCAGGCCGTCGACGGCTTGCCCCGCGTTGGCTACCGCGATGTCGATACGGCCGAACGCCGCGAGCGTGCCGGCCGTGAACGCGGCTACCGCGTCGGGGTCGGCCACGTCGGCCAGGTGCACGCTGACGCGCGTGCCTTCGCGAGCGGCCGTGGCGGCCCGCGCCGTTTCCTCGAGCGCGCCGGGATCGCGGCCCACGAGCGAGAGGTCCGCGCCGTGACGCGCCAAGTCGACGGCGATCGCGCGGCCGATGCCGCGGCTCGCGCCGGTCACGAGCGCGATCTTCCCGGCAAGCGACGCGCTCACGCGCTGCTCCCGGCGCCGAGTTTCGCCGCCAGCGACTCCAGGCCGCGCTCGTCGCCGACGTGGACGGCGGGCGGCGCGCCGCTCAGGCGTTTGAGCAGCGGCGTCAGCACCGCCGAGCCGCCGAATTCGACGATCCGGTCCAAACCCTCGGCGACGAGCCGTTCGGCCGCCTCGTGCCACAGCACTTCGTCGGTCACCGAGCGGACGAGGTTCTCGCGGATCGTGGCCACGTCGCGATACGGTTGCGCGTCGACGTTGGAAATCACGGTGAAGCGCGGCAGCTCGATGCGCGCCGCCGCGACGTAGGGCGCGAAGCGCTCCCGGGCGGGCGCCATCAATTCGCTGTGCCACGCCCCCGAGACGTTGAGCGGCACGACGCGCTTGGCGCCGGCGGCGAGCGCGAGTTCGCCCGCGCGGGCCACCGCGTCGCGGTCGCCGCTGACCACGATCTGACCCGGCGCGTTGAAATTGGCGAGCCGGACGCGCCCCGCGTCGCGGGCGCCTTCCGCCGCGGCACGCACTTTGGCGGGCTCGAGCCCCAAGATGGCGGCCATCGCGCCGGGGGCGCGTTCGGCCGCCTCCTGCATGGCGAGGCCGCGCTGGTTCACGAGCGCGAGCGCGTCGTCGAAGCTGAGCGCGCCCGCGAGCGTCAGGCTGCAGTATTCGCCGAACGAGTGGCCCGCGCTCGCCACGACGCCGAGCGCGTCGCCCGCGGCCGCCGCGAGCGCGTAGTTCGTGAGGTAGATCGCGGGCTGGCTGTAGCGCGTCTCGCGCAACGTTTCTTCGGGACCGCCGGTGATAATCGCGCCGATGTCGTAGCCGAGAATGCGTTCGGCGCGCGCGAAGAGTTCGGCCGCAACGGGATAACGTGCCACGATCGCGCCGCCCATGCCGACGCTTTGCGAACCCTGTCCCGGAAAGACGACGCCGACGCGCATCAGGCGGTCCACCGCCAGGCGATCGAACCCCACGAGAGGCCGCCGCCGAACCCCGTAAAGAGCACCAAATCCCCGTCTTTCAAGATGCCCCGTTCGATCGTTTCGGAGAGCGCGATCGGAATTGACGCCGATGAGGTGTTGCCGTAACGCTCGATATTGACGATGACCTTGTCGCGGTTCACTTCGAGGCGCTTCGCGGCCGCTTCGATGATGCGCAGGTTCGCTTGATGCGGAATCACCCAGGCGACGTCGGCGGCCGTGTGTCCCGAGCGCGCGAGCACGATTTTCGACGTCTCCACCATCGTGGTGACCGCGTACTTGAAGATCTCGCGCCCGGCCATGTTGACTTTGCCTTCCTTTGCGGCAAGCGACTCGGGCGTAAACGGGAAGCGCGAGCCGCCGCCTTTGACGCGCAGCAGCTCGGGATTGCGGCCGTCGGAACCGAGTTCGCAGGCCAGGAATCCGTCGCGTTCCGGCGTCGTGCGCTCGACGACCGCGGCGCCCGCGCCGTCGCCGAAGAGAATGGCCGTGTTGCGGTCCTCGTGATCGATGATGTGGGAGAGCGTCTCGACGCCGACGATCATCACGCGCCGGAAGACGCCCGCGCGAATAAAACTCGCGGCGATCGGCAGGGCGTAGATGAAGCCGCTGCACGCGATCTCCATATCGAAGCCCGCTTTGCCGACCGCACCGAGATTGGCGGCCACGATGCAGGCCGTCGCCGGAAACTGGTAGTCGGGGGTGACGGTGGCCACGATGAAGCAGTCGATGTCCTCGCCTTTGAGGCCGGCGCGGTCGAGCGCGTGTTGCGCGGCCTGCGTCGCCAGATCGCTCGAGGCTTGGTCGTCGCTTGCATAGCGGCGCTCGCGCATCCCCGTCCGCGTCACGATCCACTCGTCGCTCGTGTCTAGGGTGCGTTCCAAATCGGCGTTGCTGACCACCCGGTCGGGCACGTAATGTCCGACGCCCGAGATGCGCGCGCCGTACGGCAGCGCGCCTCCGCGGGAGGTCAAATCAGCCGTGATTATGGCCGGCGTGCTCGTCCTTGGGCGCGATCACCTGGCGGCCGTCGTAATAGCCGCAGTTCTGGCACACGAAGTGCGGGCGGCGCGGCTGATGGCACTGCGAACACTCGACGACCGTCACGGGGCCGAGTTTCCAATTCGCCGCACGCCTGCTGCGCGTCTTCGATCGCGGGGTTTTCCATTTGAGATTCGCCATGTGTTACTCCGGGTGCGTGCAGCGGCAAGTTTCTTCGCGTTTGAGGCCGCAGTTCGCGCAGAGCCCTTTGCAGTCGTCGCCGCACAGGAGCGCTAGCGGAAGCGCGGAGTCGATCAGTTGCCGGGTGAGGTCTGGGAGATCGAGTTGGTCGCCGACCAGGACGTTGCTTTCGCCGAGCGGGTCGTCGCGTTCGGCGGGCTCGAAGCGCTCTTCGACGTCGAGGTGCAGATCGAGACGGACGTCGTCGAGACAGCGGGCGCAAGCGCCCTCGGCAGCGGCGTCGATGGTTCCTTGCACTTCGATCCCGGCGCCGACGCGACGGAGGCGGAGCGCCACCCGAACCGGAGCGGAAAATCGAAACGATGCGAAGTCGGGGAGTTCGAGGGATTGCCTCACGTCGAGTTCGCGGCCGGTATGAAGGACGCCGCCGACGTCGACGTTCGTGCGAGACCCCTTCATTGCCGATCTTGTTTCCACGTTCCCGTCGCCAAGCGTGCCGCCGCGCGAGCTGTGGCCTACGGCCGACGCCCTCGAGGACAACCTCGCAATAATACGTTTGACCCCAATCCCTTGTCAACGCGAGCGGTCGCCGCGATGGGGGGCCGCATGAATCTCACCGGCATCCGCTACGGCGCGGAAATCACGGCCGCGGCCCGGGCCCACGGCCTCGACCCGGCTCTCCTGGCGGCGGTCGCGGCCCAAGAGACCGGCGGCCCCGGCAGCAACTCCGGCCGCAACGTCGTGGGCGACTGCGGCCACGGCCACGGCCTCTTTCAGATCGACGACCGCTCCTGGGCCTTCGCGAAGACGCCCGCCGCCATGGACCCGGCCAAGAACGCCGACGCGGCCGCAGCGATCCTCCGGGACGACCTCACCCGCTACGGAGGCAACGTGACCGAAGCCCTCTCGGCGTACAACTCCGGCTTGCCCACCGCGACGGGCACCCCAACCACGTGGCCCGACGGCGCGACCCTGGGCTACGCCGCGTCCGTCCTGCGCCATGAGGCGGCCATCGTCGCTGCGCCCGGCGGCGAGCTTGCGGCGGAGCAGCAGCAGACCTCCGCCGGGGTCAACGCGCTCGCGGCGCTCGGCGCGGCTCAGCCGGTGCCGGCTGCGAGTTCGGGCGCGGGCAGCCTACCGCCCCTGCCGCCGCTCGCGCTGCCGAGCGCGCCCGCGCCCCCGACGCCGATTCCGGCCGGTTCGCAGGCGCAGGCCGCGCAGAACGTCGGCGCGCAGGCCGATCACGACGAGGCCGCCATCCTCGACCAGGTCGACGTCTTCGGCGGCCCGGACGGCGCGGACGGCTGATCCCCTCTTTCACGCTTCGCACCACGGAGAGCACGAACGCACTATGGGAAATTTCCTCGGCAACGTCCTCGGCGGGATCACGGGCGCCGCGACCGGCCTGCTCACGGGCGGTCCGGCCGGGGCCGTCGCGGGCGGGTTGAACGGCCTCGTCAACGGCGGTGCAGGGCCGGCGGGCCTGCCCAACATCAGCCCGCAGACCGACCCGACGATCGCGCTCTCGCAAGCGATGGACCAGGCGTACGAGTACGAGAATCTCTTGCTTCAAGGCGAAGAGATGCGCCATCAAGTTGCGATGCAAATTCAGTCGCAGCAATTCAACGACGTGCAGGACGAAAAGTCCGAGCAGATGCGCGAGGTCAACACGCTGCGCGAAGTGTCGATGAAGCAACGCGAAGCGGACGACAAGATCGTCAAAGAGTTCATCCGCACCGCGGGCGGCGAGTGAGCGCGCTTCCGGCGCTCGCCGCCGCGGCGCTGGCGGCGGCAAACGAGCCGCTCCCGGCGCCCGGACACGCGGCCTCCGTTGCCACGGCCCCGCTCGACGTCACGGCGGAGACGGTGCCCGATACCGCCGCGACGATGGAAAGCGCCCTTGCGCGGCGGGCGGAATTGCTGGTCCTCGCACGGCAGTCGCTCCTTCAAGATCAGGAACTGAAGCTCGACGCGGTGCGCGACCGCTTCAACGCGGCGCAGGCGAAACGGGCCGAGTCCCTCCGCGAGATGAACGTATTGCGCGACATGGCGCTCGAACAGGCGAAAAAAGACGACGAAGTCCTCAAGAAATACATCGCGATGATCTGATGCGCGTCGGCGCGGCTCAAGAGGGGCCCCGGCCGAAAGCACGGAAAGCCCTGCGGTCGCGGCGCTCCGGCCGCACGCGGGCCATTAGCTCAGTTGGTTAGAGCGCATGCTTGATAAGCATGAGGTCCCTGGTTCGAGACCAGGATGGCCCACCACGTTCGCACCCCGCCATCGCTCGCTACGGCCGCAATTGCGGCGTAACGGCGACGCCTAGCGGGAGGCCCGCGACCGCAAAGCGGCGCACGAGCGCGCCGCCGGGATACGCGACTTCGGAGACGGTTCCGAGCCCGGCGTCGACCGCGAACAGTGCGGCGCCGTTCGGCGCGAAGGCAAACGTGACGGGATCGGATGCTTCGGTGAGTTTCGTGCGCGCGACGACGGCGCCGAGGGCGCCGGCCGTTGTTCGCGCGTACGTATCGATCGTCGCCGTACGTTGATCGAGCACGGCGGGCCGGTTATTCGCATCGACGCCGATGCCGCCGGGAAAGCCGATCCCGTTTGCCGCGAGGAGCATCGTTACGCCGCGCGCCGAGCAACCGCCGGCAATCTCGGCGACGACGGTCTTCCCGCGCGCGTCCACGCCGTCGAGCATCAAGGTACCCGATGCATCGAACCCGGCGAAATCGAGGCGACCGGACGGTGCGGCAAACGCAGCACACGGCTCGGTCGCGTCCTTTCGGTACAGCGCGATGCTGGAAGGCGAACCGAGCGCCAGCAGCCCGTCGGCAAATGAGACGGCGACGGTAGTGACCATCCCCGATCCGATGACGTACGCCGGCCGCTCGTACGGTTTTGCGAACACCACGACGCCTGAGCCGGTCGCCACGAAGAGACGGCCGCGCGCGTCGGTCGCGAGGCTCGTCGGCGACGATAGCCCGGAAATCGTACCGATCAGCGGTCCTGACGCATCGAACTCTTCGACGGTCCCCGCATCCGCGATCGAGACGAAGATCGTTTCGCGCGGATCGGCTTTCGCCGAACGTGCGGCGACCTTCGCGGCGAGCACTTGCGACGCCGAGTTCGGTACCGTCGCGGGCGACGTATTCGCGCAACCGGAAGAAGCCAATAGCGTCAACGCCGCAGCAGCTAGAACTCTCACGGTGCGCGTCATGCTTCCTCCGATAACACCGCTTCCCAGAGCGCCGAATCCGCTCCTCGCGCTCGACCGTCACTGATTGAGCATTCGCAATAAAAAGTGACGATGCGGAACGCTCGGCACGGACTTCCAAGGCTCGGCGCGAACCATGCAAGGTGCCGCAACTGCTCGATCACATCGACCTTCGCGTCCGCGACCGCGTCGCGGCGACCGCCTTCTACGATGCGTTCCTCGGCGCACTCGGAGCGAACAAACGCGAGGACGACGTTTTTACGACCTGGCGTCTGCCGGTCGAACGCGGTGCCGCTCCGTCCGACAACTTCGGGATTTGCGAGGAACCCGAGCTCGTCCCCGGCGCGGTGCGCGTCGCGTTTCGCGCGCCGTCGCGCGACGCCGTCGACCGGGTGGCTCACGTGCTCGCGGCGCTCGGCACGGCGCTCGAGTGGGACGAAGGCATCTACGGCAGCGGCTACTACGGCATCTTCTTCGAAGATCCCGACGGGAACCGGCTCGAAGTCTGCGTGAACGGCTGAGGGGTTTCGCCACGGAACTGCGGCTGCTCCCCAAAGACGCGCTCGTCAAGACCAGCGACGTCGATCATGCGGACTGGAATTTCGGCGGGCTGCTCGGCTTCGTGTCGCGGCAACGTTTTCGATTGGCGATCGAACTGCTGCCCGCGTATCCGCTGCACGTCGTCCTCGAGATCGGCTACGGCAGCGGCATCTTCATCCCCGAACTCGCGGCGCGCGCGCAGCGCGTCGCGGGAATCGACGTACACGATCGTGCCGCGAACGTTTCCGCCGCGCTCGCGAACGCCGGCGTCGCGGCCGACTTGACGACCGGACGCAGCGAAGCCTTACCGTACGCGGATGCCACCTTCGATGCCGTCGTCGCCGTGAGCGCGCTCGAGTTCGTCGCCGATCTCGACGCGACGGTACGCGAAATGATGCGCGTGCTGCGGCCGCGCGGGCGCGCGATCGTGGTCACGCCGGGCGATCATCCGCTGCTCGATCTGGCGTTGCGCCTCGCGACGGGTGCCTCCGCGTCCGACGACTTCGGCGACCGTCGCGGGCGCATCGTCCGGGCCCTTGCCGCGAACGCGCGCATCGTCGCGACCGCGGCGTTTCCGCGCCGGTCGCCCATCCCCGTGTATCGCGCGTTCGCGCTCGAGCGGGCGTCGGATTCCACCGCGTAGGGAATCCGCACGACCGGCGCGCATCACACCAGGCGACCCGGGGACGTAGCTCAGTTGGTAGAGCGCCAGCTTTGCAAGTTGGATGTCAGGGGTTCGAGCCCCCTCGTCTCCACGAGTCCGCAAGCCCGCCCCGCGCGGGCTTCTTCTTTCGGTCGAGGCGCGTTAGCGCCGTCACTGACGCGCGTCACGATTTCGCGTTCGCCGCGCTGACGCGCTCGTTGCTCGCGGTCACGTTTAGTTAAGCGCCGTAGCGTCGAGATGCGCGACCCGACGGCGCGCGCTGCGACGCCGGTCACGCGCCGTGCGGGAACTAAAAAAATCGGCGCCTAACACGTATCGTCCCCGAAACCGAAAGGTCCGGTATGGAGTTTCCGCAAGATCGTCCGTCGCTTTCCGCATTGATCGCCGACTTGAAAACCCGCGACAACATCCAGGGTTCGCTCGGCGAGTCGCCCGCGTCGTTGCTCGCGTACATGGAGCAACTCGAGCGGCGCATCGCCCGTTTGGAAGAGCACGAGCGCGACCGCAAGCGCTAACGTTCCCGTAAGCGCGCCGCCACCAGAGGCAGCGCCTCGGCGAGAAACCGCTCGCCGATTCCGGCCCAATCGTACTCGCGCGCCCGGTCGAGACCGCCCGCGCGCAACCTCGCCCACAGCGACTCGTCGTCGAGCACGCGCGCCGTCTGCTCCGCGAGTTCCGCCGCTCCCTCGGCAGTGACGAGATCGCGGCCTTCTTCATACGCAAGACCGAGCGCACCGGCCGGCGTCGTGATTACGGGCCGCCCCGCGGCCCACGCTTCCAACACGCGCAGGCGCGTGCCGCTGCTCGCGAGCACGGGCGCCAGCACCACGCGTGCGCGCTCCAACTCGGTACGCATATCGGGCGGATGCGCGACCGCGACGATGCCCTCGCGCGCGCCGAGGCTTGTCGCGAGCGCTTCGCTCATGCGCCCGGCGACGCGCACGTCGAACGCGTCGCCCAAGCGCAGGCGGAGTTCGGGTACGACGCGCTCGACGAACCACTCGAGCCCCACGACGTTCGGCCGCCAGTCGAAGCTGCCGGTGACGAGAATCGTGCGACCGCTCGGGATCGCCGCAGCGACACCCGCGTAACGCGCCGCGTCGACTCCGTTGGGCACGACCACGATGCGTTCGCGAGCCCGCGGCTCGAGACGCGCGAGTTCGTTCCGATCCTCATCGGAGCAAGCCGCAACGACGCACGCGCGGCGCAAAAAGTCCGCTTCCAGACGCCGCGTCCGCAGCGCCTCGAAGCGCACGAGCGCTCGCTGCGGCTGCGGCTCGTACGCGGCGCGCCGATCCAACAGCACGCCTTCGGCGTTGTGCGCGTTGAAGATCACGGGCGCGCGCGCGTCGCCGAGCGCGTCGCGAACGCTCAGGTCGGCCATGATCGCCGTGTCGGGCATACCGGCGAGCGCGGCCACCGCGCGCCGCATGCCGCGGCTCACGGCGCCGGCCGTAAAGTAACTCGCGCCCGGCCGCAACGCGTCGAGCGCCCGCCGCATGCGGCCCGCCGCACCGCCGGCTTGCGGAAACTGCGTGATCGAGGCGCAGGCGACCGCGAAATCCGCCGGCGCCGCCTCGCCGCCGCCCGCGGTCACGAGGTGCACGCGATGCTCGCGCGCGAGAGCGCGAATCATCCAGTAATTGCGGATCAGCGCGCCGCCGTCGAGCCGCCACGGATTTTGCCGGCAAACGAAGACGACGTTCACGAACGGCCGCGCGCCGCACGGTACGCGTCGAGAAACGCGCGGTGCTGGCGCTCGATGCCGAACTCCGCGACGAAACGCGCGCGCGCCGCCGCCCCGAGCGCGCGCGCCGCCCCCGGGTCACGAGCCAGCGCGCGCGCCGCCGCCGCCAGCGCCGCCACGTCGCCCGCGTCGAAGAGCCGCGCCTCGACGCCGTCGCGCACGGCCCGCTCCGTCGAGCCGGCGCGCGTCGCGAGGATCGGCAAGCCGGCGCGCATGGCCTCGAGCAGCGAGAGGCTCAAGCCCTCGACGTACGACGCCTGCACGAACGCGTCGAGGGCGCTGCGATAGCGCTCCGTCTGCTCCACGAATCCCAAGAAGCGCAGGTTCTCGCCCTGCGCGGCCGCCGCGCGCGCGTCGAGGTCACCCGTGCCCGCGACGACCCAGAAGAGCGGTTCGCTCGCGGTGTGCTCGGCGGCGGCCAGCACGTCGAGCACGCCTTTGACGGCGTTGGTCCGCGCCAAATAGCCGATCGCGAAACGATCCGCCGGAAAGCCCAGCGCCTCGCGCGCTTCGCGGCGCGCCGCGTCATCCGGCGGCTCGCGGTCGGGCAAGCCGTTGGCGACGTAGCGGACGCGCGAGGGGTCGGGGAACGCCGCCGCCATATCGGCGTCCGCCACGGTCACGACGTCGCTCAGGAAGGCCGTGCTCCGGTCCAAGCGGTTGTAAAACCGCGTTGCGGGTGACTCGTCGAACCAGGCGTGGCACGTGGCGACGTGGCCCAGCATCCTTGCGCCGCAGAGGCGCGCGGCTCGCGTCACGACGTTGGCCTTGTAGCCGTGCGAGTGGATCACCGCACGCGGTCCGCCGCGCAGCAGGCGCAGCAACGCCGGCAGCGAGCGCAGCGGTACGCGGCGATCGCGCTCTTCGAGAACGTCGACCTGAAAGCCGAGGGCGCGCAGGCGGTCGGCGAGGCTGCACGGCGAGAACACGATCGCCCGCGGCGCGACGTCGCCGCTCTCGCGTTGGGCGACCATCAGCGCTTCGACGACGCGCTCTTTGCCCCACAGTCCCGAGCCTGCGGCGGCGTACGCGGCGAGCACGTGCGTTACCGGAAGCGCTGAACCCCGCACTACGACCGGCCGGCGCTCAGCTCGGCCGGACTGCCGTTGCCGAGATTACTTCGAACAGACTCCGACGGCGTTGGAGCCCTGGTTGCAGGGCGGCGGCGTGTTGCCGTGGTTGACGGCGGCAACCAGTCCGCCGAGCGCGACCGGGATGAACCAGAAGGGCGTGAAGGGCCCGTGGTTCGCCGAAACGGCTTGGGCTACGACCGGTGCCGTCTCCACGACGGGCGCAGCTTCTTGCGGCGGCGTCATGATCACGGGCGTCTCTTTGGGCACGGAGGCTACGGCTTCCGTATACGGCGCGTGGTACGCCGTGCTGCGGGGCGACGCGGGCGCGACGGCGACCGCAGCGTGGCGCAACAGGGAGATGTTCCCGCAGACCTGCGGTACGTACACTTCGTTGCCGTCGGCGAGCCGGACGCGCCAGCCCATGACGGGTTGCGTCATCACGGCATTGTGGACCGCATACACGGCGCCCCGGCGTACGCCCGACATCGCGTCGACCCGGCGCGGCAGGCGCACGTAGACCGCTTTGCCGTCCAACAGGTCGGCCAAAAATTCGTGGTACTCGCGCGGGGTCAGTCCGATGCGCTCGGCGGCATCAGAGAACAGTTTCCCATGAAGCTTGGCAGCGTTCCAAACCTCTTCCGGATTCTGTGGCTTCTGATCCATCAGATGGTCCACATACATGTTGACGATCATGACTTAGCCTGTACGCCCTTTCGAGCTGCGCCGTGCTACCAGTAAACGTTGTCAATAGTATTGCACGTCTACGGTTCATCTTCCCAGGGCCGAGGAGCGGTCCTGCCTGGGCCGATGGACCTACCCGTGCTGGGCCGGCCGTCGTGGGAACGCCGAGACACGTAGAAGCGTTCCCGCCGTCACGAGCGTCAAGCGCACGCGCGCCAAAAACTTCGGCCACGTCAGCCGGCTGGGCTCGCTCGTCCGGCTGCGGGGCCACACGAGTGCCGCCGGCACTTCGACCAGACGCGCGCCGGAGGCGAGGAGCCGCGCGACGACCCACGAGTTGAATTCGCCGCGTTCCCGCTCGGCCAAGATCCGGCGCAGCGTCGCCGCATCGTACGCCCGAACCATGCCGGTCAGCGTCTTGACGCGGCCGAAGACGCAAGCGGAGAGGATGGCGTTGGCGACGCGGCTGGCCGCGAGACGCACGAAGGGCACGTTGCCGGTCCGTCCGCCGCGCATGTACGGCGAGGCAATCGCGGCGGCGGCGCCCGCGCGGGCCTGCGCCTCCAGCAGCGTTCCGATCGTTTCGGGGGCGTAACTGAGGTCGGCGTCCATAACGACGAGCGAGCGCCCGCGGGCAGCCGCGCAGCCCGAACGGATCGCCGCGGTGAGTCCCGCGTTCACCGCGTGGGTCACGACCTGCAGCCGGTCCGGGTGCGCCGCCGCCCAGCGCGCAAGGATCTGCGGCGTGTCGTCGGTGCTGCCGTCATCGACGACCACGAGTTCGCAGTCGTACGCGGACCGGATGCAGGCCAAGTAGGCATCGAGGCGCGCCAGAGCCTCGGGCAACGCCGCGGCTTCGTTATGGGCGGGCACGATAACGGAAACCCGCGGGTCTGCGTTAGCAGGTGCAGAATCACTAGGGTGCCCGTCCATCCTAGGTTGCTTCGTTATAGGGACGTAAAGCCCACTGCAAACGGTACTTTTCGCGACATTTAGGCCACGCGTCCCGGGCGCCGGTTTGCTACGATTCGGAGTGTCATGCTGACGAGTCGCGGAGGCGCGGAACCTCAGGCCCTCTCCGTACCGTTGCTCAAGCCGCGACCGCGGCCCTCGCGGTACGGCCTCACGTGGTCGCTCGTGCTGTTCGCGAGCGATCTGCTCTCGCTCTTCTTGGCCGGCGCGGTCGCGAGCGAACTCGTCCACGGCTCCTTCGCCCGCCTTTTCAGCATCGCGCCGCACCTGCAGCTCGTTTTGCTCGGCGTTCTTTTGTGGATCGCGCTATTCGAGCGGATGGGATTGTACCGCCGCACCTTCGCCACCAACGGCCGCGACGAGGTCTACGCGTCGCTCGCCGCGTGCGTGATGGCGATGGCGCCTTCGGTCGCCCTCTTCCTCGCGGTTCCCACCCTGTATCCGTTCCGGCACTTGCTCTTGACCACGATCTTGCTCACGGCCGTGGGCGCGAGCTTGTCGCGCTTCGCCGTGCACGCCGCGCTCTCGCGCATCTTTCCGCGCACGTCGCGGCGCATCGCCGTCGTGGGTTCGTCGGAACGGGTCGACGCCGTGCCCGGCGATCTGTCGCTGACGACCGCCGACGTCGTCGTCAAGTTCGCGATCGACGAATTCGACAACGACCTCGCCGACGTGCTGGCGCACGGCGATTCGGCGCGGATCGACTGGTTGCAAAGCGCGCTCGACCGGGGCTGCACGGAACTGATCATCACCGAAGCCCTGCCGGCCGAATTGATGCCCGGGCTGCTGCGCATCACCGAAGCGCGCGGGATCCAGCTGGCCTTCGCGCCGATGCGCATCCGCCCGCACGCCTGCGATTTTACCGTTCGCCGCGACGGCGGTCTGGCGCTCCTGTACCCGCAGAGCCTGGCGATCACCACGCCCGGCGCGGACCGCTTGCGCCGGCTCTTCGATTTAGCGCTCGTGGTTCCGGCGCTCGTGCTGCTCGCGCCGTTGCTCGCGCTCGTGGCGCTGGTCGTCTTTCTCGATACGGGCGCGCCGATTCTCTATCGCCAGACGCGCGTGGGCCGGCTCGGCCGCGAGTTCGAAATCTTGAAGTTCCGCACGATGCGCGTCGACGCCGAAGCGACCAGCGGTCCGGTGTGGAACTCCTCGCGGGACGAACGCACGACGCGCAGCGGCAAATTCTTACGGCGCTTCAGCATCGACGAGTTCCCGCAGCTCTTCAACGTATTGCGCGGCGACATGTCGGTCGTCGGACCGCGGCCGGAGCGGCCGTTCTACGTCGATCAGTTCCGGCGCATGCTGCGGCGCTACGACGAACGCCACCTCGTGCGGCCCGGCATCACCGGCTGGGCCCAGATCAACATGCGGCGCATTTTGGATCCCACCGAAATCGGCGAGAAACTCAGCTACGACCTCTTCTACCTCGAGCACTGGTCGATCTTCATGGACGTGATGATCGTGTGCAAGACGGCGTTCGAGTTTTTGTTTCACAGCGCCGCCTGAGCGTGCCGGACCCGCCGCGCCGCGGCATCGCTCGGCTGATCCTCCACACGCTCGCCACCATCGGTGCGGGCGCGGGCGCCCAGATTCTGGCGGGAATCGCAACGGCGCGCTACTTCGGCCCCGCGGGAAAGGGCGTGCTCAGCTACGCGGGCGTACTCGCGAATTTCGCGCTAGCCGCCGCGGAGGGATTGCGCAACGGCGTCATCTTCGAAGCGGGAACGCAAGGCCTCCCGCTCGCGCGCGTGTGGCGCACCGCCTTCGCGCTCGCCGCCGCCTTCGCGCCGGCGGGCATGGTGCTGTTCTTTCTGTTATGGCTGCACGACCCCGCGCAACTTGCGTTCTTGTTCGTCGCGCTCGCGTTTCCGTTCGCTCTGTACGTCCAGGCGATCAACGGCGTGTACGTCGTGCGCCACGATATCGAACGGCTCAACACGCAGAACGCCTGCACGTTCGGGGCGGGGAGTTCGCTCGTAACGCTCGTCGCGATCGTCTTTCTGCACGCCACGCTCGTGGCGGCGCTGACGATTTGGCTCGCGGGCTTCGTCGCGTCGGCGGTCGTGGCCGGACTCGGCGCCCGCTCGCTGCTCCGCAGCGGCGACGCCGACGCGGCGGCGCCCTCGCCGACGTGGCGCGCGCAGCTGGTCTTCGGCCTCAAAGGCGGCTTGTCGGCGTCGGTCACGCTGCTCGCGCTGCGCGTCGACCTGCTGCTCGTCGGCGCGCTCTTGCCCGCGGCGACGCTCGGCGTCTACGCGCTGGCCGTCGCGCTCGGCGAACTGCCGTGGATGGTAAGCCGCGCGGTCACGTGGTCGACCACGCCGCGCATCGGCACGGACGAATTCGAAGCAGCCGCGCGGTTGACGGCCAAAGCGGTGCGCTTCTTGTTCGCCTTCATGGGCGCGGCGGCGCTGGTGGTCGCGGCCGGCGCGACGCTCTTCGTCCCGCTGGTATACGGCGCCGCCTTCGCGGGCGCGACGCCGCTGCTGTACGTGCTGATCCCGCGGCTGCTCGCCTACGGTTCCGACGGCGTCGTGTCGTATTTCATCGCCGTGCGCGCGGGCCGGCCGGGCGCGCAACTGGCCTTCGAGTGCGCCACCTTCGCGCTCTGCGGCGCGCTCGCGTTCGCCGGCATCGCGCGCTTCGGCGTCATGGGAGCGGCGCTCGGCACGACGGTCGCGTTCGTCGTCGCGGTCGCGGCCAAGCTGACGTACTTCTGCCGACTGACCGGGTGCGGAGCGGGCGACGTGCTGCTGGCGCGGCGCGGCGACGTACCGGAAGCGGTCGCGGCGCGCTTGCCGCCGTTCCTGCGCGCCGCGCTCGCCGCGCGCCCGGGCGGCGAGCGGCCTAGGTCTTTGGAGCGCGAAGGCCGATAGTGTCAGCGTGACCGGATCGCAACCGCGCACGACTCCGCTCGACATCGCGAAGAAGGCACTCGCGCTTTGCGCCGCCGCGGGCGCCCTGTTCCTCCTCGCGAAATACGCGATCGGTTCGCCCGCGCACGGCGCGGCGGTGATCCTGCTCGCCCTCGTCCCGCTCGGACTCTATCTGGCGCTGACGCGACCGCTGCTCTTTCCCTACAGCGTCTTTCTCCTGGCCGTGCCGTACGATCCGCTGCTGTCGTTTTCCAGCGGCGCCGGAGCTACGCTGACGCGCCTGCTGATTTTCTCCGCCGAAGCGGCGTTCGCGGCGCGCATGCTGCTGGTGCGCCGGGCGTACGCGCCGCGCCGCAGCTGGTACGCCTGGGGCGCGGCGCTGGTCGCGATGATCGCCTCGACGATTTGGTCGATCGATACCGTTCAGACCGTCAATCTGTGCATCATCATGCTGCAGCAGTTCGCCCTTTTCACGCTGCTCGGGCTCTATCCGGTCACGCGTGCCGACTTGAAGTTCCTAAGCCGGTCGATCGTCGTCTGCGGGACGCTCGCAGCTTTTTACGGTTTGTACGCCTACGCTTCGGGAACGCAGCGCTTGGCGGCCACGCGTCTCTCCATCGGCAACCAGAACGTCCACCTCGATCCCAACCATTATGCGGCGTGCTTCTTCATCCCGGTCGCGGTGGCCGTCGCCTTGCTCTTCCGGGAGCGCCGGCTCGTTCGAATAGCGGTGCCCGCCGGCGCGCTCGTCGTGCTGGTGGCGAACTCGCTCTTAACGGGTTCCCGCGGCGGCCTCGTCGGCATCGGCATCATCATCATTTACACCGGCATTCGCATGCGGCGATACCTGCTGACGGGCCTCGTCACCGCAAGCGCCCTCGCGCTGAGCTTCGCGATCCCCAACGTGTGGCAGCGCGTGCTCGACCCCTCGCAAGGCGAGGGCAGCGGCCGCTTCGAGCTGTGGGTCGTCGGGATTGCGGCGCTCAAGCACTACTGGCTTCTCGGCTCCGGATTCGGCACGTTCGAATTCGCCTACGATCAGTATTTCTTCAACGCGTACCAGCGCATCTTCCAAGGCTGGTCGCGGCCGGCGCACGACCTGCTCCTGCAGTCTTGGGTCGAACTCGGCATCGTCGGCTTTGCGGCCGTCGTGTACGCGTGGTTCGCGTCGTTCCGTCAGAACAAGGAGATCCCGCGCGGCGATCCGCTCTTTCCGATGCGCTGCGCCGCGGAATCGATGATCTTGGCGCTGTTCGTCGAGGCGCTCACGCTCGACATCCTCTGGTACAAGTATCTCTGGGTGGCGCTTTCGTTCGCGCTCGTCGTCGCCAACGCGTACCGGCCGCTGCCGTTCGTCGCGGTGCGGTTCCGGCGCCGCGCGCCCGGGATTTATCGCGCCAGGGCCGGCGAAGGCTTGGCCGAAGCGGCGCCGCGCGTCGCGGCGCGCGCCGCGGCGATCAACTGGTCGGCGCCCGACCGTTTCAAGAGCACGCTCGACGCCCCGGAGATGTAACAGGCGGCTTCGAACGTCGGGTCGTCGTTTTCGGTAAGGACGATCACCGTGGCCGTGCGCGTCGACTGGCGAATGCGGCACACCGCGTTGGCCGCTCCCCGTTCGAAAAAGTCGACGTCGACGAAGACGACCGCCGGGTCGTAGACGGCGATGTCGCGCGGATCGACGTCGTCCTTCGTCGCCACGACCTGTAACCCGGCGTGCGTCAGGACGTCGGTGAGGTAGGAAACGAAAACGGTCTGCGGTTCGATCAAGTACGTGCGCACGGCGACCTCAATTCACCAGACCGTTGCGGACCGCGTAGACCGCAACGCCCGAACGAGCGTTGACTTTGAGTTTGGCGAGGATGTGGCTGACGTGGTTCTTGACCGTCTTCTCGGAGAGCGTGAGCAGCCGGCCGATCTCGCGATTGGAGAGGCCCTCGGCGATGAGACGCACGATCTCGTGCTCGCGGCTCGAAAGCGCGGTCGATTCCGTCGCCCGGCCGGAGCGCCGGCGCAGCATCGCGCCCGCGATGCGCGGATCGGCGTAGAAGTCGCCGCCGGCGACCGAGTGCACGATTTCGGCGAACATCGCGGGCGACGTGTCCTTCGCGATGTAGGCGTCGGCCTTGGCGGCGAGCGCGCGCTGCATGAAGCGGGGGCGATGCTGCGCCGAGAGCGCGCAGACGCGGCTCTGCGGCGACGAGCGTTCGCAGGCGTCGATCGCCTCTTCGATCGGCACGGTCAGTTCGTCGACGTCGATCACGACGACGTCGGGTTTGAGTTCGCCGATGAGCGGGTCCGTGGTCGCGCGCACGTCGGCGATGACTTCGATCGCCGGATCGCGGCCCAGCACGTGTCGGAGGGCGTTGACGACCAGCGGCTGCCCGACGACCAAGATCACGCGCACGGTGCGCCGTGCCGAGAGCGCCCATTCCGACGGTATCACGTCTCCGTAGCCCCCGTGAGCGAAACGCTCTGGCCCGTGCCCAGATAGTAATTCGACTGCTCGCGCCCGTCGGGACGCGCCCGGTTGAGGACGATGCCGAGCAGATTGATCGCCGAGACGCCGTGCAGTTTCTCGAGCGCGCGAATCGCGGAACGCCCTTCGGTTTGCTGCGACGAGACGACGAGCACGGTGGCATCCGCTTTGATGCCGAGCACGACGCCGTCCACGATCAACCGCAGCGCGGGGCAATCGATGATGACGAAGTCGAAACGTTCGCGCGCCTCTTTGAGCATCGCGTCGAACTGCGCGCTCTGCAGCAGCGCGACGGGGTTGGGGGCGGGCCGGCCGCTGGTGAGCACGGCGACGCCCGCATGCTCCGTCGGCTTCACCGCTTGGGAAAACGGCGTCACGCCGACCAGGACGTCGGAGAGGCCGCGATCGTTGGCGACGCCGAGCTTCTGATGCACCGTCGGGCGGCGCAGGTCGCCGTCGATGATGAGCACGCGCGATTTCATCATCGCGAGGCTCAGCGCCGTATTGACGGCGATCATCGATTTGCCGTCGCCGGGGTCGGGGCTCGTAAAGGCGATCGTGTGCGGCGGCGTGCTCGACGAGTAGCGCAGCGAAGCCACCAGCTGGTAGAACGACTCGACGGAGAGCGGCTTCACCCAATTCTCGCCGGCGTCGCTCGGCGGCGGGAGTTCGGGGATGATCGCGAGCACCGGCAGGCCGAGCCGGTCTTTGACGTCTTCCTCGGAGCGGAAGCGGTCGTCGAAAAATTCGGCGAGCAGCACGCTGACCAGCGCCAAGGCCAAGCCGACGAAGATTCCGATGCCGAGGTTGAGCGGCACGTTCGGCGAGACCGTGAACGCATCGGCACTGGCCGGCTGGGTGATCGACACGTCGCTGATCGCGGTGGTCTTGGAGATTTGCGCGTCCTGATACTTCCGCTGCAGCGTCTCGTAGACGCTCTCGGCCGCTTTCGCCGTGCGCTGGAGGTCGGTAATGCGCCGCGCTTCCTCCGGCAGCTTATCGAGATCGGGTTTCGCGGCCTCGCTCTGGTGACGCAGCGTCGCGGCCTGGGCGTTCGCGCCGGCGACCTGCGCCTCGAGTTGCGAGGCCTGCTGGGTCAGCTGCTGGTAGACGGGATTCGGGATGGTCGACGAGCCGGCGCTGACCGACTCCGCCTGACCTTTGAGCTCGCGCTCGGCTTCGGCGAGTTGCGACTTCAGCGTGATCACGGCGGGATAGTCGTCGGTGTACTGTTTGCGCGCGGCATCGAGTTGCCCGCGCAGCGTGGCCACTTGCGTTTCCAATTGCGCGCGGACGGGGTTGGCCGCGACGTTCTGCGAGCCGACGATCGTCGGCGGCGTCTGCGCGAGTTGGGAGCGCACCGTTTCGAGGCTGGCCGCCGCCTGACGCGCTTCGATCTCCGCGCTTTGTTCCTTGGCGGCGAGCGTCGCGCTATTGGCGATTTCGCTCTGCGTTTGGGTGGAAAGATCGGCGATGCCCGTCCGCTGCTGATACGCCGCGAGCGCGTAGTCGGCGGCGTGCATGTGCGATTCCGCCTCCGGCAGCTGCGCCTGCAGGAATGAAATGACCTGATCCGCCTGGTGCGCGACGAGCTGCCGTTCGCGATCGACGAAGACCGCCGCGAAAGCGTTGGCGATGCGCGCCGACATGACCGGATCTTTCCAGGTGAAGGCGACGTTGAGAATCGCCGTGTCGGTGACCGGCCGGACCTTCAGTTTCGAGAGCAGCACCGGCGCCGGGATGTTCAGATTGAGCGACCGCGACACTTCGGCGGCGACGGGCGTTTGCTGCAGCAGCTCCGCGTACGTTTCCGAGGTCTGCACGCCGTTGGCCGCAAGCAGGGCGTTGAGAATCGGCAGCTGCGTGCCCGGTTCCTGAGAGGCGGCGGCATCGGAACTGCCGGTGCTGCCGGCGATCAATTTCACGTTGGTCGTGTACGCGCGCGGCTGCAGGAGCGTCAGGATCAGCGCGAAGACGACGAATCCGCCGAAAACGGCAAAGAACAGCTTGCGGCGGCGCAACAACGCCTTCCAGAGCCGGGCGAAATCGATCTCGCGCCCGTACGAGCGCATCTCGCCGTCGTACTCCGCGAGCATCGCGGCCGGCGCCTCGGTGTGGCGCAGCATTAGAAGCCCACGATTCTGCCGATGGCGTAGAGCACGCTCGAGAACGGCGACATCGCGTCGTGCTTACCGGAGCCTTGCGGCACGTAGACCGTGTCGCCTTTCTTGAGCGGAACGTCTTTGCTCGTGTCGCCGGTCTTGAGAATCTCGTAGACGTTAACCGTCTTGGTCATCACCTTGCCGTTCGTTTCGACGCGGCGGATGACGACGTGGTTGAGGTCCGCCTGGGCGTTGGGGCTGTTGCCGGCGCGCGCCACCGCGACGACGATGCCGTCTCCTTCGTGCAGCGGCACGTCGCCCGCGTGATCGACGGCGCCGAGCACCTGCACGTTGAACGTCAGCGGCGAGGGAATGTAGATCGTGGTGTCCGGCTCGACGGGCTGGTTTTCGGAGAGATCGCCCTCTTTGAACAACTTCTGCAGCGAAACGGTCTTCGGCTCGCCGCCGGCGGTCGAGACCTTCGCGTCGGGATAATCGCCGTCGACCGGGCCGAGTCCGCCGGCCGCCGCGATCGCGTCCATCAAACGGCTCTGCGGCTCGACCAAATACTTGCCGGGCAGCTTCACGTTGCCGAGCACGTACACGTTGACGGGGCCGAGTTGCTCGACCGCGACGGTGACTTGCGGATGGCGCAAGTAGCGCTTCAGCGCCGTCGCGAGCGCCTGCGCCGCCTGGGTCGGCGTCAACCCGCCGACGTTGACCTCGCCCACCAGCGGCTCGACGACGGCGCCGCCCGGCAGCACTTTGAGCTGCGGCTGGCTAAGCGACGGTTCGCCGAACACGGTCACCGCCAGCACGTCGCCGCTACGGATCTTGTAGTCGTCGCCGACCGGCGCGTCGGCGAACGCCGGCCGCAGGGGCGCGGTCAGCGTGGCGAGGCAAAGCATGAGTGCCGCCGTGACGGCGGGCCGATAGTATCGTGTGTGCATGGAAGAGGCCGACGTAAGCATACGGGATGCAGGGCGCTTTCAGGAGTAGCGGAGGCCCCGTGACTGAGGGGGCCAAAAGTACCTTCGACAGTTGTACCGGGCTCCCTGACGCGGGGGCGCCGCCGAGGAGCGTTGTGGGCGACACGCGGCCGCCGATCTGTGCGATTATGCCCTTCCGTAACGAAGCGGCTCATCTCCCCGGTTCGCTCGGCTCCCTCGCACGGCAAGATTTCCCGCGCGACCGGTGGCGCTTGATCGCCGTCGACAACGGATCGACGGACGGCGGCGGCGATCTCGTCCGGGAGTTCTGCGCCGGGCACGGCATCGCATGCGACGTCGTGCGCGAGGACCGGCCGTCGATTCCGCGCGCGCTCAATCGCGCGATCGAGCGCGTCCTGCCGGGCGAAACGGTGGCGCGGCTCGACGCGCACACGCTCTACGACCCGGGCTATCTGCGGACCATCGACGAGGCCTTCGCGCGCCTGGGCCCCGAGGTCTGGTGCGTGGGCGGGGCCCCCACGGTCGCGCCGCCGGCCGACTTCTCGCGCGCTTTGCATGCCTCGCTGCTCGAAAGCCCGATGGGCGTGGGCCCGGCCGCCTATCGCGATAACCGCAGCGTCGAGAAGCCGGTGACGACGATCTATCTCGGTGCCTGGCGTCCCGGGGTGCTGCAGCGGCTGGGAGGGTTCGACGAAGCCTGGCTCGCGAACGAGGATGCCGAGCTCAACGCGCGCATTCGCGAAGCGGGCGGCGTGGTGTACCGGATCGACGCCCGTTCGCAAAAGATCGTGAGCCGCGGGGCGCTCGCAGCCGCTCGGCAGTGGACGCGCTACGGATTTTGGCGGGCGCGGACGCTGCGGCGGCATCCCTCGGCGCTGCGGCTGCGTCACGTGGCCCCGCCTGCCGCCTTGCTGCTCGGCGCGGCGCTGGCCCTATCGCCGGCTTGGCCGGCGCTCGTGCCGCTGTACGCGGCCTACGCCGCGGCGACCGTCGCCGCGCGGCCGCGCGGTCAGCCGTGGACCGTGACGGCGGCCACCATCGTGTACTTTCCGATCGTGCAGTGCGGCTACGCGTTCGGGCTCATGGCGGGCGCACTCGGGACGCGTCCGCGCCCAACTGTGGGCGCGCGCACTAGGTAAGCGGGAATGAGCCGGGTACGATGGCGACCACATGCACGTTCTCGTGACCCCGCGTCCGCCGGCCAAGCGTGCCGCGATCATCGAAGCGCAGACGCTCTTCGTACCCTATCTCGTTTCGACGTTGCGCCGGCAAGGGCTCGACGTCGTGCGCGCCGCGCCGCGCATCCGCTGCCGCAGTCTGGCACGCATCGCTCCCGACGTGCTGCTCGTCGGCGTCGACGAGTTGCGGGCTCCGCTCGTGACGCTGCGCCGTTTGCGCCGTCTGCTGCCCGGCGCGCGCATCGTGCTCTTCACGCATTCGGCGGATCGGGCGTGGGCCGTGCTGGCGCGCGCGGTCGGCGCGAATGCCGTGGTCGGGCCGACCGACGACGAAGGCGATCTCGTCTCCGCATGCGTTCCGGTGTGCGCCGTTGCCGGCGGGTAATTCGAGGGGCCGATTGAACCTAACCACCGAGCCCGGCAATCCAAGCGTGCCGGCAATTCGCGATTCTGGAGACGCCCCGCACATCGACATGTCGACCGCGCAGGTTCGAATTGCGATCATCGAGTCGCAAGTTTTGTTTGCCAAAGCGCTGGCCGGCATCTTCGCGGAAGATGCGGCCTTCGTGCTCGCGGGTGATTTCCGGACGCCGCCCGCCGACGGCGTGCTGCCCGGCGCGCCCGACGTCGTGGTCGTCGACCTCGACGGGCAGACGGTGGACGTCGCGCAGACGCTGGCCGGCTGTGCCCGGGCGTGTCCCGGCGCGCGGATCTGCGCGCTGTCGATGCACCTGTCGCCCGAATTGATGCAGCGCTGCCTGGCGAGCGGCGCGGAAGCCTACATCGTCAAGGACATCTCGCCCGCCGAACTGGTGCGCGCCGTGAAGATGGTCGCCGAGGGGCAATCCTACGTCGATCCGCGCGTCGCAGGGGGCCTGCTGCGCAAGCGGAGCGCCAACGGCGGTAAGCCGGACATCATGGAATTGAGCGTCCGCGAGGCCGAGGTGCTCAAACTGATCGCCGAGGGCCTCGCCAACAAGCAGATCAGCGCCCGGCTCCATCTCTCCGAGAAGACGGTCAAGAACCACGTGTCGCGCATCTTCTCCAAACTCAACATCTCGGCGCGCACGCAAGCGGCCGTCCACGCGATTCGCTCGGGCATCGTCTAGCCGCGGCGCACCAGTTCGCGCACGCCGGCTTCGTGGAACGCGCGTTCCCGCACGACCTCGTAATCGCTGCGCACGACGTCCTCTAAGAAGCGGCAGCCGAAAGGATCGCCGCGTTCGGCGCAGAGGTCCGTTTCGTAGAGCCACACGGTCGCGTGCGGCCGCACGGCGCCGAGCTTCGCACGCACCTCGGCATCGCTGTGAAAGACGAAGCGCCGCGCGTCGAAGCGGTCGAAGCGCTGCGGCTCCGGCAGCCCCACGAGCGGCGCCGCGCCGTGGTAGTAGTACGAGAGCGGCGTCGTCATCTCTTGATCGAAGACGAAGACCGTCTGTCCCGGGCGCACGTTCGCTTCGAGAAACGCGCCCGCGCGCTTGAAGTCGCCGAACTTCGCGCCGGAACCGTACGTCGTGCCCAGCGACAAACATGCAAAGAGCGCGTACGTCGCGAGGTACGCGATCAGGACCGGCCGCCCGCGGGCGCGCAGCGAATCGATGACGGCGAACGCGGTGGCGAGCGCCGGAACGAGCAGCACGGCGAGGTGGCGCGGCGTGACCAGCGTCTGATGCAGCGCCGGCGGCACGATCGCGAAGAACGCGGCGATCGTCAGCGTTACGCACGCGAGCAAGAACGGTGCCGGTGCGAGCCTTGGCCGCGCCGCCGCGAGCAGGCCGGCAAGCCCGACGAACGCGGCCCAATACGCGATATTTTTCGCGCCGTGCGCCCAACGCGGGATCCATTCGTGCGGCAGCACGAACGTCAGCGCCGTCACGGCGACGGACGCGGCCGAATAGTGGGTCGTGCCGCTCGTCGTTCGAAACGTGGAAAGCTGGTCCGGCAAGATCCAGGCGATCGGCAGACAAGCCGCGGTGACGATCGCGCCCGCCAGGGCGTAATCGCGCGCGGCGCGCAGCCGGCGCGCGGCGACTAGCGCGACGAAAAAGCCGAGCAGCAGCGCGCCGACGAAGTACTGCGTGTACATCGCGGCGACGGCGAGCGCCACGTGTCCGGCCCGCGCGCCGAAATTCGGCGGCTCGTTCACGAACCCGGCGAAGTACGTGAGCAGCAGCGCCGCGGCGAGCAGGACGACGAGCGCGTATAACCGGATCTCGATCGCGGCGTACACCAGGAACGGCGCGAGCGCGAAGGCGGCGGCGACCGCCGTCGCGGGGACGTTCGCAAGCTGGCGGCGCGCGAAGGCCCACATGCAGGCGATGGCGCCGCACGCGCACAGCACCGAGAAGAGCCGCGCGAACGGAACGCTCCGGTCGAGCGCCCGCCACGCTTCGAGCAACAGCGGATAGAGCGGCGGCAGCGCTTCGAATTCGACCGCCGAGTGCCACGCCTGCGCGAACGAACCCGAGGTGGTGCGCAGGCTGTAGGTTTCGTCCTGCCAGACGTTGAGCGAGAGGGCGAGCGGAATCGCAAGCGCCGCGAATGCCGCCAAGACGAGCGCGAGGGCGAGCACTTGCCGGCGCGGGCCCCGTCCGGCGGCGCTGCCGTCGCTCATCGCGCGGTCGACGGACGCCAGAGCGACGCGTCGAAATCGACGACGCCCGCTGCCCGCCGCAGCGCGCGCGCTTCGCGCCGCAGCGCGGCGACGGCGCCTTCGCCCGCGGCGCGGCCGGGCAAGGCGGCCGGGAGCAAGGGACGGCCCGCCGCGGCGAGCGCCGCGCGCAACGCGCCCGTCGGATCGAGGACGAACGTCGTTGCGCCGGCGACGACCGCGAGCGGCGGCGCGTCGACCGGCAGTTGGCGAAAGCGGACGCTCGGCGGAACGACGTTGACCAGTTGCATCACCGCGAAATCCCAGATGTCGTTCGGACCGCCGCGCCTGGACCACGTCGCGCGATAGCTCACGAGGGCGCCCGGCGAGGCGGCCAACGCTCGAGCCACCGGCACGAGCGGCGCGACGCTCGAATCGGCCCACCAGACGCGCGCCCCATTGCCGACGACGCACGACGCTACGCCGGCGCAGGCAAACGCGGCGCAGGCCGTCACGCCGAAAGCGCGCGCGCGACCGTTCGCGGTGCACAGGCGCGCGAGATACCACCCCGTCGCAAGGTCGAGCGCGAGCCAGAGCGGCACGAGGTAACGGGCTGCGGTGGAGCGGCTCTCGTGAAAGAGCACGTCGGGAACCAACAACGCGAGCGCGACCACGGCGCCCGGCGCGACGGCGAGCACCCACGTGCGGCGAGGCGTGTCGCGCACCAACCGGTACGCCGCATAGCCGGCGAACGCGACGAGCGGCACGGCGAGCACGGCCGCGGCGTGCCAGCGATAGTCGAGGTCGAAAAATACCGCGCCCGCGTTGAAGAACCACTTGAGCGCGAACACCTTCGCGGGCACCGCGACCGCCAAAAACGTGTTGTTGCCGCCCGCGTTCAAAACGCCCACGAACGCGTTCGCCGTGCCCGAGTTCGCGGTCAAGGCCGTTCGCAAGGCACCGAACCACGGGGCGAACGCGGCGAGCGCCGCGAGCGACGCGAGAGCGTAGCCGCGCGCCGCCCCGCGCTCGAGGCGCACGACGAGCGCGTAGACGGCATGCGCGGCGACCGTTCCGAGAAAGAGCGCGTCCGTGTAGAGTCCGAGCGCGGCGAGCGCCGCGTACGCGGCCCACGCGAGCGCGGTGCCGGTTCGTAGCGCCGCGAGCAGCGCAGCACCCGCCGCCGCGCAGAGCAGCGACCACAGCGCGTATTCGCGCGTCTGCTGCGCGTAGACGACCGCAAACGGCGAGATCGCGTACAGCGCCGCGCACGCGAGCGGCGCCGCGACGCCGCCGAAGAGCTCCCACGCGAGCCACGCGACCGCCGCGATCGCGAGCGATCCGGCGATCGCGCTGACGCTGCGCCGCGCGGCGACCGATGCGCCGAAGGCGTCGGTCCAGAGCCGTTCGGCGACGTAAAAGAGCGGCGGATGCCGCGCGTCCTCGACGGCGAGCGAACTGACCACGTCGCCCAGCGTCGTCGCGCCGTCGCCGCGCTGAAAGGCCAGCAGTTGCTCGGCCGTGCGCGGGCGGCCGTCGAACACGGCCGCGGCGTACTGATCGATGGTGTGCCCCGACACGTGCAACGACGCGGTCGCTTCGTCGTTCGTGTACATTTTTCTGTCGAGGTTGACGAAGCGGATGCAGATGCCGAAGAGCACGAGCGCCGCACCGGCGACGGCGAGCACTCTGAACGTTCGCGATGTCGGCAGCGACGGCAGCACGACACGCCTTTCCGACATCGGCCGTCTCGCGGCCTCGCCCGCAGGCGTCGTTGTGGAGGCAAGGAGACTCGAACTCCTGACCCTCACGCTGCCAGCGTGATGCTCTACCAACTGAGCTATGCCCCCTGGACCGGGCCTACGGATTCGCAGGGACCGGACGAGGACCTTTTCCCGGCGAGCGACGGCGAAAGCCGCGCGCGCGGCGAACTCGCGGCGTCATGAGCGAACGAATCGCGGTCGTCGGCGGCGGCGTGCTCGGCATGACGCTCGCATTGCGGCTGGCGCAGCGCGGCGACGCCGTCACGCTCTTCGAGGCCGAACGCGATCTGGGGGGCCTCGCGGCGCCGTGGAAGCTCGGCGACGTCACCTGGGATCGGCACTATCACGTAACGCTCTTCTCCGATCTGGCCCTGCGCGCGCTGCTCGACGAACTCGGCTTGACGGGAGAACTCACCTGGTCGAGCGTCGGCACGGGCTTTTACTCGGGCGGCGCATTCCACCCGATGAACGGGGCGCTGGATTTCTTGCGTTTCCCGGCGCTCGGCCCGATCGACAAGGTGCGGCTGGGACTGACGATTCTGGCGGCCGCGCGGATAGCCGACCCGATACCGCTCGAACGCATCCCCGTCGAGACGTGGCTGACGAAATGGTCCGGCCGGCGCACCTTCGAGAAGATCTGGCGGCCGCTGCTGCGCGCGAAGCTCGGCGAGCGCTACCGGGACGCCTCGGCCGCGTTCATTTGGGCGATCATCGTGCGGCTCTACGCGGCGCGGCGCGCGGGGCTCGGTGCGGAGCGCTTCGGGTACGTCGCCGGCGGTTACGCGCGCGTGCTCGACGCGCTCGAAGCGCGGCTGCGCGCGTGCGGCGTCACGGTGCGCGCCGCGACGCCCGTCTCCTCGGTCGCGCCGCAGGACGGCAAGGTGGCCGTGACCGTCGCCGGCGGCGACGCGCAGCGCTTCGACCGCGCCGTCGTCACGGTGGCGGCGCCGCTCGCGTTGCGCCTGGTTCCCGCCCTCGACGCCGACGAACGCGAACGGCTGTCGTCCAAGGCCTACGGCGGCATCGTGTGCGCGTCGTTACTGCTCGACGAGCCGCTCGGTCCGTACTACGTGACCAATCTCACGGACGAATGGGTCCCGTTCACGGGCGTCATCGATATGGCGGCCGTGGTCGACCGCAGCGCGTGGCAGGGTCAGGCCCTCGTCTATTTGCCCAAGTACGTCCGCCCCGACGATCCGCTCTTCGAAGAAGACGACGCGCGGATCGAGGCGACGTTCTTGGCGGCGCTCGAACGCATGTACCCCTCCTTCTCGCGCGCCCGGGTCCGGGCGTTTCGCATCTCGCGCGTCCGCTACGTCTTCCCCATCGCGACCCTGCGCTATTCGGAGCGCCTGCCGCCCATCGCCACGTCGCTCCCGGGGGTGTACCTGCTCAATTCGGCGCACATCGTCAACGGCACGCTCAACGTCAACGAAACGCTGCAGCTCGTCGAGCGCGGGCTCGCGGCACTCGATGCCGATACTACTCACGGAGACCGATGAAACCGCTCGCCAGCCTCTCGCTCGACCTCGACAACGAATGGGCCTACGTGAAGACGCACGGCGACCCCGCATGGGAGTCGTTTCCTTCGTACTTCGACGTTTTCGTGCCGCGCTTTCTCGACGTCTTCGCGCGCTTGAAGCAGCGCGTCACGGTCTTCGTCGTCGGTCAGGATGCGGCGCTCGCAAAGAACGCCGGCGCGCTGCGCGCGATCGTCGAAGCCGGTCACGAAATCGGCAATCACTCGTTCCACCACGAGCCCTGGCTGCCGTCGAATACGCCCGCCGCGATCGACCAGGAAATCCTGGCCGCGACCGACGCCATCGTGGCGGCGACCGGCGTGCGGCCCGTCGGCTTCCGCGGCCCGGGCTACAGTCTCTCGCGCCCGATTCTCGAGACGCTCGCCAAGCACGGCTATCGCTACGACTGCTCGACGTTCCCCACGTACATCGGGCCGCTCGCGCGCGCGTACTACTTCATGACCGCCAAGCTCACGCCGGAAGAGCGCGCCAAGCGTAAGGAACTCTTCGGCAGCATGGCCGACGGTCTGCGCCCGCTGCGCGCGTACCGCTGGGACCTCGCGCCCGCCTCGCTCGTCGAGATTCCGGTCACGACCTTCCCGATCTTGAAGATTCCGATTCACTTCAGTTACGTGCTGTACGTCGCGACGCGTTCGCCCGCGCTCGCGCTCGCCTACTTCCGCATCGCACTGCGCGCGTGCAGGCTCGCCGGCGTCGCGCCCTCGCTGCTGCTGCATCCGCTCGATTTCCTCGACGTCGCCGACGTTCCGTCGCTCGCGTTTTTCCCGGCGATGAACCTCAAGCGCGAAACGAAGTTGTCCGTGCTCGTCGAGGCGCTCGAAGCGTACCGCGCGGCCTTCGACGTCGTCCCGGTGGGCGAGCACGCCGCGGCGGTCGAAGCCGCGCCGCTGCGGCTGCGCGAGGCCGTTTTCGCCTGAAGGTCGGGGCCGTGCTATACTACGCGAGCGAAGGTCGCCGGGCAGTCGCGCGCCTCGAGGCGTGAGGAAAGTCCGGGCTTCACAGGGCAGCGTGCAGGATAACGTCCTGTCGGGGCAACTCGAAGGAAAGTGCCACAGAAACAAACCGCCGGGGCCGGTTCGCCGGCTGCGGCACGGGTGAAATCGTGAGGTAAGAGCTCACGGAGCGTCGCGGTGACGCGCGCTCGGGTAAACCCCACGCGAAGCAAGATCGCTCGACTCGTCCCTCGGGACCGGACGGCCCGTCCGAACGAGCTACGTCGCATCGAGGCGGGCGGTAACGTCCGCCCCAGATAGATGGCTGCCGCCGCGCGAGCGGTACAGAATCCGGCTTACAGGCGGCCTTCGCAACCGCTAGGTCGCCGCGGCGGTCAAAGCCAATAACGACGCCTGCGGCCTCGCCGCGGCACCGCTTTGGGAGATTCGGTTGAGCGCTCATTTCCATAAAGACCTGACCGTCGAGAACGCCTTCAAGGTGCACGCCGGCGCGCGCCGCGTTTTCGCGAAGTTCCATCTCGGCGGTTGCGCGAATTGCGCGATCAGCGAAACGGAGACGATCGAGCAGGTCAGCGAGGGCTACGGCATCCCCCTGCCGATGCTCATGGACGAGCTCGAAAAGCTCTTCGACGCAGGCACGCTCGAACCGGGCGATAAGGTCCGCCTGCCGGCCGAAATCCGCGCCAAGATTCCGCAGCTCGCCGCGGTGCCCGAGCTCGGCGAAGTCAAGAGCGTCGAAGCGGGCGCCTACACGGTGGAATTCGGCGACGTCCGCCTTCAGGGCTTGGCCGAAGATTTCATCAAAGTCGAAACGGCTGCGGCGTCCGCCTAACGCAGCGCGTTTCGCCGCCGCGTTCCGCCGCCCGCTCAGAGGAGTTTGCGGTCGTTGAACGTCTCGTCCGTGCCGTGCCAGTGGGTCACGGCCGGTTCGCCCGCTTTCCAGCAGAGAAAGACCTGGCGCCCTCCGCGCAACGCCGGGAAATCGAGCAGTCCGAGATCGAGATCCTTCATGATGCATCCGTACGACTGGATGCGATCGATGATGCGGACCACTTCCGCTTTGAGCTCCGTGCAACGCCGCGTTTCGCCGCGCCGTTCCGCCGTCGACGCTCCCGCCCTTCCGGCCGCTTTGCGCAGCGCGGGATCTTGCTCGAGCAACCGGATCGCGAGCTCGCGCCGGCGCACCCACATTTCCTCGACCAGCGGCGCGAGGACCGGAATAAGGGCGTTGGCTTTTTCGGGCGAAAAGAAACTCATGCGCGCGCACTCCGGCGGCTTACGGTGACGTTCTCACGGTTCGTGGTGGTGACGGGCGTTTCCGGCGCCGGCAAGAGCCAGGCGATGAAGTCGCTCGAAGATGTCGGATTCTATTGCCTCGATAACCTTCCGCCCGCCTTGCTGCTCGACTTCGTCGCGCTGGCCGAACGCTCGCACATCGAGCGCGTCGCGCTCTCCCTCGCGACGCAAGTGCACGGCCCCTTCGGCGAAGCGACCGCGGCGCTCGAAGCGCTCGAAGCGCGAGGCGTCGCCGCGGAAATCCTCTATCTCGACGCGAACGACGAGGCGCTGGTGCGCCGCTACAGCGAAACCCGCCGGCGCCATCCGCACGAACGCTCCGGACCGCTCTCGGAAGCGATCGGAGACGAGCGGCGCGCCCTCGCGCCGCTGCGCGAACGGGCGACGCTCGTCTGGGATACGTCGGCATTCACGCTTGCGGCGCTCAAGGCGCGCGTGCTGGCCGCGTTCGGCAGCGACGCGCCCGCCGCGCGCGTCCCGGTGCACGTCGTCGCGTTCGGCTACAAGTACGGACTGCCGCTCGACGCCGATCTCGTTTTCGACGTGCGCTTCTTGCCCAATCCGAACTACGTGCCCGAGTTGCAGCCGCTTTGCGGCACGGACCCGCCCGTCGCCGCCTTCATGGAGTCGCTGCCGGAAACCGAAGCGTTCCTCGAGCACTTGTTCGGGACGATCGATTTCGTACTGCCGCTCTATCTCGCCGAAGGAAAATCGCGCTTGACGATCGCGATCGGCTGCACCGGGGGCCGGCATCGCTCCGTCTACGTCGCCGCGCGGCTGGCCGAGCATCTCGCGGACCGGCCGGGAATCGCGGTGACGCTCGACCGCCGCCAACCGGAGCTCGCATGACGGAGCCGCTCCGCTTCATCCGCTGGCTGACGCCGGGCCTCGGCGTCAAACGCTGGCTGCTGCTCGCGACCGTCGGCTGCGTCCTGTTCGTCAACGGCGTCACGCGCTGGCTCGTGGCCGAAGGCGCGCACTTGCCGCTCAACGAGTACGTCGATAGCGCCCTCGGGGATTTGGGCGTTCCGCTCGCGGCGCTCTCGTACGCGTTCGTCGCGATCGGCGCGATCTGCGTCGTGGTCGGCATCCGTCAGTGGATGCGAGCGATCGTCGTCGCGATCGCGCCGAAATCGAAGAACGACATCGTCGGCGCGCTGCTCGACCGCCGCCTGCGCGGCGGCTACAAGATCGTGGCGATCGGCGGCGGCACGGGGCTTTCGACGCTGTTGCGCGGCCTCAAACGCGCGACCACCAACTTGACCGCCGTCGTGACGGTCAGCGACGACGGCGGCAGTTCGGGGCGTTTGCAAAAAGAACTCGGCATTCTGCCGCCGGGCGACATCCGCAACTGTTTGGTCGCGCTCGCGGACGACGAAGCGCTCGTCACCGACCTGTTCCGCTACCGCTTCCAAGAAGGACAGGGGCTGACCGGTCACTCGTTCGGCAATCTCTTTCTCGCCGCGATGACCGGCATCACCGGCAACTTCGATAGCGCGATCAAGGAATCGAGCCGCGTGCTCAACATCAAGGGGCGCGTGCTGCCGGCGACGCTCGACACCGTGCGGCTCTGCGCGACGCTCGTCGACGGCACGATCGTGCGCGGCGAGACCAACATCTCGCGCTCGCACGAGCCGATCGCGCGGCTCTCGCTCGAACCCGCGGGGGCGCAGCCGCTCGACGAAGTGCTGCGCGCGATCGCCGACGCCGACGCGATCGTCTTGGGGCCGGGCAGCCTCTACACGTCCGTGCTGCCGAATTTTCTGGTCGAGGGCATCGCCCGGGCCGTGGCCGCCTCGCCCGCGCTCAAAATATACATCTGCAACGTGATGACGCAACCGGGCGAAACCGACGCGTTCACCGCATCCAAACACGTGCGCGTGCTGCTCGAGCAGACGGGCGAACGCGTCTGCGAAACGGTGATCGTCAACGAAGAGCCGCCGCGACGCTTGCTCGACGCGTACGCGGAGGAGGGCCAGATTCCGGTCCGGCCCGATCGCGACGCGACGGAAGCACTCGGCGTGCGCGTCGTGGGCGCCTCCGTGATCAGCGAAACCGACACCGTCCGCCACGATCCGGCGAAGCTCGCCGACGTCGTCCTCAAACTCGTCGACGAACACGTCGCGCAGCGTTCGTCCTTCGTCCGGTTGTCGGGACCGAGTCCCAGCCCGAGTCCGCCGCCTACCCCCGCCGCGACGGGATAGCGGCCGCGCCTACTGGTGCGCGAGCGCGATCGGGAAGTTGCGTTGCTCGCCCGGCTGCAAGTCCGGCGGATTGGTCGCTCCGACGCTCGCGTAGCCGGGCGCCACGGCGTTGTACGACCACGGCCCGGTCGGAACGGTCGTGATGCGGTAGTTTCCGCCGGAGTCCGTCGTGGCCGCGAGGACGCCGCCGTCGAGCGTCACGGTCGCGTTCGGAATGCCGGCGCCGGTCGAGGCGTCCGTCACGCGACCGAAGACGGTCGCGTAGTTGCCCGCCGGCGGCACCCCCGATTCGCAGCCCGCGAGCCATACGGCCGCGAGAAACGCAGCGAATCGCCATCGTCCGATGCTCATCGTTCGCGATTTTCAGTTACGCGACGACGGCGCCCTCTTCGGCGTCTTGACGGTCCAAATTCGCCGTCTTCTCTTCGTTGAGCCAGCGGTTGGCGGCGTCGCGATGCGCGGCGTCGACGCGTTCGGCGAGCCACGCCAAGATGCTTTCGTCGGTGCGGTGCGTCGCGATCGCGGCGTCGAACTGCTCGGCGGTGATGCCCCAGCGCTGGAACACGCCCTGATCCATCGGACACGGATAGATGTAATCGAAGATCGTGCCGTCGGCGGCCGCGCGCGCTTTATCGAACACGCGCAACAGCCACATGTATCCGCCGTACGTCTCGCGGCCGCGCCGCGGGAACTCCTTGCCGCTACGAAAATCCGTCGCCATGTCGCTCCTCCTCGAATGCGCGCCGTCCCGTGCGGACGGCGCTTACACCGTTCCAAACCGCCGCGCCGTCCGATGGGATTCAGTCCGATTGCCCCGGAACTGCCGATACCGTGGTGAGGAGGGCGAGATGACCGCTCTGGGAACGGGCCGGCTGCAGTATTTCGAGAGCGCGCTCGAGGCGGTGGGACGCACGCCGCTCGTGCGCTTGCGGCGCGTGATCGACGACGCGCCGTGTCTGGTGCTGGCCAAGGTCGAGTACGTCAATCCCGGCGGCAGCGTGAAGGACCGGCCCGCCGTCGCGATGCTGCTCGAAGCGGAATCGCGCGGGCTGCTCGGCCCCGGCGCGACGATCGTCGAAGCGACCAGCGGCAACACCGGGACCGGGCTCGCGATGGCGGCCGCGATCCGCGGCTACCGCTGCATCCTCGTGATGCCCGACAAGATGTCCAAGGAAAAGATCGACTTGCTGCGCGCCTACGGCGCCGAAGTCGTCGTCACGCCGACGAACGTGGCTTCCGACTCGCCGGAATCGTACTACGGCGTCGCGGCTCGCCTCGTGGCCGAAATACCGGGCGCCTTCATGCCCAACCAGTGGCACAATCGCTTCAACCCCGAAGCGCACTATCGCACGACCGGACCCGAGATCTGGGAGCAGACCGGCGGCACGATCACGCACTTCGTCTCGGGCGTGGGCACGGGCGGAACGATCTCCGGCACGGCGCGCTATCTCAAAGAGCGCAACCCGAAGATCCACGTCGTCGGCGCCGACCCCGAAGGCTCGATCTACTCCGGCGACACGCCGAAATCGTATGCGGTCGAGGGGATCGGCATGTCGTACCTTCCCGAAACCGTCGACATGCGCGTGATCGATGCGATGACGCGCGTTTCCGATCGCGAGTCGTTTCTGATGACGCGGCGCATCGTGCGCGAGGAAGGGCTGCTGGTCGGCGGCTCGTCGGGCACGGCCGCCGTGGCCGCCGTCAAGCTCGCGAAGACGCTGCCGCCCGAAGCCGTGCTCGTGGTCGTATTCCCCGATTCGGGCCGCGGCTACATGTCGAAGATCTTCAACGACGAGTGGATGATCGCCAACGGTTTCCTCGCCGAGAGCAAGCGCAAAGCGACGGTCGGCGACGTGCTGCGCAGCAAGGAACCGCTGCCGCCGATGATCACGGTCAAGGAAGACGACGTCGTCAAAGAAGCGCTCGACCTGCTGCGGCGCTACGAGATCTCGCAACTGCCCGTCGTGCGCGGCGACGAAATCGTCGGCAGCGTCAACGACGTCGCGGTCATGCAGGCGGTGTTCGATCGCGCCGACCTGCTGCACAAACCCGTAAGCGACGTGATGGGGCGGCCCTTTCCCGCGCTCGATACCGGCGCCGACATCGATCGCGCCTACAAACTGCTGACGCTCGCCAATTCGGCGATCCTGGTCTCCGACGGCGGCCACCCCATCGGCGTGGTCACGCGTCAGGACATCATCTCCTACCTTTCCGCGAGCGGAGCCGCGAAGTGAAGTTCAGCACGCGCGCCATTCACGTAGGCCAGGAAGCCGATCCGGCGACGGGCGCCACGATCGTCCCGATCTATCAGACCTCGACGTACACGCAGACGGCGGTCGGCGAGCACCGCGGCTACGATTACAGCCGGACGGTCAACCCGACGCGCACCGCGCTCGAAGCGCAGCTCGCGTCGCTCGAAGAAGCGCGCTTCTGCAGCGCGTTTGCGAGCGGCGTCGCCGCGACCTCGGCCGTGCTCAACCTGCTCTCGGCGGGCGACCACGTCGTCGTCGGCGAGGACCTCTACGGCGGCACGTATCGCCTGTTCACCAAGGTGTTCGCGCGCTACGGCATCGGCTTCACCTTCGTCGACATGACCGACCTCGCCGCCACCCGCGCGGCGCTGCAGCCCAATACGAAACTGCTCTGGGCCGAAACGCCGACCAATCCGCTGCTGGCGCTCGTCGACATAGCGGCGCTGGCCGCGCTGCGCGGGCCCGGCCGGCTGCTCGCCGTGGACAATACGTTCGCCTCGCCCTACTTCCAATCGCCGCTGGGGCTCGGGGCCGACCTCGTCGTGCACTCGACCACCAAGTACATCGGCGGCCACAGCGACGCCGTGGGCGGCGCGGTCGCGACGAACGATGCCGCCCTCGCGGAGACGATCAAGTTCCACCAGAACGCGGCCGGCGGCGTTCCCGGGCCGTTCGACGCGTGGCTGACGATGCGCGGCGCGAAGACGCTGGCCGTTCGCATGCGCGAGCACGAACGCAACGCTCGCGCCGTCGCCGAATTTCTCGAGTCGCGCGACGACGTCGAACGCACCTACTATCCCGGCCTCGCCTCGCACCCGCAACACGAGTTGGCCAAGCGGCAGATGCGCGGCTTCGGCGGGATGGTCAGCTTCACGCTGCGCGGCGACGCCGCGCGCGCGTTCGCTTTCGCGCAATCGACCAAACTCTTCAGCCTCGCGGAGAGTTTGGGGGGCGTGGAATCGCTCGTCAGCATTCCGGCGCGCATGACGCACGGCTCGATCCCCGTCGCCGAGCGCGAACGGCGCGGCATCACGGACACGCTCGTACGGCTCTCCGTCGGCATCGAAGACGCCGCCGACCTGATCGACGACGTGCGCGTGGCGCTCGACGCGACGGCGGTCCGAAGCGCGCGCTAAGGCCGCGCTTTCGGGTAGGCGACGACGTAAAGCGTCGAGAGCGCCGCGAGCGCTTCCTTATCGTCGAAATCGCCCTGGCGGCCCCGGTACGTTACGGTGATGCCGCGCTGACCGTCGCAGACCAGATATTCGAAGAGCCGCGTGAACTGACCGGCGTCCGAGCCGGAGTTCACCCGCAGGAGGTACGCGGGCATGCCGTTGGAGAGCGTCGTCTTGACGTGCTGATCGACGAAGGTCGCGTCCGAGCCGCTGTGGAGTTCGCCGAGATGCTGCGTTTCAAAGGAATCGAGCGTGCCGTCGAACGGCTCGATTTTGATGATGATCGAGCGCTGGTCGACCCGCCCCTGATGGTAGATGAAGACGGCGGCCGGCGGATCTTCCGGCGTGTCGGCGGTCGCGTCGTTCAGCTGGCTCTGATCGACGCGCGTCCAGCCGGCCGGGGCGCTGAAGTGCATCCCGGGATCGTCGAAACTGAGCGGATCGCCGGCCGCGAACGCGAGCGTGGGCTGCAGCGCGAGCGACAGCGCCAGGCAAGTAACCAATCGACCGATCATCCAACCTCCAGGACGCGAGCCAGTGAGGGCAGCGACACCGCATACCGGTAGCCGATGCCGCGGTGGTCGTCGTCGAATTCTTCGTGGCGAACGTCGAGCCCCATCGCGCGGACGCGCGAGACGAACATCCGCGCGCCGAGATCGAGTCCGTACTCGTCGCGGCGCCCGCAATCGACGTAACGTAACCGCAAGCGACTGAGTTCGGCGCGTTTGAACGGGCACATCTCGACGGGATCGAAGGCCAGCCAGCGGGCGAGCACGTCGTGCCGCAGTTCGCCCGTTTCGAGATCGAAGGGCAGGTCGAAGGCGAAGCGTTCGGCCGCTCGCGGCGAGTACGCGGCGGCCTGCCCGAGCATCATCATCGCGTGCATGTCGTCGTTCGAACGTTTCGGCTTGGCTTCGAACGCGGCGACGAACGCCGCCACGCCGCCGTGCCGTTCGAGCAAGCGTTGCGTTCTCGGAAATTCGGGGATGTAGAGGCCGCGAAAATTCGTATCGCCGCTGTGCGAGGCGAACGCGCAAAACGTGCCCGGCCGCGTCATGACGAGGTGCAGCGCGCCGAAGCCGCCCGACGACTTGCCGACGACGGCGCGGCCGCCTTCGTGCGCGATCGTCGGATAGGCGGCGTCGACGTGGCCGACGGCGTCGCGCACGACGTAGGTGGCGTACGCGCCGTTGTGCATCGAATCCACGTACTGGGAGCCGCCGAGCCGCGTGTTGCCGTCCACCAGTGCCAGCAGCACGGGCGGCAGCGAGCCGTCGGCGATCAGCCGGTCCGCCCACTGCAGGACGTTGGTTTCCCAGGGCCGCGCCGAGACGAGCGCGGCGACGTCGCCCGTGTAGCCGTGGAGGACGTAGACGACGCCGTAACGCTTCGAACCGCCCGGGTCGAAGCCCGGCGGCATGTAGACGGCCAGGGGCCGCACCGCGGGGTCGCCCAGCGGATTGGCGTGCAAAGCCGGCGCGTCGATGAAATCGACGCGCACGTCACCGGCGAGTCCTAGAAGCCTCCCGAGGTCGCTCTTGGCCACCTACTCCGGTTACCCGGAACGAGGGGCGCGTGCCTTCGCTACACCGCGTTCGCGCGAAGCCGGTGGGCGAGCCAGGATTGCGGCCGGCGCGCGGCTTCGCGTTCGGCGTAGGCCCGGTACGCGTTGCCGGCGCCGAGTTCGCCGAGTTCGCAGGCGGCCGTCGCGGCGCGCCAACGATAGCCGAGCGAATCCCACGTGTCGAACGCCTCGAGCAGCAGGGCGGTCGCCCGCGTGGTGTTGCCTTCGGCGCGCGAGATCTTGGCTTCGGCCACCATCTCTTCGGCGCGGGCCCGGCGGTCGAAACGCGCCAGGAAGTTGCCGGGCAGGTTGGCCGTGAGTTCGCGATAGCGCTCGTGATAGCGGCGCGCCCGCGCCGGCGAAACGAGGGCGAGTCCTTCGGAGAGGGCCAGCAGCGCGCGGATCTGTTCGTCGTGGATCGCGTTCCAATCGACGCTCCCCGCGAGCGAGTCGGCGTGATCGAGCTCTTCGCGCGCGATCAGGCCCTGGTTGAGCTCGCGCGCCAGGTAGGCGCGATCGAGGGTGGCGATGATCCTCAGCGGCACGTTCGGGGCGACGTCGGCGGCGCCGCGCAAGTCGCGGAAGGCGCCGATGTGGTTGCCGCGCATCGCGTTGGCCCAGCCGAGCGACTGCAGCACTTGGAAGCGTTGCAGGGCCAGACTGTCGTTCCAGTCGATGCTCGCGCTGCGATCGCGCACGAACGCCGCTTCTTCGTCCGAATCGAATTCGCGGACGAAGAACGAAAGATTGGCGAGCAGGACGGATTCGTACCAGACGTCTCGCGCATCCGGGTGCGTGAGTTCGCTGAGCGCGGCGCGCAAGAGCGCGGCCTGCAGGGCGTACTTTTCGCGGGTCGTGGCAATCGCGCCGAGATGTTCGAAAGCGCGGGCCCGGCTGTGTTGCACGGGCAAGAAATGTCGATTAACGGCCTCGAAATACGGCTCGATGTCGCGTACGGCGTCCGCCAACTGTTCGGACTCAGCGAAACGGCCTTGAGCGAAGGCGCGCGACATTTGCCAGGCAGCCAACTCCGCTTCGAGCGCCGCGTTGGCCGAGGCTCCAGCGTAGACGCGAGCTTCGTCGAACTGCGTGTCGGCCTCGACCTCTCGCCCGAGCCGGCCGCACGCGACGGCGCCGAGCATCAGGAGCTCGGCGCGATCGTGGTGATCGAGTTTCTCGAGGTTGACCGAAGAGATCGCCTCGACGGCCGCCGCCGCGTTACCGAGACGCAGGAGCGCTCGGGCCGCTAAAGCGGCAGCCGCCGGACCACTGTGGGTTTCGAGCGCTCCGAGACACGAGTCGAAGAGGCCGGCTCGATATGCATCGGCGGCTACTTCGAAGGGTTGGTGGCGCGGCTGGAGCCGCAAGACGGTCGATTGCAACGTACTACTCCTGCGCGATTCTTAATGGGATTCCGTCCCCACGCCAAATCACGCGCTCGCATTCATTGGTCGAGCGCCTGGAGCGGTACCTTTTACCGCGCCACGAGTGTGTCCGGGATTACTCGGCCGTTCCGCCCCAGAACGAGATCAGGTGGCGAATCAGGTGGACGATCGTTTCCGCCGGGCCGCCCCAGAACGAGACGGTGGCGAGCTTGATAAGCGCTAGGCTAGCGTGCATACCGTTGCAGCCTTTCTTGCCCCTCATGGGCAGGAAGCTTTAGGTGGACCCAGTGTCATGGGGGCATCCGCCCCCGGAGGCGATGTACGTCACTTTTCGTAACGACACCGAACCAGCCGACATGTGAGGCCAGTCACACATCACTATTCACGCGCCCGACTCAAACTCCCGGCGAACGGACGTTCGTTTTGTAAAGTTTTCACTTGAGCGCCGCCTCGGGCGTCCGGGCGGCCTCAGCGGCGGCCTCCGGCGGGCCTGCCTCGCACTGGCCGCCCTCCTGGCGGCCGCTTCGCCCGCGGGCCATGCCGGCCGAACGCCGCCGGGCGCCTGGGGTCACGCCGCGCTCGTCGAACGTTACGGCACTCCGGTGCTCGCGGTGGACGGCGCGCCGTTTTTCGTGTACGGTGCCGCGTTCTTTTACGAACGGCTGCCGCGCGATTCGTGGGCGGGAGCGATGGCGGCGCTACGCGACCGCCTCCACGTCAACACGCTCGATCTCTACGTGCCGTGGAACTGGCACGAACTGTCGGACGGCGTTTTCGATTTCGACGGCCACACGAATCCGCGACGCGACTTGCGCGAAGTCTTGCGTCTCGCGCACGCGTATGGATTCAAACTCATCGTCCGCCCCGGACCCGTGATCCGCAACGAGTGGCGCAACGGCGGGTATCCCGCATGGCTCTTGACGCGCCCGGAGTACGGCATGCCGCTGCGAGACGTTCTCGAAGGCCGCTACCCCGCCACGGCGACGTTGCAGAACGCGCGTTCCGACGACGCGGCGGCGCGCTGGGTCGCCAATCGCACGCACCGCTATTACGCTCGCCGCTGGCTCGAACGCGCGCTCGCCGAGTTCGCACCCGTTGCGAGCGACGTGCTCGCGGTCGCGCTCGACGACGATCAGGGCGCCTACATCGACAACCAGACCTGGCCCGCGCCGCACCTGCGAACCTATCTCGAATGGCTGCGCGGGATCGTGCGCGGCGCGACCTCGCCCGCGATGCCCGTCTTCATCAATACCTACGAAATGAAAGTGCCGGCGTCGTCGCCCGTCTGGGCGATGGGCAATTGGTATCAGAGCGACGCGTTCGCGATCGGCGAGCACGATCGTTCACAACTTGAATTTTCCACCTCCCTGCTCGGCACGCGGCCGCATCAGCCGACGCTGATGAGCGAGTTTCAAGCGGGCTGGCTGCAGCAGCCGCAGGACGTTTTGCCGCGCGCCTCCGATCCCGCCAACACGCTGCTCGCGATGCACGCGCTGCTCGCGACGGGCGCGCGCGGCATCGTCAACTTCCCGGCGCAGGATACCTACGCGCCCGCCGGCTGGGAAGCACCCTTCGCCAACGCGTTCTATGCCTGGGACGCGGCGCTGCCGTACGACGGCTCGAGCGTTGCCGCGCCCGTCCGCCCGCCGGGCCCCGTCGCCGCGGCGATCCCCACGGCCCGGCGCGGCGCGGGCCGCGCAATACCCACCGCCTATCTCGGCCGCCTGATCGAAACGTACGGGCCCGCACTCGCGGGCGCGCAGCCCACGGCCGACGCCGCGGTCGCCTATCTGACGAGCGCGTTCGATCCGGCCCGCCTCTCGAACGCCGACGTCGCGGCCATCGCGGACGCGACGATCGCGGCGCAGCGCGCCTGCCGTGCCGCCGCGCTCACCTGCCGCCTGATCGATCTGCGTTTCGCGGGCGAGCGCGAGCTCGCGCGGTACCCGGTGCTGCTCCTGCCTGCTGCGCGAGTGCGCGACGCGGGCGGATTCGTTCCCCGCGTGAGGGCCGCGCTCGCCGCCTACCGTCGCGCGGGCGGCATCGTCGAGCGCGCTAGCCGCCCCGACGCGCTGCTCGCCGGTTTGGCGCGCGCGAAGCGGCGCCCCGTCGTCGTGGGCGCCGGCGACGCGACGTACGCCGAGGATCCCGCGAGCGGTGCGGGGTTCCTGATCCTCACGAACTTCGGCAACGCGCCGCGCGCGTTTCCCAACGCGACCGTCCACCGGCTCGACGGGGTCGCGGTCCATCTCCCGCCGCTCCTGGTCGGCTCGCGCGACGCCCTCCTGCTGCCGCTCGAGGTGCCGCTGCAACCGTACGCCGGCGGCTTCGCGCGCAACGACCGGCTCGTTTCGTCGTCGTGCCCCGTGCTCGCGCTCGTCGCACAAGCCGACGGGCGCGGCCTCGACGTCGTGCGCTCGCCGGACGGAAACGTGCCCTGCACGACCCGTTTCGCCTTTCACGGCGGCGAGGCGCCGCACATCGTCACCGTGCGCTCCGCCGTCGCGCGGTTCACGCTGACGGCCGACGAGCGCGCCGTCGCGCCGCCCGCCGTCCCCGTTGCGAGCGCAGCGCCGAGCGCGCCGCCGCACGTCATACCCGTTCGCAACGGTCTCTTCGTCGAAGCGCCCGCGCCCGAAGCGCCGCGCGCGGGCCGCGCAATCGCCTACCTGCAAGACGTCTATCGCGACGGATACCCCTGCGTCGTGCTCGAGAACGATCTCGTGCGCGTGATCGTGTCGCCGGCCGCCGGCGGCCGCGCGTTCGTCTTCGAAGACAAAGCGCGCGCGCGCAACGCGTTCGACACGATCGGCGCGTTGCGCGACGACGTGCTCGCGCAGCCGCCCGCGTCGCCGACCGATCGCATCGCGAAGTACACGCATCAGTTTCCGGCCGGCTTCTTCAACCGGCCGTACGCGGCGACGATCGTCGCGAGCGGCAAGCGCGCCGTCGTACGCTTCCGCTACGACGCGCCCGACGCGTACCCGAACGGCGCGGTTTTCGAGCGCACGCTGACGCTCGAACCGCGAACGCGCGCCTTCGCCGTCGATGCGAACGCGACGTTCGCGGGCAACGACGACGTCGCGCGGGCGCAGCGCGAAGTGATCGTCTCGTCGCTCACCGCGGGCGACCCCCGCGCGCCGCAAACGGTGCGCGTCTTGCCGTCGGGCGTCGCGCTCGCGCCCGCCGCACCCGCGCCGCTCTCGACGCCCGCAGCCGACGATCCGCGTAGCGGCGTCGGTCTCTACGATGCGGCGTCGCACGATCTGGTCGTGGAAGCTTGGAGCGACGTCCCCGACGGGACGGCGCCCGGCGTCGTGCAAGGCTATGCCGGCCACCTGACCGCGAGCGTCACGGCGCGGCACCTGCGTTTCGGCTTCGAAACCGCCGCCACGTTGGAGGCGGCGCAAAGGCGCTTACGCGACTTCGTATGCGCCACGCTTCCGGTACGCGAGCGCTTCGCCGCGTGCCGCACGCGCGGGGTTCCCGCGCGCTGAGCGCCGCAGGGCACGTACCGGCGCGCGCGAAGAACGCCGAGGTGGGGAAGTGGCGGAACGGTCTACGCGATCGCCTCAAAAGCGATTGAGCTTACGCTCTTGTGGGTTCGAATCCCACCTTCCCTAAATTGACGTTCGAACGCGGCCCGCTGCGCGGCGACGTGCGCGTCGCAGGCGATAAGTCCATCTCGCACCGCGCGCTGATGATCGCCGCGGTCGCTCGCGGCACGTCGACGATCCAGCAGATCAATCGCGGCGAAGACGTTCTCGCGACGCGCGACGCGATCGTCGCACTCGGTGCCGTCGTCGACGATCGCGGGGCCGACGTCGCCGTGACCGGCGGCTCGCTGCACGATCCGGCCGGCACGATCGACGCGCGCAATTCGGGCACGACGGTGCGGCTGCTGATGGGACTCTGCGCCGGGCGCGGCATCGCGGCACGCTTCGACGGCGACGCGTCGCTGCGGCGGCGACCGATGGAGCGCGTCGCGCGCCCGCTGCGCGCGCTCGGGGCCGACGTGCAAACGACGGCCGGCCGTTTGCCCGCCACCGTGCGCGGCATCGCCGCGCCGCCGCCGGGCGGGAACTTCGCGCTCGAAATCGCTTCGGCGCAAGTGAAATCGGCGATCCTGTTCGCGAACTTGAACGCGCGGGCGACGGTCCGCATCACGGGCGACCGTTTCTCGCGCGATCATACCGAACGCATGCTGCGCCGCTTCGGTCGCACGGTGCGCTTCGACGGCACGACGATCGAACTCGAGCCGGGCGACCTCGTCGCCCAGACGGTGCGCATTCCGGCCGACTTATCCGGCGCCGCGTTCTTTCTCGCGGCCGCCGCCATCACGCCGGGCAGCGCCGTCGTGCTGCGGGAAGTCGGCGTGAATACCACGCGCACGGGCATCCTCGACGCGCTGCGCGCGATGGGCGCCGATCTCGAAGTGCGCGACGTTCGCGAACTCGACGGCGAACCCGTCGCCGACGTCGCGCTCGCCTACCGTCCGCTCGAAGCGACGACGCTTGCGGGCGACCTCGTGGTGCGCGCCATCGACGAGATTCCGATCGTCGCCGTCGTCGCGGCGCACGCGCGCGGCACGACGCGCATTCGCGATGCGGCCGACCTGCGCGGCAAAGAATCCGACCGCCTCACCACGATCGCCGAAACCCTGCGCGCCTGCGGCGTAGAGGTGCGCGAACATCCCGACGGACTCGACGTCACGGGCGGCGGCGCGAAACCGCCCGCGCGCACGCTGCGGACGTACGGCGACCATCGCATCGCGATGGCGATCGCGGCGCTCGCCGCACCGACGGGCTCCCACACGATCGACGACGCGGCGTGCATCGCCGTCAGTTTCCCGGAATTCGTGCCGCTGTGGCGCGCGGCACAGGCGGCCTCCTAGAAGATCGCGAGCACTTTGCGCACGACGAAGCGCACGCTCTGCGCGATCAAGCGCACGCGCTTGAACGCCGCGTCGATCTCCGCGAGCGCGGCCTCGGCGCGGGCGCGCAGGCGCGGCAAATCGGCGATGCGCCGCTCGGCCGCCGCGATGCGCGCTTGCGTGATCTCGGCAACCTTGAACACGGAGAGGTCTTCGTAGGCCTCGATGCGGCGCTTGAGGACGAGCGCGCCGCGCACCACGCGCACGACGCCCAAGGCGACCAGCGCGAGCGAAAACAGGAGCGCCGCCGCAAGCACGTAGAGGCCGGCGTGCTCCGGGACGATCACGCCGCGGCGTCGCTCTTGGGACCGGTCGAAGGCGCGGGCGAAGCGTCCGTTTTCGTCTCGGTCTTCGCGTCCGAGGCGGGCTTGCGCGAATCCGTCACGTAGAAGCCCGAGCCCTTAAAGACGATCCCGGCCGGATTGAACAGGCGCTTGAGTTCGCCGCCGCAAGCCGGGCACGGCTCGTTCGTCGACTCTTTGAATCCGTGGCGGATATCGGTCACGGCGCCGCATTTCGCGCACTGATACTCGTAGATCGGCAACCTAGTCTCCCAGTCGTCGGAGGGCACAAACGCCCTTTAGTATACGCGGGTTAGCACTTCGCGTCAACGACTGCTAAGAAGTTGTGGCGGCGGCCGCATCTTTCTTACAAGTCCGCGAGCAGCGCGTCCCCGGTGCCGTCGAATTCGACCAGACCCTTGAAGTGCACGAGCGAATCGGCCAGCGCGCTCTCCAGGCGGCGGCGCGCCGTCATCCGGTCGAGCAGGGCGCCGAGCATGCCGCCGTACGACGGGTAGTCGAGGCGCACGACGAGTTTCGCCCGTTCCGCTTTGCGCTCGATCCGGAAGTCGATCCGCCGGCGCAGCGAGTACGCACCGACGAGCGACACGATGTGGCCGCTCAGAAATTTGTCGACTTCGTACAGTTCTTCTTCGTCGCCGGGAATGGCGCCGCGCAGGGCGACCTGGGAACCGAGGTCGAGCGGACCTTCATCCAGCCGCCGCGCGCTGCGCAGCGGCGAGAGCCAGACGGGCCACTTTTCGACCTCGCAAACCAGGGCGAAGGCGGCCTCCGGGGTGCTGGCAAGGTCTTGGCTGCATTGCAGGGCGCTGGGACGCGGACGCTCGGCGGGACCGGAGGATGCAACCATGGCCCCTCCTTCGGCACGGGGCGAATTGCCCCTGGTCCACCACAATCGCTAGGGCCGGCCGGGGACGCCGGCCACTAGATATTGTGCTCCTAAGCCGCCGAGGCGACGAAGACGGGCCGCAGCGATTCCTTCAGGCGCGCGCGGGCCCGCGAGAGCCGCGAGCGGACCGTCCCGATCGAGATGCCGGTCTGCATGGCGATTTCTTCATACGAGAGGTCGTCGACTTCGCGCATGGCCACGACCGTCCGGAACGCTTCCGGCAACGCGTCGATGGCTTTTGAGAATTCGTCCTGCGTCAGCGCGTTGTAGGTCGCGTAATACGGATCTTCGCCGTCGTGACGCACGCTCGACACGTCGACGAGCGCGTTCTGCAAACGCGCGAGCCGCACTTCGGCGCGTTTGCGCTTCTTATTGTGATCGAAGAACACGTTGACGGTAATGCGGTACAGCCACGTGTAAAACGACGACTGTCCGCGAAAGCGATGGAGGTTGCGGAAGATGCGCAAGAACACTTCTTGCGCGAGATCTTCGACGTCGCCGGACTGCACGTTGAGTTGGGCGAGGATGCGGCGAACGTGCTGATCGTACGCGAGCACGAGTTCGTCGAACGCTTCGCGGCGGCCGGCACGATACGATTCGATGAGGCGCAGGTCGCGCGCGGCTCGTACTTGCTGTTCCGGGTTGACCTTTTTGCGAGGCGAGATGACGGCGGACATCGGTACCCTTTCAGACACGTCGCGTTGTGTCCGTAAGGATAGGAAAAGGCGGCCCCCGGTAATGTGAGGTCGCCTACGGTTTGGCGCCGCCTCCCGCAACCCGCCCGGCGCCGACCCCGCGGGCGAACGCCACCAGCGTCTCGATCCCGTAGGCGAGCGACCGTTCGTCCACCCGGAACTCCGGGCTGTGGCCCGGATGGACCGATCCCGCCTCGGCGCTGCGGATGCCGTGCCGGATGAGCAGCCCCGGCGCGCGCTGCGCGAAGTAGGCGAAATCCTCGCCGCCCATCGTCGGCGGCGGACTCGCGACCGGAATCGACGACTGGGCCGCCAGATACGAGCGAAACGTTTCGGCCAGGCCCGCGTCGTTGACGACCGCCGGGTAGCCGTAGACGACCTCGAGCGTGGCGCTCGCGCCGTACGCGGCGGCCACGCCCTCCACGATGCGGCGCGCGCGCGCTTCGAGACCCGCGCGCACCGCCGGATTCTGCGAGCGAAACGTACCGGACATGCGCACGCGGTCGGCGATGATGTTGTTGCGGTAGCCGCCCTCGATCGTGCCGATGGTGACGACGACGGTATCGAGCGGGTCCGTCTCGCGCGCCGCGAGATTCTGCAACGCGAGCACCGTGGCCGCGGCGCAGGGGATCGCGTCGACGCTCAGGTGCGGCGCGGCGCCGTGGCCGCCGCGGCCTTGGATCGTGACGTGAAACTCGTCGGCCGCGGCGTTGCACGCGCCCGCGATGAAGCCGACGGTCCCCGTTTCCAAGCGCACGTCGACGTGCAGCATCGCGACCGCGTCGATTTTCGGATCGTCCATGACGCCCGCCTCGATCATCGGCAGCGCGCCGCCCGGACCTTCTTCCGCCGGTTGAAAGAGCAGCACCGTCGTGCCGTGCAGCCGCGCCGCGTCGCGCTGCAGCACGCGCGCCGCGCCCAGCAGCATCGCGGTGTGCGCGTCGTGGCCGCAGGCGTGCATCTTGCCCGGAACCTCGGAACTGAACGGCTCGCCCGAGCGCTCGGTGAGCGGCAGCGCGTCCATGTCGGCGCGCAACCCGGCGACCGCGCCCGGCAACGCGCCGCGCACGATGCCCACCACGCCCGTCTTGGCCACGCGCCGATGCTCGATGCCGAGCTCGTCGAGCTCGCGCTCGACGATCGCGGCCGTGCGTTCCTCTTCGAAACCGAGTTCGGGAAAGCGGTGGATCTCGCGCCGGATTGCGACGGCGCGCTCGGCGACCGCCGGATCGATCGGGCTCGAGGTCATGCGCTCAGCTGCGGTAGCGCAAGAACGCCGGCACCTCGATGTCGTCCATGTTCACGGGCGCGACCTTATCGAAGGCGTTTTCGAAGCTGAAGCCGTTGGCCGTGGGATCGTAGGCGCGCCGCGCGCCGAAGCCGGCGGCGAGCACCGTGATGCGCACCTTCTGCTGCATCGACGGATCGATCGCCGCGCCGAAGATGATCTGCGCGTCGGAATCGACGGCGCGCGAGATCATCTCGGCCGCCTCGTGCACTTCGGACATGGCGAGATCGGTGCCGCCCGTAATGTTGAAGATCACGCCGCGCGCGCCCTCGATCGTCGTCTCGAGCAGCGGCGAGGAAATCGCCTTCTGCGCCGCGTCGGCGGCGCGATGTTCGCCCGTGCCCTCGCCGATGCCCATCATCGCGGAGCCGGCGTCGGTGAGGATCGTCTTGACGTCGGCGAAGTCGAGGTTGATGAGGCCGGGCTGGGTGATGAGATCGGAGATGCCGGCGATGCCCTGGCGCAGCACTTCATCCGCGTACATGAACGCTTCTTGCAGCGGCGTGCGCTTCTCGATGATCTGCAAGATGCGCTCGTTGGGAATCGTGATCAGCGTATCGACCTTCTGCTCGAGGTCGGCGATGCCGCGTTCGGCGAGCAGCATGCGCTTGCGTCCTTCGAACGCGAACGGCTTCGTCACGACGGCGACCGTCAGCGCGCCCGACTCGCGCGCCAGTTCCGCGACGATCGGCGCTGCGCCCGTGCCCGTGCCGCCGCCCATACCCGCGGTGATGAACACGAGGTCGGAGCCGTCGAGGACCATCGCCAGATCTTCGCGCGAATCTTCGGCGGCTTCGCGGCCGGTCTCGGGGTTCGCGCCCGCGCCGAGGCCGCGCGTCTTGCCGTTCCCGATCTGCACCGTGTTCTGCGTCTTCACGTTGCGCAGCGCCTGGACGTCGGTGTTGACGGCGTAGAACTCGACATGCTCGAGCCCCGCCTCGATCATGCGGTTAACGGCGTTGCAGCCGCCGCCGCCGATGCCGATCACCTTGATCGTCGCCGCGTGTTCGGGATTGTAGCGCTTGGAATCGGCCATCAGTGCCTCCGAGAGAAACGAGAGCTGAGTGTGCTGTGCCCCGTCGGGCAAGGGGGTTCCGTTAATTCCAGAGATCGCCGAACCACCCGGCGATTTTGCCGAAGACCGTCCGGTCCCGGCCGTTGCTATGCCAGATCGCGCCGTCGCCCTTCGGGCCGAAGAGCACGAGCCCGACCGCGGTCGCATACTGCGGCGCCTTGACCGCGTCGGTCAGGCCGCCGATTTGCTGCGGCACCCCGACGCGCGCGGGCATCCCGAAGAACTCGGCGGCCGCCTGCTCGATGCCGTCGAGTTGCGCGCCGCCGCCGGTGAGCACCACCTCCGCGAGGATCACTTCGCGCGGCACGCCGGCCAGGTGCGCCTTGGCCATGCGAAAGATTTCCGTGATGCGCGGACCGACGATCGCGCGCAGCTGCGCGCGCGTCACGTTGCGCGTGGTGCGGCCGTCGATGGTCTTGACCGGAAACTCCGTTTCCGCGCGCTCGCCTTCGACGGCCGAGGCGATCGTGCGTTTGATGTGCTCCGCTTCCGCGAAGCTCGTCTTGAGGCCGAGCGCGATGTCGTTGGTCAAGATGTTTCCGCCGACCGGAATCGTCGACGTGTGAATCGCGCCGCCGCCCGCGTAGACGGCCACGTCCGTCGTGCCGCCGCCGATGTCGAGCAGCAGCACGCCGACGTGTTTCTCTTCGGCCAGCAGCGTGGCCGCGGACGAGGCCAGCGGTTCGAAGACGAGGCCCGCGGGCTCGAGGCCCGCGCGGTGCACGCACTTGAGCACGTTCGTGATGAAGGTGTTGCCGCCGGTGATGATGTGCGTGTCGACTTCGAGGCGGGCGCCGCTCATGCCGACGGGATCGGTGATGCCGTCGTGGCCGTCGACCGTGAAGTGGCGCGGCAAGGTGTGGATGATCTGGCGGTCGGCGCCGACGTCGATCAGTTTCGAGGCGTCGACGCAGCGCTTGACGTCGCCGCGCACGACCTCGTGATCTTCGCCCGAGATGGCGACGACGCCGCGATTGTTCGTGCTCTGCACGTGCTCGCCCGTGATGCCGACGTAGACGTGCGAGATGTGCACGCCGGCCATCCGTTCGGCTTTTTCGGTGGCCGCTTCGATCGACTTGACCGTCTCCTCGAGGTCGGTGATCACGCCTTTGCGCAGGCCCGTCGACGGCGCCTCGCCGACGCCGATGACGTCGAGCCCCTCGGGGCCGGCGGTGGCGACGACCGCGCACGTCTTGGTCGTCCCGATGTCGAGACCCACGATCGTCGCGCCCCGGGGGGACTTACTCAATGCGGATTTCGCCCCAATTCGACAGCGGGCCGGAACGAAAAGGCCGGCTTGCCACTATATATTGTGGTCGGCGATGTGAGTTCCTTGTATATATAGTGTCGATTGGCTGTCGATTGGCTGTCGACGCCTGTGGACAAGTCCCGTCCCGGCGCCCGCGTCAGTGGCGGTACTCGACGACCGGCGTCGTCGGGGCGCGCAGGTCGACCGTCCGGACGTCGTTCGCCCGGGGACCCAGCTGGGCGAGGATGGGACCGATCAGGCGCTGCTTGCGGTCCAGGTCGTCGTCGTCGCCGAAACGCACCGCGATGCCGTCGTGCATCGTCGCCTGCAGTTGCCCGAAGCGATCGTGCGAGAACGTGCCGAAGCGCGCGCCGCCCGCGCCGAGCGCGAACACGTCGCGCTGCAGGCTCGCGAGTTCGGGAACGTGCAGAAAATCCGCCGGCGCGGCCCGGACCTCGGCGCGCAATTCGTACGTGCGGGGCAGCGAGCCCGCGCATCCGCTTTCCAGGACGCGCGATTCCTCGTCGATCGTGTAGGAACGGCCGGCCGCGTCGCGCACGCAGGCGTCGGGCCGCCGTTCGGTGATGTCGAGCCAGACGTCGGCGGGCGGTCGCACGTGCAGCCGCGCGGTCTGCACGTAAGGCAACGCTTCGATCCGTCGCGCGATCGCGCGGCGATCGTAGAACCACACGTTCTCGGCCGGATCCAAGCGCGCGCGGGCGATCACGTCGGCGCGCGATACGTGCTGCAGCCCCGTGATCGCGAGCGACTTCATCTTGAAGGCGGGCAAGTTCGCGAGCGTCCAGCCGCCCCAGATCGCGAGCGCGGCGAGCGCGGCTCCGACCAGCCAAAAGGCGCGCAAGCGGCGTGCGAGCGAGGGACGGGTGCGGCGTTTCGCTCGCTGCGTCACAGCACGAAACGTTCGATAGCTTCGGCCACGCCGTCGTGTTCGACGTCGCCCACGACGGCATCCGCTTCCGCCTTCAATTCCTCCGGGGACGAGCCCATCGCCACCGCAAACCCCGCGGCGCGCAGCAGCGGCACGTCGTTGTAGGAATCGCCGATCGCCATGACGCGCTCCAGCGGCACGCCGACGCGCTCGGCCACGATGCGCAGCGCCGCGCCTTTGTCAACGAGCGGGCTCATCATCTCGACGAACTCGGGATTCGAGCGGGTTACGTAGGCGTCGCCGCCGACCGTGCGTTCCATGAGCGCGTACGCTTCGGCCGTGCGCGCGACGTCCGTTACGATGTTGACCTTCGTCGAGTCGTGCCCGGCGAACGCTTCGGGCAGCGAAGAAACGACGACTGCTTCCGAGCCGGACGTGCGGGCGTATAACTGCGCGTACGCGTTGTCCTCTTCCACGTAGAAGCGATCGTCGCGATAGAACTGCACGTGGTATCCGGCCGCCTTGGCCGTCGCGTAGATGCGCAGCGCGACCGCGTTCGCCAGCGGCGTCTCGCTTTCGAAGCGTCCCGTGCGCGCGTCCGCCACGACGGCGCCCTGGTAGCAGACGATCGGCCCGTCGACGTCGAGCGCCTGCGCGAACGGTTTCGCCCCGACGTACATCCGGCCGGTCACGATCGTGACGCGGACACCCGCGGCCGCGGCGCGCCGCACCGCGTCGACGACGACACTGCGCACGGGCTTGCGCGGTTCGACGAGCGTGCCGTCGAGATCGAGCGCCAGCAGCAACGGCCGGGCGGGGGAGATTTGCTTCAACGTTCGTCCTCGAGGCGGAGCAGCGCGGTGCGCGCGTGAGCGGGAAGCCCTTCGAACTCGGCGAGCGCGGCGAGCGTGCGCGCATCGCCCGACATGCGCGCGCGGCTGTTCTCGACGAGCGACATCGTCCGCTCGAAGTCGGCCGTGCGCAACCCCGAAGAGAAGCGCGCCGCGCCCGAGGTGGGCAGCACGTGATTGCTGCCCGCGATGTAATCGCCTGCCGCCACCGGCGTATCGTCGCCCACGAAGATCGCGCCCGCGCGCGAAATGTGCGGGATCAGTGCCGCCGCGTCCGCCGTTTGCAACGACAGATGCTCGGGCGCGAAGCGGTCGATCACTTCGAGCACCGCCGCGCGGTCGCGCGCGTGAACGAGGAACGTCCGCTCGGCCAGCACGCGCTCGACGATTTCGCCGCGCCCGCACGCCGTCGCGAACGGGCCGTCGAGCAGCGCGGCGACGCGTTCGAGTAGCGCGCGATCCTGCGATACCGCCGCGACGCGCGCGAGCGGATCGTGCTCGGCCTGCGCGATCAGTTCGCCCGCGACGAACTCCGGCCGCGCGTTCGTATCGGCCACGACCAGGACTTCCGATGGCCCGGCCAAGCCGTCGATGCCGCACAGGCCGAAGACTTGGCGCTTCGCTTCGGTCACGTACGCGTTGCCGGGGCCGACGATCTTATCGACCTTGGCGACGGTCGCGGTGCCGAAGGCGAGCGCCCCGATCGCCTGCGCGCCGCCCGCGGCGTAGAGTTCGTCGACGCCGCACAGCACGCACGCGAACACGATCGCCGGATCGATGGTACCGTCGCGCCGCGGCGGCGTCGTCACGACGACGCGCGGCACGCCCGCGATCTTGGCGGGCACGACGCCCATGACGACCGACGACGGCAGCCGCGCCGTGCCGCCCGGCACGTAGGCACCGACGGCGCGCAACGGCCGCACCAGGAGCGCGCTGCGCGTGCCGTCCGCGTCGCGATGTTCGAGATCTCGGCCGCGCTGCCGTTCGTGGAAAGCGGCGACGCGGTCGCGCGCGAGCCGCAGTCCGGCCGTGATTTCGTGCGGCAGCGCGGCCGCCGCTCGTTCGAGCGACGGCAATTCGACGCGCAAGCATTCGACCGCGGCGCCCGGAAAATCGAACCGCCGCGTCCACTCGACCAGCGCCGCGTCCCCGCGCGAACGCACGTCGTGCAAGATGTCGCGAACCGAAGCGACGACGTCGCCCGGCGGATCCCAGCCGGTCGCGTAGAGGCCGGCCAGCGCCGCCTCGTCGCTCGCCTCGACGATCGCCCGGCTCATCGCGCCGCGAGCGGTTCGAGCCGCGCGAGCAGCGCGGTGAGCGCGGCATACTTGGCGCGAAAACGCACCGGATTGACGACGAAGCGCGCGGTCGAAGCGGCGATTTCGTCGACGACGACCAGGTCGTGCTCGCGCAGGGTGTTGCCCGTCGCGACCAGATCGACGATCAGATCGGCGAGCCCGACGAGCGGCGCGAGTTCCACCGACCCGTGCAGCGCGACGATCTGCACCGGCACGTCGCGTTCGGCGAAGAAGGCTTCGGCCGTCTTCGCGAATTTGGTCGCGACGCGCAGGAACGTCGGCAGCGGCGCGCCCTCGTGGTAGCCGTCCTCGCGGCGTCCCGCGACGACCAGCCGGCACGCGCCGAAGCCGAGGTCTGCCAGTTCGCAGACGCTGCGTTCGGTCTCCCACAGCACGTCCGCGCCCACGATGCCGCAGTCCGCGGCGCCGAACTCGACGTACGACGGCACGTCGGTCGGCCGCAGGAACAGCACGCGCGAACCGTCGGAAGCGGTAACGGTGAGTTTGCGACCGGGATCCGCCGGCACGTCGATGCCCGCCGCGCGCAGCAGTCGCGCGGAATCCTCGTACAGCGCGCCTTTGGGCACGGCGATCGTCAGCGTCGTCGCGGCCGAATCGCTCACGGCGACACGCCGCGCCGTTCCAGCGCGATGAGGATGCGTTCCACCGAAAGCGACCAGCCGACAGCGCCCGCTTGGAATCCGAAGCGCGGCAGCAGCGAATCGTAGCGGCCGCCGCCGCAGAGCGCGAAGCCGAGATCGCTCGCAAAGCCTTCGAAGATGAAACCGGTATAGTACTCGATGTCGCGCAGCAGCGCGAAGTCGACGTTGAGCCGCGCGCCGTAGCCGCGCTCGCTCGCGAGGGCGAGGACGTGCCGCAACCGCTCGATGCCCGCGAGCCCGGCGTCGGTATGACAGAGGCGGCGCGCGGTCTCGAGCACGTCGTCCCGCCCGCGCGTGAGGGCGAGACGCACGATCTCCTCGACGGCGGCGGCGCGTCCGGTGCCCGCCAGCCGCGCGCGTAGCGCCACAATGTTGCGTCCCGAGATGAGCGCCTTGGCCTGCGCGATGCCGGGCGCGTCGAGTTCCAGCCCGGCGAGCACGCCGTCGACGATGGCCGCATGGTTGACGTCGACGAGCGCGTCGTGCAGGCCGAGCGCGTCGAGCGCTTCGAGCGCCGTGAAGAGGCTCTCGGCGTCGCCTTCGCGGCCCTCGCTGCCGATCAGTTCGAGGCCGGCCGTCGTGAACTCGCGCATGCGGCCTTCCTGCGGATCTTCGTAGCGGTACGCGGGCGCGACGTACGAAAGGCGCAGCGGCAGCGGCGCGTCGCGCAACCGCGTCGCGACGAAGCGCGCCACGGGCGTCGTCATTTCGGGACGCAGCGCGATCTGCGTGCCGGTCTTATCGACGAAGAGGAACGTCTGGCTTGCGACCCGCTCGCCGAGGCCCGCTTCGAGCGCGTCGAAGCGCTCGAAGTTCGGCGTCTGCACCTCGGCGTAGTGCCAGCGCTCGAAGACGTCGCGCAGCACGCGCTCCACGGCACGCTTGCGGCGCAACTCGGCCGGCAGCCAGTCGCGCGTCCCCGACGGCAGCCGCACCTAGACCGGCGCTTCCCACACGCCCGCGCCGCCGAAGATCGACTCGAGCTCGCTGCGCACGTAGACGCTGTTGGAGATGCCGCGCGGCAACCGTTCCGCGGCGTCGCCGACGTGCAGCACGACGGGCACGCCGCCGGGCGATTCGTCGAGCAACCGCGCGAGCGCGTCGATCTCCCGCACCGACGAGGCGCGCGCGTGCCAGGCGCGCGGCGGCGGCGGGACCTCGCGGCGCTCGTACGCTTTCGCTTCGCCGACCTGCAGCGACATCTCGACCGGCACGTCGTCGCCGGGCACGGAGTTGCGGCGTTCGCGGAAGCGGATCCGGCCCTTGAGCGTCACGATCGCGTCGGGCACGAAGAGCGCCTGCAGCTGCGGGTAACTCTTCGGGAAGACGATGCACTCGACGCTGCCGGTCATATCCTCGAGCGTGGCGACCAGCATCTGCTGCTGCGCCTTGGTCATCGTGCGGCGCACCGCGGTCAGCATGCCGGCGACCGTGACGAGTTCGTCTTCCGCGCGCTCGCGCAGATCCTTGACCGGGATCGCCCCGCCGCGCGCGAGCGCGTCCGCGACGTCGGCCAGCGGGTGGCCCGACACGAAAATGCCGAGCGTCTCCTTCTCCCACGCCAGCGCTTCGAGCACCGGCGGCGCGGGCAACGGCCGCAACTGCGGCTTCAGCGCCGCCGCCACCGTTTCGGTCTCGCCGAAGAGCGACGCTTGGCCCGAATCGCGGTCGCGCGCGGCGCGCTGCGCCGTCTCGAGCGCGGTCTCGAGCGCGTCGAGCTGCTGCGCGCGGTTTCCGGGCAGCGAATCGAGCGCGCCGCACTTGATCAGCGCTTCGAAGACCTTGCGGTTGAGCAGCTTCGTGCCGACGCGCGCGACGAAATCGAAGAGGTCGACGAAGCGGCCGCCGCTTTCGCGCGCCTCGATGATCGAGCGCACGGCGGCGTCGCCCGCGCCCTTGATCGCGCCGAGCCCGAAGCGGATGTCCTCGCCGACGACGGTAAAATCGACGCGCGACTCGTTGACGTCGGGCGGCAGCACGGCGATGCCGACCTTCTTGGCCTCGTCGACGTACTCGACGAGTTTGTCCGTCTTGTCTTTCACCGAGGTCATCAAGGCGGCCAGATAGGCGCGCGGGTGGTTCGCTTTGAGATACGCCGTCTGGTACGCGATCCAGCCGTACGCCGCCGCGTGCGACTTGTTGAAACCGTAGCCGGCGAAGGGCTCGACGAACGAGAAAATCTCCTCGGCCAGCTTCGCTCCGAGACCCTGGGCGACGGCGCCCGAGACGAACTTCTCGCGATACTCGGGGATCTTGTCTTTCTGCTTCTTCCCCATGACCTTGCGCAGTTCGTCGGCTTGGCCCATGGTGAAGCCCGCGATATCGCGCGCGATCTGCATCACCTGTTCTTGGTACAGGGCCAAGCCGTAGGTGTCGCGCAGGCTCGCCTCGAGTTTGGGGTGGACGTAGGTGACCGGCATCCGGCCGTGCTTGCGCGCGATGTACTGCGGGATCAGTTCCATCGGCCCCGGCCGGTACAGCGCGACGAGCGCGATGATGTCGTCGAGCGAGTTCGGGCGCAGCTCGGCGACCACCCGGCGCATGCCGTCGGATTCGAGCTGGAAGACGCCCGTCGTTTCGCCGCGCGAGAGCATGTCGAACGTGCGCCGGTCGTCGTCGGGAATGCGCGCCAGGTCGAACGCGGGATCGTGGGTGCGTTTGATCTCGTCTTCGGCGTGCTTCATGACGGTTAAGTTGCGCAGGCCGAGGAAATCCATCTTCAAGAGCCCGATGCGCTCGACCCAGCCCATGTCGTACTGCGTGTTGACGTCGTCGTCGCCGAGCTTGATCAGCGGCGTCACGTCGACCAGCGGGTCCTTCGAAATGACCACGCCCGCCGCGTGGGTCGAGGCGTGACGCGCCAGACCCTCGATCGACTTGGCCGTGTCGAGCAGCTGCCGCACGGTCGAAGACGCGTCGTATTGCGCCCGCAGCTCCGGAATCTGCTGCAAGGCTTGCTCGATCGAGAGACCGCCAGGCCCCGAGGGGATCAGTTTCGCGACGCGGTCCACGTCGCCGAGCGGCACGCCGAGCGCGCGGCCCGCATCCCGCACCGCGGCGCGCGCCGCCATCGTCCCGAAGGTCACGATCTGCGCGACGTGATCGGCGCCGTACTTTTGGGTGACGTAGGCGATCACTTCGTCGCGCCGCTCGACGCAGAAATCCGTGTCGATATCGGGCATCGAGATGCGGTCGGGGTTGAGGAAGCGCTCGAAGATCAAGTCGAACTTGATCGGATCGAGATCGGTGATGCGCAGGACGTACGAAACGAGCGAGCCGACCGCCGAACCGCGGCCGGGGCCGACCGGGATGCCGCGGTCGCGCGCGTACTTGATGAAATCCCACACGATCAGAAAGTACGAGGCGAACCCCATGTCGATGATGACGGAGAGTTCGTAGGCCAGCCGTTCGCGCAGCGCCGCGTCGCCGGCCGCACGCTCCGCGCCGTAGCGTTCGATCAGTCCCGCCTCGCAGATCTCGCGCAGGTACTCTTCGGCCGACCGCGCGCCGAGCAGCGACGGCGGATCTTCCGGCGGAACGGGAAAGAGCGGGATGTTGAACTGCTTCTCGGGGATCTTGATGTCGATCCGCTCGGCGATCGCGAGCGTGTTGTCGCAGGCGTCGGGCACGTCGTGAAAGAGCGCGCGCATCTCCTCGGCCGACTTCACGTAGAACTCGTCCGTCATGAACTTCATGCGGCTCGTGTCCGCGACGGTCTTGCCCGTGCCGATGCAGAGCAGCACGTCGTGCGCCCGCGCGTCGCTGCGGTTGAGGTAGTGCGAGTCGTTGGTGGCGACCAGCGGCAAGTTCATTTCGCGCGCGAGTTTGATCAGCCCGTCGTTGACGAGGTCCTGTTCGGGGATGCCGTGGCGCATGATCTCGACGTAAAAGCGGTCGCCGAAGATGTCGACGAACGATTGCGCCGCCTTCTTCGCCCCCGCGTAGTCGTTCTTGAGCAGCGGCTGCGCGCACAGCGACGACATGCAGCCCGAGAGCACGATGAGCCCGTCGTGGTGCTTGGCCAGCAGATCCATGTCGATGCGCGGCTTGTAGTAGTAGCCTTCGAGGAAGCCTTTCGAGATCAGCGCCACCAGGTTGCGGTAGCCGACGAGATCGGCCGCGAGCAGCGTCACGTGCGCCTCGTCGCGGACGGTGCGGTCGAAGCGTCCGCGCGGCGCGATGTAGGCCTCGCACCCGACGATCGGCGTCAGCGCGTGTTCGCGCGCCGCGTAGTAGAACTCCATCGCGCCGAACATGACGCCGTGATCGGTCAGGGCCACGCCGGGCGACCCGCCCTCGGACGTGCGCCGGCAGAGGTCGTCGACGCGGCACGCACCGTCCAGCAGCGAGTACTCGCTGTGAACGTGCAGGTGGACGAACGAGCTCAAAGTGCCTGGCGGACCTCGGGGAGAAGGGAGAGGCGGTTCTTCATCCCGCGGAACCGCGCCCCTGCGGTCGCTCGGAGCCGGAGCGTGCGCGGCGACGGCGGATAGGTCCTCGAACGCCCGTGCGACGAAGGTCCTTGGGGTCTTGCGCGTCGCGCATCTATACTGCGAAAAGAAGTTTCATGCTTTTTGCTAGAGGGGCGTAGGGCTTGATCAAACACGATATCGTCGTGGTCGGCGGCGGGCTCGCGGGAATGCGAGCGGCGGTGGAAGCTGCCGAAGCCGGCGCCGACGTGGCGATCGTTTCGAAGATGCATCCGGTGCGCAGCCATTCGGGCGCCGCGCAGGGCGGCATCAATGCGGCACTCGGGAATCGCGAGGACGATTCGCCGGAGAGCCACGCCTTCGACTGCGTGAAAGGCTCCGACTACCTCGGCGATCAGGATTCGATCGAAGCGATGGCCGAGGACGCGCCGCGGCAGATCGTCTGGCTCGAGCACCGCGGCTGCATCTTCTCCCGCTTGCCCGACGGCCGGATCGCCCAGCGCCCGTTCGGCGGCGCGGGCTCGCCGCGCACCTGCTACTCGGCCGACGTGACGGGTCTGGTGATCCTCCATACGCTGTGGGAGCAGCTCGAGCGTTTCGGCGTGAAAGTCTACGAAGAGTACTTCGCGACCGCGCTCTGCGTGGAAGACGGCATCGGCACGGGCATCGTCGCGTACAACATGCGCAGCGGCGAACTCGAGCTCGTCACGGCAAAGGCCACGATCTTCGCGACGGGCGGCCTCGGCCGCGTCTACGCCAAGACGACCAACGGCTACGCCTCGACGGGCGACGGCATGGCGATCGCCTACCGGGCCGGCATCCCGCTCATGGACATGGAGTTCGTCCAGTTCCACCCGACCTCGCTCAAAGAGAACGGCGTGCTCCTCTCCGAGGCGGCCCGCGGCGAAGGTGCCTACCTCCTTAATAGCGAGGGTGAGCGCTTCATGTTCAAGTACGCCCCGAACAAGGGCGAGCTCGCCTCGCGCGACGTCGTCAGCCGCGCGGAGTGGACCGAGATCCTCGAAGGCCGCGGCATCGACGGCTGCGTGCTGCTCGACCTGCGCCACCTCGGCCGCGAAAAGATCCTCGAGCGTCTGCCGCAGATTCGCGAACTCGCGCTCGACGCGACGGGCAAAGACGCGATCGACACGCCGATCCCGATCCTGCCGGGCATGCACTACGCGATGGGCGGCATCGAGACCGACAAGTTCGGCGCGACGCGCATTCCGGGCGTGTACGCCGCGGGCGAATGCGCCTGCGTGAGCGTCCACGGCGCGAATCGCCTCGGCGGCAACTCGCTGCTCGAAACGATCGTCTTCGGCGCCCGCAGTGCGAAACACGCGGTGAACTACATCAAGAGCGTCGGCAGCGTCCGCCAGTCGGAGCGCACCCTGCGCGGCGAGAAAGACCGCATCGCCGGCATCCTCGCTCGCAGCGGCGGGCCGCGCCATGCGGCCGTGCGCAAGCAGATGAACGCGCTGATGTCCGACAACGTCTTCATCTTCCGCGACGAGCAAAACCTCACGAAGGCGGTCGAAGGCCTGCGCCGGACGCGTGAAGCCGCCAAGACGATGACGGTCATGGACAAGTCCGCGACCTTCAACACCGACCTCGTCGGGCTGCTCGAGACCGAGTTCCTGATGGACATCGCCGAGCCGATCGCGCTCGGCGCCCTCAACCGCACGGAATCGCGCGGCGCGCAGGCGCGCACGGACTTCCCCAACCGCGACGACGAGAAGTGGATGGTCCACACGCTCATGCACTACACCGGCGGCGACCCGAAGCCCGATTACTCGCGCGCCGTCACGGTGACCAAATATCAGCCCGAAGTGAGATCGTACTAAGCCTATGGCCAAGATCACCCTCGACCTCTTCCGCTACGACCAGGCCGTCGATATCGAGCCGCACCGCGAGCGGGTCGACATCGACTTCCCCACCACGTCGACCGTGCTCGACGCGCTGGAGCACGCCAAAGCGGAGGTGGACGGCTCGATCTCGTTCCGGCGCTCGTGCCGCTCGGCCATCTGCGGCTCGTGCTCGATGAACATCAACGGCGTGACGGGTCTGGCGTGCAAGACGCCGATTCACACGGTGCTGCGCGACGACAACTCGATCAAGATCGATCCGATGCCCAATTTCGAGCCCATGAAGGACATGGTCGTCCACATGGACCCGTTCTGGGATAAGTACTCCCGCCTCAAACCGTACCTGATGCCGGCGGATAAGGACGAGGACCACGAGCGCGAACGCCGCGTCTCGCCGGAAGACATGAAGAAGCTGGTCGCCGTGGCCAACTGCGTCATGTGCGCGACCTGCTATTCGCTCTGTCCGGTCGTGAGCGTCGATCCGTCGTTCGCCGGCCCCGCGGCCATCGCGTACGCGTACCGCTTCATCGAAGATACGCGCGACTCGCAGCAAAAGGAACGCGTCGCGCAGATCAGCGACGACTACCTGTGGCTCTGCGCCCACTGTTACGCGTGCTCGTACTGCCCCAAGCACGTCGATCCGCAGGATCGCATCATCGACACCAAGCGCCGGTCGATCGCGATCGGCATGACCGACGCGCCGGGCCCGCGCCACGCGCTCGTCGTCGCCAAGACGATCAAGCAGACGGGCATGCTCGCGGAAAACGAAGTGATCGCCGGAACGGTCGGCCGCTTCAACTTCAAAGGCCTGCTCAAGATCATGCCGCTCGGTTTGCGGATGGCCTCCAAAGGCAAGATTCCCCCGCTCTTCATGCATCCGGTCGACAAGGTCTCCGAAATCCGGACGATCTTCGAAACCATGGAGGTCCCCGTCGCATAATGGCCGTCGCAATTACGGACGTACTACCGGCGAAGCGCCGCTCCAAGTCGGCCGAGACGAAGCGCTACGGCTTCTTCCCCGGCTGCGTCGCCAAAGAGTCGTGCACGGAGCTCTTCAACTCGACGATGCTGCTGGCCGACCGCCTGGGCATCGAACTCGTCGAACTGACGGCGGCGTCGTGCTGCGGCGCGTCGGTGCTCAACGACGTCAACCGCGACGTCGCCCGCGTACTCAACGCGCGGACCTACGCGCAGGCCGAGGCGCTGGGGCTCGACGACGTGATCACGATCTGTTCGACGTGCACGGGCCACATGCGCGCCGCCAACAAAGAGCTGCTCGAAGACGAAGGCCGGATGGCGCAGGCCAACGCCATCCTCGGCAAGTTCGACGCGTCGTACCAGGGCACGGTCTCGGTGCGCCACCTGCTGTGGCTGCTGATCGACGACATCGGCCTCGGCGCGCTCTCGAAGATGGTCGTCAACCCGCTCAACGGCCTCAAGGTCGCACCGTTCTACGGCTGCCACATCATCCGGCCGGAGTCCGTCAACGGCTGGGAATCCGCGCGCAATCCGCACTCGCTCGAAGACTTGATCGTCGCGCTCGGCGGCGAAGCCGTCGACTACGCCGGCAAGACGCGCTGCTGCGGCTTCCACGTCCAGCTCGAGAAGGACGGCATCGCGCCCAACATGGTCGGCCAGAACATGCGCATGGCCAAAGACGCCGGCGCCGAAGCGGTGCTGACGCCTTGCCCGCTCTGCCACCTCGCGCTCGACGGCTACCAGGCCGATTCGGCCGCGCGCTGGGGCCGCACGGATCTGCCGACGTTCCACTTGCCGCAACTCGTCGCCATCGCCCTCGGCGTCGATCCCACGCGGCTCGGGCTCAAGCGGCACGTGATTTCGCCCGGCGCCGTGCTGCAGGCACGCGACCTCGCGCCCATGCACGTCGCCTAGCCGCCGGGGTGTTCCCCGCCACGTCATAAAAACGGCGGCGGCGGTGCTTTCGGGCTAGGATGCGAAACGACGTCGCGATGGCTATTCCCGAGCGGACGCAGACCTTCGAGGCGCTGGTCGCACTCGAACGGCCGCGCGTCGTCGCGATCGCCCAGCGCATCCTGCGCGACCGCAGCGCCGCCGAAGACGTCGCCCAGGACGTGTTCGCGGCCTTCGCCCGTGCATACGATCGCGTCGCCGACCGCGCGGCCGGCTGGCTACACGCCGCTGCCGCGCACGCGGCACACAACGCGTTGCGCGGCGAACGCCGCCGCCTCGACCGCGAACGGCGCGACTTTCGCCTGAGCGGCGGCTTCGTCGAGCACGACGTCGCAAGCGATCCCGCGCTGCTCGTCGAGCGCGCGGAGGAGCGCGCGCGCGTCCGCGCGGCGCTCGGCCGGATCGGCGCCTCTCACGCGACGGTTCTCGCCTTGCGCTATAGCGGACTCACCTACGCCGAGATCGCCGCCGCGCTCGGCATCGGCATCACCTCGGTCGGAACGCGCTTGGCGCGCGCCGAAGCGGCACTCGCAAAGGAGCTTCACTCGTGAACCATCTGGACGCCGGACTCTTGCGTCGCGCGCTCGACGAGCCGCACGCGCTGCTCGCCGGTCAGCGCCGCCATCTCGACGGCTGCATCGCCTGCCGCCGCACGACCGCGCGCTTGCGCGCCAACGCCGCGACGGCGGCCGCCGCGCTCGGCACGACGGCCGCCGCCTTCGCGGGCCACGCGGCGGCGCCCGCACCGCTCGCCGCGCCCGCGCTTCGACCCACGTGGTGGGCCGCGTCCGCGGCGGCCGCCGCCGCGCTCGCGCTGCTCGTGGCCGCGCCGCCCGTGCGGACGGCCGCGGCGAGTTTCCTTGCCGTCTTCGAACCGCGCGAGTTCGTGGCGGTGCCGGTCTCGCGCGCGGACCTCGAATCGCTGCACGCCCTGCCCGATCTCGGCCGTTACGGAACGGTACGAAGCCTCGCCGCGCAGCGCGCGCTCGACGTCGACGATCCCGCGCGGGCCGCGCAGGTCGCGGGCATTCCCGTGCGCGTGCCGTCGTTCGTGCCGCCGCAGCTTCCGGCGCATCCGCAGTACCGCGTGATGTCGCGTTCGACGAGCGCGTTCACCTTCGACGCGGCCAAAGCGGCGGCCGCGGCCGCCGCGGCCCACCGGCCGTTACCGCCGCTGCCGCGCGGAATCGACGGCACCACGCTTCAGGCGACCTTCGGTCCCGCCGTCGTCGCGCTCTACGCGACGCCCGGCGAACGCGCGCGCGGGCACCGTCGCGGCGAGTCGAGTTGGCCGCGCCTCGCGATCGCGCAGATGCCGGTGCCCGTCGTGATCTCGAACGGCGCGTCGGCGGCCGTGCTGCTCGACTACCTCGCGTCGCAACCCGGCTTGCCGCCGCGCATCGCCGCGGAATTGCGCGCGATCGGCGACCCGGCCGCGACGCTGCCGATTCCCATTCCCGTCGATCGCGCGTGGTCGACTCCGGTGGAGGTGCAGGGCGTGCGCGGGCTCGGCGTCGGCGACAACACCGGCGTCGGCGCGGGCGTGGTGTGGCAGCGCGACGGATACGTCTACGGGGTGATGGGCGCGCTCCCCGCAAACACGATTCTCGCGATCGCAAACTCGCTGCGTTGAGCGCGTGAACGGCGCGCCGGCGCTCGCGATCGAAACGATCGGACTCGCCAAACGTTTCGCGCGGACGACGGCGCTGGGCGACCTCACGCTCGAGGTCGGCCGCGGCGAAATCTTCGGCTTCCTCGGACCCAACGGCGCGGGAAAGACGACCGCGATCAAACTGCTGCTCGGGCTCGCGCGCCCGAGCGCGGGCGCGGCCGAAGTGCTCGGCGCGCCGCTCGGCGACCGGGCCGCGCGCCGCAAGATCGGCTACCTCCCCGAACTCTTCCGCTACCAAGAGTGGCTCGCCGCCTCCGAAGTGCTCGCCTTTCACGCGCGCCTGCTCGGCCTTCCTCGCGCGGGGCGGTATGCCGAAATCGCGCGCGTGCTCGAAATCGCGGGCCTGAGCGCGCGCGCCGGCGATCGCGTCGGCACGTACTCGAAGGGGATGCAGCAGCGGCTCGGCATCGCCGTGGCGCTGCTCGGCGAACCGGACCTCGTGTTCCTCGACGAGCCGACGTCGGCGCTCGATCCGCTCGGGCGCCGCGACGTGCGCGTGCTGATCGAAGACTTGCGCCGCGCGGGCACGACCGTTTTCTTGAACTCGCATTTGCTCACGGAAGTCGAACGGGTCTGCGACCGCATCGCCGTGGTCGATCGCGGCCGCGTCGTCGCGAGCGGCACCGTTGCGGAATTGCTCGGCCGCGGCCCGGAGACGCGGCTCTTGCTCGGCAACGTCGGACCCGCGGCCGCGGCGCTGCTCGCGCGAGCGGCCGCGCACCGCGCCGCCGCCGCGACCGCGCTCGACCTTCCGCCGGAAGCGGCGTGGTACGCCGTCTCCGCGCCGCTCGACGCGATGCCGCCGCTGGTCGCCGCGCTCGTGCACGCGGGCGCCGCCGTCTACGCGGTCGAGGCGGTGCGCGCCACGCTCGAAGAACGCTTCCTCGAACTCTTGCGAGAGGAGAACGCCGACGATCGCCGTCGCCTCGCTGACCCTGCGTGAAGCGGTGCGCCGCCGCGTCGTCGCGGCAGCGGCGGCGCTCGCGCTCGCGATCGTCGCGCTGAGCGGCTGGGGGTTCGTCAAACTGCACCAGTCGCTGCTCGCGCACGATCCGTCGGTCGTGCCGGCGACGTTCAGCGCGCTCGTCATCACGCTCGCCTACATGTTCAGCGTCTCGCTCGCGGTCGGCGGCGCGTTTCTCGGGGCGCCCGCGATCGCGAGCGACGTCGACTCCGGACTGCTGCTCGCCATCCTGCCGCGCCCGATTCGCAGGGCCGACGTCGTGCTCGGGAAGTGGTTGGCGCTCTGCGTCCTGCTCGCGGCGTTTTCGTTTACGTTCGGCGGCCTGGAGCTGACCGTGATCCGCGTCATCTCGGGCTACGCGCCGCCGCACCCGCTTACGGCGCTCGCGCTGCTCGCCTTCGTCGGTATTGCGACGGCGACGCTGGCCCTGGCGCTCGGAACGCGCTTTTCGCCGATCGCCGCGGGCGTGGTCGTCGTCGCGCTGTTCGGCTTCGCCTGGATTTCGGGCGTCGCCGTGACGATCGCGGCCGCGTTCGGCAACGCGACGCTCGTGCACGCGGGCACCGTCGTGGCGCTCCTGATGCCGACCGACGCGCTGTGGCGCGGCGCCCTGACCGCGCTCGAACCCGCGATGCTCCTTGCGGCGAGCGCGACGCCGCAAGGCGGGCGGCTCTTGGGACCCTTCGCGGGGGCGCCGCCGCCCCCGGCCTTTCTGGCGTGGAGCGTCTTGTGGACGCTCGGGGTTCTGGCGGCGGCCGTGGCCGCGTTCCGCACGCGCGACGTCTAGGCGCGCCCCTTCAGTCGGGAAGCGAACGTGTCGATGAAAAAACCATGAGCGCTCCTCCGCTTCAACCTGCCCGGACCATCTCGCTCGGCGACGGTGCCGAGCGCGTCACCTTCAGCGTCGAGGACCTCTGCCGGCACACGATGATCTTCGGGTCGTCGGGATCCGGGAAAACGACCCGCGCCTACAACCCCATGCTGCAGGACATGCTGGCGCGCATGCACTGCGGCGCCTTCATCATCGCGGCCAAACCCGAGGCGGTCCGCGAGGCCGTCGAGATCGCCCGGCGCGCCGGCCGCGAGGCGATGGTCGTGACGCCCGGCTGCGAGCCCGGGCTCGAACTCCTGAGCGGCCATCCGGACGTCGACTCGATGTACTTGCGCGACACGTTCGGCCGCGTCAGTTACGACGCCAAGCAGTGGGTGGATCCCGCGGTCGCCCGGCTCAAGAACGCGCTGCGCATGCTCGGCGCGGCCGGCAAGCAGTACTACACGTTCGAACACCTCACCGACTACTGCTTCGACGACAAGTTCGCGGCGATGGTGCGCGTGCAGGCGATGGACAAGCTGCGCTCGCTGCCGCACGAAACCGACGAAGCCTGGACGATCCGCGAAGCGATGAGCTACGAGGACACGCGCTACCTCGCGTTCACGCCCGAGACGCGGCGCACCGTCCAGTTCGCCATGTCGCAGCTGCTCGAGCCGCTGCGCGACGTCAACATCGCGAAGACCTTCGCGCGCGGCCGCAACCAGCTCGAGATGGACTCCGTCTTCGACGGCAACGTCATCGTGCTGCACGTCTCGCGCACGAAGTACGAACGCGCGGCCAACGCCATCTACACGCTCGCCAAGCGACGCTTCTTCACCGCGCTCGAAAATCGCCGCGCCGACCTGGCGCTCAATCAAGACCGCCCGGTCGTCTTCGGAATCGACGAGTACCAGCTCTGCATCTCCGAATCCGACATCCAGTCGCTCGGCATCATCCGCTCCGCGGGCTGCATGGTGCTGGGCACGACCCAAGGCGTCTCGTCGCTCTACGCGGTGCTGCCCAAATACCACGTGGACGCGGCGCTCCAGAACTTCACGCAGAAGATCTTCTTCAAGACCGACGACCACGACACGCTCGCCGTACTCGAGCGCGCGACCAAGCACAACGCGAACCGCATCGACACGAGCGAGCTGTTCTCGATGAACCGCGACCAGGCGCTCTGCCACGTGACCGTCGGCGACGACTCCGTCGACGCGATCCTGACGTTGAAGCCCCTGTTCATCACGCCGTCGGCGACGGGCGCACCCGCTGCCGACGCAGGCGAAGGACGGCTCGCGGCCGCCTCGTAGCGCATCCGCCGGGATCCGGGACGTACAAAGAGGCGCCGTGGTTACCCACGACGCCTCTTCGCCCCCTTGCCTCTTGCGGACAAGTCTTCAACGCGGGAGTCTCGCGACAATCGATACCGCGCTTGCGCGCATAATATCGCAAGCGGCTGCGAAAATCATCGGTTCGTTGGTAAAGAAACCTTTGCGCGTTCGACGAGCGCCCGCGCGCGTTCGACCGGCAGCGCGAAGAACGTCAGCCCCCGTGCGCCCGAGAGCGTCCGCGCCGACGCAAGCGCGTCGATGACGGCCGCTTCGGTAGCTTCGGCCGTCGCGGCGAAGAGCGCGTCCATGACGTCGTCGCCGTTGACGAGCGCGACGGGAAGCGGCGCCTTGGGATCGCGCGGAAAGCGATGCGTGGTACTGAACGCGATCAGCAAATCGCCGCTCGAGACGTGCGAGGTGAGGCCCGTTCGGGCTAGGCCGAGCGTCGCCCGCTTCGCCAACTCGCGCAATTGCCGGCCGTCGAGCGGCGCGTCGGTCGCGATGACGACGACCACGCTGCCGTCGGCCGCGCGACCGTGCAGCGCCGCGGCCGCTTTGGGCACGAGGGGCAGCAGTTCGTGGGCGAACGCGCGCCCGACGGGCACGCCGTCGATCCGCAATTCGGCGCGCGAACCCGTGTTCGCATTGAGCAGCACGCCGACCGTGTAGCCGCCGCTTTCGCTTGAGAGGACGCGCGAGGCCGTGCCGATTCCGGCCTTGAAACCGAAGGCGCGCATGCCCGTGCCCGCGCCGACGTTGCCGCGCTCGACGTCGCCCGGCGCCGCGCGCTCGAGCGCTTCGACCACGTCCGCGGGGCCGACGTGCCGTCCTTGAATATCGTTGAGTCCTTGATCGTCGCATTCGGCCACGACCGGCAGCGGCACGTCGTCGGACACGCCGATCTCGGGATGTTTGCGGATCATCCAGTCGATCGTGCCGTCGTCGACGCGGCCGACGTCGAGCGTGTTGGTGAGCGCGATCGGCGTTTCGAGAAAACCCGCTTCGTCGACCCAGTGGGCGCCCGTCATCTCGCCGTTGCCGTTGAGGTCGAGCGTCGCCGCAGCGACCCGCTCGGTCCACGGATCGGCGTCGGGCAGCACCACGGTCACGCCCGTGCGCACGGGGCCTTTGCCGGGCACGAGCGGACCCGCGGCGCCTTCGATTTTCGTCACCTGGCCGACGCGCACGCCCGCGACGTCGGTGATGGCGTCGTAGGGTCCCGGGGGAAGCGTGCCGATTGCGAACGCCGGCGGGCGCGCGTCGCCCGCGACGGGCGCCGCCGCCAGCACGAGGGCGAGGACGAGGGAAAGGCGTCGAAAGGGCATCGCGGCGCGTTCTCGGCGCAGCCTCGCGCGTCCGCTCGCGGCGGAAGGTCGCGGCCGCGGCGCGAAGGGTCGCCCCGATGGCCGTTTCGTTTCTCCGCCACGGCAGCAACGCGCTGCTGCTCGCGGGCATCGCGGCGCTGCTGCTTTGCGGCGCGACCGGGCTCGTGCGGCTGCACGCGGGCGCCATCGCGCTCGGCGCCGCGCTCTTCTTCTTGAGCGAATACGGCACGCATCGCTTCCTGCTGCACGCGCCGCCCGCGGCCTCGGCGTTCGTGCGCCGCCTGCAGCACCGCCTGCATTACGACCACCATCTCGAACCGAACCGACTCGATCTGCTGTTCTTACCGCCCTGGGCGCTCGTGCCGGCGCTCGCGCTCTTCGCGGGCGCGTACGCGGCGATCGCCCGCGATGCCGGCGTCGTCGCGTCGCTCGTGCTCGGCAACCTCCTCGGATTGCTCTACTACGAATGGGTGCACTACGTCGCGCACGTTCCGTTCGTGCCGCTGACGCCCTTCGGCCGCTGGATCAAAAAGTATCACCTGCGGCATCATTTCCTGAACGAAAAGCTCTGGTTCGGCGTCACGAACCCGGCCTTCGACGTCGCCTGGCGCACCTACGTCGCGACGGCCGCCGCCGAGCGCAGCGACACGACGCGCGTTCTCTTTCGCTAAGCGAACGCGGACGCCCGATATCGCTCGGGCGCCCGCGCTCCGGTTACGTGCGAGCCGCGTTTAGGGCTTGGCCCAGAGCAAGCCCGTCGGCAGTTGCACGCCGTTCGTCAGCGTCGCGTACGACGAATACGTGTTCGGCTTGTACGCGTACACCGCGTCCGGCGAGGCGTTGATGTTCGATGTGACGACCGAGCCCGTCGCCTCGTAAATGCCGATCGCGTACGGGAACGTGTAGCCGGCCGTGATCGTATGGCTGGGCGTCGTGGAGCCGGCCTTGTAGACGTTGACCTTCACGCCCTGACCGTCGGTCACCCAGAGGTCGCCGTTCTTCTGGTCGACGGCGACGCCAAGGGGTTCCGTGAGGTCTTGCAGGTTGAGCGCTTTCACCGTCGTGGTGCCGTGCGCGATTTCGAACACTTGGTGCGCGCCGAAGTCGGCGACGAAGAGATTCCCCTTCGAATCGAGCGCGAGTCCGAACGGGTCGGCGAGGCCTTGCCCGGCGATCGTCTTCGACGGCGACGTCTTACCGAAGGGGTATTCCGTGATCGAGGCCGGGTAGTTACTGACGTAGAGCGTGCCCTTCGTGTCGATCGCCAATCCGAGCGGATTGCTGATGCCGGTCGTGATCGCACCCGATGGACTCGTCTTGCCCTTCGGATACTTCTCGACCGTGTTGCCGCCGCAATTGGTCGCGACGTAGAGCGTGCCCGTCTTATCCATGGCCATGCCGTACGGGCAGCCGACGGGCACTTTGAAGTTCGCGATCGGCGCGGGATTGGATTGCAGCGCGCCCGACGCGTACACGTTGACCGCCGCCTCTTGCTGATCGCCTTCGAACACCAGCGGATTCCCGGTCGAATACGGCTGCAGCGAAGGCGCCCAATTCGTGACGCGCGGCAGCGCCGCCGGCGCGAACGGAACCCCGGCGTGAACGACGGCCGGCGGCAGCGCCGCCGGGACGGATTTGTGATTCGACTGCGTTTGCGCACCCGAGCCGGGCACGAACGTACCCGAGCCGGCCGAGCCGCTGCACCCTGCCAGCGCAAAGAGGGTCGCGACGACGACGGCGCGACGCTTCGTGAATACGAGCATGGCGAATGTCCCTTTCATCATCGGTGTTGAAGGAGCGTGGCGATCCCGAGGAGTGCGAACTCACTTCGGCCCGCCCGGGCGTCGTCTTGCGACTGGGGTCCGTAACGCACGAAAGCGCGGGCGGACCCTCCTTTCGACCCAACGCCGCAAGGCCGACGGGGGAGTCCGCCGCATGCGGGCGCTCAAGGCGCGCCGCCCGGTTGCCGAGAAAACGGTTTTCACCGATTTCCGGAGGTACCGTACCATTCTTACCCTGCCCGAACCGAACACCGGCCTACGGACCCACCTCGAGCACCTGGGTCTGGGCGATGCGGCCGCCGTCCACCGGAACTTGTCGGTCGCCGAACTCTACGAGCACGCCCTCCGGCGCGGCGAAGGAGTGCTCGGCGCGGGCGGGCAGCTGGTGGTCGAAACGGGCGAGCACACGGGCCGCTCGCCCAGAGACAAGTTCTTCGTGCGCGAGCCCGGCAGCGAGGCGCACATCGACTGGGGCGAGACCAACAAGGCGATCGATCCCGCGACCTTCGATGCGCTCTTCGACCGCGTGGCGGCCTACTTGGCGGAACGCGAGATTTACGCGCTCGACACGTACGTCGGGGCCGACGAACGCTACCGCTTGCCGATCCGCGTCATCACGCAGTACGCCTGGCACTCGCTCTTCGCGCGCAACCTCTTCATCACGCCGGCAAATGCGCCCGACGACTTCGTGCCTGAGTTCACCGTCGTCGATGCGGCGGAGTTCGTCGCGATCCCCGAGCGCGACGGTACGCGCAGCGGCACCTTCGTCCTCGTGAACATGGCGCGCAAGATCGTGTTGATCGGCGGGACGCGCTACGCGGGCGAAATCAAGAAGTCCGTCTTCACGATCATGAACTACCTGATGCCGCTGCGCGGCGTGCTGCCGATGCACTGCTCGGCCAACGTCGCACCCGACGGCACCTCGGCGATCTTCTTCGGGCTTTCCGGAACCGGCAAGACGACGTTATCGGCGGATTCGAAACGGCAGCTCGTCGGCGACGACGAACACGGCTGGTCGGCCGACGGCGTCTTCAACTTCGAAGGCGGCTGTTACGCCAAGGCGATCCACCTCTCGCAAAGCGCGGAACCCGAGATCTGGGCCGCTTCGCACCGTTTCGGCGCCGTGCTCGAAAACGTCGTCGTCGACGGCGCGACGCGCGAACTCGACCTCGAGAGCGAGGCCAAGACCGAGAACACGCGCGCGGCCTACCCCGTCGAGTTCATCTCGAACATCGTGCCGAGCCTAACGGCCAACCATCCCCGCACGATTCTGATGCTCACCGCCGACGCGTTCGGCGTGCTGCCGCCCATCGCGCGGCTGACGCCGGAACAAGCGATGTACCATTTTCTCTCCGGCTACACCGCCAAGGTCGCGGGCACGGAAAAAGGCGTCACCGAACCCACTGCGACGTTCTCGACGTGCTTCGGCGCGCCGTTCATGGTGCACCATCCGACCGTGTATGCGAAACTGCTGGGCGAACGGATCGCACGGCACGGCGTCACGTGCTGGCTCGTCAACACGGGCTGGTCCGGCGGCCCGTACGGCGTCGGCAAGCGGATGGCGATCGCGCATACGCGCGCGATGGTGAACGCGGCGCTCGACGGAACGCTCGCTCACGCCGAGTTCGCGCGCGAGCCGTTTTTCGGACTCGAGATTCCGAACGTGGTCCCCGGCGTGCCGAGCGCCGTGCTCGATCCGCGGAACGTCTGGGCGGACCCGAGCGCGTACGACGCGCAAGCGCGGCGCGTCGCAAACCTCTTCTTCGAGAACTTCAAGAAATTCGAATCGCACGCGAGCGAGGGCGTGCGCGCGATCGCGATCCGCCCCTAGCGCTCCCTCACTCGCCCATCACTTTCAACACGACGCGCTTGGGGCGTTGCCCGTCGAACTCGCCGTAGTGGACGCGTTCCCACGGCCCGAGGTCGAGCGCTCCGTTCGTGATCGGCACGAGCACCTGCTGGCCGAGCACCATCCGCTTGAGGTGCGCGTCGGCGTTGTCCTCGCCGGTGAGGTGGTGCTTGTAATCGGGTTTGGCCGGCGCGAGCGTCTCGAGCCACGTCATGATGTCGGCGTACAGCCCGGGTTCGTGGTCGTTGACGAAGACGCTCGCGGTGATGTGCATCGCGCTGACGAGGACCATGCCCTCGCGCACGCGCGCGGCCGCCACCACGCGCGCGACGTCGTCCGTAATGTCGCGAATCTCGTATCGTTGCGGAGTATGGATCGTGAGGTATTCGGTATGCGTCGTCATGCCGCGAGGCATTCGCCGCGGCCGCGGATTTTCACGCGGCGTTCATCGGCGCTTGCAACGCGTCGTGCCGCCGCGGCGTTTGGATTAATAGGTCTTGAAGGAGTCGTTCGTGCCGAAACCCGGATTTTTCGCCATTCTCGCGCTGGCGGGCGCTCTTCCGCTCGCGTCCGTCGCCGCGTTCGCGCAGAGCGTCACGCCGCCGCCGTACGCCGTGCCCGGCACGGGGCCGAACGGCGCGCCGCCGCCGCCGCCGCCCGGCGCCAGGCCGCACCGGCGCAGCCCCCTGCAACGGGCACTGGCCGGCCTCGCCCTCACCCCCGGCCAGCGCGCCCGGATTCATACCTATATGGCCGCTTACCGTCAATCGCGAGCGAGCGCGACGCCCGAGACGCGCGCCCAATTGATCGCGCAAATCGAAGGCGTGCTCACGCCCGGCGAGCGCACGGCGTTCGTCGCGCGACTGCAACGCGCACGGCATCGCCTCGCGAGCCGGGGCGCGCAACCGTACGGCGCATCGCGCCCGCAGGCAAATTCCGCGCCCGAACGGCCGGCGGCCGAGCCGGCGCCGAACGACGAAGGCCCCGGTTCCTCGGAACCCGCGTCCGGGCCGAGCACGCCGCCCTAACTGAAACCGCGCCAAGTGCGGCGCCTGTTGTGCGACCGTAATGGCGTATCTCTTCGAACCGCTCACGCTGCGCGGCGTCACGCTGCGCAACCGCATCGCCGTCTCGCCGATGTGCGAATATTCGAGCCGCGACGGCTTCGCGAACGACTGGCACCTCGTGCACCTCGGCTCGCGCGCGGTCGGCGGCGCGGGCCTCGTGCTCACCGAAGCCGCGGCCGTCACGCCCGAAGGCCGCATCTCGCCCGACGACCTCGGCATTTGGAGCGACGAGCACGTCGCGAAACTGCGCGAAATCGTCGCCTTCATTCACGCGCAAGGCGCCGTGGCGGGCGTGCAGCTCGCGCATGCGGGCCGCAAAGCCAGCACCGCGGCCCCGTGGAAGGGCGGCAAACCGCTCGGGCCGGACGAGGGCCGTTGGACGACGCTCGCTCCGAGCGCCGTCGGCTTTTTCGATGACGCTCCGCCCCCGCGCGCCATGACGGTGCACGAGATCGGCGACCTCAAAGCCGACTTCGTCGCTGCGGCCCGCCGCGCGCTCGCGGCGGGCTTTCGCGTCATCGAACTTCACGCCGCGCACGGCTATCTGCTGCACGAATTTTTCTCGCCGCTCTCCAACAAGCGCGACGACCGCTACGGCGGCTCGTTCGAAAACCGCACGCGCATCGCGCGCGAACTCGTCGCCGACGTACGCGCTGCGCTCCCGGCCGACGTGCCCCTCTTCGTGCGCATCTCCGCGAGCGATTGGACGCCGGGCGGCTGGGATATCGACGAATCGGTCCGCCTCTCTCGCGACCTGCGCGAGCTCGGCGTCGACCTGATCGACGCGTCGTCGGGCGGGCTCGCGCCCGAGCAGCAGATCGCCGTCGGCCCCGGCTATCAGGTGCCGTTCGCCGCGCGCATCCGCGCCGAAGCCGGCATCGCGACCGGCGCCGTCGGCATGATCACGCAGCCCGAACAGGCCGAGACGATCTTACGCGATGGCGCTGCCGACCTCGTGCTGCTCGCGCGCGAGATGCTGCGCGATCCGTACTGGCCGCTGCACGCGGCGCAAGCGCTCGGCGTCGACGGACCGTGGCCGGTTCAGTATTTGCGCGCGGCCGCCCCGCGCGTTCCGGCACGTGCGTGAGGGCTATTCGAAAGCGCTGATTCCGGTCAAAGCTTGACCGAGGATCAGCGTGTGCACTTCGCTCGTGCCCTCGTACGTCAGCACCGACTCGAGGTTGTTCATGTGGCGGATGATGGGATATTCGAGCGTCACGCCGCTCGCGCCGAGGATCGTCCGCGCCTGACGGCAGATCGCGAGCGCCTCGCGCACGTTGTTGAGTTTTCCGAGGCTGACGTGCTGCGGCGCGATCGCCCCCGCATCTTTGAGACGGCCGAGTTTCGAGGCGAGCAACTGGCCCTTTTGGAGTTCGAGCGCCATGTCCACGAGTTTTTCTTGCGTGAGCTGGAAGCTCGCGATCGGCTTGCCGAACTGCACGCGCGATTTCGCATACGCGAGCGCCGCTTCGTAACACGCGCGCGCGGCGCCGAGCGCGCCCCAGACGATGCCGTAGCGCGCCTCGCTCAAACACGAGAGCGGGCCGCGCATTCCCGTCACGCCGGGCAGCATGGCGCTCGCCGGCACGCGGCAGTCTTCGAGAATCAGCTCCGAGGTCACCGAAGCGCGTAGCGAGAGTTTGCGCTCGATGTTCTGCGCGCGAAAGCCTATGGTGTTCGTGGGAATCACGAAGCCGCGCACGTCGCTGCCGGCGGCCGGCGCGCCCGGCACGGGATCGGCGTGCGCCCACACGATCGCAACGTCCGCGATGCCGCCGTTGGTAATCCAAGCCTTGCTGCCGTTCAGGACATAGTCGCCGCCGTCGCGCCGCGCCGTGGTGCGCATGCCCGCCGGTTCGCTGCCGAAATCCCACTCAGTGAGCCCGAAGCAGCCGATCGCTTCGCCGCGCGCCATCGGCGGTAGCCACGTGCGCTTCTGCTCCTCCGACCCGTAGGCGTGGATCGGGAACATCGCAAGCGAGCCTTGCACGGAGACGAAGCTGCGCAGGCCGCTGTCGGCCGCTTCGAGTTCGCGGCAGGCGACGCCGTACGCCGTGGCGCTCGCTCCCGCGCAGCCGTACCCATCGAGGTGCATGCCGAGCACGCCGAGCGCGCCGAGCTCGGGCGCGAGTTCCTTGGGGAATACGGCGCGCTCGAACCAATCCGCCACATGCGGCAGCACGCGCCGGCGCGCGAAATCCCGCACCGTATCGCGGACCAGGCGTTCGTCGCTCGAGAGGTCGTCGTCGAGGCCCAGGAGGTCGAGCGGATCGAGCGCGGGCGGACGGGCGGCGACGGTACTCACCCCGCAGTCTTTCGCGCCGGCGCGGCGGTCTCATGGTCCGCACGCGCGAAAGGCCGCTCGTGTCCCGCCCGGTCGACGCGCGCCTGCGCGCCAAACTGCTCGCCGCCATCGTCGAGGCCGTCCTCGGCGGCGGCCTCGCCGATCTCTCGCTGCGGCCGCTGGGCGCTGCGGTGGGCGCGAGCCCGCGCACGCTGCTCTACCACTTCGGTTCCAAGGACGAGCTGGTCGCCGCCGTTCTCGAAGAGGCGAACCGCCGCCAAGCGCGCCTGCTGGAAGCCTGGTACGAACGCAGCGCCGAGCACGACGCGAGGACGCTGCTGCTCGGAGCGTGGCAGTGGCTGGCCGCGCCAAGGCACGACCGGCTGCTGCGGCTCCTCTTCGAAACCTACGGCTTGGCGCTTCGCGATCGCAAGCGCTACGCCGGCTTCCTGCGCGCGGCCAACATGGAATGGACGCGGCCGTTCGCGCGCGCGCTCGAGGACCGCGGCTTTCCGGGCGATCGGGCCGCGGCGCTCGCCACCCTCGTCGTGGCGGTCGTGCGCGGCCTCTTGCTCGACATGCTGGCCACGGGCGAGCGGACGCGCGTCGAACGCGCCTTCCGCTCGTTCATCAACGCGATCGAACTGCCGGGCTAGCGCTTCAGCACGCGTTCCAGCTTGTCGAAGAGCGCTTCCATCGTCCGCGCGTTGACGTCTTCGAGGCGCCGCCAGAAGAGGCGTCCCTCGGTATCGGAGAGCACGGCCTCGATGCGATGCGTCAGCTTGGTCTTCTTCGCGTCGGGCTCCAGATAGAAGCCGTGCGTGCCCTCGAAGCCTTCGTTGGTGATGCGCCAAACGATGCGGTCTTCGGCGACCGCCTCGTCGAGCACGGCGTGCACGCCGCTATGCCACTCTTCGGTCTTGCCGGGATCGAGCGGCCCGGCGCTGCGCATGAAGGGCTGGGACGCGAACGGCCAGATGGCGTCGGCCGACGTCCCCATTTCCGAGAGGAGTTGATAAATACGGCGGCGCGTGCCGCCGAAGCTTCGCTGGTGTTCCACGCGCAAGGGGATTGGCATGGCTACGGTTTCTCGCAGGGCCGCCAATCTCATCCGCCCGCGCCGCGGCAGGCCGGTTACCGGCTGGGCTAGGCTTTGAGCTCGATATCGACGCCGGCCGGCAAATCCAGATGCATCAGCGCGTCCATCGTCTTGGGCGACGCCTGCAGGATGTCGATCAGGCGCTTGTGGGTGCGCATCTCGAAGTGCTCGCGGGACTTCTTGTCCACGTGCGGCGAGCGGTTGACGCAGAACCGATTGATCTCGGTCGGAAGCGGCACGGGGCCGCTCACGAACGCCCCCGTGCGCTTGGCCGTGTCGACGATTCGTTCCGCGGACTGATCGAGCACGGCGTGATCGTACGCCTTGAGGCGGATGCGAATCTTCTGTTTGGACACGCGCTACTTCTTCGCCGCGACGGCATCGGCGAGGATCGCCGTGACGACGCCGGCGCCGACCGTGCGGCCGCCCTCGCGGATGGCGAAACGCAGACCCTCTTCGCACGCGATCGGCGTGATCAGTTCGACGTCCATCGTGATGTTGTCGCCGGGCATGACCATCTCGACGCCTTCGGGGAGCTTGATCGTGCCCGTCACGTCCGTCGTGCGGAAGTAAAACTGCGGCCGGTAGTTCGCGAAGAACGGCGTGTGGCGGCCGCCCTCTTCTTTGGAGAGGACGTAGACTTCGGCTTTGAAGTTCGTGTGCGGCTTGATCGAGCCGGGCTTGGCCAGCACCTGGCCGCGCTCGATGTCCGTGCGCTCGATGCCGCGCAGGAGCACGCCGATGTTGTCGCCGGCGATGCCCATGTCGAGCAGCTTGCGGAACATCTCGATACCGGTGACGACCGACTTGCGCGCCTTATCTTGCAGGCCGACGATTTCGACTTCTTCGCCCACCTTGACCTGACCGCGCTCGACGCGGCCCGTGCCGACCGTACCGCGGCCGGTGATCGTGAAGACGTCTTCGACGGGCATCAGGAACGGCTTATCGACCGCGCGCTCCGGCGTCGGAATGTACGCGTCGACCGCGTCCATGAGCGCGAAGATCGGGTCGGCATCCGGGTCGCCGCGCTTGTTCGACGAGTTGAGCGCCTTCGTCGCCGAGCCTTTGATGACGGGGCAGTCGTCGCCGTTGAAGCCCTGCTTCGTGAGCAGTTCGCGCACTTCCATCTCGACGAGTTCGAGCAGTTCCGGATCGTCGACGAGGTCGACCTTATTGAGGAACACGACGATGTACGGCACGCCGACCTGCTTCATCAGCAGAATGTGCTCGCGCGTCTGCGGCATCGGTCCGTCGGTCGCCGAAACGACCAGGATCGCGCCGTCCATCTGCGCCGCGCCCGTGATCATGTTCTTGATGTAGTCCGCGTGGCCCGGGCAGTCGACGTGCGCGTAGTGACGCGTCTTCGTCTCGTACTCCTGGTGCGAGATCGCGATCGTAATGCCGCGCTCTTTCTCCTCGGGCGCGTTGTCGATGTCGTCGACGTTGCGCTTTTGGATGTTCGCGTTTTCCGTGGCAAGGCAATTGATGATCGCCGCGGTGAGCGTCGTCTTGCCGTGGTCGACGTGACCCGTCGTACCGATGTTGACGTGCGGTTTGCTCCGGTCGAATTTTGCCTTCGCCATGCTGTTTCTGCTACTTCCTCATGTCCTAGATGTGGGGTGCGTGAAGCCGAGTTTGGGGACGCGAGCCGCTAGGCTGCGGGCTTCGTTCCCTTGGCCTTAGCGACGATCTCTTCCTCAACGGACTTCGGCGCTTTTTCGTAGTGCGAGAACTCCATCGTGTACGTCGCGCGGCCTTGGGTCGCGGAGCGCATGTCGGTCGCGTAGCCGAACATTTCCGAGAGCGGGACGTTGGCCGTGATGGTCGAGGCGCCGCCCGCGACTTCTTCGCTCGACTGAATCATGCCGCGCCGCTTCATGAGGTCGCCGTTGATCGCGCCGAGGTAATCCTTGGGCGTCGTGACTTCGACCTTCATGATCGGTTCGAGCAGGATCGGGCCGGCCGCGCGATTGGCTTCCTTGAACGCCATCGAACCGGCGATCTTGAAGGCCATTTCCGACGAGTCGACGTCGTGGAAGCTGCCGTCGAAGACGGTCGCCTTAAAGTCGAGCACGGGGTAGCCCGCGAGCACGCCGCTGGTCGAGGCCTCGCGAATGCCCTCTTGAATCGCCTTGGCGTATTCCTTGGGGATCGTGCCGCCGACGACGGCCCAGGTGAAGACCATGCCGGTGTTCGGTTCGCCGGGTTCCAGGCGCAGCCAGACGTCGCCGTACTGACCTTTACCGCCGGTCTGCCGGACGAATTTGCCCTGCTTTTCGACGGTCTTCGTGATCGCTTCTTTGTACGCGACCTGCGGCTTGCCGACGTTGGCCTCGACTTTAAACTCGCGCTTGAGACGATCGAGGATGATCTCGAGGTGCAATTCGCCCATGCCGGCGATGATCGTCTGCTGCGTCTCTTCGTCGGTGCGCATGCGGAACGTCGGATCTTCTTGCGCCAGCCGGGAGAGGGCGGTGCCGAGCTTATCCTGGTCCGCCTTCGTCTTGGGCTCGATCGCCTGCGAGATGACGGGTTCCGGAAACACGATGCTCTCCAGGATGATCGGCTGCTTTTCGTCGCACAGGGTATCGCCGGTGCGCGTGTCGCCGAGGCCGACGGCCGCCGCGATGTCGCCCGCGCCGATCGCGTCGATGTCTTCGCGCGAATTGGCGTGCATGCGCAGGATGCGGCCGATGCGCTCCTTGCGCTGCGACCGCGCGTTGTAGACGTACGAGCCCTTTTCGAGCGTGCCGGAATAGACCCGGAAGTACGTGAGGTTGCCGTACGGGTCGGTCGCGATCTTGAAGGCGAGCGCGGCGAACGGCTCCTTGTCGTCCGGGCGGCGGATCATCTCCTGGTCGGTCTTGGGATCGATGCCGGAGATGACTTTCGCGTCGAGCGGCGAGGGCAGGAAGTCTACGACGGCGTCGAGCAGCGGCTGCACGCCTTTGTTCTTGAACGCCGAACCGCAGAGCATCGGCAAAACGTCGCCCGCGATCGTCGCCTTGCGCAGGGCCGCTTTGAGGCGCTCGATCGGAATCTCTTGACCCTCGAAGAACATCTCGAGCAGCGCGTCGTCTTGCTCCGCGATCGCCTCGATCAGTTCCTGACGCCACTTGAGCGCCAGTTCGCGCAGCTCGCCCTCGGGCTCGTGATCGCGATCCATGACGGAGCCCGCGTCGTCGGTGTAGACGATCTTCTTCATCGTGAACAGGTCCACGACGCCGAGGAAATCGGACTCCGCGCCGATCGGCACTTGGATCGGAACGGCGCGCGCGCCCAGGCGTTCGCGGATCTTATCGACGCAGTTGAAGAAGTTCGCGCCCATGCGATCCATCTTGTTGACGAAGATGATGCGCGGGACTTTGTACTTGTTGGCCTGGCGCCAGACCGTCTCGGACTGGGGCTGCACCGCGGCGACCGAGTCGAAGAGCGCGACGAGGCCGTCGAGCACGCGCAGCGAGCGCTCGACCTCGACCGTGAAGTCCACGTGGCCAGGCGTATCGATGATGTTGATGCGCGTCTCGCGCCAGGTGCAGGCCGTCGCGGCGGACGTGATCGTGATGCCGCGCTCCTGCTCTTGCACCATCCAGTCCATCGTGGCGGCGCCGTCGTGAACTTCGCCGATCTTGTGGGTTCGGCCGGTGTAAAAGAGGATGCGTTCGGTCGCGGTCGTCTTGCCCGCGTCGATGTGCGCGGCGATCCCGATGTTGCGGGTCCGCTCGAGCGGATACTCTCTAACGAGTGCTGCCATCGTCCTTTACCAGCGGTAGTGCGCGAAAGCCTTATTGGCCTCCGCCATCTTGTGGGTGTCTTCGCGCTTCTTCACCGCCGCGCCGACGTTGTTGGCGGCATCCATGATCTCGTTGGCCAGCTTCTCTTCCATCGAGTGGCCGGGACGCTTGCGGGCAAACTGAATCAGCCAGCGCATCGCCATCGCTTGGCGGCGATCCGGGCGGACTTCCATCGGCACCTGATAGGTCGCGCCGCCGACGCGGCGCGGACGCACTTCGACCAGCGGCATCGCGTTGCCGAGCGCCTGCGTGAACACGTCCATCGGATCGCGGCCGAGTTTCTCGCCGACCATGTCGAGCGCGCCATAGGTAATGCGCTCGGCCGTCGACTTCTTGCCGGCCAGCATGACCTTATTGATGAAGCGCGCGAGCACTTTGGAACTAAAGCGCGGGTCGGGCAGAATCTGCCGCTTCGGAACGGCTCCCTTGCGAGGCATGCGTTATCCTTATTTCTTGGCGGAGCGCTTCGCCCCGTACTTGGAGCGCGCTTGTTTCCGGTTCGCGACGCCCGACGTGTCGAGCGTGCCGCGGATGATGTGGTAACGAATGCCGGGCAGATCCTTGACGCGACCGCCGCGGATGAGCACGACGGAGTGCTCCTGAAGGTTGTGCCCCACGCCGGGGATGTACGCGGTCACTTCCTCGCCGTTGGTCAAGCGCACGCGGGCGACCTTACGCAGCGCGGAATTCGGCTTCTTCGGCGTGATCGTCTTAACTTGGGTGCAAACGCCGCGACGGAACGGATTGCCGCGGACTTCGAAGGTGCGTAGCGGCAAGTCGGGATGGCCGGGCTTCGGGCCGGTTTGAGCGACGCGAAGCGCAGGTGCCTTCACCTTCTTCTCGATCTTCGCACGTCCGGAACGGACGAGTTGGCTGATAGTCGGCACGAACTCTCCAAGCGACGGCGCCCCAAACGGAACGCACACAAATTCCGCCCCACCGCGGTGGGCCGGAACCACCGGAGTATATCAGGTTCGCAGAGCGAGAGTCAACGTCGCGTCGCTCGATGCCGCAGCGCAGGGACCGAACCCGCGAAAGCGCGTCTCGGCCAGCTCGGCGACGAGCGCCTCGCCGCGGGCGGTGAGGCCGAAGCGAACTTCGGCTTCGTCGAGGTCGCAGGCGAGCTCTTGCTCGCGATCGTCTTCGAGCGAATGGGGGTCGAGGGCCATGCTGGGCGATCCTTTCTTTACTATGGGGCCGTAAGGCGCGTCGCGGCGGGCTCGGCATGCCCGCCGCGACCATCATGCGAGCACGCTGTGACAGGGTCATGGCACAGCGGTCGCGGTTTCCGATTAAGGCGTCTTAATGACATTCCCGGCGCGAACGCGTACGCTCGCACGGATGCATTGCGAACGACTGCTCCGCGCCGCTATCGCGGCGAGCGCTTTTTTTGCCATGAGCCTGCCGGGCGGAGCCGCAACGGCGCTGCTGCCAGACGGGCGCCAAGTCACCCCGGCGGGCTTCACGATTCCCGTCGAGGGTTTCGCCTCGAGTGAGGCGCTATCGCCCGACGGCAACCTGCTCGCCGTCTTGTCGCAGGACGGCGGCGCGGTCGACATCGTCGCCGTGGGCGGCGAGGACGTGGGACTCGTCGACCGGCTCGAGACCGAGTACGGCACGGCCTTGACCTGGACGACCGACGGCCTCTACGTCGCGCGGGGTTACCTGGGCTCCGTCGCCCGCTTCACCGTGCAGCCGGCTTCCGGGAAGCACGCCCGGCCGCGCTTCGTCCGTCGCGACGACTTATCGGCGGGCACGGGCCTCCTCGGCGGCATCCTCGAGGATCCGGCGTCGCACCAGGTGACCGTGGCCCGCACCGCGGCGCGCGAAGTCGTGACCCTGGACGACCTGACGGGCAAAGTGCTCGTGCGGCGCAAGACGCTCGGCCAGCCCTTCGCGCTGGCCAAGGCGGGCGACACGCTCTTCGCGACGCAGTACGATTCCGACGGCATCGCGGCCTGGCGCGGCGGCAGCGGCGACGTCATCGGCATCCCGACGGGGCCGCACCCGACCCAGATCCTCAGCGACGATTCGGTCGTCTTCGTCGCCGACGCCGACGGTCACGACGTGGTCGAAATCGACGCGTCCACGCTCCAGATCGCGCGCCGCTACGATCTCGGGCTCGGTTCGAATCCGCCTCCGGGCCAGACGCCGTCGGGGATGGCGCTTTCGGAGGACGGGCGCCGTCTCTTCGTGGCGGAGTCGGGCTACAACGACGTCGCGCTGCTCGACCTCGCGAGCGGCCGCATCGACGCGCGCATTCCGACCGGCTGGTATCCGATGTCGCTCGCGTACGTCAACCGCGCCACCGGCGACAAAGACCCGCGCAAAAAGGAACAGCTCTACGTGGCGAGCGCCAAGGGCTTCGGCTCGCAAGAAGATCCCGGCGGCGAATGGGACGGCACCTACACCGGCATCGTACAGCACGTCGTGATCGAACCCGGCCGCTTCGGCGACTGGACCGCGCAGGTCGCGCGCAACAACCGGATCCCCTCGACGCCGCCGACGCTGCCGCGGCTGCCGCCGATCAAGCACGTCGTGTTCGTCGTGCGCGAAAACAAGCATTTCGACGAAGAGTTCGGCGACGAACCGCGCGCGAACGCCGATCCGGCACTGCTCGTCTACGGCCGGCACTACACGCCGAACGCCCACGCGCTGGCCGAGACCTACACGCTCTTCGATAACTTCATGGGCAACGGGGAGGCGAGCGTTTACGGTCACGCGTGGACCGTGCAAGGGTTCGCCAACGATTACCACGAGCGCAACGCGCACATGCGCGACGAGGGTGTGCCCGGCGTCGACGCGCGCGTCGCGTACTCCATCTGGCCGCTGCCGATGGCCGGCGAAGACACCGTGCCGCCGTCCGCGCTCGATTTCGATTGGTTCCACGACCTGAGCGATTTGGACAACGGCCCGCGCATGAACGTGAGCGGCATCTTCGGACCGCGCGGCGAGCTGATCGACGAACTCGCGCGCAAGCACGTCTCGTTCCGCGTCTACGGCGAGCAGATGACGATGCAGTCGGACGGCAGCATCGCGCCCGGACTCGCCGCGGGCGCCGACCAGGCCTATCCCGGCGCGCACATCGACTTCGACGTGCTCGATCCAACGCGCGCGGACATCTTCTTGAACGACGTCCGCGTCCACGGCTTGGCGAGCTATTCGTACCTCACGCTGCCGACCGACCATACCGCGGGCAAGAAGCCCGGCTTCTACACGCCGGCCTCCTACGTCGCGAGCAACGACGCGGCGCTGGGCACGATCGTGGCGGGGCTCTCGCGCACGAAAGACTGGCGCGATACGATCGTCATCGTGACGACCGACGATCCGCAGGGAACGGGCGATCACGTCGACGCGCACCGCCAGCCCGCCTTCATCATCGGACCGTGGGTCCGGCGCGCCTACGTCGACCACACGCGCTACAGCATTCCGTCGATTCTGCGCACGGTCGAGGTGCTCTACGGCCTCGACCCGCTCAGCATCGAGGACGCGGCGGCGACGCCGATGTACCGCGCCTTCGCGCGTCAGCCCGAGGTCGCGTTCTACAACGCGCGCGCCTCGAACGTCCCGATGGAACGCAATCCGGGCACGGCGACGAGTTTCGTCGAGCCGTTGGACGGCCCCGACGCCGCGGCGATTGCGGCGCAGGAATGGGCGTCGGTGCGCGGCGGCAAGCCGCCCCAAAACCAAATCGCCCGCGCGGAAGACCCGTAGCGGTTTGAAGCGGACGTTCCGCCTCGTTTCGGCGCTGGCGCTGGCGTGCGCTGCGGCGGGTTGCACGCGCGTCGGCGGCAGCGCGGCCGGCGCCGGCCACGGCTGGACGCAGCCCGGGGTGCTGCGCGTTGCCATGAGCGGCTCCACCAATACGCTCAACCCGATCCTCAGCACGCAAGAGTTCGAGGTGCAGGCGGAAGCGTTCGCCTTCGACTTTCTCGTCGCGACCGACGCCGCCGGACGCGACGTGCCGATGCTCGCCGCGCGCGTGCCGACGCTCGAGAACGGCGACATCTCGCGCGACGGACGAACGATCGCCTACCATCTGCGGCACGGGGTCGTGTGGCAGGACGGCGCGCCTTTCACGAGCGCGGACGTCGCGTTCACGTGGCGCGCGATCATGAATCCGAATACGGCGGTCGCAACGAGGCACGGGTACGATCAGGTGGAGCGCGTCGAAACCCCGGACCCGTTCACCGCCGTGTTCCACCTCAAACGGCCCTTCGCGCCGGCGATTCATACGCTCTTCGGCATCAGCGATTCGCCGATCGGCATCTTGCCGGCGCACCTGCTCGCGCGCTACCGCGATCTCAACAACGTGCCGTACAACTCGCTGCCGATCGGCACGGGACCGTACCGCATCGTGCGCTGGGTGCGCGGCGACCGCATCGAGTACGAAGCGAACGACCGCTATTTTCTCGGCAAGCCGCACATCCGGCGGATCGTGCTGCGCTTCATTCCCGACGAGAACACGATCATCAACGAGATGCGTTCGCACGAAATCGATTGGTTCGTGCAAGCCTCCCCGCGCGTGTACCGGCAGCTCGAGTCGCTGCCGGGCATCGACGTGCGGCTCGTGCCCTTCAACGGCGTCGACTCGATCATGTTCAACACGGCGCGCGGACCGTTCGCGGACGCGCGGTTGCGCCGCGCCGTCGGCCTCGCCATCGACAAACCCGCGCTCGTGCGAAAGGTGACCTTCGATACCACGCTCCCGGCCACGGAAGATCTCCCGAGCTTCCTCTGGGCGTTCGACCCCGGCGCGGGGACGAACCGTCCCGACCTGCCGGCCGCGAAGGCGCTGCTCGACGCCGCGGGCTGGCGGACGGTCGACGGCGGCGCGCGCGTTCGCGGCGGCAAGCGCCTCACGCTCGAACTCGCCTACCGCACCGACAGCCTCACCGACCGGAATCGCGGCGTCGTGATCGCGTCGATGCTGGGCGCCGCCGGCATCGACGTGCGGCTCAAGGGCTACCAGACGGCGCTGCTCTACGGGCCGCCGGGCGAGAACGGCATCCTTTCCTCGGGGCACTACGACGCGAGTTTGCTGACGTGGTACGCGGGCGTCGATCCCGACGACTCGACGCAACTGCTCTGCGACCAGCGCGCGCCGCGCGGATACAACTGGTCGCAGTACTGCAATCCGGAGATGGACGCTGCGGAACGCGCCGCGCTCGCGCACTACGACCGCGCGACGCGCAAGCGCGCCTACGCCGTCACGCAGCGCCTCCTCGCACGCGACGCGCCGTACGTGTACCTCTGGTGGCCGCGTCAGATCGAAGCGGTCAACGCGGATCTGCGGCACTTCGAACCCAACGGCATGGTCGAACCCTGGAACTCGTACGCCTGGTCGTACCGCTAGTCACATGAAGGCGAGGTCGTTCTCGCTCGCCGCGGCGAGCTGCGCCGGCAGCTGCGCGGCAAACGGATCGGCGAAGCCGAGCGCGGCGAGCGGCAAACCGGCCTGCCCGTAAGGGTTCGCGTTTGGTTGCGGCGCGGAAGCCGCTCCGCCCGGGTTGCCGGCGAGCCACTGCGCGTGGCCCACGAGCGAGCCGCCGAGATCGACGTTCTTCGCACTGTCGGTCACGTCGACGCCGCCGGTGCCGTTCGCTTTGAGCGTCGTCGTGATGCTGCCGCCCTGCGCGTTCGTGTCGACGATGGTGAGCGACTTATCGGCGTTGAGCGTCACCGTCTCGCCGCTCGCAAGCGGCTGCGGCTGACCGACCGGCAGCGTGAGGCTCTGGCCGTTCGACGTGACGGCATACGAACCGTCCGCGCGCATCGTGACGCTGGCCGCGCCGCCGCCCGTCGTCACCGTCGCGCTCGCGTTCTGCGTGATGCCGTTGTCGTTCGGCGACGTCACCGTGGTCGAGACGCGGTAGCCGCCCTCGAACGAATTCGAATCGAGCAGGTTCGGGTGCGCGATCATGCTGTTCCACTTCTGCTCGATCGCCGTGCCGGCGCCGGTCGTTCCATCGAAGGTTTCGTGCGGATCGCCCACCGAATTCGCGGTGGCGCTTGCGAAAAACGTTTGGCCGGGACCGTTCGGCTGCGGCGTGCCGGGCACGCCGCCGGGCACGGGCGCGTACCCGAACATCGATCCCAAATTCGCGAACAAGCCCGAGATCGCGGCGAGCAATTGGTTGTAGAGATTGCCGAACGCGCCTTGATTGGCGCCGCCGTTCGCTCCCGGAAGGGGCACCTCGAGCGGCGCGGCACCCGGCGCCGGCGCGTAGGCGATGCTGTCGGCGCTCGCCGGCTGCGCGGGGAGCGGCGGCGCGCCGAAGGTGCCCGGCGGTCCGAACGTTAGGGGCCCGCCCGCCGGACCGGAGCCCGCCGCGAGCCCGTTATTGTTGATGAACGACATGCAGTCTGCTCTCCCTTCACGAGGACGTGTGCGTTACGACCATCGCGACGAGCGCGCGCGCCGGAAAGGCGGCTCGGCGGCGAGAATCGCTCGCCCACGGTGAAAGGCGCGCGAGGCCGACGGTCCTTGAGTCTGCCGCAGTACCTGCTGCTGGCACTGCTCGCGGCGTGGGCGCTCGCCGAAACGGGCGCGGGCTTCGTCTCGCTCGCCGAGCCGCTGCACCACTACGGCGTCGCGTTCGACAGCGACCTCCGCATCGTTTCCGTCGAGCCCGGCTCGCCCGCCGCGCGAGCGGGGTTGCGCGCGGGCGATCGCGTGCTCGTCGAGCGCTTGGATCCCGCGTCGCGCGAGCGCATCATCGCGAGCGAATTCGGCCGCGGCCGTTCGCCCGCGACCGTCGTGCTGCCCCTCGAGAATCGCGGCGTGCGCCGGACACTGCGCATCACGTCGGAGCCGGCGCCGGTCCCGGCGAGCGAATGGGCGAAAGTGACGGCGGCGTCGCTCGTGACGCTCGTCTTCGCCGGCGTCGGCATCGCGCTCGTGCTCGTGCGGCCGACGCGCGCGACGTGGAGTTTCTTCTTCTTGGCGACGTGCTACCCGATCGTGCAGTTCGGTTGGCTGAGCCAATTTCTTCCGCCATCGTGGCGCCTCGCCGACGCGCTCGGCCAAGGGTTCGCGCTCGCGCTGATGCTGTGGGGCGCCGTCTCGTTTTCGACGACCTTCCCCGACGACGAGCCGGCAGCGGACGATCGCCGCGTCACGCGGCCGCTGACCGTCGCCGCGATCGTCCTCGGCGTCCTCTTCTTCCTGGTGAACGCCGAGTTCGTCGGGCCGGCGCGCCTGCCGATTTTCCTCTCGTACCAATTCGGCTTGATCGCGCTGCTCGTCGCGCTGATGACGGTCATCGTGCGCCGCCGACCGAGCGATCCCGAGCTGCGCGCGCGCGGGCGCTGGCTCCTCGCGGGCTCGATCGCCGCGATCGGCAGCGGCGCGCTCGGCGTCGTGCTGCGCTTGCTGCTGGGCCCGTCGTTCTACGACTCGACCTGGTCGTTCGTCATCGCCTTGTCGCCGGTCTTGCTGCCGATCAGCGTCGCCTACGCGGTGCTGCGCCAGCGCGTCATCGATGTGCGCTTCGCGATCAATCGCGCGCTGGTCTTCGGCGCGTTCACCTCGGTTCTCGTCGTCGCGTTTTCGCTGGCCGAGTTCGTCGTGGGGAAGTTCGAATCGGGCCGCATCGCGCAAAACGTGGAACTCGTGGCGGCCATCGCCGTCGGGTTCACGTTCAACCTCGCACACCAGCGCGTCGAGGAATACTTCGAGCGCATCTTCTTTCGCTCGCAGCACGAAGCGGCGAGCCGGCTGCGTCGCGTGATCGCGGCCGTCCCGCATGCCGAAGCCGCCGAAACGATCGACGGTTTTCTCGTGCGCGAGCCGCTCGACGCCCTGCGCCTGACCTCCGCCACGCTGTACCGGCGCTTCGACGGCGGCGACTTTCGCAACGTCGCAAGCCTCGGGTGGGAACGCGCACCTGCGACCGTGTCCGCGGCCGAACCGCTCGTCGCGTTTCTCTCCGCCGAGCGCGGACCGCTCGATCTCGACGACGCCGCCTGGCCGCAAGCGGCCGACGACCCGCACGCGCCGATTTTGGCCGTGCCCGTAGCCGTGCGCAACGTCGTGCTCGGCTTCGCTTGCTACGGTCCCGGCAGCAGCGGCGAAGCGTTCGATCCCGCGGAACGCGACTTGCTCGCCGATCTCGCCGCGGCCGCCGCCGTCGCCTACGCGCAGCTCGGCGTCGAGGAACTTCGCCGCGAACTCGCGTCCGCGCGCGCGGCGCTCGCCTTGCGCGGCGCCGTCCCTTCACCGTAGCACACGCTCACGACGGCGCGGCGCCGCGCCGGAACGACGGATCGAGCGCGAGCGCGGCGGCGAGCAGCGCGAGGAGCGCCGAGACGAGCATCGCGACGCGAAACCCGCCCGCGAACGACGAGCGGATCGCCGCGCCGACCGCGGCGCGATCGCGTTCGTCCGCGATCTCCGGCGGCACCTGACCCGCCACGATCTGCGGGCGATCGCGCGCGATCGCGGCCCGGGCCGCCGCGGAGACGGGCTGTCGCGCGAGATCCCGCGCCAGCGTCGCCTCGAACGTGCTTGCCAGCGCAATGCCGAGCGCGGCGATCGCGACGAGCCCCGCCGTGCGCGCGACCGCGTTGTTGATGCCCGACGCGACGCCCGCGTGCACGGCGTCGACCGCGTCCATCACGGTCGTCGTCAGCGGCGCGGCGAAGAGCGCGGCGCCGCACCCGAGCGCCACGGCGCCGGGAAAAAACGTCACCCAGTACGATCGCCCGACGCCGGCCGCGGCGAAGATCGCGAAACCGCAAGCGGCGAGCAGCGCGCCCGCGACGAGCGGCACGCGCGCGCCGATGCGCGCCGCGAGCCCGCCCGACGTGCGCGAGAACGCGGAGACGACGCCGACCATCGGCAAGAGCGCGGCGCCCGCGGCCGAGGGCGGATAGCCTTGCACGTTGATCAGGTCGAAGGGAACGAAGTACAGGCTGCCGCCGAGCGCCGCGTAGAGCAGCAGCGTGTAGGCGTTCGCGAGCGAGAAGCGCCGCGACGCGAAGAGTTCGGGCCGGATCATCGGATGCGGCTCGCGCTTTTCCGCGACGAAAAACGCCGCAAGCGCCACCGCGCCGAGCGCGAGGCCGGCGAGACCCGCCGGGTCGAGCGCGCCGCTTTGCAAACGGATGAGTCCCCAGACGAGCGCACCGAGGCCGGCCGTCGCGAGCGCGGCGCCCGTAACGTCGAGGCGGCGCCAAGCGCCGGCGTCGCGCGATTCGCTCACGCCGAACCACAGCACCGCGAGCACGCCGGCCGCGATCGGCACGTTGATCGCGAAGACCCAGCGCCACGATGCCGCTTGGACGAGCGCGCCGCCGAGCACCGGACCGAACGCCGACGTGATCGCCGAAAAACCGGACCACGTGCCGATCGCGCGGCCGCGCGACTCGCCCGCGTAACTCGCGCTGATGAGCGCGAGGCTCCCCGGCGTCGCGAGCGCTCCGCCGACGCCCTGGATGCAGCGCGCCGCGATCAGGAATTCGACGCCGGGCGCGAGCGCGCACGCGAGCGACGCGAACGCGAAGAGCGCGACGCCCGTCCCGAAGATGAGGCGGCGGCCGTAAAGGTCGCCGAGCGCGCCGCCGAGCAGCAGCAATGCCGAAAGAAACAGCGAGTAGCCTTCGACGACCCACTGCGCGCTCGCCGCGCTCGCGTGCAAGTCGCGTTGCAGCACCGGCAGCGCGACGTTGACCGCCGTGCCGTCGATGAAGCTCATGCCGGATCCGCCGATCGCCGCGACCAGCGCCCAGGCGGGTGCCCGCGCCGTCGTTCTAGCCGGTCAGCGCTGCGAACACCGCGTCGTAGTTCGGCTCGTCGGAGATTTCCTTGACCAGTTCGACGTAGCCGAGCGAGCCGTCGGGGCGGATCAGAAACACCGAGCGCGCGAGCAACGCGATCTCCTTGATCAGCACGCCGTACGCCGGTCCGAAGCGGCGGTCGCGGTAGTCGGAGAGGTACGTCAAATTCGGCGCGTCGTTGGCGGCGGCCCAGCGCTGCTGCGCGAACGGCAGGTCCAGGCTCACCACGAACGCTGCCGTCGTCGCGGGCAACGCGCCGAGGCGCTTGTGAAACGTCTGCGTTTCCACCGAACAGACGGGCGTATCGAGCGAGGGCACCACGATCAGCAGCGCCGAGCGCGTACCGCCCGCCAGCGCGTCGCGGAGCGTGACCGGTTTCATCTCGTTGCCGACGAGCACGAAATCGGGAGCGCGGTCGCCCGCACGGAGGGCGGGGCCGAGCAGCGTCAGCGGGTCGCCGTGAAAGGTCGCGGCGCCCGTTCGTTCGGGCAGCGTATCGGATGCGTTCATATCTCCCACTCGTAACAGTTCCAGAAACTCGAGACCGCGTGCGCGGGCCGGTAGTTCTTCAGATCGGCGTTGGCCACCGAGATGCGGCGTTCGTACCACATGACGATGGCCGGGACGTCGCTCGCCAAATACCCTTGAATCGCGTCGTAGGCCTTTTTGCGCGCCGCCTGATCGTAGGAGGTGAGCGCGACGCGTTCGGCGGCGTCGAGCGCGTGGTTGCAGTAGTGGTAGATGTTCTGGCCGTTCGGCGGCATTTGGTCGCACATCCACAGCGTCGAGTCGTCGGGGTCGGTGCCGTTCGCCCACGAGAAGAACGCGACGTCGAACTTGCCGGTCTGCAAGATGCCCCCCGCGCCGTACGACGAGAAGAAGAGCGAACTCGTGTAGTTCTTCACGACCGCCTCCACGCCGACGTCGTGCCAGTAGCGCTGCGTCAGCACGCTGACCGCGTTGCCGGTCGCCGAGCCCGCGACGTTGGCGATGACGAGCGAGAGCCGCACGCCGTTCTTCGCGCGAATGCCGTCGGGGCCGGTCTTCCAGCCCGCCGCATCGAGTTCGGCCCGCGCTTTTGCCGGATCGTACGGGTAGTGAGCGGCGTTCGGATTATACGCCCACAGGAAACTCGGCTGGTCGGTATACCCCGGCAGGTCGACGCCGTGGGTCACGTCGCGAATCAGTCCGGGCACGTCGATCGCGGTCCAGAGCGCGCGGCGCACGGCCACGTCGGCCAGTTGCGGCGAGCGCACGTTGAGCCCCATCTGCGCGTACAGCGTGAACGGCGTCAGCCGCGTCACGTAGCCGGGAATGTCTTTCAGTTGCGGATAGTTGTTGGCCGTGGCGCGGTATTCCAAATCCGCGTCGTGCGACTGCAGCTGCGTGACGATCGTGTTCTCGTTGGGAACCGGCGTGTACCAGACTTCCCGCAGCTTCGGCGCGCCCCGCCAGTAGTGCGGGTTGGCGTGGAAGACGATCTTGTTGCCGCGCTGCCAGCGCTCGATCGTGAACGGTCCCGTGCCGACGGGCTGGCTGTTGTACGCAACCTGATTGATGTTGTCGTAGCGAGCGAGCAGGTGCGCCGGCAGCACGGGGTACGGCGTGCCCGACGGCGCGAGGAACGTCTCGACGAACGGCGCGTACGGCGCCTTAAGGTGCACCGCGATCGTATGGTCGTCGCGCTTGTCGATCGCGGTGATCAGGTCGTAGCCGACGGTGCTCGGGACGTTGTTCTTCTTGTTCATGATGGCGTGCCAGGTGAAGATCACGTCGTCGGCCGAGAACGGCGCGCCGTCGTGCCACAGCACGCCGCGGCGCAAGTGGTAGACGATCGTCTTCCCGTCGCGCGAAATGCCGCCGTTCTGCAACGTCGGCACCTCGGTCGCGAGTTCGGGATCGAGCGTGTCCTTGTCGGTCCAATTGAAGAGCATGCCGCCCCACAACTGCGCGAGCTCCGATTCGATCTGCTGGTTGCCGATCACGGGATTGAGCGAGTCCGGCTCCGAGAGGTTGACGATGCGCAGTAAGCCGTGCCGCGTCCACGGGTTGCCGCCGCCCGGCGCGGCTGAGTTGGTGCCGACGCGCGTGCAGCCGCACGCGAGCGCCAAGAGCAGCGCCGCCGCCGTCAGCGCGCGCATCACGGCCGCACCAGCACTTTGATCGCCGTGCGGCCGTCCATCGCGGCGTAGCCTTGCGGCACGCCGTCGAGATCGACCGCCAGATCGAAGACCGGCGACGCGTCGAGTTTCCCGGCGAGCGCGTCGCGCAGCAGTTCGGGGATGTACGCGCGCACGGGCGCCACGCCGCCCACGAGCGCCACGTTGTCGCCGAACATGCGGCGCAAATCGAGTCCCTTTTCCGAACCGTACGGCACGCCGACGTAGCCGATCGTTCCGCCCGGGCGGGCCATGGCCGAGGCCATCGCCATCGAGCCTTCGTTACCGACGCATTCCAAGACGGCCTCGGGGCCGCCGGAGGTCATCTCGAGCGCGCGAGCGACGCCCTCGTCGCCGCGCTCGGTCACGACGTCGGTCGCGCCGAAGCGGCGCGCCAGTTCGAGCCGTTGCGGGTGACGGCCGAACGCGATGATTCGTTCGGCACCTAAGCGTTTGGCCGCGAGCACGGCGCACAGCCCGACCGCGCCGTCGCCGATCACGGCGGCCGTCGTGCCGCGCGTGACTTTGGCCGAGACGGCCGCGTGGTGCCCCGTCCCGAGCACGTCCGTCAGCGGCAAGAGCGCGCGCAGCAACGCTTCGTCGTTCGACGCGCCGTCGGGAATCTTCACGAGCGTGCCGTCCGCCTGCTGCGCGCGGACGGCTTCGGCTTGGCCGCCGTCGTTCTCGCCGCCCCAGTACCCGCCGCTCGTGCACGACGTCTGGATTCCTTTGCGGCAAAATTCGCAACTGCCGTCTGAAAACGCGAACGGCGCGATCACGCGATCGCCCTTCTTCACCGTTCGCACGGCGGCCCCGACGTCTTCCACGACGCCCATGAACTCGTGGCCGGTCCGCCAGCCCGGTTGCCAAGCCTTTGCGTCGCCCCGATAGAACCACAAATCCGAGCCGCAGATGCAGGCGTGCGTGACGCGCACGATCGCATCGGTCGGTTCGACGATCTTCGGGTCGGGGACGGTTTCGACGCGCACGTCGCCCGCGGCATGGAAAACGGTTGCTCTCATCCACGCCCATTACGAAGCGGCGCGCGCCGATGCCTCGGCAGGCCGTCTACGGATCCAACGTTTCCGTTTCCGCGACGTCCTCGCGCTCGGCGGGGGTAATCTGGCGCTCTTCGGTCAAATCGTCTTCCATGGCGTGGTCGCCGGCGGCCGCGTTCTCCCACGCCGCCGCGGCCGTGGGACGAGCGGGTTCGATGCGTTCGTCGTTCATGCGTTACCGATACCCGCAGGCGAAGCCGCAAAACCCGACGTTCGTGCCGCGAACGAGAAAGCGAACAGCGCACGTGAGCGATCCCAAAGCCCGCCGCCCCGAAGTCGACCCGGACGATCCGGGCGAACTCCACACCGAAGCGGACGACGATCGTCCGTTAACTCGCCGCGAAGCCGAGGTCGCCGGCATCGTGCCCGGCATGGTCGTCTACGGCGACTCGTCGATCGAACCGAACGCGGACGACCGGCGCGACCAAGAGCACGCCGAGGAAGACGAACACTTCTGACGGTTCAACCGTCGACCAGCGCCCGCAAGCGCGGGTAGACGAGGTCCGTGCGGCCGTGCGGGTTGCTCGGGTCCACGATGTCGTGAATCGGCGGCAAGTCCGGCCACACGACCAGGCCCGACGCGTCGGGCCGCTGCGCGCGCAGCCGCGCGTTCATCTTTTCCGCGAGCGCGTTGTTGCACGCCGGCTCGCGGGCGTTGAGCGCGAGTTCGAGGCGGCCCCGCGGCGCCTGCGTCGCCGAGCGGCGCAGCGCGTCGAGGCCGACGGCCAGGCACGCCCCGAGCACGTGCGTCGGGAATGAGGCGTAAGCGTAGGGCGGGATCTCCTTGTTGCCGCCGCCGGGATCCCACGGGATGAAGGCGTTGGGCAACGCCACGAGCGCGGTCGTGAGAATCCGGTTGCCCCGTTCGGGAAGCCGCGCGACGCCGAGAAAGGGCACGACCGCGACGCTACGGTCGAGCTCGGCGCGCGCGAGCGCCAGCCAAGCGGCGATCGCGCCGCCGATCGACAGGCCCGCGAGCACCACGCGCTCGCCCGCGCCGCACGCGATGTCCACCGCTTCGCTCGCGATCCCCAGGAAATCGTTGGCGTGCACGCGCGCGATGCGGTGCGTCCTGCGGTTCGCGAAGCCGTGGCCGGGGAAGCGCGGGATGACGACGGTATCGCCGTGCGCGTGGAGCCGCTCGGCGAACGGCACCCACTGCGCCGGAGCGTTGGTCAAGCCGTGAAGCAATACGACGGCGCGCGCCGTGCGCTTGCCGTGCCCGAAGAATCGCGAGCGGCCCACGTCGGAAATTTCGGGCCCGTCGCGCGCGGCCAGCCGCTCGAAGGCCGCGCACGCCGCGCCGTAGTCGCGCGTGGGGCGCGCCTGGACGCCGTTACCGATCCACAAGGTCGATCAATGCCGGATACACCTTGTCGACGATGCCCGGAGCGCGAAGCGGTTCGATGATGTCGTGCGAGGCCGGCAATCCTTTGAGGTGGTGCAGCACGACTTCGCCGCGGCGGTGTTTGGCCCACGCCGCCGCGAGCCGCCGGGCGGTCGGGTTGTTGACGGTCGACTCGTTCGCGTTGAGGATCACCTGCAGGTGGCGCGCCCGCGGCGGCGTCTTCTCGGCCTCGGCGAGCACGTCGTGCGCGAGCCGCACGGCGTGCGCCACGGCGTGCGTCGCGTAGCGCGGGTAGCCGTGTTCGGGCATCTGCCGTTCGCGCCGGATCGGATCCCACCACCAGAATTGGTTGGGCACCCGCAAAGCCAAGTGCGCCATCCGCCCGCTCAAGCCGTGAGGAACCCACGCGATGCCCAAGAACGGCGCGATGCTCGTGGCCCACTCGACCGCGACGTGCTGGCCGATCCACGCGGCCAGCAGGCCCCCGACGGAAAAGCCGACGACGCGCAGCCCCGTGCCGAGCGCCGCGGCGCGCGCGGCGGACTCCGCCGCGAACGCGCTCAGCTCGCCCGCGGTCAAGTCTTCGAGTGCCGTCGTCAAACGGTCGGACAAACCGTGCCGCGGCAGGCGCGGGATGAACACGTTTGCGCCGCGCTCGTGCAAGAGCCGCCCGAAGGACTCGAATTGCCGCGGGCTCGCCGTCAGTCCGTGCAAGAGCAAGTACGCCCGCGGCGTCGGCGCGCCGTGAGACAAGAGGATCGAATCGTGCGAGACGAAATCCGGGGCACCCGTGACATCCACAGCTGACGCCTTCGCCGTTTTGCAGGGATTGCTTGGTGCGCGCGTTTACGGCCGGATGGCCGCTACAGCGCGCGGGCGCGCGATCGCCCCGGCCGAGCTCCCCTCGGGCGCCGGCTCCGTCGTCGCGATCGTTCCCGTGCTCGACGAACGCGAGCGCGTCGGCGCGTGCCTGGAAGGCCTCGTGCGGCAACCCGCCGCGCTCGAGGCGATCCTCGTCGTCGACGGCGGCTCCGTCGACGGCACGGGAGACGTCGTCCGCGCCTTTGCGGCGCGCGACCGCCGCGTCCGGCTGATCGACGCCTCGCCCGTGCCGCCCGGCTGGAACGGCAAGGTGTGGAACCTCGCCTGCGGGCTCGCCGCGAGCGACCCGGCCGCGACCTGGATTCTCACCGTCGACGCCGACGTGCGGCCGGAGCCGCAGCTGATCGCGTCGCTCCTGGCGCACGCCCGCTCCACCGGCCTCGAGGCGTTCAGCGCCGCGCCGCTGCTCGAACTCTCGGGTCCCGCGGAGGCGGCGCTGCACCCGGCGTTCCTCGCAACAATCGTCTATCGCATGGGCTTGCCGGGCAACGTCGCGACGCGACCGGCCGCCGTGCAGGCCAACGGCCAGTGTTTCCTCGCGCGGCGCGACGTGCTGCTGCGGACCGCGGCCTTCGACGCGGCGCGCGCGTCGCGCTGCGACGATTACACGATCGCGCGAGCGCTCGTGCGCGCGGGCGTGCGCGTCGGCTTTTTCGAAGGCGGTCGGCTCGCGCGCGTTCGCATGTACGACTCGGCCCGCGATTGCTGGCGCAACTGGCCGCGTTCGCTCGCCTTACGCGATGCGGGCACGCCGCCCGCGCAGCTGCTCGCGGGACTCGCGGAGGTGCTTCTCGTACAGGCCTTGCCGCTCGCGATCGTGCTGGCGACGCTCGCCTGCGGGGCGCGCACGGATTCCGCGCTCTTTCGCCTCAACCTCGCGCTCGCGCTCGCGCGCCTCGGCGTGCTGGCCGGAACGCGCCGCGCCTACGCGCCGCCGGGGCCGGCTTACTGGCTCGCGGCCTTCGCGGATCTGCCGGCGGCGCTGCGACTCGCGCAGGCGACGTTCGCGACCAGGCACGTCTGGCGCGGTCGCACGCTCGTCGCCGAAGGGTCGCCTGCGTGAAAGTCGCCGTCGCGTTCTTAGCCGTTCACGTCATGGCGCTGGCGCTCGGGATGTTCGGGCTGATGTCGGCCGTCCCCAACAGCGCGCAGTTCGCGGGCAATCCGTACGCGCTCGCGTTCTACAGTTGGGCCATCGTGAATACGGGCACGATCGACATCTGGACGGGGACGCTCGCGATGCTCGCCTTCGGCGTCGCCGCCATCGGCGTGCGCCGCACGTTGACGTTCTTCGTCGCCGCCACGCTGATCTCGGCGGCGGCGGAACTGACCGGCACGAAGACCGGCTGGCCGTTCGGCGGCTACGAGTACACGGGTTTCCTCGGCCTCAAGCTCGCCGGGCGCGTCCCGTACACCGTGCCGCTCTCGTGGTTCTACATGGGCTTCGCGTCGTTTTTGCTGGCGACGAAGATCGTCCGGCAAGCGCGCCTCAAGAACGAAGCCGTCCTCGCGATCGTGCTCGGCGCGTGGCTCCTCATGGCCTGGGATCTCGTCCTGGATCCGGCGATGGCGAGCGACAAGATGACGTCGCTGCACTTCTGGATTTGGAAAGAGCACGGCCCCTACTTCGGCATGCCGCTGCGCAACTTGGCGGGCTGGCTCGGAACGGGCCTCGCGTTCATCGCCGTCGGCAGCTCGGCGTGGAAAAGGCCGGTCGACGCACGGACCATCGACGCCTGGCTGCCGTTCGGCGTGTACGCGGCCAACGTCATCTGGGCGATGGCGCTCAGCCTCTCCGTCGGTTTGTGGCCGACCGCGCTCGCGGCGATCGTCCTGAGCCTCCTGCCGGCGGCTTTCGCACTCCGCTCTCCGGACGCTCGCACGCCGCTGCCGGCGTGAGCCCCGGCGCGATCGCCGTGCGCGCGATCGCGGCGTACAACGTCGCGCGCTTCATGCGCTTGCGCGTGGAAGGCCTCGAACGGCTGCCCGCGAGCGGCGGCGCACTGCTGGCCGCGCGCCACTACCACCACCTCTTCGACGGCGCGGCCCTCGTGCACGGGCTGCCGCGCACGCCGCACGTGTTCGTCGCTCTCGACTGGGCGTCGTCGCCGTTCGAGCGGCGGTTGATGGAGACGCTGTGCCGCTGGGCCGAGTGGCCCGTCGCGCTACGCGGCGACGCGTTCGACGGCGCCGCGCCGAGCGCGTTCGATCGCGCCGAAACGCTGCGCTACGTGCGCGGCGCGATCGCCTACGCGGCCGCGCTGCTGCGCCGGGGCAGCGTCGTCGCCATCTTTCCCGAAGGCTATCCGACGATCGATCCGGTGCGTTCGCGCAAACCCGCCGGAGACGCGTTCTTGCCTTTCGCACCGGGCGTCCTCTCGATCGCGGCGCTCGCGCAGCGCGGCGACGGACCGCGCGTGCCGATCGTGCCCGTGGGATTCCGCTACGTCGAGAGCGGTTCGCGTTACGAGGTGACGATGCGGCTGGGCGACGCGCTCGTACTGGATCCGGACGGGTCGCGCGGCGCGCTGCTCGCGGAGCTGGAACGCCGCGTCAAGAACCTCTCCGCATGAAGGCGCCGATTCCCGAGCGGATCGCGAACCCGACTCCCGCCGACGTCCTCGCCCTGATCTCGCGCGCGATCTTTCAAGCGGGTCTCTCCTGGCAACTGATCGATTCGAAGTGGGATGCGTACCTGCGGCTCTTCGACGGCTTCGATCCGGCCACGGTGGCCGCGTACGGCGAGGCCGACGTCGAGCGCATCCTCGCCGACGGCGGCGTCGTGCGCACGCGCAAGAAGATCGTCGCCACGATCGCCAACGCGCGGGCGCTCTTGGACGTGCTGCAAGCGCACGGCTCGTTCGCAGCCTACGTGCGCTCGTTCGGCGCGTACGCCGGCGTGGAACGCGACATGCGCGCGCGTTTTAAATTTCTCGGCGCGCTCTCGGCGTACTACGTGCTCTTCCGCGCGGGCGAGAGCGTGCCGCGCTTCGAGGATTGGGAAAAGACCGTGCCGGGCGACCACCCGCGCATGCGCGAGATGATCGCGCACGCGCGCGCCGCCGGCTGGAACGGTTAGCGCGCCGCTTCCGCGCCGGCTTCCGCTTCCGCGACTTTCGCGGCCAGCTCTTCGCGAGCAAGCGCGACCTCCTCGGGCTCGGCCTGCTCGACGCCGACCGCGCTATTGCTCAGTTGCGGATGGGTCGCGACCAGCAGATCGAGTTTGAGGTGCAACGCGTCCGTGTTGCGTTTTTGGGCGCTCGAGATCACGAACACCATGAGAAACGTGACGACGGCGCTGGTCGTGGTCATGATCAGCTGCCACGACGAAGAAAAATGCTCGTAGGGCCCCGCGAGCGCCCAGGCCAGGGTGAGCCCGAAGGCGAGGCACGTGGCGACCGGACTCGCGGCGAAGTCGTCGAGGATGCGAATGAGGGCACGTACGATTGCGTTCATAACGCCCTCCGTTTCCCCGAAAAGGCAGAATCCAGTCCGCCGAGTGGGCGCCCGTGCGGCGGGTCGGGCGGGCGGCCCCTTCGAAAGAGCGCGACGGAGGAACGTTCCATGAGCGCCGTCGCCGACCCGACCCCTGCCGTCCCCGTGCGCGAACGCTGCAGCGCCGAGGAGTGGCGCGTCCGCGTCGAGCTCGCGGCGTGTTACCGGCTCGTCGCGCACTTCGGCTGGGACGACCTGATCTTCACGCACATCTCGGCCCGCGTTCCCGGCCCCGAGCACCACTTTCTGATCAACCCGTACGGCTTGACGTTCGACGAGATCACGGCCTCGAGTCTGGTCAAGGTCGATCTCGACGGCAAGATCGTCGAGCCGGCGCCGTACCCGATCAATCCGGCGGGGTTCACGATTCACAGCGCCGTGCATGCGGCGCGTGAAGACGCGCACTGCGTCCTGCACCTGCACACGGTGGCCGGCGTCGCCGTCTCCGCGCACGCGGAGGGGCTGCTGCCGCTCAACCAAACGGCGATGCTGCTCGGCGACGACCTGGCCTACCACGACTACGAAGGCGTGGCGCTCGACCTCGCCGAGCGGCCGCGCCTCGTGGCCGACCTCGGCACGAAGAACGCGATGCTGCTGCGCAATCACGGCACGCTCACCGTCGGACCGTCGGTGCCCGCCGCTTTTCTGACGATGTATTTCCTGGAACGCGCCTGCGCGATGCAGGTGGCGACGCTGGCCGGCGGCCGCGACATCCATTGGCCGCGCGACGACGTGCGAGCGCTCGTGAGCAGGCAGGCGAAATTCGGCCGCGGCATGGTGGACGCAATCGTGTGGGCGCCGCTGCTGCGCAAGCTCGAGCGGCTCGATCCGGCGTATAAAGATTAACGAGGCCGGCGGCTGCGCTTCTCGCACTGGGCCGACCTCGTCGTCGTCGCGGGGTTGCTGGCGGGGCCGGCCGCTTTCGCTCGCGCGCCGCGCGTGTGGCGAAATCTTTGGATCGGCACGTTCGCGCTCGTCGCGCTCGCGCTTTGCTGGAAGCTCGTCGCCTTAGCGCGAACGCAAATCGGTTCGCCGCCGCTTTGGGATTTCAAAGTCTTTTGGGCGATCGGCCACGTCGCGGTAGCGGGGCACGACGTCTACGATCCCGCTTCGTACGCGCCGTATCGCGCGTCGCTCAACCCCGCGGGCGATCGCGAGTTCGACGCGATCGCGCTCGGCATCGGGATGCCGTACCCGCCGCCCGCGATCGCGCTCTTCTACCCGCTGGGTTTTTTCGCGACGATTTCGGGCGCGCTGGCGGTTTGGTACGTCGCGCTCTCCGCGGCCCTGGCGGCCGGCATCGCGCTCCTTCGCCGGGCGTTCTTCGCCGAAGACGGTCTGCCGGGCACGCTCGCGGCGGCGGTGCTCGTGCTGCTGCTGCCCGCCACGTACGAAACGTTCGCGCTCGGCCAGCTCGACCTGTTCGCGCTCTGCTTGCTCGTGCCGCTGTGGCGCGAGCGTCACGGCCCGCGCGCGGGGCTCTGGTTCGCGCCGCTGCTCGTCCTGCGCCCGCTCTTCCTCGTGTTCGCGATCTTCTTCGCGGCGCGACGCAATTGGACGGCGCTCGGGTCGACGCTCCTGACGCTCGCGCTCCTGTTCGCGCTCGCGACGCCGCTCGCCGGTTGGAAGGCCATGCTGACGTACGCGAGCGACAACCCGGCCGCGCGTTACCCGCAGTCGTACTTCACGGGCTTCGAATCGCTCTACAAGATCGTGCTGCAGTTCGATCACCGGGCGACGGGCTATTTTTCGCTCGCCGGTCATCCGGCGTTCGTCGTGCTCGCGCTCGCGCTCCTCGCCTTCGCCTGCGTCGCGTGCGCGCGCGGAGCCGCCGCGCGACCCGACGCCTGCCTCGGCCTCTTGGTGGCCCTCGGGCTGCTGCTCTACCCTAATACCGGCGCCCATTACGGCGTGCTGCTGCTCGCGCCGCTCGGGGCGCTGTGGCAGCGGCGCCGCGAAATCGGCCTGGGCGCCGCGGGCGCGGCCGCCTTCATCGCCGTCGAGTATCTGCTGATGACGTTCGGCGCGGCGACGTTCGCGCTCGTTTGCGCGCTGGCGGCGGCCCTCTTCGGCCTCGCCGCCTGCGGCGCGTTCAGCGAACGGCGAACGCCTGCGTAAAATCGCCCTTCGGCGTCGACCAGACCGTCCAAACGCGCCGCGTGCGGCCGTCGACCGCAAGCGTGTGCGCGTCGGGATCGGTCTTGACGCTGCCGAGCGGCACGGGCGCGGCGCCCGCGCGCAAGCGCAGCACGGCGATGCCGTCGTCGCCCGCGCAAGCGAGCAGATGCGTCGACCGGTCGAGATTGCACTGATCGATGCCGGGCTCGACGGCGAGCGAGGCGATGCGCCTGCCCGCGGGCGAGTAGACGGCCATCGCGCCGTTCTTGCCCGCTACGACGATCTGACCGAATTGGGGATCGTACTGCAAGGGATGGTTGCTGACGACGCCGGGCGTGGAGATGGTCTTGGTGACGCGTAACGTCTTGGGATCGATCACCGCGATTTCGGAGCGGTCCGCGATGTTCTGATATACCGCATGCGTGGCCGGATCGACGTCGAGATACTCGGGTTTGTGGCCGGGGAGCGCGACCGTTCCGACGGTCTTCATCGTATTGGTATCGATCGCGAAGAGGCGCGTGCCGTCGTCCTCGTCGGCGTAGACGCGGTGGAGCTGCGGATCGAAGGCGATCGCGTCGACCGAGCCCGCCACGTCGGCCGAAGCGAGCACCTTGAGCGCGTTCGGATCGACCTTGCTGACGGTTCGGGCCAACCCGTCGCCGGTGTACACCGTGCCGGTCGCGGGATCGACGGCCACGCCGTGCACGGGCCCGCCGGTCTCCACTTGACCGCGCACGGCGCCGGAATCGGCATCGATCACGGTCAGCGCGCCGCTGCCCGTGTGCGCCGCGTAGACGCGGCGGCGCCGCGCGTCGACGGCGACGTAGTCGAAGCCGCTGATGACGGGAACGGTGTGCGGGGGAAGCGCTGGCACCAGAGGCACGGTTTCTCCTTCGTTCGAGCGAGGGTGGTCGCGGGTAGCTTGCCCGAAGAAGGTGGAGAACTCGTGCGCCCGGGCGTGCTACCGAACGCGCAGCCGGACGAGCGCTCTTGGGTTAGGATGACGGCTGGTGGACCACCTTACGGCTGCGCGGGCGCAGATGGGCACCTCGCTCGCGTTTCATTACATCTTCGCGGCGATCGGCGTCGGCTTGCCGGCGCTCTTGGTGATCGTCGAGGGCCTTTGGCTGCGAACCAAGGATCCCACCTACTACCGGCTCGCGCGGACGTGGTCGCGCGCGCTGCTGCTGCTCTTCGCCATCGGGGCGGTCTCGGGCACGACGCTGTCGTTCGAACTGGGATTGTTGTGGCCCGAGTTCATGCGCCATGCCGGAGCGGTGATCGGCGTGCCGTTTTCGGCGGAAGGCTTCGCCTTCTTCATCGAAGCGATTTTCGTCGGCATCTATCTGTACGGCTGGGAACGGCTCGCACCATTCCAGCATTGGCTGTGCTCGCTGCCCATCGCGCTTTCGGGCGCGCTCTCGGCCGCTTTCGTCACGGCCGTCAACGCTTGGATGAACACGCCCGCGGGCTTCGACGTCGTGCGCGGCGCCGTGACGGACGTCCGGCCGCTCGAAGCGATCTTCAATCCGGCGATGCCGACCGAAGTCGTGCACACCACGCTCTCGGCGTACGTGTTCACGGGTTTTGCGACGGCGGCGGCGTACGGCGTGACGCTCTTGCGCGAACCGGGAAATCGGTACGCCGCCAAGGGATTGCGCGTCGCGATGCTGCTGGGGGCGGTAGCGATTCCCTTGCAGCTCGTCGCCGGCGACGTCTCCGCGCGCTTCGACGCCCACGTGGAGCCGATCAAACTGGCCGCGATGGAGGGCCAGTTCCGCACCGAACGCGGCGCCGCGTTGCAGATCGGCGGCATCCCCGACCCGGCGGCGCACCAAACGCGTTACGCGCTTCGCATTCCCTACCTGCTCAGCGTGCTCTCGTTCGAAGATCCGCACGCCGTCGTGCGCGGCCTCGACGCGTTTCCGGCGAAAGACGAACCGCCGGCGTTGCCCGTGCACCTGTGCTTCGACGCGATGGTGGGCAGCGGAACGCTGCTGCTGCTGATCGCGGCGTGGTGGGCGTACGGCACCAAGCTCGGGCTGCGGCCGCCGGGACGGCGGCTCGCGCAGAGCATCGCGCTCTCGGGGGTGCTCGCGTTCGTGGCCATGGAGGCGGGGTGGATGGTGACCGAGGAAGGCCGCCAGCCCTGGGTCGCGGTCGGCTTCCTGCGCACCGCGGACGCGGTGACGAGCGCTCCCGCGCTCGACGTCACGTTTTACGGCTTCACGATCTTGTACGTGTTCCTCGCGATCACGCTCGCGTTCTTGCTGCTGCGCATCCGGACCGATGAAAAGAGCGATCCGCCGCGGCGCAGGCCGGCGCCGGCGCTCTCGTGACGACCGACGTCCTCGTCGCGCTCACCGCGCTCGCGGCGGTGGCGCTCTACGCCGTGTTCGGCGGCGCCGATTTCGGCGGCGGCGTGTGGGACGTGCTCGCGAGCGGCCCGCGCAAGCACGCGCAGCGCGAACTGATCGGCCACGCGATCGGGCCCGTGTGGGAGACCAACCACGTCTGGCTGATCTTCCTCATCGTCGTGCTCTTCACGTGTTTTCCCGCCGCATTCGCCGACATTTCGATCGGTCTGTACGTGCCGCTGACCTTCGTGCTCGTCGGCATCGTGTTGCGCGGCGCCGCCTACGCCTTTCGCTCGCAAGCCTATCGCGCCGCGCGTTTCTCGCAGGTGTGGGGCCACGTATTCGGCGTCGCGAGCGTCATCGCACCGTTCTTCTTCGGCTGCGCGATCGGCGGGTTGACGGTCGGCGGATACGGCTGGACCACGCCCTTCGCGCTTCTGACCGGCCTGCTCGCCGTCGCGCTGTGCGCGCAAATTGCCGGGGTTTTCTTGACGCTCGAAACGCGCGGCAGCCTGCGCGAAGACTTCCGCACGCGCGCGATGCTCGCGACGGTCGTGCTGGCCGCGGTCGGCGCGTGCGCGCTCGCCGTCGCGTACGTCACGGCGCCGGGCGTCTTCGCGGCGCTCGCGCGGATGCAGGCGCTGCCCGGCATTGCGACGGCGATGACGCTCGGCTGCGTGGTGCTGCTCGCGCTTTGGACCGAACGCTACGCGCTCGCGCGCGCGGCCGTCGCACTGGAAGCGGTCGCCGTCCTGGCGGGCTGGTACGCGGCCCAGGCGCCGTATCTGATTCCGGGCGTCCTCACCTACGCGCAGGCGGCCGCGCCGCCGGCCACCTTGCACGCGTTTCTATGGCTGTGCGGCGCGGGCGCGTTGCTGCTGATCCCATCGCTGTGGCTGCTCTTCGCCGTCTTTAAGAGCGAGCCGCTGCGCGAGTCGTGAGCTAGAGCGGCGCCCGGAACGCGACGATCTGATCGGCCTCGCGATGGTTGGTCCAAAAGCGTTCGCCGTCGTACGCGAGCGCGCGGGCCGGAAACCCGACGCGCGCGACTCGTTCGATCTCCGGCGTCGCGCCGCGCGCGTCGACGCGGGTCAAAAAGTACTCGTTCGATTCTTCGTCGTCGGTCGTCACGCAGTAAAAGCGCCCGCCGACCACGACTTGCCCGCACACGCCGTGACCGACGTCGATCGTCGTACCGACGCGACCCTGATCGTCGAGCGAGAGGATACGTTTGTTGTACCACTGGCTGACGTAGAGCCGGTCGCCGTCGAACGACAGTTGCGAGCCCGTGTCGTCGGGACACGGCACGGCCTCCGACTTGAAGCCGTGGCCGGGGACGAAGCGCCGCACCACGCGATGGTCGTCCGCCGATTCGCCGCAGAGCACCCGCAATTCGTCGCCGACGACCGTCATGCCCCACGGCGTCCCGGGGGCCGCCGCTTCCTCGCGAACCGTCCAAGTCTGCGCGTCGATCGCGTAGAGCCGACGCGTTTCGCGCGAGCCCATCCAGAGCGTCGTCGCGTCGCAGGCAAGCGACTGCGGCTTCGGCGCGGGCGAGGGCAGCCGCAAGATCTCTTCAACGTCCATGGGTCGCGTTTCGCAGCGCGGCGCGCGTCCTCCCCGCGTCAGCGATCGAGCGCCGCCATGCCCGCTGCCGCATAGCGCGTTCCGGCGGCGACCCCGCGCGGGAACGCCGCTTCGATGCGTTCGAGGTCCGCCGCATCGAGCCGCAGGTCGAGCGCGCGCGCGTTCTCCTCCACGAACGCGACGCGTTTGGTGCCCGGGATCGGCACCACGTCGTCGCCTCGCGACAACACCCACGCGAGCGCCACCTGCGACGGCGTCGCCCCGTGCTTGCGCGCGACCTCGCGCACCACGTCCACGAGCGCCCGATTCTTGACGAAATTCTCGCCTTGGAAGCGCGGCATATTGCGGCGATGGTCGCCTTCGGGAATATCGCCCGGCGCGGCGTAAGCGCCGGTGAGAAAACCGCGCCCGAGCGGACTGTACGCGACGAAACCGATGCCGAGCGCGCGCACCGCCGGCAAGATCTCGTCTTCGACGTCGCGGGTCCACAGCGAGTATTCCGTCTGCAACGCGGCGATCGGATGGACGGCGTGCGCGCGGCGAATCGTCGCGGCAGCCGCTTCCGAAAGGCCCAGGTAGCGGACTTTCCCGGCCTTGACGAGCTCGCTCATCGCGCCGACGGTTTCCTCGATCGGCACGTTCGGATCGACGCGATGCTGGTAGTACAGGTCGATGGTCGCGATGCCGAGCCGGCGCAGACTCTTTTCGCACGCCTCGCGAACGTACGCGGGCGAACCGTCGACTCCGAGAAACTCGCCCGCCGGCCCGCGCACGTTTCCGAACTTGGTGGCGACGACGACGCCGTCGCGGCGGCCGGCGATCGCCCGGCCCACCAATTCCTCGTTGCGCCCCACGCCATACATGTCTGCGGTATCGAGCAACGTCATGCCGAGGTCTAGCGCCCGATGGATCGCCGCGACGCTCTGCGCCTCGTCCGCGGCCCCGTAAAATTCGGACATTCCCATGCAGCCCAGGCCCATTGCCGAGACGCGCAATCCGCTGCGCCCGAGTTCGCGAGTCGTCATCATCGACACTCTCCTTCGGCCACGACGTTCCCAATCATCGCGAAAATAGAGTCTTTCGACCCAAAGAGATTCGGCACAAGCCTCACGCACCGCGATTTACAACGCCGGCCTTACTTGATAGCATTGTCAATAGCGCCTAGCGCCCCATTGTCTCACCCGACACGTTTAGAGGAAGGCTCTCGATGCACGCCCGACGACTTATTTCGGCGGCCCTCGTGGTCGCATTTTCCGCGTTTTTGGCGGCCCCGTCCGAAGCCAACATTCTGACGAGCGCGACCGTCAACGAAAACTGCAAAGATTTCACGATCGTGGTGAACGGCAAAGATCTGCACAAGCCGTCGTCCGTTTCGTATTCGATCTCGCTTGCGGCGCAGGGTCAGAATCCGATCACCGTCAACGGCGTGATCCCCGTGAAGCCGGACAAGTTCGGCAACTTCCACGCCCTGCAGAAGGGCTTCTGGCGCCAGTTCGGCGTGCACCTCGACAACGCGTACAACCTTTCGGGTAAGGCGACGCTGAAGTCGAGCGGCAGCACGGTGGACATAGTCTTTACGCCGCCGACCCTCTCCTGCGCGCCGCACGTTTCGTTCTGCCCGCTCAAGAGCATGAACCTGAGCGAGCCGTTCACCTACGCCGCGCTCGGCGTCGGCGACAACCACAGCCAGAACGCGCAAATTCAAGGCCAGCAGGGCAGCCAGATCTTCGGCATCGCCGGGATCTCCGGTCCGCACGGCCAGATCCAGCTGCAGAGCTGGCAGCAATTCAATATCCAAGGTTTGATCACGGGCACCGCCTACGTTCAGCCCGACACCAAGATCCAGCTCGATAGCAACTCCTTCATCCAAGGCGGCGTGAAGGTCGACACGACCGATCCGCCGGCCGCCGCCGCCGCGGCCGTCGCCGCCAACGCCGCGTACGGCCAATTGGCCGCGACGATGGGCCCGAGCGACATCAACGACCAGGGCCCGAATAACGGACCGCATCAGGTCGTGACCATCACCGGCACGAACTCGACGCAAAACGTGCTGCAACTCGGGCAACTGCAGCTCCAGAACATCGACCTCTACATCCAAGCGCCGGCCTCGAGCACGTTCATCATCAACGTCTCGAAGCAGGCACAGATCCGGAACTCGAACATCTTCGCCCAGGGAATTCCGTCGAGCCACATCCTGATCAATATGGTGGGCAACGCGCAGTTCCAAGCGCAGAACGAGGCCGATCCCGATCCCGATCCGGACGAGCAGATCCAGGCCAGCATCCTCGCGCCCCTCTCCAACAACATCCAGGTGGAGTCGACCGAAATCTTCGGCGATCTCATCTTCGGGCAGCAGTTCCAAGTCAAAGAGAACTCGCTGGTCCTCGGCTGCAACCCGCCGCCGAACCCGCAGCTTCGCGTCAAGATGTTCACGCGCGGCTCGCGTTACATCCGCTAAACGGCGACGACCCAACTCGGAAAGCCGGCTCGAGCGAACGCTCGGGCCGGCTTTCGCATGCGCCGGGCGACCGAAGCGAGAACGGCACCCGAAGCTCGCTCGTCGGAGGTCAAGATGCGGACACTGGAAGGTGCCGTCGCCGTCGTGACGGGCGCGGGGTCCGGCATCGGACGCGCGCTCGCCTGCGAACTCGCCGCGCGCGGCGCGGATTTGGCGCTGGCCGACGTCGACGAGAGCGGTCTCGCGCAAACGCGGGCGGCGCTGCCGGCGGCGCGCAAGGTCACGACGCAGCGGGTCGACGTGTCGCAGCCGGGCGACGTGGCGCTCTTCCGCGCGGCGGTCGAGCGCGACTTCGGGCGCTGTTCGGTGCTCGTCAACAACGCGGGCGTCGCCCTGTACGGCCGTTTCGAGGAGGTCTCGCAGAGCGATCTCGAGTGGATCTTCGGCGTGAACTTCTGGGGCGCGGTCTACGGCTGCCGCGAATTTCTGCCGCTGCTGCGGCGCGAACCGGCCGCGAACGTCGTGACGATCTCGAGCGTTTTCGGCCTGATCGGTCCGCCGTTGCAGTGCGGCTACAGCGCGACGAAGTTCGCGGTGCGCGGCTTCAGCGAGGTCCTGCGTCACGAACTCGCGTACTCGAACGTGCGCGTGACGGTCGTCCATCCTGGCGGCATCAAGACCAACATCGCCGCTCGCGCCCGGCGCGGCGCCGGCGCACCCGAAAGCGAGTGGAAAGCGAACACGAAGAGTTTCGAGCGATCGCTCGTGATGCCGCCCTCGAAGGCCGCGCGAAGAATCGCCGACGCGATCCTGCGCGACCGGCCGCGCCTGCTGATCGGGAGCGACGCGTTTCTCCTCGACGCCGTGCAGCGTTTCTGGCCCGCCCGGTACCTCGCGATGCTGCGGCCGCTCCTCGATCCGCGCGGCACGTACGCGGCGTTGCTCGAACGTCCGCCCGGAGACGGTGCGTGATGCCGAGTTTGCAAGCGCGCCTGCTGCGCGCCGTCCTGCGGTTGCTGATCAAACGGAACCTCGAACGGCACCGGCGCGATACCGCCGATCTGATCGCGGCGATGCGCCGCTACTTCGAACTCGGCGAACCCGCGCAGCGCCGCGTTCCCGCCGACGTGCGCGTGGTGCCTGTCGATAGCGGCGGCGTGCGCGGCGAATGGGTTTTGCGCCGCGACGTCGACGTCGATGCGGCGCGGCGCGGCATCCTCTACACGCACGGCGGCGGCATGGTCGCGTGCCGGCCGCTCGGCTATCGCACGATCACGATCCCGCTCGCGCGGGCGACGGGCGTGCCCGTTTTCGTGCCCGATTACCGCCGCGCGCCCGAACACCGCTTTCCTGCGGCGCTCGACGACGCGGTCGCGGCGTACGACGCGATGCGATTGCGCTTGCCGCCGGAGGGCATCGCCCTCGCGGGCGACTCGGCGGGCGGGAACCTGGCGCTCGCGACGCTGCTCGCGCTCCGCCGCCGCGGCGAACCGCGGCCGGTGGCCGCCGTGGTCGCGCTCTCGCCTTGGACCGACCTCGAAGGAACCGGCGACTCGGTGACGCGCAACGAGCGCAGCGACGACATGCTCGTGGGATCGCTCGGCGAAACGAAACTGGCGCTCGCCTATGCAGATGCCGCCCAATTGCGCGACCCGCTCGTCTCGCCGTTGTACGGGGAATACGCGGGCGGCCCGCCGCTGCTCGTCTTCGCGAGCACGATCGAAATGCTGCTCGACGATGCGACGCGTTTGGCGGATCGCGCCCGCGCGCAAGGCGTGCAGGTCACGCTCGTGCTCGAAGAGGGCATGCCCCACGTCTGGCCTATCTTTCCGATGCTGCCCGAAGCGCGCGCGGCGATCGCGACGATCGCCGCGTTTCTCGAGAGCGCGTGGCAGGCGGCAAACGCGAGCGTCGCTTCCACCGGAGGTACTCGATGAAATCGCTGCTCGGCGCGAGCGTCGCGCTGTCTTTGGTCTTCGTGGCCGCGAGCGCGGGCCGTGCGGCCGACCCGGCGCCCGCGCTTCCCGCCTGGGACGCCTTCGTGAAAGCGAACGCCGCGATCGACGACTACAAAGAAACGGTCACGGCGCACGAGATCAGCGGCACCAAGACCGAAGACCGCACCTACCACTTCTTCTACAAGAAGCCGAGCTACGCGCGCTCGGAGATCGTCAGCGGCCCGGGCTCCGGCGGCGCGGCGGTGTGGCACGGCGGCGATAAGGTCAAAGGCCATCTGGGCGGCCTGCTTGCGGGAATCAAGCTCGTGATCTCCGAGCACGATGCGCGCGCGACCGACATCCGCGGCAAGACGATCGAAGCGGCGAATTTCGCCTGGATGATCGACGGCTTCAACCATTACGGGAAGCTGAGCGAGGCCCCGGGCCCGCCGGTCGACGGCGTGGAGACCGACGCCGTCACGATGATTCCCGACGACCCCGCGAAGGTGCGGAACCTGACCAAGGAAACGCTTCTCATTTCGAGGACGAGCCATCTGCCCGTCCGGCACCTCGGCTACGAGGGCGACAAGCTCGTCGAGCAGGAAACCTTTTCGGATCAGGTCATCAATCCAGGATTACCGCTCTCGACCTTCGATATGTAGGTAACGAAGGCTCGCGCAACCATCCGGTACCCGGAGGGTTCGCACGAATTATCCGATGACCGGCGCGTCGCAGCGTTCGGATAATACGGGTTATGTTCCCAGGACTGGCACGCTCAGGCGCTCTCGGATTCAGGCACATCGCACCGCTTCACCCCCAAAAACGACGCATGGAGAACCTGAATGTACCGAGACGAACAACTGAACTGCGTCGATTGCAACGCGCCCTTCGCGTTTACCGCGAGCGAGCAAGAATTCTACGCATCCAAAGGCTTCACGAACAAGCCTAGCCGTTGCGCCGACTGCCGTGCCGCCCGGAAGGCGCAGCGCGGCGAAGGCGGCGGAGCGGGCGGCGGCTACTCGCGCGGCGGCGCGGGCGGCGGATCGACCCGCGAAATGTTCGACGCCGTCTGCAGCACGTGCGGCAAAGCGACCACCGTGCCGTTCCAGCCGCGCGGCGACAAGCCCGTCTACTGCCGCGACTGCTTCACGCCGCGGCGTTCGTACCGCTAGCGAACGGGCGCTGCGGCGGCGAGTTCGTCGAGCGCCGTTTCGAGCGCCGCGATTCCCTCGCGCGTTTCTTCGCGCGAGACGATGAGCGGCGGCGTGACCAGCAGCACGTTATAGCGGCCGAACGTGTAGACGCCGAGATCCCGTAAGCGACCAAGGAGCGCCGGCAGTATCCCTGCCGACGCTCCTTGCCACGCCACGAGCGGCGCGCGCGTCTCGCGATCCGCCACGAGTTCGATCGCGAAGAACGCGCCCACGCCGCGCACCTCGCCGACCAGCGGATTGCGCTCGGCCAAGCGCGCGAGATCCTCGCGCAGCCAGCCCTCGATCAGACGGCCGCGCGCGAAGAGATCGCCATCGCGATACGCCGCGAGCGTCGCGCGTCCGGCGGCCATCGCCACCGGATGTCCGGAATACGTGTGCCCGCAGCCCAGCACGTGCGTGTCGAAGTACGCCGCGTGGGTTTCGCGCAGCATCACTCCTCCGAGCGGGACGTACGCCGACGTCGCGCCCTTCGCGAACACGATCGCGTCGGGCCGCACGCCGAAGCGCACGCTCGCGAACGATTCGCCGGTGCGACCGAAACCGGTCATCACCTCGTCGAAAACGAGCAGGATGCCGTGCCGGTCGCAGAGCTCGCGCAGGCCCGCGAGATATCCCTCGGGATAGACGATCGCGCCGTTGGACCCGACGACGGGTTCGATGAAGATCGCGGCGACGCGCTCGGCGCCTTCGTACGTCAGCACCAGTTCGAGGTGCGCGAGCGCGCGTTCGCATTCGACGACGGGATCGCGCGTCTCGAACGGGCTGCGGTACGGAAACGGCGCGAAAAAGTGCACGATGCCCGGCGGACCCGGTTCGCTCGGCCAGCGGCGATTTTCGCCGGTGAGGACGCCGGCGCCCAGGCCCGAGCCGTGATACGAACGGTACGCTGCGAGAATCTTGTGGCGCCCGGTGATCGCGCGCACGATCTTCATCGCGTCTTCGTTGGACTCGCTGCCGCCGGTCGTGAAGAACGTGCGGCAGCCTTCCGGCCACGGCGAGAGGGCCGAAAGCTCGGCGGCGAACGCCTCGCGCTCCGAATTGCCGAGCGCGGGCGAGGCGTACGCGAGTCGCGCGGCCTGCTCGCCGATCGCCCGCGCGACGCCGGCATGGCCGTGGCCGAGATTGACCGCAACCAGGCCCGACGCGAGATCGAGATACCGGCGGCCCTCGGCGTCGTAGAGATACACCCCTTCGCCGCGTTCGATCGACGGGGGTGAGAGATCGTGCTGGGCGGACCATGGCGTGAGGACGTAGCGCGCACGATTCATCGCAAACGCCCTTCGACGCGAGCGCCGCGTCTCCGGCGTGCCCGCGCGGCGGGGCGCGTCACGCTCTTGCGGCGAGCCAGGCGGCGATGAGACGGCGCGCGATCGTGTCGCCGTACGGCATGGCCGCCTCGAGCGTTGCGAGCAGCGCGCGGCCCGCGCCGGCGTCGAACCAGCGCACGTCTTCGAGTTCGGCGCCGCGCACGATCGCGTTCGAGCGCGCGCGCGCGAAAAATCCGAACATCAGCGAGCGCGGAAACGGCCACGGTTCGCTGCCGAAGTAGCGGACGTCGCCGACGCGCACGCCGGACTCCTCGAAGACTTCGCGGACGACCGCTTCTTCGGCCGATTCCCCGGCTTCCACGAAGCCCGCGAGCGTCGAGTACATGCCCGGCGGCCAGTTCGGCTGCCGGCCGAGCAGCATGCGTTCGCCGTCGTCGACGAGCACGATCGCCGCGGGATCGATGCGCGGAAAGTGGCGGTGCGAACCGTCCGGATCGTCGCACGATTTCGCGAGTTCGCCGGGTTCCCAGCGCAGCGGGCGGGCGCAGCGCGCGCAATACTGCGTCTCCTCGGACCAGCGCGCCGTCGCCAGAGCGCGCACGACCGCGGCCCGCAGCGCGGGTTCGTAGCGGCCGAATTCGAAGGCCGGATCGACGAAGCGCGCCGCGCGGCCTTCGAGCTCCTCCGCGACTTGCGCCAAGCCGTCGTGCCGCGCATCCAGCGCGACGAACGGGGCGCTCTCCGGTTCCGGCGGCAACAGCAACGGGAGGCGCGTGGCCTCGTCGACGAGCAAGCGCTTGCGCCACACGACGGGCACGCGGCCGGGCGCGGCGCGCGGCGACGGTTGCATCGCGACCGACTTAGCGCACGCCGCGCCGAACCCTTGACGCGCGGAGGCGCGCGGGGACGCCGCGTAGGAACGTTCGAGCGATGGAACGATCCGACGACGGCACCCAACCCACGACCGCAGGCGTCGCGGCACCGCCGCCGCTCATCTTCGGCGCCGCACTCGCGGCCGGACTCGCGCTCGGCCGCGGCACGCCCTCGGACGAACGCGGCGCGAAAATCGCGCGCGTGGTGGGCGCGGCCGCGATTCCGGCCGGCCTGCTGATCGGTCTCGCCGCGGTCGGCGCGCTCAAGCGCGCCGGGACGAACCTCAACCCGTACCGCCCGACGACGGCGATCGTCACGAGCGGCGTGTTCGGCTTTTCGCGCAATCCCGTCTACGTGGGCATGACCTCCGTTTACATCGGCGTGGCGCTCTTGGCGCGCTCGCTGCCTGCCCTCGTGCTGCTGCCGGTCGCGCTCGCGTTGCTCGATCGCGGCGTCGTCGATCGCGAAGAGCGCTACCTCGAACGCCGCTTCGGCGAGGCCTATCGTCGCTACCGCAGCGAGGTCCCGCGGTGGTTCTGACGCGGTGGCTCTGACGTGAAACTGCAGGCGCGCATTCCGCGCTTCGTCGCCTCGACCGTCGAATCGGGCCGGCAACGCTCGCGGCCCGTGCTCGACGGCAGCGACTTCACGTTACCGAACCGCTGGAACTTGCCGGCGCACGCCGTCGCGCTCATCGGCCGGCCCGCCGTGTGGACGGCGCTCGACCTGTCGCTGCCGCGCATTCCGCTCGGTTTCACGGAGCTCGCGCCGCGCCGGCTGCACTGGGAGCAAGATTTCGGCGGCCACCTCTTCCTGGCCGTCACCGGCGCCGACGCGTCGCGCGTGACGATCGTCGAAGGCGGGCCGATGCATCCGAACGGCACGGGGGCGCTCGTGCCGTTCGCCTACCCCGAAGACGATTTCGCCGAACGCGGCATCGTGGACTTCGAACCGATGATCGTTCCGCCGCCGAACGGCCTCAGCGCCGAGTTCTTCGCGAATCTGGTGCGGCGCACGCAGCGCAGTTACGACGGCGACCAGCGCTATCTCGCGATCGAGATTCCGTTCTTGCGCGTCGGCCGCGATTCCAACTCGTACGCGGTCGGCGTGCTGCTGTGCTGCGGCATCGATCTCCGCGCGATTCCGAAGAAGCCGCGCAATCCCGAACACGTCGAGTGGACCGGATATCCCGGCGCCGAAGATCCGATCCACCGCGCGAACTTCGGCGCGTACATGGGCGCGCCGACGCGGCTCGCCGACGGCTCTCTCGAGATCGCCTACCACGACGACGACGGCAGCGTCCGCCTCGTCGTGGTGGGCGGCGCGCCGGGCGGCACCGCGCGCCTGCCCGACGGAACGGCGGCGGCGCTCGACGGCTTCGGGCGCATCGTTTTCTCGCCCGAGGACGCGCGCCGCCACGGCCTGCCGAGCCGCCATACGGAGCCGCCCGACAACGTGCGCGCGCGACGCAAGTTTCCGCCGGATCCGGCCCCGGCGGGCGCGCAGATCACTTTGGTCGTCAACGGCCGCAGCGTGCCGCTGACGCCCGGTACCGAACACCGCGGCACGATCGTCGAGAGACACGACGCGCTCGGCGTCGCGACGCTGCGCTCGGCGGTGGGCGACGTCGTCTTACCGCTGGTCGATCTCGGCGTCGAGTTGCGCGACCCCAAACGTCTCGACGCGCTGGTGCAGGTCGGAAACGAACTGACCGTCGGTCTGCACGCCGACCGTCATCCCAAACTCATCTCGCACGGGGCCGCGGCGGTCGGCGATACGTTTACGTGGCATCGCCTCCACCTGCCGCGCCCCGGCAACGTCGCGGCCGCCGTCGTCGCCGCCGGCGTCCTGCTCGGAGCGGGCCTGCTGTGGTGGCGGCTGCGGCGGCGCTAAGCGCTCGTTTTGCCGTCGGGACGGGCGAACGCGACGACCGTGTTTTCGAGGCGCATGCTCGTCCAGAATTTTGCGCCGTCGAACGCGAGCCCGCGCGCCACGAACGGCACCGAAGCGATCTCGGTCGCGACCGGCGACCCGTTGCGCGCGTCGAGGCGCAGCAGGCGGAAATCGTGAACTTCTTTACTTTCGGTCGTCATCAGGTAGAAGCAGCCGTCGACGATCGTCATGCCCGTGATCTCGCGCGGCGCCGCGATCGTGCGGCGCACCTCGCCGCGTTCGTCGAGTTCGAGGACGCGCTTCTCGTAACGCTGGCTCAGAAATAAAAAGTCGCCGTCGTAGGCGAGGAAGGAGCCCGTGCGATCGGGGCAGGGCAGCAGTTCGGTCTTGAATCCGTGCCCCACGACCAGCCGCGCGATCGAGCGTTCGTCGTCTTCGGGATCGCCGACGACTACGCGCAGTTCGTCGCCCATCATCGTCATGCCGTAGGGCGTGCCGCGCGCGGCCCACTCCTCGGCGATCGTGCCGCGATGCGGATCGACCGCGTAGACGCGATCGGTCTCGACCGAGCCGATCCACAGGCGTTCGCCGTCGCAGGCGATGCCGAGCGGCGCGGGGCACGGCGACGGCATGCGCACGAGTTCTTCGATGGGGGACGACGTCACGTTCACGCGGGACCTCCTCATTCGGACGAACGAACATTTCCGGCTCGCTCGGGCACATCCTCGGGCGGGTCGTAGGACGGCTTCGTCGCCTTGGCAAACGAGCGGCGCATACGCCCCCTTTCCGGATCGAGGTTTTCGTGAAGCCTTTCGCGCGCGCGGCTTACGCAGCGGCCGCAGTCTTGGCGCTGGCCGCGCCCGCGGCGGCGCAAACGTTCGCCGCCCCGAAGCTCCCGCAGCTCGTGCAGCTCAGCGCGGACCCCTTCACGAACGGCGGCGGCGCGGAGCACGCCACGGAACTCGAGGCGCACACGTTCGCGGTGGGCTCGACGATCGTAGCCGCGTTTCAGACGGGCCGCTTCCCCGACGGCGGCGCGAGCGACATCGGCTGGGCCACGTCGCTCGATGCGGGCCGCTCGTGGAAGTACGGCTTCTTGCCGGGCATCACGACGGTAACCAATCCCAAAGACCCGTATCCGCGCGTCAGCGATCCGGCCGTCGCGTACGACGCGGCGCACAACACGTGGCTCATCGCCTCGCTCCCGGTCGCCAACGTCGGCCCGGCGGTCATCGTCAGCGCGTCCGACGACGCGCTCACCTGGCGCAAGCCGGTCAGCGTGGCTTCCGACCCGATCGGCTCGGACAAGAACTGGATCGTCTGCGACAACACCCAGACGAGCAAGTATTTCGGCCACTGCTACGTGGAGTGGGACGACGGCAACTTGCAAATCCACCTCAACGTTTCGACCGACGGCGGCGCGACCTGGGGTCCGACCAAGAGCGGCGGCAGCGGCGCGTACGGCCTCGGCGGCCAGCCGCTCGTGCAGCCGAACGGCACGGTGATCGTGCCCTTCAGCGACGGCGGCGCGAACGATCTCGACATCCTCTCCAAAGACGGCGGCGCGACGTGGAGCAACGCCTACCTGATCTCGGCCGAAGCCGATCACGCGCCCGTCGGGATGCGCGCGCCGTCCCTGCCGACGGCGGCGATCGACGCCGCGGGGACGGTGTACGTCGCCTGGCACGACTGCAGCTTCCGCGCGAACTGCGCCGCCAACGACATCGTGTTCAGCAAATCGGCCGACGGCGTGCACTGGAGCGCGAAGTCCCGCATCCCGATCGACCCGGTCAAGAGCACCGTCGATCACTTCACGCCGGGAATCGGCGTCGCCCCCGGCACCGCCGGCAAGACGGCGAAACTCGGCCTCATTTATAATTACTTTCCGAACGCCGCGTGCTCGATCTCGACGTGCGAACTGCACACGGCCTTCGTCACGTCGCACAACGGCGGCGCGACCTGGAATGCCGCGCACACGCTGACCGCCGGCATGCACCTGACGTGGCTCGCGCAGGCGTTCGGATATTTCGTCGGCGACTACGTGGCGACGGCGTTTACGAGCGACGGCCTAGCGCACAGCGTCTTCGCGTTCGCGCACGCGCCGTCGGGGACGAAACTCAACGAAGTCGCCGTAACCACCGCCGCCGGCCTCGCGATCCCGACCTCCGGCGTGGAATACTCCTCGGCCTTCGAGCGGCCGTACCCGAACGCGCATTCCGATCATCCGCGCTACCACTACCCGCCGAAGAAGCGGCTGACGAAGCGACGTCTCGAGCGCGATTAGCGGTTGGAGCGCGACCGCTAACGGACCGCCGCGACCACCTTCGCAAGGAGAGCGTCCATCGCCGCGACGACGCCGTCGAGGCCGGTGACGGCGTAGCGCTCCGCAAGGACGCTCGCCGGCGCGTACGCGACGCTGACGGCGCCGCGCTCTTCCCACACCAAGAGCTTCAACGGCAGATCGAGCGCCGCGAGCGGAAACGCCTCCATCACGAGCGTCCCGCCTTTTGGGTTGCCGAAGACGAGCAGCGTCGTCGGCCGAAGCTCGAGGCCCGCACTCCGAGCCGCACCGCTTTGGTCGACGGTCGCGAACAGCGTTGCGCCCGCCTCGGCGATCGCCGCTACGAGGCGCTCGACGGTCTCCGCGTACGAATGGTTGCTGGTCGACGTCCGCAGGTCGATCACGGGTCTCGTCCTTTCGCTAGCGATACGCTATAAGGATCGGGGCAACTCCGGCACGCGTCCGCGCGAACGCGTCGCGCGCCGCCGCTTCTCGGGGCTTAGCGAAGACCCGCTCGCGCGGTCGCTCGAGTCGTGCGCGCCGGCTCTCGGCGCGTCGAGATGCTTTCACCGTTTGCAGCCGTAGTTCGTCCGGAGGTGCGAACCATCGGACTTCCGGCTTGTTAGGCAGCACTTCCGACTCCTTCGGCAGCCGCGCATTCGCCGGGTATCGTCGCGGAGCCGGCCCCGCCGGCGCCGGGAAACGACGCGACGGAGAGTCTTCTGTCTTTGTCGAATGCGGCGCCTGGATTGAATGGCGGGTCGAACGTGTCTCGTGCGGGATTAGCGCGGTAGCGGCCGCAAGCGAATAAGGCGCGGCGCGTGGGCTTTTACGGTATCCTCATTGCGACGGCAGCGGGCTGGTATCTCGCCGGACTGAGTTGGACGATCTCGCTCGTGACGTACCCGGCCTTCTCGCTCGTCGGCAAGCGGGAGTGGCGGCGCTATCACGACGCGCACGTGCGCCGCATCGTGCCGGCAGTCGGACCGATGTGGGCGGCGCAGGGTCTCGGCATCGCGCTGTGGCTGTCCGCGCCGCCGCACGGCACTCGTCCGGCTCTCGTGCTGACCGCTTGCGCGGCCGCCGCAACCGCGGTCGTCACGGCTTTCGCCGCGATCCCCGCGCACGCGGCGCTCGCGCGCGACTACGACCCGGTCGCCGACCGGCGACTCGCTCGCGCGCACGCGCTGCGCACCATCGCTTGGACGGTCGCCGCGCTCGGATCGGCCGCCGCGCTCGCGCTCGCTCGCGCGACGTGATGCGCGGCGCTCTTAGATCTTGAAGCCCTGAACGAAGTCGCCGTCGGCCTGCGGCCACACGGTCCAGACGCTTAGCGCGGCGGGGTCGATCCCTACGGTGTGCGCCGTTTTCGAAACGGTCGCCGTCGTCACCAGCGACGGCGGCCCGGACCGGTTGTCGCGAAAGACTTCTATCGCGCCGCTGCCCGCGCAAGCGAACAGATGCGATTTCCGATCCAGATCGCACTGGTCGACGCCCGGTTGGGCGATCGCCGTCGTTCCGACCAATTTGCCCGACGGCTCGTACACCGCGATCGTACCGTTCTTCCCGCCGACGATCAGGTGACCGTAGTCCGGGTCGAACTGCAACGGGTGGTTGGCGACGATCTCGGGCGTCGGAATCGTCCGCGCCACCTTCAGCGAAACCGGCTCGACCACCGCGACCTCTTGCAGGTCGGTGATGTTCTGGTAGAGTTCGTGCGTCTTCGGATCGACCGCGAGATATTCGGGCTTGTGCCCGGGGAGATCGACGGTGCCGACGCTCTTCATCGTCCGGGCGTCGACAACGTAGACGTGCGTGCCGTTGTCCTCGTCCGCATAGATGCGGCCGTTGCCCGGATCGTAGACGATCGCATCGACGGCGCCCGCGACGTCCGCCGTGCGCAGCTCTTTCATCGTGACCGGATCCACCTCGGAGATCGACTGGTCGGTGCCGTTGCCGGTAAAGACGTGTCCGGTCGCCGGATCGACGGCGACGCCGTGCAGGTCGCCGACCTTGACTTGACCGAGGACTTTCCCCGAATCGGCATCGACGATCGTAAGCGCGCCGCTCGCGTTGTGCGCGGCGTACACGCGCCGCCTCGCCGCGTCGACCGTCACGTAATCGAAGCCGCTGAAGATCGGCACGGGTTGGGGCGGGGCCAGCGGGGTCATCATCGGCATCGTCCTCGTTTCTCGAAAGAGCTATTTCACGCGCAGCGTGTAGGTCAGCGTCGCCGTGCGATACGGCAGCGCGTAGAGTTCGGTCGCGTTTTGCCCGAGCAGCGGCGTGTAGTCGGTCGCGTACTGGTTGAGCGGGAGGGGCACGCCGAGTCCGAACTGGCCGCGGATGTCCGCATCCTGATTGAACACGTTATCGATCGCCAGGTTTATGCTTCCGTTGCGTCCGGCGGGCGCGTTGATCTGGAAGTTCGAGTACGTATAAGGCGGCGAATTCTTCGCGTTGTTCACGCCCACGTAGTACCGCGTGAATCGCAGGTCGATGCCGCCGCCGAAGCTGTAGTCGGCCGAAACCTGGTACTTGTGAACCGGAACCGTCGGCAGCTGCACGTTCGGGACGATCGTCAGGTTGTTCTGCAGCGTCGTGACCGGCAGCGACGTCACGAAAACCGATTCGGTCGAGTAGTCGTAGTCGAAGAACAAACCGCGCGTGAAGCGCACGCGGCCGCTGAGGTCGAGCCCGCGCGCGATCATGTGCCCGACGTTGTCCTGAACGCCGACGCCCAGGCCCTTGAGCGGATCGCCCGTGCAGCCGTTGTCGCGGAAAACCTTCTCATAACTCGGGAGGTCGACGCCCGCGACGTAGGAAGACGAAAACGCCGAGAGCGGCACGACCGTCTGGAAGATCTTATTGTCGATGTTCGTGTTGTACGCCGTGAACTGAACTTGATTGTCGCCGCGGAAGCGGTGGCCGTAGCTGAACTCTTCGTCGGCGCCCGTCTCCGGAATCAGGTTCGGGTTGCCGCCCGAGCCGATCGGATTGACGAGGCCGCAGTTGACCGTACCCTGCAGACTTCCGGTTCCCGCCGGCGAGAACGGCGTGCTGACGAAGACGGCGTAGGGTTGTGAGGTCGTCTTGCCTGCGGCGACGCGGAGCACGTCGGACCGCGTGAGCGAGTAGACGACGGCCAGCCGCGGGTCGAAGTACGTGGTATTGGTGATCGTCGAGTGCTTGAGGCCCCCGTTGAGGAAGATCGCCGTCTTTCCGTGCTCCGGATGGTACGTGTCGTGGAAGAGCGCCGCGGTTTCGTGGACGACCGGCGAGTTGAGGATCTTGAGGCCGGCGGCGGTGCCGTTCGGGAAGAGATACGCGTAGTTATAGTACGCGTAGCCGACGCCGACGTCGTTGTTCGTTCCGTTGAGTTCGTCCGAGATCGTCCCGCCGGTCGACGTGACGCGCGGATTCTCCCAGTTGGGGTTGTCGCCCGGCACGACGTTGTACGGAAGCTGGTACGTGCGATCGTACGTCTCCGCGTAGTTGTTCGTGAACGTGTCGAGCGCAAAGGTCGTCTTGCCGATGGGCGTGTCGTATTTCAGGCCGTAATCCTGGACCACGAACTCTTGCCAGGCGGGCCCGGCACCCGCGAACCCGGTGTTGAAATTCGCGTACTGCTGCGGGGTCTGGCAAGGAACGTACGCCGGACTGCCGTTGAGTGCGGTGACGGCGAAGGAGCCCGCCGGACACGTCCCGCCGCCGGCGGCGACGTACTGCTGGAGAGCGTTGTTGCCTTTGGCAAGCTCGAGCACGTACGGCTGGTAGTCGATGTCGCTATTGCCCGTGCGATCGGCCCACGACATTTGGAAGAGACCGTGGGTGGTGATGTGCGATTCGTTCTGGGGGTTTCCGAACGAGTACTTGAGCTTCACCAGACCGCCGCGAGTGACGTAGGTCGAGTCGGTTTGATACACGCCGGACTCGTAGGCGGGCGAGCCCACGGGTGCCGAGGGATCCTGCGCGGTGACGGGCTGCAGGAAGACGTCGTGGCGGAAGTAGCCTTCGCGCGAATTCACGCCGCCCGCGACCGCGTAGGAGAGGTGGTTGCCGAGCGGACCGGTCGCCGTCAACGACGAGATGAGGTTCGCGTACGTTCCGTAGCCCTGCGTGAACGAGCCGCGGAAATCGGGCGTCGGGTCGAGCGTGTGCATGTCGATGACGCCGCCGATCGCGCTGACGCCGAGCAGATCGCTGCCGCCCGCACCGTACGTCACCTGGACGCTGCTGAGCGCGAACGTCGGCGAGAGATCGAAATTGTAGCCGAGATTCACGCCGCGCTTGTGACCGTAGCCGATCGGGTGGTCGTCGTACAGCGTCACCGTTTCGAGCGAGCCGATGCCGCGGATGTCGAGGTAGAGGTCGTCGCCGGCGCCCGCCGTCTCCGTACCCCCGTCGCCGCTGATGCTCGGCAGCGTGCGTAAGTAATCGCCGATGCGGTAATTGCCTTCTTGTTCGATCGCTGCGGCCGTCGAGGATTTGTAGACGACGCTCGCTTTCTGCAGCGACGCGCCCGCGCGCACCGACGTCCGCCCGATCGTGTGCAGCGCGTTCGAGTTCTCCGCGCGCTGCAGCGAGAGCGTCAGCGTCGCCGTCGTGTCGGAGAGTATCGTGAAGTCGTCCGAGTTCGACGTTTGGTATCCGGCTTTGCGGATCTGCAAACGCGTTATGCCCGGCTTGAGCCCGGTGAAGTGAAACTTACCCGAAGCGTCGGTCACGGTCGAGGCGTTCTGCGCCCCGATGACGACGACGGTGACGTCGGCTAGTCCGAGCCCCGTACTCGCGTCGACGACGGTACCTTCGATCGACGTCGTAGCGGGCGGCGCAGTGGGCGCGGGCGCGGCGGGCGCCGCAGGTGCGGCGCTCGAGGTGGGAACGGGCGGCGCCGACGGCCCCGGAGACGGCGCGGGTTGCGCCGCGGCCGGGAGCGCGAGCGCCGCGGACAACGCGACAAGCAAACACGACCCAAAGCGAATGTTCATTAGGGCGGCCTTTCTTCCGGAGCGGGTGCGGACGAGTGAAAGCAACGCGGTCACGCGTGTGCGGGCACGGCTGCGGGCACCGCAGCCGCGTCGCTGGCGAGTGCTTCGAGCGCGCGGCGCCGCGGCTCGACGCCGAGGACGGCGACGACCGCGATCTCCACGAGCAGCAGAGCGATCATCATCACGATGACGCCTCCGACGCCGTAGCGCGTGAAAAGCGCGACGACGGCGAAGGGCGTCGCGATCGTCGCCGCTCGGCCGAAGGCGTTCGAGATGCCGGCGCCGCGCATCCGGATCTCGGTCGGGAACAACTCGGAGACGTAGACGCCCATCAGTACGGCGACGAGCACGTAGATCGGCACGACCAGCGCGAAACCGACGACCGGCAGCAGGATCGCGTCGTGAACGAAGGGATAGATCGCTCCGAATACGATCGCCAGCAGGCACGCGCCGATAATCGTCGGTTTGCGCCCCCACGAATCTGCCGTGAGCGAACCGATCGCGGCGCCGACCGGCGCTCCGAGCGAAATAACGAACGCGAACCCGAACGACGTCGCGATTGTCAATCCTTCGCGCACGAAAAACGTCGGAATCCACGTTACGAATCCGTACAACAGCGTGTTGGTGACGATCATCGAGACGGATCCCAGCACCAGACGCGACAACATCGGAGGACCGAACAGCCGGACGCTTCCCGCGCGCGCGGGCTGCGGCGCGCGCTCCGGAACGTACGGCGGGAGGTCGTCGCCGGCCGCTTCCCGCTCGATCGCGCGAAGCACTCGCTCGCAATCCGCCGTACGCCCGGCCGACTCCAGCCACCGCGGCGACTCCGGCAACGTCCGGCGGACGTACCAGACGACGAACGCGCCGAGTCCGGCGATGACGAACATCGAGCGCCAGCCGATCGACGGGATGACGAACGCGCTGACGAGCGAGGCGACGGGCAGCGCCGCGACGACGCACACGCACATGAAGCCGACCCACTTGCCGCGCACGGCGGGCGGCGCGAATTCGGTCAGCGTCGCGTAACCGACGACGGTTTCCGCGCCGAGGCCGACGCCGATCAAGAAGCGGATGAGGATCAGCACGCCCATCGTCGGCGCGAACGCCGCCGCGATCGAGGCCGCACCGAAAAGCGCGAGATTGAAACGATAGCTGAACCTGCGCCCGAACCGATCGCAGAGAAATCCCGTCGCCGTAGCGCCCACGAGCATCCCGGCGAACGTCAGCGAGACGAACTGCGCGCTTTGCGCGAGCGTCGAAAAGCCGGTCTTCAGCAGGATGCCCAGGACGTTTCCCGCGAGATAGATGTCGAAGCCGTCTACGAACATTCCGAGGCCGATGAGCCACATCACGCGCCGGTGAAACGGCGAGACGCGAAGCCGGTCCAGACGCGGGCCGGCGTGCGCGACCGTCACGGTGACGTCGCTTTCGCGCGCATCGCGAGCGACGCGACGACGAGAGCGTCGAGCGCGACGCGCGCGTTCGTCTCGAACGATCCCGCCTGTGCCAGCCGGAAGAACTCTTTGCAATTGCGCATCGCGTCGGCGTCGAGCGCGAGCAGCTTTGCGACGAGCGCGTCGACGCGAGGCGCGAGTTCGTCCGGAGCCGTGACGTCGTTGACGAGTCCGATCGCGAGCGCTCGTTCGGCGGAGATCGGCTCGCCCAGCAAAACCAACGGGAAGGCGTGCCGCGGCAGAGCGTACTCGCCGAGATAAGCCATGATCGCCATCGGCGGAAGCCCGAACAGCATCTCGGGAAACCCGAGGCGAGCCCGCTCCGACACCACGACGAAATCGCAGCAGATCGCAAGCCCGAACCCGAAGCCCAACGCGTCGCCCTGAACCTCCGCGACCGCGACCAGCGGCGACTCGCGGACGGCTCGCTTGAGCGCGATCAGGCGCGCGATCTCGCGTCGCGTGGCGGCCGGCGTCGCGGCCGACCGCTCGCGTCCGACGCAAAAACGATCCCCCTCCGCCGCGATTCGCAGCACTCGCGCGCTCGGCCGGCTCGCCTCCTCGGAGAGCACGTCGAGCATCGCGTCGAACATCGGCCCCGTAATCTCGTTTCCGGCGCCGGCATTTGCAAAGGTGAAGGACAGGACGGGGCCGGCCCGATCGATTCGGACCGTCCCTTCGGAGCGAGTATCCTCGGCCTGAACGAAATGGGAAATGGCCTAGCTCCCTAAGTGAAACCGCCCGATGCCCTTTGGTATACGCGGTATACAGCGTATACTCGCATCGTCGGTTTGCTTTTCCTCCTACCGAGCAGCCCAAACGGAAAGAAGTTCCAGCGATGAGCCGTGCCGCTCCCCGTTCCGACGCCCTCGACCGTCACGTCCGCGCCCTGGCGGCGCCCGAGGGCGGGGCGAACCTGCGGCAGAGCGTCGTCCTGCCCGCGTTGCGCGAAGCGATCGTCGAGGGTGACCTCGTCGCGGGCGAGCGGCTCTCGGAGACCGACCTCGCCCGGCGGCTCGGCGTGAGCCGGACTCCGGTCCGCGAAGCCCTCGGCGTACTCGAACGCGAGCGGCTCGTGACGGTCGTCCCGCGGCTCGGCGCGTTCGTGCGGACGGTGACCGAAGACGACGTCGACGAGATCTACGTGGTCCGCGAGGCGCTCGAGGTGCTCGCCACGCGCCTCGCGGTCGAGCGGGTAACCCCCGTGGGCCTCGCGCTCGTCGACGAGTCGGTCGCCGTCATGCGGGCCGCGGTCGAGTGCAACGATCATCGCGCGTACGTCGAGGAGCTCGATCGCTTTTACGCCTTGATCATGAAGCTCAGCGGGAACTCGACGCTCGAACTCCTGCACCTCAGCCTGCTCGGCCCGGTGCGCCGCCTCCGGCGCATCTCGATGTCGCGTCCGGGCCGCATGGCGCGCTCCTTCGAGCAGCTCGAGCGGATCGCTGCGGCGCTGGCGCGCCGCGATCCGGCGGCCGCGGACCTCATGCGCGAGCAGCTCGTGCGCGCGCGCGAGACGGTCAAAGAAGCGGCGCGAGCGGCCGCGGACGACTAGCCGGCGAGCTGCGGCAGCAAATCGAGGGCGTTTCCGCGCTCGATCCGCGCCAGATCCGCATCGCCGAGGCCGCACCCGGCAAGGCCGTCGATCTGGAAGCGCGCGGTGAGGGCGGGGAAATCGGTGCCGAACACGATCTGCGACGTCGGCACGACCTTCGCGAGCGCCGCGATCGCCGCGGCGTTCGTCGACCACGCCGTGTCGTACCAGCAGCGCTTGAGTTCGTGCATCACGCCGGACGGCAGGCGCTCCGCGTACGGCGGCGTCTTCGCGAGTTCGGTGAACCGCTCGACGAGGTACGGCATCGTTCCGCCCGCATGCGAGAACACGAAGCGCACGTTCGGATAGCGGACCGTCGTGCCGCTGAAGATGAGGCTCGCGATCGTGCGCGACGTATCGGTTTGGTATTCGACGATCGTATCGGGCACGTCGGGCACGAGTTTGGCGCAACACGCATTGAGGATCGGGTGCACGAACGCGATCGCCTTGCGCCGCTCGAGTTCGGCGAGGATCGGCGCGAACGACGGATCGCCGAGCCACGCGCGGTCGTAGCTCGAGAACAGGCCGACGCCGTCGCCGCCGAGTTCGTCGAGCACGTAGGCGATCTCGTGCAGACTCGCTTCGACGTCGGGCAACGGGAGCACCGCGAACATCCGGAACCGGCCCGGATGGTCGCGCACGAGCTTCGCTGCGTAGTCGTTGCACGAACGCGCCAGGCGCCGCGCGGCCTCGGCGTCTCCGAAGTAAACGCCCGGCGTCGGCACGGAGAGCAGCGCCGTCGCAACGCCGGCCGCGTCCATGTCCTCGAGCGAACGCTGCACCGTCCAGTCCCTCGACGACGGCGGAAACGCGCGATGCGCGCTGCCCGCTTCGAGAAACTCCGGCGAAAGATAGTGATGGTGGACGTCGATGCGCTGCGGCGCCGCCGCGGCCGGCGGCATCCGGCCGCCGAGCGTCGCCGCAGCGAGCCCCGCGACGAATCCGCTTCGTGAGAGAGGCATGGCGAGGCCGCCCGTTCGAGAGCGTGCGGCACGATTCCGTCCGGCACGCGGAGCGCAAGCGAAAAGGCCCACCGGCCGCCGGGCGCGCACATAAGCGCATGTCCACGACCGAACGCCGACCGGCCGCGCCCGCGCTGCGCACGATCCGCCATTTCGTCGACGGCGCCTACGTCGATGGGACGAGCGGCCGATTCGGCGACGTCTACGAGCCGGCCACGGGTCGCGTGCAGGCGCGCGTCGAGTTCGCCGGGCGCGACGACACGGAACGGGCGATTGCAAGCGCGGCCGCGGCCTTTCCGGCCTGGGCCAAAACTTCACCGCTCGCCCGCGCGCGCGTCCTGATGCGCTACCGCGCGTTGCTCGAAGCGCGCGCGGACGACATAGCGCGGACGATCGCGGGCGAGCACGGCAAGGTCGTCGCCGACGCGCGCGCCTCGCTCGGGCGCGGCATCGAGATCGTAGAGTTCGCGATGGGCATCCCGCACTTGCTCAAGGGCGACTTTTCGAGCGGCGTCGCCACCGGCGTCGACCTGCACTCGCTGCGCGTGCCGCTCGGCGTGTGCGCCGGCATCACGCCGTTCAACTTCCCGGAGATGGTCCCGCTGTGGATGATGCCGGTCGCCGTGGCGTGCGGGAATACGTTCGTGCTCAAGCCGTCGGAAAAGGATCCGAGCGGGTCGCTGCTGCTCGCCGAACTCTTTGCCGAGGCGGGCGGACCGCCCGGCGTCGTGAACTGCGTCGTCGGCGATAAAGAAGCGGTCGACACGCTTCTGGGCGACCCGCGCGTCGCGGCCCTGAGCTTCGTCGGCTCGACGCCGATCGCGCGCTACGTCTACGCGACGGCGTCGGCAAACGGCAAGCGCGTGCAGGCGATGGGCGGCGCGAAGAATCACGCCGTGGTGCTTCCCGACGCGGATCTCGACGCGACCGCGGACGCGCTGATCGGCGCGGCGTACGGCTCCGCGGGCGAACGCTGCATGGCCATCTCGGTCGCCGTCGCCGTCGGCGAAGCCACGGCCGACGCGCTCGTGGAACGGCTCGTCGCGCGCATCGCGACCTTGCGCACGGGCGCCTCGACGGATCCGGAAGCGGACATGGGCCCGCTCGTGACCGCGGAGCATCGCGCCAAGGTGCGCGGCTACATCGACCTCGGCGTCACCGAGGGCGCGACGCTCGTCGCCGACGGCCGCGACATCTCGGTGCGGGACCATCCCGACGGGTTTTTCGTAGGTCCGACGCTGTTCGACCACGTGACGGCGTCGATGCGCATCTATCGCGAGGAGATCTTCGGTCCCGTGCTCTGCGTCGTGCGCCCCGCGACGCTCGACGAAGCGATCGCGCTCGTCGACGCGCACGAATTCGGGAACGGTACGTCCGTGTTCACGCGCGACGGCGGCGCGGCCCGCGAGTTCGTCACGCGCGTCGAAGTCGGCATGATCGGCGTGAACGTCCCGATTCCCGTGCCGCTCGCGTTCTACGGCTTCGGCGGCTTCAAGAACTCCGCGTTCGGCGATCTCAACCAGTACGGCGAAGACGGCGTGCGCTTCTACACGAAAACGAAGACCGTCACCTCGCGCTGGCCGAGCGGCGCGCGGCCGGGCTCCGAGTTCGCGATGCCGCGTCTCGCCTGACGGGTCGCGTTCGCAGGCGTAGGGGAAGACGCGGGCCCGCCGCGGTAAGGCGGCGCATGGCGATTGCAAATCCCATCGCACTCGCACGGATGCTCACGCCCGTGCAACGCAAGACGTTCGTGGCGGCCTTCCTCGGTTGGGCCCTGGACGCGTTCGATTTCTTCATCGTGACGTTCGTCATCAAGGACATCAGTAAGGAATTCGGCCTCGAGATCGCGACGACGCTGTTCGCGGTTACGATCGCGCTCCTGTTCCGTCCGGTCGGCGCCCTGATCTTCGGGCTCGCAGCGGACCGCTTCGGGCGCCGCGGACCGCTGATGGCGAGCATCCTGTTGTACTCGGTATTCGAACTCGCGAGCGGCTTCGCACCGTCGTTCGCCGTCTTGATCGTGCTCCGCGCGCTGTACGGCATCGCGATGGGCGGCGAGTGGGGCGTGGGCGCGGCACTGTCGCTCGAATCGATGCCGGCCGAAGCGCGCGGCTTCTTCTCCGGCCTGCTGCAGCAAGGCTACGCGACCGGGTTCCTCCTCGCGGCGATCGTTTTCTACCTCGTCGAGCCCCACTTCGGCTGGCGCGCGATGTTCTTCGTCGGAGCCGCGCCCGCGCTGCTCGTCATCTACATCCGCTCGCAGGTTCCCGAGTCCGACGCATGGCGCGCGCAAAAGACCGCGAAACTCGGCGAGACCGGGAGTCTCTGGGCGGCTTTCACGAAGCAGCCGGGCCTCTTCGCGTACGCGATCGTGCTGATGACCTCGTTCAACTACATGTCGCACGGTTCGCAGGATCTGTATCCGACTTTTCTACGCGTGCAACACGGCTTCGATCCCGGCACGACGACCGCGCTCGCGATCGTCGCCAACCTCGGTGCGATTTGCGGCGGCACGTTCTTCGGCGCGCTCTCCCAGCGGATCGGCCGGCGACGCGCGATCGTCACGGCCGCGCTCCTCGGCATCCTCGTGATTCCGCTTTGGGTATTCTCTCCCGCGACCGCGCTGCTCGCACTCGGTGCGTTCCTGATCCAGTTCTTCGTGCAAGGTGCGTGGGGCGTGATTCCCGTCCACCTCAACGAACTCTCGCCCGGAGCGGTGCGCGGAACGTTTCCCGGCTTCACGTATCAGGTCGGCAACGCGCTCTCCGCCTTCGCCGCCCAAGCCGAATCGGCGTTCGCGAAATCCGCATTTCCGCTGCCGGGCGCGCAAGAGGCGAACTACGGCGCGGCGCTCGCGGCGATCATGGCGAGCGTCTTCGTCGTCGTCGCGCTCGTTACGGCCGTCGGCAAAGAACGCCGGGGCATCAGCTTCTAGCGACGCGCCGCGTTCGCGCGACAGGCGTTACAGCGATCCGCGCACCTCCCGCATCGTCCGTTCGTAGTCCGCGAGCACATCGCCCGCCGCCGCTTCGTGGGACGCGAAGGGCGGTTGCAGCGTGCCGAGCACGCCGGCGACGGCGAAGAGCCGCTCGCGCAGCATGTCGGGGTGCGCGATGCTATCTTCGTCGTGGAGATCGTTCGCGGTCAGTCGGGCGCGCACGGCGTCGAGACGCGCGACGCGGGCAGCATTTTCTCCCGAGGCAGGTGCGCGCCGCAAATGCTTCTCCTGCGCGTCGACGGCGTTGAGCATCGCGTCGACGTCGGAGATGGCCGCGTAGACGCGGCGCAGGAAGTCGTGCCGCGCGACGCGCTCTTCGGCGGTCCACGGGCTACGCGGGTCCGCGCGCAATTCGAAGGGTTGCGAATAGGTCGCGCCGTCGACGTGCAAACGAATCGCGTACGTGCCCGGCAGCGCCTCGGGCCCCGTCAGCGGCCCCATGTTCTGCAGCGACGTGCCGTGCCAGCGGACGGGGCCGTCTTCCATGCCGTCCCAGGCGAGGCGGTTGTAGCCGACGGCGTCGGTGACCCAATACTTCTTGCCGTCGTCGGTGTCGTAGGAGCCGCTCAAGTGACGCACGACGTTTCCCGCGGCGTCGACGATTTCGATCTCGGGCCGCGTCTTCGCGACCGCGTGCTGGAAGAACGTGATGAGCGCGGGGCCCGGCGGGTTGCGGCCGATGAATCCGCCGCCGTAGAGCGCGCCGTCGCCCGCTTCGATCGGCGTCGCCTGCGCCCACTGCGTTCCGGGACGGACCGGAAAGAGCACGGGCGCCTTGCCGACGCGCGGCGCTTGCTGCAGCGGCGTCAGATCGTCGAGAATCCAAAACGAACGGCCGTGCGTCGCGACGATCAAATCGTTCGCGCGCGGCTGCACCTGCAAATCGTAGACGGGCGTCGCGGGCATATTGAGCTGCAGCGGCAGCCACGAGGTGCCCTCGTTGTACGAGTAGTAGACGCCGCGCTCCGTGCCGGCGTAGAGCATGCCCGGCGCGTTCGGGTCGAGCCGCACCACGTGCGACGAGGCGTCGCGCGGGAGACCGGCCACGATGCGCCGCCACGTCGCGCCGCCGTCGTGCGTCGCGTACAGGTACGGCGCGCGATCGCCGAGGTCGTGCCGGTCGACGGCGACGTACGCCGTCGCGGCGTCGTCGCGCGCGGGCTCGATGCACTCGACGCGCGCGTACCGCGGCAAGCCGGCGGGCGTGACGTCGTGCCACGTCGTTCCGCCGTCGCGCGTGAGGTGGATGAGGCCGTCGTCGGAACCGGTCCAGATCGTCTTGGGATCCTTCACGGACGGCGCGATGACCAGCAGCGTATCGTAGTTCTCGGCGCCGGAGACGTCGAGCGAGATGCTCCCGCCCGATGCCGTTTGGTGCGCCTTCTCGTTGCGCGTCAAGTCCGGGCTGATCGGCGTCCACGTCTTACCGTCGTCGACCGTCTTGAAGACGACGTTGGCGCCGTAGTACGCGGCGTGCGGCTCGCCGGGCGCGAACGCGAGCGGCGAGGACCAGTTGAACCGATAGGGTTTGTCCGCAAGGTACGCGGTCGAGGTGAAGGCGTCGCGCGGCCACGGTTCGACGTCGATGCTCTGCTGCGCCGCCTTGTCGAAGATCCCGAGCGAACCGTCCTGCGCGGCCGCCCAAACGCGTTGCGGATTCGCGGGGTCGGGGATCACCCAGGTGCCGTCGCCGCCGGCGACCGTCGACCAATCGCGGTCGATGATGCCGATGCCGTTGCGGCTCTGCGAGGGGCCGCACCAGGCGTTGTTATCTTGCAGGCCGCCGCACACGACGTACGGATCGTCGAGCGAATAGCCGGCGTGGTAGATTTGGCCGATCGCGACGTCGAGCGGCATCTGCCACGAGGCGCCGCCGTCGTTCGAGAGCGCGATCCCGCCGTCGTTGCCGTTGATGAGGCGTTTGCCGTCGCGCGACCACCACAGCGCGTGATTGTCGACGTGGATCGTTCCGGTGAGATGCTTCCAGGTGCGGCCCGCGTTCTTCGATTCGGTCAAGTACATCGAAACGGCGATCACGTGTTTGGGATCGCGCGGATCGACGGCCAGGTGCGAGAAGTAGAACGGCCGCTGCGCCGGCAGCGTATCGCTCGACGCACGCGTCCACGACGCACCCGCGTCGTCGCTGCGCCAAATCGTGCCCGCCTTCGACTGCGCGACGACGTAGACGCGCCGGTGACGCGAGGGAGCGATCGCGATGCCGATGCGCCCGAGCGGCGCCGCCGGAAAGCCGCGGCCCTCGACGCGCTTCCACGTGGTCCCGCCGTCGCTCGACTTGTAAAGACCGTCGGCGCCGCCGCCGCTTTCGAGATGCCACGGCACGCGGCGGAAGCGCCACATCGCCGCGTAGAGGACGCGCGGATCTTGCGGATCGCGCGCCAGGTCGGCCGCGCCCGTCGCGGCGTCGAGGTAGAGCGTCTTGCGCCACGTCTTGCCGCCGTCGACCGTGCGGTAGACGCCGCGGTCGGGCGTATCGACGTACGGATTGCCGAGCGCGGCGACGACGACGTCCTGCGAGCGGCGCGGATCGATGGAAATGCGCGCGATTTGCGAGGTCGCCTCGAGCCCGAGGTGCCGCCACGTTTTTGCGCCGTCGGTCGAGCGGTAGATGCCGTCGCCCCACGAGAGGTCGTTGCGCGGATTCGCTTCGCCCGTGCCGACCCAGACGGTCGCATCGCGCTCCGGGTCGATCGCGATCGCGCCGATCGAACCGAGCGACCCGTGCTGCCACACCGATTTCCAGACGACGCCGCCGTTCGTCGATTGCCACACGCCGCCGCCCGCCGCGCCCGCGTAGTACAGCATCGCGTCGCGGTCGCTCCCCGCGACCGCCGCGACGCGCCCGCCCGAGACGGCGGGCCCGATCGAGCGGTACTGCAGCCCGGGATCGTCGGTCGGTGACGGCGACGGGTGCGGCGCAACCGCGCCGTGCGCGCGCGCGCCGTTCGCGGCAACGCCGCTCTGCCGCGCGTACGCGCCCGACGTCGAAGCGATCGCGCAAAGAATCAGCGCCGTCACGGCGCTATAGCGAAACGTCATGGCGCCTCTTCTGCAACGCGCGGCTTAGGATTTCTTCTTGCGCTTGGCGGGCCGCACGTCGCCGGCGGCGGCTTCCTCGGGCGGGCCCGCCTTGGCCCGCGTATCGATGGCGATCTCGATCGTCGAGCCGCGATCGTCTTGCGAAATCGAAGCGGGAAAGTACGACTCGTCGGTCCGCACGTCGTACACGCGCAGCAAGCCGGCCGCGTCGAGCCGCTGCACCGCGGGCACGACGCGCGGCAAGATGCGGTCCGCGATCGTCGCCCACGCTTCGAAGAGGCGCTCGTCGAGTTCGGCCACGTCGTTGCTCGCGAAGCGCATGTGCGCCATCGCCGCGACGGCGAGATCGGCGGTGGTTTCGACCGTCGGCAAGTCGAACGCCTCGATCGCTTCGGAGATGCTGTCGTCGTCGGGAACGTATTCGTCCGGCACGCGAATGGCGACGGTGTGGTTGGCCGCCGGTTCGTCTTCCTCGTCGCGGTAGACGCCGATCTCGCTCGGCTCCAGATCGTGGTCGTAGTCGCCGATGTCGAGGCTGAGAACCTTGTGCTTGGCGGCGTGCTGCAGAAGCTCGACGAGGCCTTCGACGAGTTTGTTGTGCTGGAGCTGGTATTCGGCGCGATCCATGGCGGTCGCGTCTTCGGGATCCTCGGAATTCCCCAAGATTTGATGGATACGCTCGAACGTTTCGTACACGTTGAAGTTGAAATCGTTCAAGGCGGTCTCCTCATCCGGTGTGCCTACCGTCTGTCATACGTCGCCGGTACGATGCCGCCATGCACGCCTCGCTCGCACCCGCCCTCAGGCCCCTGCGCGAAGCCGTCTTTGCGATCGTCGACGTCGAGACGACCGGCTTCGACCCGGCGCGCGACGCCGTGGTGGAGGTCGCCTGCGTGCGTCTGCGCGGGTTCGAGGAAATCGACGCCTTCGTCAGCCTCGTAGACCCCGAGCGGCCGATTCCCGCGACGGCCTCGGCCGTGCACCACCTCACCGACGCCGACGTCGCCCGGGCCCCGCGCTTCGCGGAGGTCGCGCGCGAGCTCGAGCGCCGCTGCGCGGGCGCGGTGATCGTCGCGCACAACGCACCCTTCGACCTCTCGTTCCTGCCGATGCTCGGCGAGGCGCCCGCGCTCTGCTCGATGCGTTTCGCCAAGCGCGCGATCCCCGACGCGCCGAACTACCGCAATCAGGTCCTGCGCTACCACCTCGGCATCGCGGACGCGCGCCTCGGGCGGGGTTCGGCGCACGGCGCGCTCGGCGACGCGATCGTCACGAGCCGCGTCTTCCTGCGCTGCCTGGAACGCTACCTCGCCGCCGGCGGGCCCGACGATGTCGACGCCTTGCTCGCGGGGTTGGCGCGGCCGGCCGAAGTCGACGCGCTGCGCTTCGGGCGCTTCCGCGGTTCGCCGCTTGCGGACGTGCCCGACGCCTACCTGGGCTGGGTGATCGAGAGCGCCAAGGGCGCTTCCGACGACGAGCGCTTCTCGGCACGCCGCGAACTCGAACGCCGCGCGCTACCGGCCCCCGTCCGCTGATTCATAAACATTCAATTATGACTCGCCAGCAAGATTGTATTTGACGTTTATGCTCGGCGGATCCATACTGAGCGCACGACGGTAGCGCGGGCGGAATCGCCGAGCCTGCCGCCCCGTCCGCCCGGGCTTCGAGCGGACTCACTTTCGCATTGCCGGCACGGCGGCGAATCCGGGGAGAAAAGCGCATGGCAACCTTCGAGGCGGGCGTCAAAGACTATCGCAAGACCTACTGGACGCCGGACTACACGCCGCTGGACACCGACCTGCTGGCGGTCTTCAAGATCGTAGCTCAAGCGGGCGTCCCGCGCGAGGAGGCGGCGGCGGCCGTGGCGGCCGAGTCGTCGACCGGCACCTGGACGACGGTCTGGACCGACCTGCTGACCGACCTCGACTACTATCGCGGCCGCGCCTATCGCATCGAGCCCGTTCCCAACGACCCGACCGCGTTCTACGCGTTCGTGGCCTATCCGATCGATCTGTTCGAAGAAGGTTCGATCGTCAACGTTTTGACGTCGCTCGTCGGCAACGTCTTCGGATTCAAGGCGATCCGCAGTTTGCGTTTGGAAGACCTGCGCTTCCCGATCGCCTACGTGAAAACGTGCGGCGGCCCGCCCAACGGCATCCAGCTCGAACGCGACCGCCTCTCGAAGTACGGCCGGCCGCTGCTCGGCTGCACGATCAAGCCGAAACTGGGCCTCTCCGCGAAGAATTACGGCCGCGCCGTCTACGAGTGCTTGCGCGGCGGCCTCGACTTCACCAAGGACGACGAGAACATCAATAGCCAGCCGTTCATGCGCTGGAACCACCGCTTCGAGTTCGTGATGGAAGCGGTGCAGAAAGCCGAAGCCGAGACGGGCGAACGCAAGGGCCACTACCTCAACGTGACGGCGCCGACGCCGGAAGACATGTACGAGCGCGCGGAGTTCGCCAAGTCGCTCGGCGCGCCGATCATCATGCACGACTTCCTGACCGCGGGCTTCACGGCGAATACCGGGCTCGCGAACTGGTGCCGCAAGAACGGCATGCTGCTGCACATCCATCGCGCGATGCACGCCGTGCTCGATCGCAATCCGTACCACGGCATCCACTTCCGCGTGCTCGCCAAGTGCCTGCGCCTCTCGGGCGGCGACCATCTGCACTCCGGCACCGTCGTCGGCAAGCTCGAGGGCGATCGCGAAGCGACGATCGGCTGGATCGACATCATGCGCGAATCGTTCGTGCCCGAGAATCGCGCGCGCGGCATCTTCTTCGACCAGGATTGGGGCTCGATGCCGGGCGTCATGCCCGTCGCCTCCGGCGGCATCCACGTGTGGCACATGCCCGCGCTCACGGCGATCTTCGGCGACGACGCCTGCTTCCAGTTCGGCGGCGGCACGCTCGGCCACCCGTGGGGTAACGCGGCGGGCGCGCACGCGAACCGCGTCGCGCTCGAAGCCTGCGTCGAGGCGCGCAATCAAGGCCGCGCGGTCGAGCGCGAGGGGCGCGAGATCCTCACCGAAGCCGCGCAACACTCGCCCGAGCTCAAAATCGCCATGGAGACTTGGAAAGAAATCAAGTTCGAGTTCGACACCGTCGACAAGCTCGATACCACGCACGCCGTCGCCAAGAATTAAGGGGAACGCGCCATGTCCGAAGTTCTTCCGTACAAAGCCGAACCGCGCAGCGAAACGTTCTCCTACCTGCCGCCGATGACGCCCGAGCGGCTGCGCAAGCAGATCGCGTATCTGATCGGCCAGGGCTGGAATCCGGCGATCGAATACACCGAACCCGAAAAGGCGTTCTCGAACTTTTGGTACCTCTGGAAGCTGCCGTTCTTCGGCGAGAAGTCGGTCGAGCGCGTGCTCGGCGAACTCGAGGCGTGCCATCGCGCCAATCCCGGCTGCCACGTGCGCTTGCTCGGGTACGATAACTACACCCAATCGCAGGGCACGGCGTTCGTCGTGTACCGCGCGGGCGCGCGGTAGCGAACGCCTTTCATGGCTGCTTCGACTTCGGTCGCCATCGACGGCCGTTCGGCTTCCCTCGCGCGCCGGCGCGCGCTGTCGCAAGGAAAAGCGGCGTTGCCGCCGGCCTCCGAGCGCACGCGCTCCGTTGAGAACGGCGCGGGCGCGTCGTCCGTCGCGGCAGCAACGCCGCACGCCGTCGCCCCGCCGCCCGCGCCCGTATCTTCGCCCGCGCCCGTCTCGTATACGCCGAGCGGCGATTCGTGCCGCGACATCGCGCGCCGGCGGCGCGCCGAGATCAGCCGCAACGGCCGCGGCAGCGCGCCGGCCTCGCTGCCGTGCCGCGCGCCGCGCGCGGGCACGCTCGAGTTCGCACCGAAGGTCGTCGTCTCGGAAACGGTGGCGCGCCAAACGGTCACCGGGTCGCGGATCGGTCGCGGCCGCAACGTCACGGGCGACGAGCGCGGCGCGATCGTCCCCGTTTCCGGTACGCAATACCTCGGCACCGAATCGGGCGGCGGGGCGCGCCCGAGCGGACCGAAAGTCGGGCACGCGCGCACGCCGGGCGGCGCGATCGTTTCCGGCACGCTCGTGCGCAGCACCGTGCCGATCACGGGCGACGAAGCGGGTGCGTCGATCGTCGTTACCGGCGAAGCCGATCAGCAGCCGAACGACGACGTCACCGAGCGCGCGCCGTACGCAGCGTACGCCGGCGCGCAGTTCGCACGGCAGATGAATCCGCACGGCGCCTCGGCGGCGACGAATAACGTGGGTCGCTCGGCGCAATCCGTCGGTTCGCGCTCGCGCAATCGCAATGCCGCGATCGAGACGACCGAGGGCGGACTCGCGGTGACGGGAAGCGCGGTAGGCCGCAGCGGCCGCGTGACGGGCGACGAAGCCGGCGCGTGCCGGCGCCTGACGGGCGATCAATACCTCGCCCCCGCGAGCGCGCAAGCGGAATGCGGCGGCACGGGCGGCGGAACCGCGCCGGCCGCGCAGGTAGGCGCGGTGCGCCGCGATCCGGTCACGGGCGCGAAGGTCGCCGTCGGCCGGACCTGGCGCGGCCGGCCCGTCACGGGCATCGACACCGACCACGATCCGCGCGTGACGGGCGACGAGCCCGGCGCGTGCGCGACGATCACGGGCAGCCCGTATCAGGGCGCCGACACGACGTATCGCTGGTGCGACGATCCCGCCGTCGACGCGGCCGAAGCGCGACTGGCCGCGCGCGCGAGCGCGCCGCTCGTCACGGGCGACACGCCGCTGCACGACGACGCCGTGACCGGCACCGCCCGCGGCGCGGCGCGCGACATCACCGGCACGCCGTACTACCGTAACGGCGACGAACCAGCCGCGCGCCGGACGATCGTCGCGATCGACCAGCGCTTCTCGGTGCGTTCGCCGCAACGCGCCGCGCACGTGCGCGCCGCGCAGTCGACGAACGGCGAATCCGGCTCGGCACGCATGACTGGTTCGTTCGCCGGCCGCAACGGCAAGGTGACGGGCAACCTCGAGTTCGCGTTCCGCTCGCGCGGCGCGTCGAACGGCGACGCTCGCGCGGCGCGAACGATCGTCTCGGGCGAAGGGCGCACGGACGGCCGCGCGATCACGGGCGTCGCGTGGACCGAACACGCGAACGTGACGGGCACCGAAGGTCACTTCGCGCAAGAGCGCAATCCCAGTTATCGCAACGGAAAACGCCGCAATTTCGCGGGCTCGGCGCACTTCAAGGAACTCGCGCAGCGCGGCGAGTCCAAGCATCTCGTGACGGGGATGGCCGGCTTCTCGTCGGATACCGGCGCGCGCGTCACGCTCTCCGGAGGCGCGCAGGGATGACGCTCGCGCCGCCGCGCCGCTTCGGCCGGCCGGTCCTCGCTTCGCGCGTGGATCCGCGGCGTCGCTTCGAGGTGCCGCCCGCACCGCGGCCCGGCGGTCATCCGCTCGCGGACGACGCCGTGACGCGCGGCTTGCGGCGGCGCGCCGACGAAATCGACGCGGCCTTCGACGCAATCGAACCGGCCCTGCGCGCGCTCGCGCCGCGCCAGTTCGAGAGCGATTTTCCCGCCGCCGCGAGCGCGGAACTGGCCGCGCGGCTCGGCATCGCCGTCCCGCCCGACGCGCTCGCCGCCCGTTGGACCGCGCCGCTCGACGTCCGCGGCCTCTACGCGCGCTGCGTGCTCGCCACGTTCTGCCGCTTGATCGAGCGCGGCTTCGACCGCGGGCTCGCGAACGCGAGCGACGGGGAGAGCGCCGAAGCGCTCATCGCGCGCTGGGGCTTTCACGCGATCGACATCACGCCGTGCGCGGACGGACGCCTCAGCGGCGTCGTCGACTACATCTTGCGCGTGCCGCCGGCCGTGGTCGTCGCGCGCCAATCGCACGCGGGCGCGATGTTCGACGTGGAAGCGACGTTGCGCCGCTGGGAAAGCGTCGAGTTACGCCGCTGGCGCGAAGGCAAGCCGAACGCGGCGAGCGCGCCGACCCGCTACTTGAAGATCGCTGCGTACCACTACAGCGCCGCGGACCCGGCGCGCGAAGGCTGCGCGGCGCACGGCCACGATGCGAGCCGCGCGGCGAGCGCTGTGCTCGAACGGCTCGAACAGTTCGAAGGCGCGGTCCGGCAAACGCATTGCTGCGGCGCTTCCGTCGCGACGCTCTTGGTCGGCGTCGATACCGATAGCGACGCGATCCGCGTCCACGTGCCCGATGCCGCGGGACGCATGGCGCCCGACCGCTTCGTCGACAACCGCTCGCTCTACGAAGCGACGCGCGCGCTGCCGCGCGAAGCGGCGAAGTCCGCGATTCGCGACGCGGTCGCCGCCTGCGCGGGCGTCGCGCCCGAAGAGACGGTTACCGAAGGCATCCGCTGGTTCTGCGGCTACCTGCTCAAGAACAACATCGGGCAAGTCGACGCGGTTCGTAGCTGGTACGGCGGCGCGTACGCGGATCGCGGCCACACCGAGCGCTTGATCGTCGTGGGCGACGGCGTGGACGACGTCCAGCTGCGCAACCTCGTCTTCCAAGCGCAGATGGAGACGGTCGAAGAGGGCGCCGCCGATCTCGATATCGGCGTGCGCATCTTGCGCGGTTTGCACGGCGCGCGCGGCCTCGCCGTCCCGGTGCTCGCGCACTTTCAGTACGATCCGCAGATTCCGGGAGCCGCCGCGATCGCGCGTCTGCGGGTAAGCCGGCTTCGCTCGGCCATCGAGGCGCGCTATGCGAATCTCGTGGAGCGCGGGCTGCTGCTCGTCAATGCCGTCGTGCGCGCCGGCGACGGCGCCGCGCCCGAATTCGTCGCCCCGAATCCGCCCCTTCCGATGGAGACGCACGCGTGAAGATTTGCCAAGTCGAGGGAACGCTCGTCGCGACGGCCCGCATCAGCGGCCTGCAAAACCGCCGGCTCCTCGTCGTCAAGGAACGCGGCAGCAGCGGCAAACAGGTCGCCGTCGATCCCGTGGGCTGCAAGCCCGGAGACTGGGTCATCGCCGTCGGCAGCTCGGCCGCGCGCGACGCCGCGGGCAGCAAAGATTATCCGAGCGACCTCACCATCGTCGGCATCATCGACTACTGGGACGATGCCGCCGCCAAGGCGGGGGCGTAGCGGATATGCAGATCCATCGCGTGGTGCGCGACCTCGTGACCAGCAAGCGCAATTTCTGGCTGGCCTCAAAGTCGCTGCGCGTCGTCGAGGATGCCGGGGGCAACCTCGAGGTCGCGCTCGATCCGATCGGCACCAAGCCTGGGGACTACGTCGTGACGATCGGCATTTCGGCGGCGCGCATCGCCGCCGGCAATCCGAAGATCACGACGGACTTGACCATCGGGGGAATCATCGACCACTGGGACGAGAACCGCTGGCGCAATTGATGCTCCTGCGAAACGACACACCAACGAAACGCCACACGCACTTCATAAGGAGACATGACAATGGCTAGTGAAAAATTCGGCATCGCGCTCGGCATGATCGAAACCCGGGGACTCGTTCCGGCAATCGAAGCCGCCGACGCCATGACCAAAGCTTCGGAAGTTCGCCTCATCGGCCGCCAGTTCGTCGGCGGCGGTTACGTCACGGTTCTCGTCCGTGGCGAGACCGGCGCCGTCAACGCGGCGGTGCGGGCCGGTGCGGACGCGTGCGAGCGCGTCGGCGACGGCCTCGCGGCGGCGCACATCATCGCGCGTCCGCATTCCGAAGTCGAGCAGATTCTGCCGATGCAGGCGTACGCCATCGGCGGCGGCCGTGACGGCGACGTCGCGCTGAGCTAACCCTCGCCGCGCGAGCGGCCGACGCTCCGGCCTCGGCCGCTCGCGCATTTCCCACTCGCAACCCTTGGAGACGAACGCCATGTCCGCAACGCTGCAGTCCGCGCCCGGCTGGGAAACGGTCGCGCACCCGCCGTCGCTCTTTCGCCGCTACACGTTCGCGTCGTACCGCGACACCCGCGCCTTCCTCGATCGCCTCGCGGCGCTCTCCGAAGAAACGGGACTCTATCCCGACCTCGGCTTCGGCACGACCTACGTGAACGTCACCGTGCGCGGCACGGGCGGCGCGCCGTCGGCGGAAGCGCTCGCGTTCGCCAACCGTGCCGCGGCCCTCGTGCCGGCGGACGCCGCGGCGAACTAGATGCGCAGCGCGCCGAGCGTCGACGTTGCCGTCGGCATCGTGCGCGCCGGCGACGGCCGCTTACTGCTCGCCGAGCGCACGGCGCGCCAAGTCGCGCCCGGCTTCTGGGAATTGCCGGGCGGCAAGATCGACCCGGGCGAAACCGCGGAGCAGGCCGTGGCGCGCGAGTTGGACGAGGAGATCGGCATCGTCGCGCGTTCGCTGCGCGCGTACACGACGTACGAACACGCGTACAAGACCAAGCGCGTGAACCTGCATTTCTTTTACGTCGACGAATGGACCGGGAACCCGCACGGGCGCGAAGGCCAGCGTTTGGCGTGGGTGGATCCCGCCGCGCCCGGCGTCGCGCCGCTCTTGCCGAGCAACGAACGCGTCTTGACCGCGCTCGGCTTACCCGCACGCTACCTGCTCACGCCGGGTTGCGATCCCCGCTGCGCCGAGCGATTCCTCGCCGCGCTGCCCGAAACGCTCGAAGCGACGGGCGCGCGCCTCGTCGGGGTGAGCGAACCGCACCTTCCGCCGGACCAGCGCGTCGCGTTCGCCCGGCGCGTGGCGGCGATGGCGGAGACTTACGGCGCGCGCACCGTCGTGGAAGGCACCGCGCTCGACGCGCGCCGCGCGGGCGTCGCCGCCTTGCAGTCGGCGTCGCTCGACCTGCGCCGCCTCCCGGCGAGACCGCAGGTCTCCTTCTGGGTGGCCGCCTGCCGCAACGCCAAGGACGTCGAAAGCGCGACCGTGCTGGGCGCCGACGCGCTGCTCCTGACCACGGACGAGGAAGCACCCGCGCGCGCGGCGTCGGCAGCCGCCATGCCGTTCTACCTCGAAACCGGATCGGCCCCGGATGCCCGGGCTCGGGCGAGGCGAATGGGCGCCGTAGGCGTCGCAACGCGCTGGGCCGATCCGGCCGCCACCACTCGAACGACGCTGCTTTAACGCTGCTTCAAAAGGAATACGATGGTCGATCAGTTCCTCTGGGTGGTCGTACTCGGGCCGTTCGCGCTCGCGCTCGCCGCGTTCTTGGGCGGCACCGCGGAAGCGCGCAACCGCATCGCGCTCGGTGCGGCGTTCTTGACGCTCGGGCTCGCCCTGCTCGCCGCGATCGCCGTCGGATTCGGCGGCACGATCCACACGCAAACGCTCGGCGCCGCGGGCATCGGCGTCAACGTCTACCTCGACAGCCTGAGCGCGACGATGTTTTGCCTGGTTTCGTTCATCGGCCTGATCGTCTTGGCGTACAGCCGCAATTACATGGACGGCGATCCGGGCCAGCTGCGTTTCACGCGCCTTCTCTGCCTGACGCTCTCCGCCGTGCTCTCCGTCATCATCGCCGGTAATTTGCTGACCCTGATCCTGGCTTGGATCGGCACGAGCACCGGACTGCAGCGGCTGCTGCTCTTCTATCCCGAACGGCCGGGCGCGATCTTAGCGGCGCATAAGAAGTTCTTGACGAGCCGGATGGGCGACGTGTGTCTCATCGGCGCGGCGATCCTGTTGTACCGGACTTTCGGCAGCCTCGACTACGAAGCGCTCTTCGCGGGCTCCGCTGCCATGCTCGCGACGGGCGCGGCGCCGCCGTCCGTGCACGTCGCGGCGATGCTGGTGGTGATCGCGGCGCTGCTCAAATCGGCCCAGTTCCCGCTGCACGGCTGGCTGATCGAAGTGATGGAAACGCCGACCCCCGTTTCCGCGCTGCTGCACGCGGGCATCATCAACGCGGGCGGTTTTCTCATCCTGCGCTTGTCGAACGTCGTGTCGCTGTCGTTTCCCTCGCTCGACGTGCTGGCGATCGTGGGGGGCATCACCGCGCTCTTCGGCTCGGTCGTGATGCTTACGCAAACGTCGATCAAGGTGACGCTCGCGTATTCGACCGTCGCGCAGATGGGCTACATGATGCTCGAATGCGGCCTCGGCGCGTTCCCCGCGGCCTTGCTGCACATCGTCGCGCACTCGCTCTACAAGGCCCACGCCTTCCTCTCGTCGGGCAGCGTCATCGACATCGCGCGCGCTTCGTGGACGCCGAGCCCGGGCGGCAAGCCGCACCCGGCGCGGCTCGGCATCGCGATCGCCGGCGTCCTGGTCGTCACGCTGGCCGTCAGCCGCGCCTTCAACGCGTCGCCGCTCGAAAAGCCGGGCGTCTTCGCGCTCGGCGCCGTGCTGCTGCTCGGCCTCATCCACCTCGTTTCGAGCGGGATCGACGAGCGCCCGAACGTCTTCGTGGTCGGCCGCGTCCTCGCGTTCGCGAGCGTCGTCGCGGTCGCGTACTTCGGCCTCCAAGTGTTCGCGACGTGGGTCGTCGGGAGTTCGGTGCCGCAACTGCACAAAGTCGGCGGACCCTTCGAGACCACGGTCGTCTCGGTCGTCGTGCTCGCCTTCGCCGCGGTGACGTTCTTGCAAGGGCAGGTGCCTCGCGTGGGCTCGGCGCGCTTCCCGGCGTTCTACGCGCACGTTGCGAACGGACTGTACGTCAACACGATCGCCAACCGCTTCATTCTGCGCTTCTTGCCCACGCCGGAGGGACGATGATCGACAACGCGACGCTCACCCTCTCGACGACGCACGAACGCCCGGAGGTGGAAGCGGCGATCGGCCGCGCCTGCTCGCGCGTCGCGCCGCTCTGGCCGCTCAAGCACTTCGTCGCCGTCAACCCGTTCCTCGGCTTCGCCGGCCAGACGTTCCACGCAACCTGCGCGATGATGCACCGCGTGGCTCGCATCGACATGGTCATGCCGCGCGACTTTTACGGCGACGCCGTGCGCCGCGGCGAGATCGAGGAACGCGACCTCGCAACGGCGCTGGCCGCGGCGCCGCGCGATTGGCAGACGCCCGCGACCGTCGGCGAATTGCGGGCCGCGCTCGAACGCGGCGCCGCCGTGAAGGCGAAACACGCCGCCCACGTCGCGACCGTGGCCGAGGTGCTCGACTCGCTCGCAGGCGGCGACCGCAACGCGTCGCGCACCGCGTTCATGACCGACGAGATCTCGCGCTGGTGCGCCGCCTACTTCGACGAAGGCCAATCCGCCTGGCGGCTGCCCGGGCGCGGCTTGCGGCCTTACCACGCCTGGCGCGCGTCGATGCGCCACGACCGCAACGCGGAGATGATGGGCATCGCGGGCTTCCGCGCCATCGTCGCGACGATTCCCGAAGACCCGATCGACGCGATCGTGGCGGTCGTCGAGCGGCAGGGCATCCCGCCGCGCGCCCTCGAGGAATACCTCTATCAAGCGCTGCTCGACATCGGCGGCTGGGCTTCGTACGCCCGTTATCTCGTGTGGGACAACGAGTTGTACGGCCGGTCCGACGACACGCTCGTGCACTTGCTGGCCATTCGGCTCGTGTGGGGCTACGCGCTCTTCGTCCAGCGCACCGACCTCGCGTTCGTCGAAGCCTGGCGCCACGCGATGCACGAAGCGGCGCGGATGCCGCTCGACGAACGGCTGGGCAACGACGCGGAGTTCTGCATCGACCTGCTCGCGCACGAAGCGTACGAGGCCGCGTACCAGCGGCGCCTCTTAGCCACGCTCGCCGCCAAACCGGCCGTCGCCGGCGCGCCCGCGCGGGCCACGCTGCAGGCCGCGTTCTGCATCGACGTGCGCTCCGAAATCTACCGGCGCCATCTCGAAAGCGCCGGCCCGCAAGTCGAAACGCTCGGCTTCGCCGGCTTCTTCGGCTATCCGATCGAGTACGTGCCGATCGGTCACGTGCGCGGCGGAGCGCAGTGCCCGGTGCTGCTCACGCCCAAGTTCACGGTGTGCGAAACCGTCGGCGGCGCCACGGATGCCGAAGATACGGAGATCCTCAACTTACGCCAGTTGCGGCGCCGCGTCGGCAAGGCGTGGAAGTCGTTCAAAGTTTCCGCGGTTTCGTCGTTCATCTTCGTCGAGACCGCCGGCATCACGTTCGCCGCAAAGATCCTCAGCGACGCGCTGGGCTTGACGCGAACGGTGAACGATCCCAACACCGACGGCCTCGATCGCGCGGCGATCGCGCGCCTCGAACCGGGCATCGAAGCGCGCACGGTGGGCGGACGCCACACGGGTTTCACCCCCGAAGAGAAAATCGTCCAGGCCGAAGCCGTGCTGCGGGGGATGTCCCTCACGAAGAGTTTCGCGCGGCTCGTGCTGATGACCGGGCACGGCAGCACGACGGTCAACAACCCGCACGCGACGGGGCTCGATTGCGGCGCGTGCGGCGGCCATACGGGCGAAGCGAACGCCCGCGTGGCCGCCACGATCCTCAACGATCCCGACGTGCGCCGCGGCCTGCGCGAGCGCGGCATCGACATCCCGGACGACACCTGGTTTCTCGGCGCGCTGCACGACACGACGACCGATCGCATCACGATCTACGACGAGGACGAAGCGCCCCCCGCGTTCCGCGACACGATCGCCCAGGTGCGCGCCTGGCTCGCCGCCGCGAGCGCCGCGACGCGCGTGGAGCGAGCCGCTCGCCTCGGCATCGCGCGCGACTCCGGCGCGGAGCGGCGCGTGCTCGCGCGCAGCCGCGACTGGGCCCAGGTGCGCCCCGAGTGGGGACTCGCCGGCAACGCCTCGTTCGTCGCGGCGCCGCGCAGCCGCACGCGCGGGATCGATCTCGACGGGCGCGCGTTTCTCCACGATTACGATTGGCGCGCCGACGACGGTTTCAACGTGTTGGAACTGATCTTGACGGCGCCGGTCGTCGTCGCCTCGTGGATCAACTTGCAGTACTACGGCTCGACCGTCAACAACCGCGCGTTCGGCGCCGGCAACAAAGTGCTGCACAACGTGACGGGCACGATCGGCGTGCTGGAAGGCAACGCGGGCGATTTGAAGGTCGGGCTGCCCTGGCAATCGGTCCACGACGGGAAACGCTTCGTGCACGAACCGTTGCGTCTCAACGTGTTCGTCGAGGCGCCTCTCGACGCGATCGACGCGGTCATCGCCAAACACGAAGCGGTCGCGAACCTCGTGAACAATCGCTGGCTGCACCTCTTCGCGATCGGCGAGAACGGCGAGGTGTCGCATCGCTACCGCCGCGACTTGGTCTGGGAACCGCTCGGGACGTGAGCGCAGCGCGCTACGGCGCGGCCGCCGGTTCCCCGCTCGGCGCCGCCAGGCGCCGCACCAATTGCGGAATCTTTTCCTTGAACTGAAAGAAACCGCGCGTCGCGAGGGGCCACGCCGCGGCATCGTACGCCGACGCCACGCGGACGAGTTCGACGCCGCGCGCCGCGAGCAGCGGCTCGAGCGCGTCGAGCGCGTCGCGCACCGGGCCGACCGGAGCGAACGGCGTGACGATCGTCGAGACCCCGGCGGTCCGCGCGCGCTCGCCGAGCGCGGCCGCAGCCGCGGCCGGCTCGCAACCGTCGACGATCGCGGCGGGGTCGCCGCCGGGAGCGCGCGTGAGGGCGTCCGCGAGCGCACCGCGCGCGAACGCGAGCGGCCCCCGCGCCGGTTCCGGCGAGCGGCCGCGCGCCGCCGAGAGGCCCGCCGCCGACACGAGCGCGGCGCCTTCGCGCAGCGCCGGAAGCGCGACGTCGTCGTCGTGCAGCACCAGCAGGGCGCGCGTCCCCGGCGGCACCTCCGGACGCAGCTCCGGGAGCGGCGCCGCGGGATACTGCGGTCCGTCGAGCGGCTCGGCGTGCGTCGCCAGCCGCGGACCCGGGTCGAGCCGGTCGCGCGTGTATTCGCGAATGTTCCCGCGGGTGGCGAGGTAAGTTTTCCCGCGCGTGTGCAAACCCGCGACCCAGCGCCACGAAAGCGTGTTCGACGCGGGATCGCCGCACAGCAAGTGACGCATGAAAAAATCCGCGCCGAGTTCCCACGGCAGCCGCAGCGTGAAGATCCAGATGCTCGCAAACCACATCCGCGCGTGATTGTGGAGATAGCCGTAGCGCACGAGCTCGCTCGCCCACGCGTCGAACGCGGGAATCCCGCTGCGGCCCTCGATCGCGGCTTCGTACGAGCGGCGAAGGTCCGCATCGTCCTCGAAGCGCTCGCGAAGCCGGGCGAGCTCGCGGCGGTAATCCCGCCACGCCCCCGGCCGCGCTTCGAGCCAGCCTTTCCAGTACGTGCGCCAGAAGACTTCCTGGACGAATTTCTCGGCGGCTGCGAACGGGTGCGCGGCGAGCACCGCGCGCAAGATCTCTTCTTCCGTGATGAGCCGGGTGCGGACGTACGGCGCGAGCATCGAGACGTTGGTGCGATCGTCCGGCCCGCGATCTTCGTTGCGCGTCGCGCGATACGCGCGTCCCGCCCGCGGGACGAACGCTGCCAAACGCGCTAGCCCGGCGGCGCGGGTCGGTTCCGTCATGGGGAAGTCGAACTCGCAAACGCGCAAAAGGTTCCCGCGGACGCTTCGGCCGCGCGGGCGGCGCTGTGCCACACTGCTGTCATGCCCGGCGCGTATGCTGAGACGGCCGTGAACGACGAACGTTTAGCCTTCATCCTCCGCGCTCCCGCCCTCGTCGAGCGGGCGGTGCGCGGCGCGCTGCGGGAAGCGCTCCGTTCGCGCCGCTATCGGAGCGGCGCACTCGAGGTGCGCGCGTTCGCCAATGCCGCGCTCGGCGAGCTCGAGCGGCTGGCCGAAGGCAAGCGCATCGACCTCGACGCCCTCGCGCGCCTCGAACTCAAGAACGCGACGGTCGCGGCCGCAGGCTGCTTCGCCTCGTCGGCGGCGGCGCGGCGGCTCTTCGCGCTGCCCGTCGACCGTTTGCGCGCGGCTCCGCCAGAATGCGACGCCGCCTTGGTCGACGCGGCGGGCCGCCGGCACGTCGTTCGGCTCGAACTCGTCGCCGGCGGCGCGGCGCGCGCGGAGCTCGCGGCGAAGATCGGTCGCGCCCTGCCCCGCGCTGCAGCGAGCGAGGTTGGGGCCCGCGTCCATTTGGTGTCGCTGCGCGACGGAAAGCTGCGTTCGTTCGACGCGGCCGCGAACGGCGCCGACCGGCGCTATGCCTGAGGAACCTACGCGGCCTGCAGCGCCACCAGCGCCTTGAGCAGCGCGCGACGGCCGCCGTGCATCGAGGGTGCGGCGAAGTGCGGCGTCAGCACGACGTTCGTATCGCGCAGCTTCCCGAACTCGAAGAGACCGTCCGCGCGCCAGACGCGAACGGCCGGAAAAATGCATTTGAAGAGTTCCCAATTCTCTTCGCCGTAGGCGACGACGATGCGCGGTTCGTAGGCGAGATGCATTTGCAGCATCGCGATGCGGTCTTCGAGGTAGCGCCCGCGATACTCGTCGCGCGTCGGAAACTCCGGGAACAGCCCGGCAAAGGGCCACGTCGCAACCTCGCCGGCGCGCGCCGGCATCAGCTCGATCAAAGCGGCAGGCTCGTTCTCGCTGCCGAAGCGTTCGCGTTGGTAGTCGCGAATTTCATCGACCGTCGGATCGAAGCGGCCTTGTAAGGCAAGTAAGATGCGCGTCATCGTCGTCCACGTCGGGGCGACGGCCGGCGGCGGGGTCGGCGGCAGCGCAGCGCGCGCGCGGGTCGCGGCCCGCAGATCCGCAACCGGCGTAAAAGCGGAACGCACGTTCGCCCCTTCGTCGGAAAGAATCGCCGCCGTCAACGCTTCGTCGGCGCCGATGAAGACCACGTCGGCTCGCGGATTGCCGTAACCCAAGAATCGAAATAACGCATCGCGATCGAGACTTCCCAAGAGCACCTCCGCCTCTTACGTTTTCGGACGGGTGGTCGCGGAGATTGCGCCGCGCGCCGGTGCGGCCGAACACGAGTGGAACGCTGCGCGGCTCGCTCGGGCGTGATGTGGGAACTCGGCAGGCACGGTCGACACGCGGCCGAGAACTGCTGCCGCTCGGTCCCCTCCGGAGGTACGAACGTTGGCCGAGCAAGTCACTTTTTCGTTCGAAGCCGAGCTCGCGCGCCGCGCGGACGAGGCGAACGAAATGACCACGCGCATCATTTGGCTGCTGCTCGCGTTCATCCGCGAGCGCGAAGTTTCGTACCCGCACTATCACGGCATCTTCAGCCGCCGCGAGCGAACCTTCAAACGCGATATCGCGAAGCTGCGCGAGCTCGGCGCGCGCTACGGATTCAAGCTGACGGGCCAACGCAAGAAGATCGTGCGGCTCGTTCAGTTCGACGGCGCGAAGCGCCTCAAGAGCGCCGACGCGGGCGCGGCGGAAGCCGTACGCGCGCTCTCTGATGCCTTCGGCGAAGTCGTGGCGGCGAGCTTGCGCGACGTGAGCGGACTCGACGGCACGACCCTCGACCGATTCCTGCGCGTGGCGACGCCCCGCCTCGTGCGGGATTCGGACGTCGCGGCGACCTACCGCGACGTGCGCGAGGCGTGGCGCGCCAAGGCGCGCGTCCGCTTTCGCTATCCGGTGCGCGGCGAAACGCGCCTGGCCGAGCGCGTCGTCGAACCCCACGCCGTCAGCTACCTAGGCGGCCGCTACTACCTGATCGGGTTCGATCCGCGGGCCCGCGGGGGCGGCTGGCGCCAGTTCGCGCTCGACCGCATCGCCGGCCCCGTCGCGCGCGCGGGCACGTTCGCGCCGCGCGCGATTCCCGAGCAATACCGCGGCGAGGACGCAATCGGGCTCTTCAAGACGGGCGCCCGCGCCGAAGCGGCCGTGGAGTTTTCTCCGTCGATCGCCGCCGCCGTCTGCGCCCGGCGCTGGCAGCGCAACGAGCGCGTCGAGCGTCGCGCCGACGGATCGGCAACGGTCACTTTGGTCGTGTACGATCTCGGCGAAGCCGTGCGCTGGGCCTTTTCGTTCGGGACGGAAGCGCGGGTCGTCGCTCCGGCGGCGGCCGTCGAGCTCGCGCGCGACATGGCCGCGCGCATGGCGGAATCGTACGAATCCGCCCCGGCCGCGCTGCGGGGCGTCTCGTAGCATTTTCTGACAACTCCTTGTCATAGGCGCGACGCTATCCTCCGCGCGTCCGCCGGCACCGTGCCGGCCGGACGGATCCGGAGGAAACGTTCGTGCTCGAAGCCATCCTGGCGGCGCTGCTGCTGCTCGCAGCAGACGTCGTTACCGGGGGCGGACCCGGCTAAGCGATCCGCGCCAAAGTCTTCGGCGTGATTCCGAGTCCGGCGCACCGCGCGAGCACCGCGGCCCGCGAGTTCACGCCGAAGGCTTTGAATATCTGGCGCGTGTGATTGTTGATCGTGTTGACGCTGCGGTCGAGCGATTCGGCGATCGCCTTCGCGCTCTTACCTTCGAGCAAGCCCGCGAGCACGAGCCGTTCGGCGCGCGACACGTGTGCGAGCGGTCCCTCCGCCGGAGCCAGCATCTCACCGAACCAGGCGCGCGGCGCGCGCGCCAACACGTCGCGTACCACGGCGTCGTACGTCGCGTCGCGCGTCAGCCGCCGGAGATCGACGGCCACCATCGCCGCGCGCATGTCGCTGTGGATTTCCTGCCAAATTTCCAGGGCTTTTTCGTAGGCGCGCCGGGCGCGGTCGAGATTGCCTTGCGCTTCCGCGACGCGCGCCGCCGCCATCAACTCGGCGCCGGCGGTGCGCCGGTCGCGGTGCAGCACGTTGCGGACGTTCGCTTTGGCCGTTAAGGATTGGTAGAGGGTCATGGCCTTGCGCGCTTCCGCGGGCAAATCCCCGGCGGCATGGTACGCGAAATACGCCAGCGCCATGCGCCGCTCGTCGTCTGACGAGCCCCAGCGCCGCCCCCGCAGCAGTTCCCACGCACGCCGCAACAGGAAGAGCCGCATCCGCTCGTCACCGGCGATGCCCGTCGTAACGGCCATCATCGTTTCGCCGATGGCGCGGTACGCGTCGTCCGGCGCCAGCACCACCGCTTCGCGTACGCGGTAGTAAGCCGTCTCCACGTCGCCTTCCAAGCGCGCGACCGTGCTCCAACTGACCAGAAAGTTGAAACGGTCGACGGCCGAACTCGCCGGCCATTCCATTTCGGCGACGTGCGGTTCGAGGCGCCGCGCCAGCTTCGGGTCGACGGTCTCCATCGCGACCACGCAGGCCGCGTGCAGACCGATCCCCGCGAATCGCCGGTCGACCAAACCCGAAGCGCGCAGCCGATCGAGCGAGTCCACGAAACACGCGCCGGCTTCCGCGTAGCGTTCGCGCCGCATCGCGACCCAGCCGAGCAGCGACGCGGCCGCGTACGCCATGCCGGCGCCCGCGTCGACGATGCGGCGTGCGACGGCGGCGGCCGCATCGTAGTCCTCCGACAACCATGCGTCGAGCGCCAGCAGGTACGCGGGCCAGCCCACCGTCGCTTCGGGATCGCGCTCGAGGCCGCGCCGCACGGCATCGAAATCTTTTTTCGAGAGAACGGGATTGCCGAGAAAACGGTATGCAAGGCCGCGCAACGCCAGGGCCTCCATGCGGCCCGCCGCCTCCGGATGGTCCAAGGAGGCGCGCGACGCGGAGCTCTGGCACGTATCGTAGTCGCCGGCGATCCGGGCGCAGCGGGCGCGTAGAAGCGCGGCCACCCCGCGCGCCTGACGCTTTTCGTTCGCGCCGTCCTCCGAGGCCGCGTCGAGCAGACGGAGGCAACCCTCGAAGTCCGCCTCCCAGTACGCCCGCTCGGCGAGGTTCAGCAACGGGCCGAAGCGGGGCCGGGCGGCCTTCGAGCGAGCCGGGCGCGACGGCTTGCGATCCGGGTCGACGGACAATTTCACCAAATCGCGATCCGTTTCGAGGTCGCGGGCCGCCGCGCGCGGACGCGTATCGAAGAAATCATGTTAACTCGGTGCTTCGACGCGCGCGCGATGCGATACTTTATGCTTTAGGCTTATAGTAGTCATTAGTAAGGATACGTCAGCAATCGCCCGCTTCCGCCGCCGACCGACAACGCCGCGAACGCGCCGCTCAACCGACCGGAACCGTTGCCGATCCCGGCGAGCAACCGTCGGGCGCGTGCGGCGGCGGCGTATAGGCCGTCGCGAGCGTGCCTGTGACGCCGAACTCGATCGGATAGTACGAACCGCCGTCGGTCATCGTGACGACGGTCGAAGCGGTGGTCGACTGCGGCGGCAGCTGATAGGTCATCAGCCAATACGGCTGCGGAACGCGCACGCAGCCGACGTCTTTGAATTGCCCGTCGACCACGAACGTGCTGCGGACGGAGCCGGCCAGCGGCTTCTCGTAGAAGTACACGTTTTGCGCCACGTTCGAGGGATTGGTGAACGTGAAGACGATGCGATGAACGACGCCATAGTCGCCGTAATCGCGGCCGGAATCCGCCGGATCGACGTTTCGCGGCGTGACGGCGCGTCCGCCGTAACGCACCGCCGCATCGGGTCCCCCGACGGTATACGCGGCCGACAACTCGCCGAAACCGCGCAGATCGAACGTGCCGTGGCGGTTGTGCCCGTCGACCGGCAGGCGCGGCCCGGCCAGATACGGCAGCGCCCGTCCGCCGGCGGGCGATGCGACGATCGAAGCCGTGACGGCGCCGCCCGAGAGCACCGCGAGATCGACCGCGCCCGCAACGACTTCGTCTTGCAGCATCAGCTCGTGGCGTAAGACGAGCGGCGCGCCCGGCGTCACGTCGAGCAGCGTGCCCTCACCGTGTTCTTCTTCGTAGAGCAGATCGTGCGTGGCCCCGTGGCCGACGGCGCCGACGTCCTGATCGGGTCCGCCTTTGGCCGGCACGACGAGCACGCGCGCCGGCGCTACGGCCGTGAGCACGAGTTCGAGATCGCGCGGCGGTCCGGCATCCGCATGATAGTAGTAGAGTCGCGCCGGTTTCGCGGGCGTCACCGTGCCTCGAAAGACGAGCCCTTCGGATGCGACGTACTCGGGGTCGTCGCTCAAGAACAGTTCGACCGGTTTCACCGGCGGCGTTGCCGCGTTCTCGACGATCACGTTCGTAACGCCGCTGACCGTGGCGAAGGCGTCGTCGGCGGAAATCGTCACGGTGACGTCGACCGCCGCGCGGGATTGCGGCTCGAGCGGAAAGAGCGGCCACGGTACGATCGGACCGTACGCGACCGACGCACCCGGGCGCAGCGTCGGCCGGATCTGCCGGTCGAGCGCCGCGCGAATTTGCCCGTCGAGAAACTCCGCGTCCGCGGGCGAGCCCGTGACGGTCAGCTCGACGGACGCAGGCACCGCTCCGGCCGGCTCCAGGGGCGCCGGGGATGCGTCGGTTTGCGCGTATGCCGTGCCCGCCGCGCTCGCGAGGGGCAGCGTGCATGCGAAAAGGACGAGGCTTAGAAGCGTCGAGCGGTCGATGGGTTGATGCTCCGCGGAAGCTCACGGCTGCGAGGGTTCGCCCCTTCCTTCGCAACGCGGGAACGTGCTCCTCGGCCGCTTCTCGCGCCGTCACTTCGGGCCAAGTTGTGACGATTCGCACGGCCGGAGGCATGCTTGCTCGTCGCACGCGAGCCGATTCCAAGAGACGTAACTCACTGCGCTTGGAACGGCACGGACGCTTTCGGTCGCGCTACGTCATAACGGGGAATCGTATGAATTCGCTGCGCCGCATCGTGCCCGCACTTATCGCATGCTCGTCACTATCGCCGGTCGCCGCCGCCGCCGGCGCGCCAAACGTTCAGCTGCAATTCTCGGGCGTCGCGCTCGTCAACACGCGCGACGGCGTCGTGCGTAAACCGCTCTCGAGCGTCGTGCTCCATACGGGCGACGAAGTTCGCTTCACGATCGTCGCACTCAACCGCGGCGACGAACCCGCGCTCGCGTTCTCCCCGACCGGACCCGTGCAACCGCGCTTCGCGTTCGTTGCGGGCACCGCTTCCGCCGCGGGCGCGAGCGTCAAGTACAGCGTCGACGGCCGCACCTTTTCGGCGTCGCCGACCGTGACGGTCGCGACGGCGAACGGGCCGCAAAGCCGCCCGGCCGATCCCGCGACGTATCGCGCGGTCCGCTGGCTCCTGGCTAAACCCCTGGCCCCGCACGAAAAAGCGACCTTCTCCTATGAGGTGCGCGTGCGATGAGACGCTCGCTCAAACTCTTCCTGATCGCGACGCTGCTCGGCGTCGCTGCCGCATTTCCGGCGACGGCCCGGGCGGCCGAGACGCCTGCCGGTCAGACGATCGTCAATCAAGCGCAAGCCACCTATAACGATCCCAACGGCAATTCGTACACGACCAATTCGAACACGGTCACGACGTACGTGCAGAACGCGCCGACGCTGACCGTGACGACGAACAACGGCTCCTCGCCGGGTTCGGCGGCGCAACCGAACGCCGTACCGGTCGTGCCGGGCGCCACGGTCTCCGACACCTACACGCTGACCAACACCGGCAACAACTCGGGTGACTTCCAGGTCCCGGGCTCGCCGACGTCCGGCGTGACCGGCGCCGGCACCGACAACGGTCAGACCGCGAACGTCCTCTACACGGCCACGAACCTGCCCAATCCGAGCGCGGGCGCGTGTTCGGGTCAACCGTTCACGACCATCGCTTCGCTCAACGGCTGTCTCGCCGTGCAATCGGTCGCCTCCGCCGGTTCGATCAACGTCACCGTCACCTACACGATCAACCAGAACGCGACGACGCCGGGTTCGGTCACGACCGCCCTCAACGCGACGCTGACCTACGCGCAGGTCAACGGAAACACGCCCGCCGCCACCTCGGCGACGGTCGGAAATACCTACAACGACCCGGTCTCGCCCGACGCGCGGCTGGACCTCCAGAAATCGTCGTCGCAGAACCCGGTTTCGGGCAACCTCACCTACACGATCGTCGCCAACAACGGCGGCGGCGCGACGACGCACTACCTCGCGCTCAACACCGACCTCCCGAGCCTGCCGTCGGCCGGCATCCTGATCTCCGACAAAATTCCGACCTTCGGCGGCACGCCGCTCGCGCTGCAGAGCGTTCCCACGATCGCGGTCGCGACGGGCGCGCTCACGGCCGGCGCCACCGCGCAGCTCGTCTACACGACGGCGGCCGGCGGGACGAGCGGCTGGACCGTCTACAGCAGCGGTCCCTTGCCCGCGAACACCACCTACGTCGGCGTCTACATCTCCGGCGGTACGAGCCCGGTCGGCGGCGCGTGCACCGTCGCCGGCGACTCGTGCGGCCTCGTTTCGGCGCCGAGCGGCTCGAGCAATGCGGGCGGCGTCGGCACGGTCACGACGCCGCAGATCACGCTGACCTTCGTGACGGCGCCGCCGACCGGTCCCGGTTCCGGCAATCCCAACGCCGTCACCAACCTTGCCAACAGCGTCGCCGGCAGCAACGGCTCGAACGGACCGTGCGTCATCGGTCCGGGCACCTCCGCTCCGACGGGCTGCACCACCGACAATCCGGCCAACGTCGACGTTCCGGTCGGCAACACCACGCCGTCGCTCGCGCCGAGCGGCGCGTCCAATCAAGTCGGCAACTCCGGCCTCTCGACGACCAGCGTGCTCAACGGGCCGGTCGGCGCGCCGGGCGCGACGGGCTCGTACAACGGCTCCGCCGCGGTCAACAACAACGACGACTTCACCGCCGTCGGCTTCTGCAATACGGTGACGTCGATCAACTCGAGCACCACGGTCGGCTCGCCGACGGGCAACAGCATCTCGACCAGCGGCTGCGCCACGATCATCGTCGGCAACGCCGTCCAAAACACGGGCAACGTGAGCGATACCTACACGTTCACGGCGACGACGCCCGGCGGCTGGTCCGTCACGTTCTGTCTCGACGCGGCCTGCGCGACGCCGATGCCGAGCAACAAGCTGACGGTAGCGTCCGACGTTACGACCACGTACTACGTGAAGTACACGCCGCCCGCAAGCGTCACGACGCTCTTGCAATACGACTTCGCCATCACCGCCACGGGTACCGGCGGCGGCAGCGACAACAACGCCACCCACAACGACCTCTACGCCGGCTTCGTCGCGCTGACGAAGAGCGCGACGGTCACCTCGAACGGGTGTCCGTCGGGAGTCACTCCCCCGGCCAACCAGGCGTGCCCGGGCGGCGTGATCGCGTACGACGTCAACTACCTCAACATCGCGCAATCCGGCGGCACGGGCAATACCGAACCGGCGACGGCGCTGCTCACCGCGAAGTCCTTCGTGATCACCGAAAACGGCACGGTCGCTCCCAATAACTGGGGCACGTACACGAACGGTCTCAACGCACCGGCTACCGACGCGACGCCGGGCGCAGTGATCACGGGCGGAGGGGTCGGGTCGAAGAGTTTCACCGACTCGATCGCTACGCTCGCTCCGGCCGCGACGGGAGACCTCAAATTCGCGGTCACGGTCAACTAGCCCGAGGCGGGCGGCTTCGCCCGCGCCTGGTTACCATCGTCGCGATCTGCCTCGCCGTCATGGCGGGGCAGTTCGCGCACGCGGGTACGAGCGGCGTGCAGATCGATAACACGGCGACCGCAACCTACCTCGCTCCGAACGGTCAGGAGTTCGGCACGCGCTCCAACACCACGGCCGTCGCCGTCGTCAACGTCAGCGCGCTCGTGGTCACGCCCAAAGAAGCCGCCGTCAATCCGGCGACGGACTCGTTTCCGACCGGGGTCACGCTCGTCAAGACCTTTACTATCTCCAACGATTCCGACATCAGCGACGCGTACGAGATCACCTACCTCGCGAGCGGCGCGGGCCGCATCACGAACGCGGTCTTCGTCGTGCCCGGCGGTTCGAACGTACCGATCTCGGTCGGTTCGACGATTTCCCCGGCGGTCGCGCCGGGCGGTTCGATTCAAGTGGCCGTCACCATCGACACGACGGGCATCGCGGTCGGCACGAGCTTTCCGATCGACCTGACCGCTCGGACGACGGCCGGCGGCACGGCCAACGGTCCGCAAAAAGATTCGGGCCGGCAATGGGCCGTCGCCGCCGCCGGCGCCAAATTCCAAAACCCGTCCAATCCGGCGTTGCCGATTGCGAAACTCGTCAACGGCCAACCGTCGGTCGCGGCGCTTCCCGGGGCGACCGTGACGTTCTCCGCGTCCTTTCAAAACGGCGGCGGGGCGCCCGCCACGTCGCTGACGTTCACCGATACGGTGCCGAACGGTCTTTCGGTCGCGCTCGGATCCGTGCAATTAAACGGAGCGAAGGTAAGCGCGACGCTCGCCGGTCAAACGCTCAGCGTTCCGCTGCCGAACCTCGCGCCGGGCGGGACCGACACCGTTTCGTTCAACGCGGTCGTTTCGAATTCGCTGCCCGCCGGGATCGTGCTCACGAACGTGGTCTCCGTCGGCGCGGCCAACGCCCAGCCGCAAACCTCGTCGCCCGTGACGGTCGTCGCCGGCGCGGATAACGTCGTCTTCGACGGACAGCAAGGCGGTTCGGCGCCGATCGCGGGCGCGACCGTCACGCTCGCCGACCCCGCCACGCTGCAACCCGTGCGCATCACGGGCGCCGCTCCCGGCACGGTCAATCCGTTCACCACCGGCAACGGCGGGTCGTACGACTTCTCGCTCGGGCAATCGCAATTCGGCGGCGGCGCGCACGCCTACGAGATCTTGGTCTCGGCCCCGAGCTACCTCAACCGTCGCATTTCGTTGCGCTTGGTTCCCAATACGACCGGCACGCTGTACACGGCGACGCTGACCGCGCTCGACGGCCTGCCGTTGGCAGCCGCGGGCGGCTTCACGCTCGTACCGGGTCCCGTGAGCCTCGGCCCGATTTTCGGGACCTTCGGCAACATTCCGATGTTCCGCACCGGAGCGCTCCGCGTCACGAAGCAGGCGGATCGAACGCTCGCAACCGCCGGCGACCGCATCGCCTACACGCTCGACGTGCAGAACTCGACGCAGGCTCCGCTCAGCCCCGTGGTCGTCACCGACGTGCTGCCCGCCGGGCTCGCGTACGCGCACGGCACGGGCAACGTCAACGGCACCCCGCTCGAGCCGACGGTTAACGCCCAAACGCTCGTCTGGAAACTGTCGTCGCTGGCGGGTTCTTCCGCGGCGGTGGTCACGTACGCGGCGATCGTGCTGCCGCAAGTCCCCGCCCAAACGCAGTTGGAGAACGTCGTGACGGCCAGCGCCAACGGTCAGAGTTCGACCGCAAGCGCCACCGTCGAAGTCGTCGGCGGCGCCTTCGGTACGTGCACGCCGATTACCGGCCGCGTGTATGCCGATCCGAGCGGCGGCCGCATGACGCGCGGCGACGCGGGCGTTGCGAGCGTTCGCATCATTCTTGAGGACGGCAACTCGGCGATCACCGATCGCAACGGCCGCTTCAGCTTCGAGTGCGTTCATCCCGGACAGCACGTGCTGCGGCTCGACGAAACCACGATCCCCGAAGGCTGGCGAGCCTTCGCGGGCCGCTATCCCTATGACGACCGGCGCTCGACGATGCAGCTCGTGCACGGCTTGTTCGATGCGGGCATGCTCGACGACGTCAACTTCGTGCTGCAGCCGGTGGCGCGATGAAACGCCGCGCGCTCGCGCCCGTAGCCGCGCTCTGCGCGGCGCTCGTCGCACCGCACCCGACGCTCGCCGACGCGACGGCGGTGGCCGCGGCGGCGAACGCATCGCCCGCGGCCCCGGCCGGGGCGCTCTCCTACACGGCGACGCACGATCTCGAAGCGTCGCTCGTCGCGCCGAAGCCGGGCGACGCCGCGCCCGACGTCTCGGCCACATTCGACGTGCGCACGGGCGCCGGCGGCGGCGTCGAACTCGACGTCAACGGCGATCCGGTTCCGGTCCAGCGCATCGGAAAACGAACGGTCGACACGAAAACGGGCGAGACGCACTACTTCTTCTACGGCGTCTCGCTCCTGCCGGGCCCGAACGCGGTGACGCTCGTGCCGCTGGGAGCCGGCGGTTTGCGCGGCACGCCCGTCAACGAAACGGTGTACGGGCCGGGCGCGGCAGCGGTCATGACGGCCTCGCTCGACCACCCGCTGATGGCGGACGGGAAGACGGGCGGAAAACTCGTGCTCGCGTTTCGCGACCGCTGGGGCCATCCCGTCGCGCCGCACGGCAAAGCGCACGTCTCGATCGTTTCGGGCCCGGCGCGCTTCGGGCCGGAAGCCGATTCCACGACCGCGCTCGCCGCGACGACGGTCGCCGCGTCGATCGTTCGCGACACGAACGCGGCGGGCGCCGCCGACACCGACCGCAGCGTCGATTTGAGCGTCGGCGGCTACGCCGTGGTTCCGATCGTGCCCGGGCAGAACTCGGGCGAAGTCCTCATGCGAATCGTCACCGATAGCGGCTACACCGATTCGTGCGCGTTCTTCGTGAAACCCGACGTGCGCACGCCGATCGTCGTCGGCATCGTGACCGGCGGCATCGGCGCCGTCCCCGGTTTACCCGGCACCGCGGCGAACGTCGCGGACGGCGGCGACTCGCGCCGCGCGCGTGCCGCGTTCTATCTCAAGGGCAACGTGGGCGGTTCGGCGCTCTTGACGATGGCGTACGAAACGGCGAATCCGCTCGACGACCGTTTGAGCGCGTACGGCGCGTTCCAACAAAACCCGGTCGACCGGCCGTATCAGACCTACGGCGACGAGGGCACGCGCAGCGCCGACGCGCTCTCGCAAAATCACCTGTACGTGCGCGCGGATCAGGGCCGCACGAGCGCGATGTACGGCGAGTTCGAGGCGGACACCGCCGATTCGCAAAGCCAGTCCGTCGGCGGTTTTCACGAATACGTCAACGGATTCTCGCTGACGACCGGAACGGCGGCCACGACCGTCTCCGCGTTCACCGCGAAGAATCAGTTCGGTTTCGGCCGTTTGGCGATCGACCCGACCGGACTCAGCGTCCTCGAACAGACGCTGCACGCGCCCGTCGTTCCGGGAACCGAACAAGTGCTGCTGGTCGCGCGCGACCGCCACTCGGGCGCCATCGTGACGCAAACCGAATTGGTCCCCAACGTCGACTACGCGCTCGACGACCAGAGCGGTCTGCTGCGCTTCATCAACGTCCCGCTGCCTTTCGATTCGTTCCTGAATCCGCAAACGGTCGTCGTGACGTATCAGTATAGCGGCGCCGGCGTCGACGCCAGGACGACGGGCGGCCGCCTGCAAACCACGATCGGCCGCAACGTCACGGTCGGCGCGGGCTACGTGAACGATGCCACCGGAACGAGCAATTTCACGCTGCTCAATCAAGATCTCTTCGCGCGCCTTCCGGGCGGAACGCTCGCGATATCGCATGCGAATTCGAACGGCATCGCCGGCAACGTGGACGCCGTGGGCAGTTTCGGGAGCGCCGCGACCAGCGGCACGGGCGGGGCGCTGGCCGTAAACTACGACCAAAAATTTGGACCGATGCACTACGCGTTCAGTTACGGCAACACGAGCGCCGGTTTTGCCGACCCGTTCGGCGGGCTCGCGTCGCCCGGGCTCAGCCAGTACACGGCGTCGCTCGGCCGCCAATTCGGCCCCGGCGGCGATCTCCAATTCGATGCCGAAAGCGAGCATCTCAACTACGGAGGCACCACGACTTCCGGCTCGCGTTTCGGCGCGAAAATTCGCAAAGCGCTGGCGAAGGGCTTCACCGCGACGTTCGGCATCCAACGCGTCTCCCAAGCCGGCGTCGAAGGTTCGTATTTGAATTCGATCGCGCAAGCGACCGGCACGCTCACCTCGACGCAGTTCGAGAGCGGGCTGACGTGGAAGGCCACACCGAAGATCACCGTCGCGCTGGACCGCACGGGCAGCATCGGCGGCGGCCCGGCGAGCACGCTCTACCCGACCGAAACCGACGCCGAAGTGTCCTACGCGACGACCGCCGGCAAGGCGTTCCTGCGCCAGCGCTGGAGCGACGTGCCGAACGCGTCGCTCTTCAGCGCGCCCGTGTCGGCGCAGCCCGCCGTGGGAGCTTCGAACCTCTCGAGCGTTTCGGGCAGTTCGAATTCGACCGAGATCGGCTTCGATCGTCCGCTCGGCAAAGCGACGGATCTCACGTCGGAACTGATGCTCGGCTCGCAAGCGAACGGCGAGCGCGAAGCGTATTGGGGCGAAGGCCTCAACGAGAAATTCGCGTTCGGCAAAGGACTCTCGGGCAGCTTCAACTCGCAGGTCGTCGGACCGATCGGCGGCCCTGCCGGTGCCGCCGGAGCTCCCGGCGCCGCGGGTGCGCCCGTGGGCGGCTACGCCGTATACGATCTCAATACGGCATACACGAACGCGGACCACTTCCGCTTCGCGAGCGACCTCCAGCAGCGCACGGGCATCGGCAGCGGCAACTCGATCTTGCTCGGCACCGCGGGCCCCATCGGCGGCGGCTGGAACGTGCTCGGCACGATTGCCGCCGCTCACTTCGCGGGAACGGCGACGAGCGACGGACGCGTCGGTTTGGCTTGGCGCCCCCAGGATACGGATCGCGGCGCGTCGCTCGTCGAATACGAAGAACATTCGGGCAATCTGGACGCGACCGATTCCGTGCGTTCGAACCTGATCGCCGTTCAGGAAGTGTATCGACCGACGGACTCGCTCGAACTCGGCGGTCGCGTGGCCTACAAACTCGACGGCGACGGCTACTACGCGGCGCACACGTCGCTGCTCGGTTTTCGCGTCTTGCAGCGCATCGGCAAGCGCCTCGACGTCGGCAGCGAACTCTCCACGATCGCGCTTCCCGGCAACGCGACGGCGTGCACGACGACCTATGCGGCCGAACTCGGGTACCGGCTAAACGCCACGACCCGCGTCGCCGCGGGCTACAGCTTCGACGGCAGCATCGACCCGACGCTAACGGGCGCGCCGACCCATCGCGGCGTGTACGCGACCGTAACCTCGCTCGTCGATCGATTGCTCAAATGGGGCCAGCGCTGATAGCGGCCTTCCAACACGGCGAGCGCGGCCAAGTGTGATTATTTTCAGGCGGGAAACCGCCTAGATTCCCGCCCTGCAGTATCGAATATCGTCGACCATACCACGTCCTGCGGAGCAAACCGATGAGAGCCATGAAAACATTGTTGACGACCGTGCCGTCCTTCGCGCTCGGCGCGCTGCTGTTCGGCGGTGCGGCCGCGCTCGGCGTCGAGCATTACGCGACCGTATCGTGCTCGAGCGCGCATCCTTGTCAAACCTACGCGAATTCGTCGAGCGGATCCGGCGTCGCAAGCACGTCGGCCAAAGGCAACGGGCTGCTCGCGACGACCGCGTTCGCGAGCACGAATCAGAATAACGGCCAAGCTGGCGTGCTCGGCGAAGATCTCTCGACCAGCGGCGTCTACGACTCCGGAGTTCGCGGCATGTCGACCAACGGCGCGGGCGTGATCGGCGTCTCGGCGGCGAGCAACACGCAAAATTCCAGTTACACGATTGCCGGCGTATCCGGCTTCTCGAACGGTGCGTCCTATGGGATCGGCGTGGCCGGCTACGCGAAGAACGGCTTTGCCGTCTACGGCAAGAGTTCGAATAGCGCGATCTACGGTCAATCGACCGGCGGCAGCGGCGTCGAAGCGCACTCCTCGGCCGCGGGCAAAGCGGCGTTGTTCGCTCAGAATTCCGTCGGCGGTCCGGTGATGTGGCTCGATAATCCCGCCGGCACGAGCACCGTCATGGACGTCGAGAGCAACGGCAACGTCTCGATCAGCGGCGGCATGTCGATTGCGGGCTCGCTCACGGTCGGCGGCGGCTGCAGCGGCTGCGCGAAGCTGCGCCGCCGCGTGCGTTCCTACGCGGCGACGGCGAGCGCGCCTACCCTCGAGGACTTCGGCGAGGCCGCGGTGCATCAGGGCGCCGCGCACGTCGATCTCGACGCGACCTACGCTCGCGCGATCGCGCAGCGGCCGGATTACCTCGTCTTCATCACGCCCGAAGGTGATTCGCGCGGACTCTTCGTCACGAACAAATCCCTCGAAGGCTTCGACGTCCGCGAAGCGCAGGGCGGCCGGTCGTCGCTCGCGTTCAGCTACCGCATCGTCGCGCGACCGTTCGGCTCGACCGAGTCGCGCCTACCGCTCGTCGCCGCGCGCTAAGCGGGGCTCGTCGAGCGCCAAGACGATCGCCTCGTCCGCGGAAAGCGCGGCGCCCTCTGCGAACGAGGCGCCGGCTTCTGCGGGCGCGAGCCGTTCGGCCAGTAGCGCTTCGAGACGCGTGCGGGTGGCCTGTTCGCTCGAGCCGCGTGAAAAGCCGAGGTCGCGCAGCGCCCGGTCGCTATAGGCCGCAAGGCGCGCCGCCCGCTCCGTTTCGCCTTCGAGCGCCGCGACGAGCGCCAAGTGTTCGACCGCCACGACCGAGAGCGTGCCGTCGGCATCTTGCGGGAATAACTCGAGCGCCTCGCGGCCCGCGTCGCGCGCTTCGGCGAGACGGTCGAGCGCGACGCAATAACCGCACACGTTGACCAGCGCGACGCGCAGGAGCGTCAGGCGGCTGCGGTTCGCTCGCAGCGACGGCAACACTTCCACGATCAATTCGCGCGCGCGAGCGGCGCCGCCGTGCCGCTGTTCGAACTCGGCCTGCAACAGCGCGGCCCGATTCGCCGCCGAGACGTTGCCGAGTTGCACGTGGGTCTTGCGCAGGCGTTCGAGCACGGGACCCGCTTCGAGGCTTCCCGATTGCGACGTCACGTCGGCTTGCGTCTCCAAGATGCGCAGGCGAAGCCGCGGCCCGGTCGTCGCGCCGACCTCGGCGGCTTCGGCTACGGCCGCCGCGGCCCGCTCCAGCATCCCGGCCGAGGTCAGCGCCGTGCACGATTGCAACAGCGCCAGGGTCAGCGTATCGGGATCTCCCGCCTCGCGCGCGAGTTCGACCGCTCTCGTTGCGGCGTCGAGAAAACGCACCGGATAACTGTCGGCTACGCTATCGGCAAGGGCCGTCCACAATCGCGCCAGCAGGCGTACGTTCGCAGCGGGCACGAGCGCGATGAATCGCTCGAGGTTTGCCAGACCCTCGCTCATCAGACCGATGCTCGCCCAGCCGCCGAGCACGAGCGCCAGCATCTCGCCGCCCGCTTCCGGCTCGTTACCGGCGGACCATTCGAGCGCCTCGCGCACGTCTTCCAACTCCGCCGCAAGCAATTCGAAGATCTCGCCGCCGACCGCGGTACGGTCGTAGCGCGCGCTCGCGGCGACGAAAAGATCGCGGATGAAGTGCAGGTGCCGCGTCAGGGCCTCGGAACGTTCGCCGGCCGCCTCGAGCTTCTCACGCGCGTAGGCCCGCGTCGATTCGAGCATCCGGTAGCGCAGCGCGTCCCCGTCGGGTTCGGCGAGCACGAGCGACTTATCGACCAGCGACGCGAGGAGATCGACGACGTCGAGCTCGTCGAGAGCGGCGCTCGCGCCCACCGCGATCGCGCCCTCGAGCGTGAACCCGTTCACGAACGCGCCCAGGCTGCGAAAGAGCGAGCGCTCGCGCTCGTCGAGCAGTTCGTAGCTCCAGTCGATGAGCGCGCGCAGCGTTTGCTGCCGCGGCAACGCGTCGCGGCTGCCGCCGGTCAGGACGCGGAAGCGTTCGTCCAAGCGCGAGCGCAACTGGTGGGGGCTGAGGATCTTCACGCGCGCTGCGGCAAGCTCGATGGCGAGCGGAATGCCGTCGAGACGGCGGCAGATGTCCCCGACGACCGCGGCGTTCTCGTCGCTGAGACGAAAGCGATGATCGGCGGCGGCGGCGCGTGCGGCGAACAGGTCGATCGCCGTCGCCGGCGCCAGGGTGGGCATACGATATACGGCTTCACCGGCGATGCCGAGCGCCTGGCGCGAGGACGCGAGCACGCTTAGTCTCGGGCAGCCGCGCAGAAGCGCCGCGACTGCGACGGCCACCGGCTCGACGAGGTGCTCGCAGTTGTCGAGAATCAGCAGCGCCCGTTTCGAAGTGAGGGCGGCGACCAGCAGCCCGAGCGGCGCACCGTCGCCGCGAAGCGCGAGCCCGAGCGTCTGCGCGATCGTCGTCGGAATGTGTTCGCCGTTCGCGAGCGGCGCCAGTTCCACGACCCAGACGCCGTCTTCGAACGAGGCGAGGAGATCGGCACCGACGTGGAGCGACGTGCGGGTCTTCCCGATTCCGCCGCTGCCGACGATCGTGACAAGGCGTTGCGCGCCGAAGAGCGCCGCGATTTCGGCAACTTCGGCTTCACGCCCGACGAAAGACGTCACCTGCGTCGGGAGATTGTTACGCAGCACGCCGAGCGAGTTGAGCGCCGGAAACTCCGTCGGAAGTCCGGGCGCCTCCAGCTGGTACACCTGCTCGGGCGCGGCTAGGTCTTTGAGGCGGTGCTCGCCGAGATCGCGCAACGCTGCCTGCGGCGGCAGGGTCGCTTGCGCGAGGTCGAAGGTGACGCCCGAAACCAAAACTTGGCCGCCGTGACCGATCGCGAGCAAGCGCGCGACCCGGTTGACCGTAGGGCCGAAATAGTCGCCGTCGCGTTCGTCGCACGTCCCCGTATGCAGCGCCGCCCGCACGCGAAGCCCGCCGACGCCCGAGAAATCCTCGCCGGCGATCGTGCGTTGCACTTCGAGCATCGCCGCCACCGCATCTTGCGCGCGCGAAAAGACGCTGCAAAATGCGTCGCCGATCGTCTTGAAGACGTAGCCGCCGTGACCGGCGATCGCGCCGCGCAGCAGCGCGTCGTGGCGCCGCAACGCGTCCTGCATGGCCGCGGGATCGCGCTCCCAGCGCACCGTGCTTCCCTCGATGTCCGTAAACGCAAACGTGACCGTGCCCGAAGGCACGGTCACGTCATGAATCGGGACGGGCTCCGGGACCGCGCTCACCCGGCGAGTCTTACAAGTCTTCCGGGTTGATCCCCTTGGGCTTGTACTGCGTCGTCTTCGGGGGCGCGACCACCGCCACGTCGCCCTCGTACTCGCCTTCGTAGTGCACCGTCTGCTCGAGCGGCGGCCGGCGGTCCTGGAAACCGCTGACGAGTTTCGAACCGACGAGCGGTTCGGGCTCGAGGCCGTACTCGACCGCATCCAAGAAGGCGCCCTTCGGCCGGCCGTCCTCGTCGAGGTCTTGGCCTTCGGGTTCGATCGTGATGTTGCGGTAGCGCGACATGCCCGTGCCCGCCGGGATCAGTTTGCCGATGATGACGTTTTCCTTGAGCCCGAGCAGCGGATCGTGCTTGCCCTTGATCGCGGCGTCGGTCAGCACGCGCGTCGTCTCCTGGAACGAGGCCGCGGATAGGAACGACTCCGTCGCGAGGCTCGCCTTGGTGACGCCGAGCAGCACGGGCTTGCCTTCCGCCTGCTTCTTGCCCTCGGCCTTCATCTTCGCGTTCTCTTCTTCGAACACGTTCGATTCGATGAGCTGGCCCGGCAACATTCGCGTATCGCCGCCGTCGACGATCTTGCGCTTGCGCAGCATCGCGCGCACGACCGTCTCGATGTGCTTGTCGTTGATGTCGACGCCCTGCGAGCGATAGACCTTTTGAACTTCCTGCACCAGGTATTGCTGCAGCGCGTTCTCGCCCTTGTACTCGAGGATCTCGTGCGGGTCGAGCGAGCCTTCGTTGAGCGGGTCGCCGGCCTCCACGCGCGCGCCTTCCTGCACGAACGAGCGCGTGTTGTAGGGCACGTCGAACTCGTGAGGCTCGCCCGCATCGTCGGTGACGACCATGACGCGCTTGCCCTTCTCTTCGGTGATGCGGACCGTACCCGACACGGTCGTGATCGTCGCCTTACCCTTGGGCTTGCGCGCTTCGAAGATCTCTTCGACGCGCGGGAGACCCGTGATGATGTCTTCCGTAGCGACGCCGCCCGTGTGGAAGGTGCGCAGCGTCAGCTGCGTTCCGGGCTCGCCGATCGACTGCGCTGCGATGATGCCGACGGCTTCGCCGATATCGACTTTCTTGCCCGTCGCGAGGTTGCGGCCGTAGCACATCGCGCACACGCCGATCTTCGCCTGACAGGTGAGCACGGAGCGGATCTTCACCGTCTTGATGCCGGCGTGAATCAGCGCGTGCGCCTTTTCCTCATCGATCTCTTCGTCGCGCGCGACGATCTTGGTTTTCGGCTTCTCGGGATCCTTAACGTCTTCGGCCGCGCGGCGGCCGATGATGCGATCGTAGAGCGGCTCGATGATTTCCTTGCCGACGCCGATGTCGAACACGACGATCCCGCTCGCGGTGCCGCAATCGTCTTCGCGCACGATGACGTCTTGCGCCACGTCGACGAGACGGCGCGTCAAGTAACCGGAGTCCGCGGTGCGCAGCGCCGTATCGGCCAGACCCTTGCGCGCGCCGTGCGTCGAGATGAAGTACTCGAGAACGGTCAGCCCTTCTTTGAGCGAGGCCTTGACCGGGATTTCCAAGATGCGGCCCGAGGGGTCGGACATGAGGCCGCGCATACCGCCCAGCTGTTTGACCTGATTGATCGAACCGCGCGCGCCCGAGGTCGCCATCATGAAGACCGGGTTGAGCGGATTTTGCGCCGCCTGCATGGCGCCGGTAACCTCTTCGGAGGCTTTCGACCAGACCTGGATCGTCTTGTTGTACTGCTCGTCCGGCGACATGAAGCCTTGGTCCACGAACTCGTGGAGCCGGTCGACTTCGTCCTGGGCGTCCTCGAGGATCTTGAACTTCGCGTCGGGCACGACGATGTCGCTGATCGAGACCGTGGTGCCGGACTGCGTGGCGAAGCGGAACCCGAGCGTCTTGATGGCGTCGAGGAACGCAGCGGTTTCCGCGTTGCCGTGGCGCCGGTAGCACTCGGTGATCAGTTTGCGCAGCGCCGACTTGTCCATCGTGTGGTTGCGGAACGGTTCGTTCCAGCCGTCGGGCGTGGCGTCGTTGAAGATCACGCGACCGACGGTCGTGCGAATCAGTTCGCCGTTCCAGCGCACCTTGATCCACTGCTGCAACCCGATCTGCTTGAACTCGTAGGCGAGCATCGCCGCGTTGCGGTCCTCGAACGTCGGCAGCTTTTCGCCGTGTTCGTTCGCAATCGCGGTCGCCGCACCGTTCTGCGACGCGTCGTAGGCGCGGCGGCCGATCGAGGCGACCAGCGCGTCTTCGGGGATTTCGCCCTTGGCGACGCCCTTGTACTCGTCTTTTTGGAACGTGAGGTAGTAGAGCCCGAGTACCATGTCCTGGGTCGGAATCGAAACGGGCTGCCCGAACGAGGGCTGCAAGATGTTGTTCGACGAGAGCATCAAGATGCGCGCTTCCGCTTGCGCGCCGGCGCTCAGCGGCAGGTGGACGGCCATCTGGTCGCCGTCGAAGTCCGCGTTATACGGCGTGCAAACCAGCGGATGCAGGTGGATGGCCTTGCCTTCCACGAGCACCGGCTCGAACGCCTGAATGCCCAAGCGGTGGAGCGTCGGCGCGCGATTGAGCAGCACGGGATGTTCGCGAATGACTTCGTCGAGCACGTCCCAGACCTCGGGACGCACGCGCTCCACCATGCGCTTCGCGCTCTTGATGTTGTGCGCTTGCTGGCGGTCGACCAGCTTCTTCATGACGAAGGGCTTGAAGAGCTCGAGCGCCATCTCTTTGGGCAGGCCGCACTGGTGCAGCTTGAGATTCGGACCCACGACGATGACCGAGCGGCCCGAATAATCGACGCGCTTACCGAGGAGATTCTGACGGAAGCGGCCCTGCTTGCCCTTGAGGATGTCGCTCAGCGATTTCAAGGGGCGATTGTTGGGGCCCGTGACCGGGCGCCCGCGGCGGCCGTTGTCGATCAGCGCGTCGACCGCTTCCTGCAGCATGCGCTTTTCGTTCTTGATGATGATTTCGGGCGCGCTCAACTCGAGCAGCCGCTTCAAGCGGTTGTTGCGGTTGATGACGCGGCGATAGAGATCGTTGAGGTCGGAGGTGGCGAAGCGGCCGCCGTCGAGCTGCACCATCGGCCGCAATTCCGGGGCGATGACCGGTACGGCCGAGAGGATCATCCACTCGGGCTTGTTGCCGCTATTGAGGAACGCTTCGACGACCTCGAGCCGCTTGATCGCCTTGATCTTTTTCTGGCCCGTGGTCTCTTTGAATTCTTTGCGCAGATCTTCTTGGAGCTTGCGCAGGTTGAGATCGCGCAGTAACTCGCGGATCGCTTCCGCGCCCATGCCCGCCTTGAAGGCCGTGCCGTACTTTTCGCGCGATTCGCGGTACTTCTGCTCGGTCAGGATCTCGCGTTTCGTCAGCGGCGTGTTGCCGGGGTCGATCGTAATGTACGCCGCGAAATAGATGACTTTTTCGAGCTGCCGCGGCGACATGTCGAGCAGGATGCCGATGCGCGACGGCACGCCTTTGAAATACCAAATGTGGGTGACCGGCGTGGCCAGTTCGATGTGGCCCATGCGCTCGCGGCGCACTTTCGCGCGCGTGATCTCGACGCCGCAGCGGTCGCAAATCATGCCCTTGAAACGGATGCGCTTGTACTTGCCGCAGTGGCATTCCCAGTCTTTGGTGGGACCGAAGATCTTCTCGCAGAACAAACCGTCGCGCTCGGGTTTGAGCGTGCGGTAATTGATGGTCTCGGGCTTTTTGACTTCGCCGAAAGACCAGGCGCGAATTTGCTCGGGGCTGGCAAGCCCGATGCGCATCGCGTCGAAATTGTTGACGTCGAGCAGGTTCATTCAGTCCTCAATGCCGGGGCTCGTGGCACAAACGCTCGTATAAAAGGAAAAAGGGCCCGACGGTCCTCGTCGCTCCCTAATTTTTACGATTCATTTTCCACGGGGCATAGGGGACTAGTATACGGGCCGAGGCAACGAAATGCAAGTGGGCCGCCCAGGCATCCGGGGCCCGTCGGCAGGGACGGGAACCGGGGTCCTGCAGCCGACCCGCTCCCAGGCTGCCTCGCAGGCCGTTCAGGAGACCTTGCTGCGCCGCCGGCTGTAGCCGAAATAGACGACTAGGCCCAACACGAGCCAGATGAGGTAGGCCGCCATCGTCTGCAGCGGCAGGCCTTTGAGGATGAGCGCCAGAGCGCCGAGCGCGGAGAGGATCGGGACGACCGGACTGCCCGGCACGCGGAACGTACGCTTGAGGTCCGGCTGCTGCCGGCGCAGGACCACGACGCCGACCGACACGAGCGCGAAGGCCGCGAGGGTTCCGATGTTGACCAGATTGGCCACCGTGTCCAGCCGCCCGAGCGCGGCCACCGTCGCCACCACGACCCCGATGGCGAGCGACGACAGATACGGCGTGCGGAACGTGGGATGGACGCGCGAGAAAAAGCCCGGCAGCAAACCGTCGCGCGACATCGCGAAGAACACGCGGCTCTGGCCGTAGAGCATCACCAGGAGCACCGTCGTGAGCCCGGCGATGACGCCGAGGGCCACGACGGCGCCCGCCCAGCCCAGGCCGACGTGGATCAGCGCGAACGAAACGGGCGACGGCACGTCGAGCAGCCGGTAGGGGACCATACCCGTCAAGATCGCCGAGACGATGACGTAGAGCACGGTGCAGACCGCAAGGCTGCCGATGATGCCGCGCGGCAAATCGCGGCCGGGGTTTTTCACCTCTTCCGCCGAGGTCGAAACCGCGTCGAAACCGATGTAGGCAAAGAACGTCAGTCCCGCGCCGTTGATGATGCCTTGAACGCCGAACGGCGCGAACGGATGCCAGTTCGCCGCGTTCACGTGACCGGCGCCGACGACGATGAAGAACACGACGACGGCCAGCTTGATCGCCACGATGATCTTGTTGACCGTGCTGCTTTCCTGCGTCCCGCGCACGAGCAGCACCGTCACCAGCAGGATGATGAGCGCCGCCGGCAAGTTGACGATGCCGCCGTCGAACGGATTGGTCGAGAACTGCTTGGGAATGACCAGGCCGAACGTCGCCCCCAGCAGGTCGGCGAAATATCCCGACCAGCCGATGGCGACGGTCGCCGCCCCGAGCGCGTACTCGAGGATCAACCCCCACCCGACGATCCAAGCCAGCAGTTCGCCGAGCGTCGCGTAGACGTAGGTGTAGGCGCTCCCCGACACGGGCACGCACGAGGCCAGCTCGGCGTAGCAGAGGGCGGCCAGGGCGCTCACGATGCCGGCGACGACGAACGAGAGCACGACTGCGGGGCCGGCGCTCGTGGCCGCGGCCTTGCCCGTCAGGACGAAGATACCGGTGCCGATGATCGCCCCGATGCCGAGGGCGGTGATGCCCCATACGCCGAGCGACCGTTTCAGTTTATGCCCTTCACCCGCTTCGAGCTCTTGGGCAAGAATCGTCGCGACGGGTTTACGTCGTTCTAAAAGAGCGGCCATGGGCCACTCTTTGACTCAAGGGGCTTCTCTCCGCCCTGCTGGAGCCGAAGTGACCCGGCTTTTTAGCGGACGGCGTGAATCCCGTGGGCCGCGGCCGGGGCCGGACCCTGATGCGGCAGCTCGTACAGAGCGACCCCGAATCCGAGGGCCGCGGAGGCAAGAAAGACGGCGAATCGGCGTGCGATCATGACGGCTCCTTCTGCACCGTACTACCGCCCGGCGGCGCCGATGTTTCGGGCGCCCTGAGGCTGCGCGCACGTTCGAACAAAGCGTGACCGTCGTCGCTCAAGGATGCGGCCTCGCACGACGACCAACAAGGGGTACGCGATCCAACTTCGGACCGGCCGCGCGTCGACGTCGTAGTCGAGCCGGTAGAGCCGTCGTGACATCCGCGCGCCGCGCAAGGCAGAGCGGCGTCGCAATGCCAAGGCGACGTCCGCGAAGTCGTCGCATCAGCTTGGAGACGCCACCGGTCATGGACAAACGCAGGCGGGACCTTTGCCCAAAGTGCGGCCACGCGGCCAGCGTGCACGGCCCCTCGGGCTGCACGCACACGAGCGCGCTCGTGGCTGCGAACGCGCGCCGCGACTGCCCCTGCGGGTACTGGTGGGCCGAAGTGCTGCTCCACCTCACCGACGAATTGCGCCCCCCGCCGCGCCCGGCGCGCCAGCGTCAACGCCGCGACCGCACCGGCAAGAGCGACGCGCCGAATTAACGCACGGCGAGTTCTAAGAGCGCGGCGGGCACGAGACCGCGCGCGCTGTTCCCGGCGAAAACGCGCGCGCCGCTGAGATCCTGCGGCCGCAGCGTCGCTTCCCGCGCACGCCCGTCCGCGAGCAGTTCCGCGCGCAAGACGCCGGCCACCGCGCCGCAGTCCAGCGGCGGCGTGAGCAAGACGCCGTCACGTTCGACGAAGATCGTGGTGCGCGCACCGTCGGCAACCATCCCGCGTTCGTCGAGCACGACCGCATCGAAGCATCCCTCGCGGCGCGCGTGGCGAAGCGCGGCGTCGTACGGGGCGCGTAGCGTCGTCTTGTGACGTCGAGCCGGATCGGCCCCGTCGATGCGAACGGGCGCGAGGCAAAGCCGCGCGAGCGGCGGCGTCTCGTCGAGCGGGCGTTCGCTCGTGGCGACGGCGCCGCTCGGGTCGAGTTCGAGCCGCAGCAGCGCGTCGCCGGAGCGCGGGCGCGCGGCGGCCGCTCGCAGTGCCGCCTCGAGCGCGTTCGCATCGAAGGGCAGCCCGAGTGCGAACGCGCTGCGCTCCAAACGCGCGAGGTGCGCGCCCTCGCGAACGACCGTTCCGGCCGCCGTCACGCGCATCGTCTCGATCAGTCCCGGCGGCGGACGATCTTCGAAGACGCGGCGCTTGAGTAAAATCTCGGCCCACTCGGCGCCGCAGTGCGAATCGGCCACGATGCCGCCGCCTACGCGCAGTTCGCCGAGGCCCGAACGCTCCTCGACGACCGCCGTGCGGATCGCGACGTTCCAGCAACCGCGCCGCGGCGCGTCGCAATAGCCGATCGTGCCCATCGCGACGAATCGCGCGCCGCGCTCGAGGTGCGCGATGGCCTCCATGGCCGCCCGTTTCGGCGCGCCGGTAACGCTGCCGCACGGAAAGAGCGCGCGCACGACGTCGCCGAAAGTGCGCCCGGCCTGCAGCGTCCCTTCGATCGTCGAGGTCATCGTGGAAAACGACGGATACGATTCCACCGCAAACAGCGAGGGCACGTCGACTCGCGTGCAGAGGCGGCTCAGATCGTTGCGCAACAGGTCGACGATCATCACGTGCTCCGCCCGATTTTTCGCATCGCCGAGCGCGGCGCCGGCACGCGGCGCCGTCGTCCCCTTCATCGGCTTGGCGCGCACGACGTCGCCGTCGAGCTCGAAAAAAAGTTCGGGCGAAAGCGACACGAGCGCGCGGCCGCCGTGACGCACGAAGGCCGCGTACGGCACGCCCGCTCGGCGACGCAGCGATTCGAAACGCGCGAACTGATCGGCATCGTCGCGATAGGCGAAGGGCACGGTGTAGTTGACTTGATACGCATCGCCCTCGCGCAAGGCCGCCGCGATCGCGTCCAAATCGGCGGCATACCGTTCGCGCGAGATCTGCGCGACGAGCGGGCCAGCCGGCGGCAACGGCTCCCCGGCGCGCGCCTCCCCGAGCGGATGCACGGCATCGAACACGCCGAGCGCGAGCAACGGCACGGCCTCGCTACGCGCACGCGACGGCGTCACGCCGTTCGCCGCTTGGCCCGCTTCGTACGCGATGAAGCCCGCGACGGCGTACCCGCCCGCGAGCGCCTCGTCCGCGCGCCGCAGGGCCGCGTCGACGCCGTCCGGGTCGCACGTCTCGAGGATCGCGACCGGATCGCGATAGCGCCGCGGCGACGGGCCGCACCAGCGAAGGTCCACGTTCGTGCGATACGCGCCGCCGCGCGCCGGCGCCTTGCGGAGGGTAGCGCGCGACGAACGTCTTAGTTCAAGTAGGCCCGCGTCTCGTTTCGGGCCTCAGCACGCACTTGCGTTCCTAAGGAGATTTCGCAGCATATGAAACTCACGATGGTCCTGCGGCGCCTCGCCGTCCCGGCGCTGGTCGCCGCAAGCTTCTTCGGCGGTTGCGTCGTCACGAGCCAAGCCGACGCCGCCCAGTGGAAGATGCTCGACGCCCGCCGCGCCCTGAACAACGCATTGACGTTCCTCAACGCCGCCGAGGCGGACAAAGGCGGCTACCGCGTCAAGGCGATCGCCGACGTGAATCAAGCCATCAGCGACGTGAACGCCGGCATCGCCGCCGGTCGCGGGCACTAGCGCCTCCGGCGACTAGGGAAGGTTCCCGACGAGGGGCTCGGCGTTCCGCCGGCCCCTTTTCTTATAGGCTCCTTCGAAGCGCGGAACTTTCGGAACTCGCATCGCCGGTTTGAATTCAAATATCTTGGTGTAAATCGTGAATAATACTAGTCATCATTTCACGATCGAGAACGTTATGAGGATTGCACGCGTCGCGCGGCGAAAGGTCATATAATGGGAACAAAAGCGACGAAAGTCACGAGCTTCGGAATGAAACTCAAAACCTATAAGATGCTCAAAGCGGCTGCGGAGCGCCACGACGTCCCGATGTCGGGCCTCGTTAGTTTAGCGGTCGACAAGCTCCTCGGCGACAAGAGCGATCGCCAAGTCGAACTGCTCCTCAAGCGTGAGGACATCGGCCGGCGCTGGCAGCGCGGCTAAGAGCGGCCATCAAAGAAAGGAGGCCCGCGTCACCCGACGCGAGCCTCCTTTCGTTTTACCCGATCCTGATTTTTCAGTAGTCCTCGTCCGGACCGAGGGAGCCGAGACCTTCGTCTTCCTCTTCTTCCTTTTCGAGTTCTTCCTCTTCGTCTTCGAGCACGTAGCCTTCGTCCACGTCCTCTTCCTCGACGGCCGGCTCTTCCTCGAGCACGTCCACGTCGAGCACGTCGTCGCCGATCCCGCCGATGCGGCCGAGTCCGGCATCGACGTCGAGTTCCGGCGGCGGCGCGAGCATGCTGCGCGGCGACGCTTGGGCGGCGGCGACCTCCTCGTCGCTCGCTTCGGCTTCCTCGTCTTCTTCGGGCTCCTCGCCGTCGACGACCGTCGCGCCTTCGGCCGCATCTTCCATGCCGATGCCGGCCGGCACCGCAACCGCGGCGCGCTGCGCCTCGGCTTCGCGCGCGGCGACCATCGTCTGGGACATCCGGGGATCCTCGTCGCCGACGAGCAGGCCGATATCCTTGGCCGTCTCGGTCATGTCGTCGTCTTGGATCTTGATCTCGATCTCTTCGCGGTTCTCGGTGAGCACCTTGACGTCGAGCGCGAGCGACTGCAGCTCCTTGATGAGCACCTTGAACGATTCCGGCACGCCGGGTTCCATGACGTTCTCGCCCTTGACGATCGCCTCGTACGTCTTCACGCGGCCCACGACGTCGTCCGATTTGACCGTGAGCAGCTCCTGAAGCGTGTACGCCGCGCCGTAGGCTTCGAGCGCCCAGACTTCCATTTCGCCGAAGCGCTGGCCGCCGAACTGCGCTTTGCCGCCTAGCGGCTGCTGGGTGATCATCGAATACGGGCCGGTCGAACGCGCGTGGATCTTGTCGTCCACCAAGTGCGCGAGCTTGAGCATGTAGATCATGCCGACCGTGATCGGCCGGTTGAAGCGCTCGCCCGTGCGGCCGTCGCGCAGCCAGGTCTTGCCGTCGGCCGGCAGGCCGGCGTCTTGCAGCCACTCGCTGATGTCTTCCGCGTGCGCGCCGTCGAAGACGGGCGTCGCGATGTGCAGGTCGAGCATGCGCGCGGCCCAGCCCAGGTGCGTCTCCATGATCTGACCCAAGTTCATGCGCGACGGCACGCCGAGCGGGTTGAGGACGATGTCGACGGGGGTGCCGTCTTCGGTGTAGGGCATGTCCTCTTCGGGCAGCACCTTGGCGATGACGCCCTTGTTACCGTGGCGGCCCGCCATCTTGTCGCCCTGCAGAATCTTGCGCTTCTGCGCGACGTAGACGCGCACCAGATGGCTCACGCCCGGCGACAGTTCGTCGCCGTTGTCGCGCGAGAACATCTTCACGTCGATGATCTTGCCTTTTTCGCCGTGCGGCACTTTCAGCGACGTGTCGCGAACTTCGCGCGACTTCTCGCCGAAGATCGCGCGCAAGAGGCGCTCTTCAGCCGTCAGTTCCGTTTCGCCCTTGGGCGTCACTTTGCCGACGAGGATGTCTTCGGGGCGAACCTCGGCGCCGATCCGGATGATGCCGTTTTCGTCGAGGTCCTTGAGCGCGTCTTCGCCGACGTTGGGGATGTCGCGCGTGATCTCTTCGGGTCCGAGCTTCGTGTCGCGCGCTTCGCACTCGTACTCCTCGATGTGAATCGAGGTGAAGCGATCGTCCTTGACCATCCGCTCGGAGATGAGGATGGCGTCTTCGTAGTTGAAGCCTTCCCACGGCATGAACGCGACCAGCACGTTCTGGCCGAGCGCCATCTCGCCCTGATCCGAGGACGGACCGTCGGCCAGGATTTGACCGCGCACGACGCGTTCGCCGACTTCGACGATCGGCGTCTGATTGATGCACGTGCCCGCATTCGAACGCGTGAACTTGAGCAGATCGTAGGTGACTTCCAAGTCGGTTTCGTCGCTCTTGACGACGATGGCGCGGGCGTCGACGTGGGTGACGGTCCCGCCTTCGTTCGCGAGCACGCAACCGCCCGAGTCCTTCGCGGCACGGTACTCCATGCCGGTGCCGACGATCGGCGCCTGCGGGCGCAGCAACGGCACGGCCTGACGCTGCATGTTCGCGCCCATCAGCGCGCGGTTGGCGTCGTCGTGCTCGAGGAACGGGATGAGCGCCGTCGCGACCGAGACGATCTGCTTCGGGGAGACGTCCATCAGCTGCACGCGCTCGGGCGGCTCGGTGACGTACTCTTCGGCGTAGCGCGCCACGACCTGCTCGGCCGTGATGCGGCCGTCGGGCGCCAGCGGCGTGTTGGCCTGCGCGATGATGTACTCGTCTTCCCGGTCGGCCGTGAGGTAGCGCAGGTCGTTGCTGACGACGCCGTTCGTCACGATGCGATACGGCGTCTCGATGAAACCGTACATATTGACGCGAGCGTAGGTCGCGAGCGAGCCGATCAGGCCGATGTTCGGCCCTTCCGGCGTTTCGATCGGGCAGATGCGCCCGTAGTGCGAGTGGTGGACGTCGCGGACCTCGAAGCCGGCGCGTTCGCGCGACAGACCGCCCGGCCCGAGGGCCGAGAGGCGGCGCTTGTGCGTGAGTTCGGCCAGCGAGTTCGTCTGGTCCATGAATTGCGAGAGCTGCGAGGAGCCGAAGAACTCTTTGATCGCCGCGACCACGGGCCGGATGTTGATCAGCGCTTGGGGCGTGACCGTCTCGATGTCTTGCACCGTCATGCGCTCGCGCACGACGCGCTCCAAGCGCAGCAAACCGACGCGGAACTGGTTTTGCAACAGCTCGCCCACGGAGCGGATGCGGCGGTTGCCCAGGTGGTCGATATCGTCCACGTGCGCGAGCGGCTTGCCGTCCGGACCCTTCGTCGCAACTTTAATGAGGCGGCGGATGACCGCGATCATATCCTCGCGCACCAGGCACCGTTTGCCGATGGGCGGAATCGGCAGGCCCGCCGCCGCGTACTCGCGCTCGAGCTTGCCCGAGAGCTTGTAGCGGCCGACGCCGGCCAAGTCGTAGCGCTTCTCGTCGAAGAAGAGCGATTCGAGCAGCTTCTCGGCGTTTTCGGCGTTCTCGGGCTCGCCCGGACGCAGCTTCTTGTAGATTTCCTTGAGCGCGTCTTCGCGCGTCTTGACGTCCTTGTCGCGATCCAGACAGTTCTGGATCAGCGGCGACCGCTCGAACAGGTCGAGAATGGCCTCGTCGGTTTCCCAATTGAAGCCGAGATCCGGCCGCGAAAGCGCGCGCACGAACGTCGTGACGTAAATCTTGCGGTTCTTGTCGATGCGGACGCCGAGCGTACCCTCGGTCTCGTCGTTCTTCGTGCCGTTATCGGTTTCGAACTCGATCCACGCGCCGCGATTGGGGATGATCGTCGCCTTGAAGGTGTCGCGGTTGTTGGTATCTTTGTCGTCGTCGAAGTAGACGCCGGGCGAACGGACGAGCTGGCTCACGATCACGCGCTCCGCGCCGTTGATCATGAACGTGCCCTTGTCCGTCATGAGCGGGAAATCGCCCATGAAGATCTCTTGGTCGGGGATGCCCTTGATTTCGCCCGATTCCGCGGTAATAAGACGGACGCGGACGCGCAGCGGCGCCGAGTACGTCATGTCGCGCTCGCGGCACTCCTCGACCGAATACTTCGGCTCGCCGAGCGAGTGCTCGCCGAACTCCAGCACGAGGTTACCGGTGAAATCCTTGATCGGCGAGATCGATTCGAAGGCGTCCTTCAGGCCGTCGGTGATGAACCACTTGAACGAGGCCTTCTGCAACTCGATCAGGTCGGGCAGATCGAGGACGTCGGCGATCTTCGCGAACGAGTAGCGCTCGCGTTTCGGCCCGGGATCGGCGTAGCGTTCGACCGTGAACGCGGAGGTCTCGGGCGCGAAGACGCCCGGAACCGGCGGCGGCGGAAGGGTCGCGAGAACACCTTCTTCGCCTTTGCCCGTCCGCTTCGGTCGCGACGTCTTCCCCGACGGCGCCTTGGCAGCTGACGACTTGGGAAGGACTGTTTTCGCCATTAAATTTCTAAACTCTCACTACGAAGCGCCGGGCAAATGAAAACGTGCCCGAAGCGGCTCTCCGGGCATAGGCCGGTATGCTATCACGGCGGTTGCCGCCCCGTCAACCCGGAGGCGACCCGGCGTCGCGGACGCGGATCGATGCCCGCGGAGGACGTCCGCGGGCATCGATCGTGGTTCGGTCCGTTCGCTAGATTCGGTTAGCGGTACGAGCCGCTGCGGGTCGCGAAGCAGTCGCGGCAATAGACCGGCTTGTCGCCGCGCGGCTGGAACGGCACTTCGGCCGCGTTCCCGCACTGGCTGCAGGTGGTCTGGAACATCTCGCGTCCGCCGCGCGACGCGCCGCCGCCGCCCGCGTAGCTTCCGCCGCCGCCGCCGGCTCCGCGCTGCGCCTTACGGGCGGCTCGGCATTCCGGGCAACGATTCGGCTTATTTTGAAAGCCTTTGCTCGCGAAAAACTGCTGTTCTCCGGAACTAAAAATAAATTGGCTGTTGCAGTCGACGCAGCTCAACGTTTCGTCAGTGTACACTTCAGGGGTTCTCCTGGCGTCTGTTCGAGATTCGGCCCCGCTGAGTACCTGATGGAGAGCGAACGTTGCTAACTACCGGACCGCGATGGTTTCGAGCCGGGTCGGGGTGACGCCACAAATCCCGCCGGCTCCGGGAACTATAGCACACTCCGCGGCAAGTTGGTTTAAGTTCCATCGAATTTTCCGTCATTTTTTTCGAGCGGCCGCTCGCCTCGCGGGCGGCCGAGTTCCAGGCTCATCGGCTGGTGCAAAATGCCCGCGTCCCAGAGCGGCTCCCCGTCCTCGAAGAACCCGGCCTTCCGGTAGAATTCGCAGGCGTAGGCCTGCGCGTGGAGGTGCGCCCGGGTGAACCCCCGGCGGCGCGCCTCGCCCAGCAGGGCGTCGAGCAGCGCGCGGCCGACGCCCGCGCCGCGCTTCGAGGGCAGCACGGCCATCCGGCCGACCTGGACCGTCCCGGGGGCCGCCACGTAGTAGCGTCCGGCGCCGACCGCGAGCGCGCCCTCGCTCGCGAGCGCGTGCACGGCCGTCGGGTCGCTGCGGTCGTGGGCGTCGATCTCCTCGTCGAGCGGAACGCCTTGCTCGTCCACGAAGACGCGCGTGCGCACCGCGAGTGCGGCCCCCAATCGCCGCGCGTCGGAAATGTCGAATAACTCAACGATCACGATCGCCTGCGCGCTGTGCGTCGGCACGACCCGCGAACCGTACCTCGAGGCGACGCTCGCGTCCATCGCGGACGCGGTCGACGCGCTGGTCGTCAACGATAACTCGCGCGCGGCGCAGAGCGCGAACGCGCCGGCGCTCGCAGGCAGCGCCTTCGCGGCGCGCGGGGCGTTGCGCGTCGCGCGCCATCCCTTCGTCGATTTCGCCGACATGCGCAATCGCGCGTTCGCGGAGCTCGCGTCGCTCGCGCGCAGCCCGGATTGGGTGCTGTTCCTCGACGCCGACGAAGTACACGGCGCACAACTGCGCTACGTCGCTCGCGAAATCTTGCCGCGCCTCGACGCCGCGACCGCCAGCGTCGACGCATACACGTACCATTTTTTCGGAACGTTTCGCTGGATCACGGACGTCGCGAGGCGCTTCGTCTTCTACCGCTACCGTCCCGACTTGCGCTGGGTCAATCCCGTGCACGAGCGTATCACGGGGCTGCACGGCGCGGCGCTCGTCGTGCCGTACGCGTACCATCACTACGGCAACGTGCTGCCGCCGGCGCTCTTGGCGCGCAAACACACCCAATACTACGAACTCGGCAACGCCGTGCCGCGGCCGCCCCGCGAGGACGAAGCCACGCGCGATGTCTACCTGGCCCGCGCCGCCGCCGTGCGGCCCTACCGGGCGTCCCACCCCGCAAGCGCCCGAGCGACCCTCGCCGCGCTCGAAAGCGAATTCGCCGAGGAATTCGCGGCGCTCGACGCCGGGTTCGAGCGCGCCCGCTCGCCCGCGCGCCGCGTCGAAAACGCCCTGCGCGGCGCGCTCGAGACCGCGCGCGTCGAGCTGCGGCGCATCGAGCACCCGCTGCTCTACCGCGCCCCGACCCGGGCGCGCTGAGCCGCCGTGACGGGTTCCGGACGGCCGCCCGCGGCGGCCCCGCGGCGAGTCCATCTCGTGGCCGGCATCCTCGAACGCGACGGAGCGCTGTTGCTGGTGGCTTCCCGCTACCCGAACCATCCGCAGCCTCTCTGGAATCTGCCCGGCGGCCGCCAACGCGACGGCGAACTGCTCGAGGAAGCGCTGCGCCGCGAATTCCGCGAGGAAACGGGCTTGGCGATCGAGGTGCGCGGCCTGCGCTACGTGAGCGAATCGTACGATCGCGCGACCGGCACGCACTTTCTCTGCGCCGTCTTCGACGTTCGCTCCGAGGGCCGGCCGCGCGCAATCGAAGGCGACGCGCACGCCGTCGCCGTCGACTGGGTGCCGCGCGAGGCGCTGGCCGCGCGGCTGACCGTGGCGGTCGTGCGCGAACCGCTGCTCGCCAACCTCGCCGACGGCGAGCGCCGCTACTTCGCGTTCGCCGACGCGGGCGTGACGATCGAATTCGCCGACGACGCGTGACCGCCGCCGGCGCGCCACGCTTCGCGGTGCGCTTCGAACACGACGATGTCCACCGGCCGGCCGCGCACGATCGCGCCGTTCTTCTGCACGCGCATCTCGACGAACCCCACGCGCGCGAGCAACCGGCGCGACGCGACGTTTTCGGGCACGCAGCACGCGTCGACGCGGCGCACGTCGCCCTCGCCGAACGCGAAATCGACCACGGTCCGCGCCGCCTCCGTCGCGTAACCGCTCCCCCGGTAGGGCGCGAGGATGCTGTAACCGATCTCGGCCGCGCCGCGGTCGTGATCGGAGACCCGTAGCGACACCCAGCCGATCGCGCGCGCCGTCGCCGCGGGTACGATCAGCCATTCGAACCGGCCGGTCGCGCGCGCGTCGAAACGCTTGGGGCGCGAGCTGACGCGCTTGTGGAACTCCTCGCGCGAGTAGCGCGGCACGTCTTGGAACTCGCGCAACCCGCCGCTCTGCATCAAGCGCCACAGGATGCCCGCGTTGCCCGCCGTGACCGGCTCCAACACCAAGCGCTCGCTCTCCAGGCGTTTCATTTGGCCAGGCTCCGGTCGGTAAAGGCTTCGACGGCTGCCGTGCCGCCGTCCGCGGCGAACGTGCGGAACGTCACCCGGTCGCCCGGCCGCAGGAGCAGCGCCTCGGGCGCGTCGTGCGAATCGACCGTGAAGATGCGCGCCGTGCCGCGCAGCGTGAAGTACACGATGCCGCTCGGCGCCGTGGCGGCGCGCTCGGCGATGCCCGCAACCGCCTGCCCGCCGCCCGCCGGGAGCGCGGCCGCGCCGCCGCCGAGAAACGCCGCGTACTGCGCGAACGCGTCGTTCTGCGGCGAGGGATTGGAACTGGAACCGACCACGACGTGACCGTTCTTCGCTTGCACGAGCGCCACCGTCTGATACTTCCCCGTTTCCGCGACGAGCGGCACGACCCACGTGTTCTGACCGAAGGCGTTGTACAGCAGCGGCTGCGTCGGAATCAATTTTCCCTGGCGCACGATCGGATTCGACGCCACCGCGTCTTCGGCGCCGCGCGAGTTGAACTCGCCGCCCGAGGCCGTGTAGTACGTGATCTTTCCGGTCACCGTGTCCATATACGTGAAACCGGTCATCGATTGATCGCTCGCGGGCGAAGTGTGATCCACGAACCACACGAAGCGCGCGCCCGCGAGCAGGCCGAACACTTCGTCGCGCGCCGGCACGTGCACGTCGCGCTTGACGATCGCCGCGTTCCAGAAGCCGTGCACGAATTCGCCGAACCAGCGGTTGTACTCGAGCGCCAAGTCGGGGGGATAGACGCGGCTCACCCACGCCGGCAGCGAGCCGAAATCGGCGCGCGCGATGCGCCGCATCGCGCCGCTGGCGGGATCGACCAGCACGACGCCCGTGACGCGCGTGCCGCTCCAGCCGATCGTCGGCCGGCCGAGCGTGCAGATGTACTGCGGATTGCCCGCGTCGTCGAGCTGCAGCGTCGTCTCGAGAATTTGTTCGGTGCCGTAGCGCATGTAGACGTGACGGTACAAATTTTCGTTGAAGCGCGCCGAGGGAATGTAGCGCAGCGGCGCGCGCTGGCGCAGCTCCGGCTGCGCGTCGGGATTTTCCGCGCTGACGACGATGACGCCCGGGCTCGTCCCGCGCGAGAGCCACTGCACGAACCCGTGGAATTCGAGCGGCGCCACCCACACGAGCCGGCCGCTTGCGACCTGCACGTTGAAATCGCCGACCCCGTAGTACGTCCCGAGTTGGCCGACCACTTTGTTGCCGGCGAACGCCGCGGCTTCTTGCGGCACGATGCGCAGGTGCTTGGGATCGGCGCTCGGCGGCAGATCCGTGGAAACGGTCGCGTCGGCCACGTCGCGCAGGCCGCTCGCGTCGACGAAAGGCGCCAAAAGCAACGCGCCCGCGAACGCGCCGACGGCCGCCAGCGCGACGACGTAGGGCCGCACGGGCGTGCGCCGCAGCGAGACGATGCGCCGCGAAACGATCGCCGAGCGGGTGGCGAGCAGCACGCCGTAGGCGGCGTTCGGAACGAGCGTCAGCAACAGCAGCGAGAACGCTTGCGGGAAGACGAGCGCCGGCATCTCGACGTACGTGTAGACGAGCAGGATCGGCAAACCGATCGCCAAGCGCAGCGCTTGGCCGCGCCACCAGTTGGCGCCGAAGTCGAGATTGACGAGCCCGAGACACAGAAAGAGCGCTGCTAGGACGACGATCACGCCCTTTGGACTCCCCGGCGGCTAGCGGCACTCCGCGCCGGTCGCGATAGGCGGGCATGATCGATAGCCTCGCCGCGGGATTCGCGCGGACGGTGCCGAGCGAAGTCGAGTTTCGCGCGACCGTCACCTCGCGGCCCCACTTCTTCTTCGGCTCCAATACGCACGCCGTGCACGAAGCGTTCCGCTGCCGGGCCGACGACGGCCGCGCGCTCGAGATCGTCGACAACGTGTCCCTCGCGCCGCGCGTACCGGTCGTTCCCGGCGATCGCATCGCCGTGCGCGGCGAACTCGTGCCGAACGCTTCGCGCGGGCCCCTCGTCCACTGGACGCACCACGACCCCGCTCACGCGCACGCCGGGGGCTTCATCGACTTCAACGGGCGGCGGTACGCGTGACGTCGCGCTCCGCGTCGGCGACGAGTTGGGGCACCGTCACGAAGCGGTAGCCGCGGGAACGCAGCGTCTCGATGATTTCGCGCGTGGCGGCGACGTCTTGGCCGCGGTCGCAATCGCGTGCGGTCGTCCGTTTGTCGCGGCCGCACAGGATGCCGCGATTGCCGTCGTGCAGCACGACGATGCTGCCGTCCTCGACGCGCTCGACGACGCGCCGCGAAATCGTCGCGTCGCCGGGCTGTTCCCAATCCTGCGGCAGCGGCACGCTCCACATCACGACGCGATACCCCAGCTTTTGCGCTTCGCCGATCACCGCGAAGTCGCGCGCGCCGAAGGGCGGCCGCATGAGGTTCATGTGCCGGCCCGTGATCCGGGCCACGACGGCATCGGTCCGCAGCAGCTCCGCGCGCATCGTCGCCCGCGACTCGACGATCATGTGCGGATGGTCCCAGGTGTGGTTGCCGAGCGCGTGGCCTTCGCGCGCGATGCGGGCCACGGTCGCCGGATACGCCGCCGCGGCGCGGCCCACCACGAAGAACGTCGCGTGGACGCGTTCCGCGCGCAGCACGTCGAGAATGCGATCGGTGTACGGCGGGTTCGGCCCGTCGTCGAACGTCAGCGCGACTTCGCGGCGGTACGGCGCGCCCTGCACGATCGTCTTGCCGAAGAGCTGATTGCCGGGCGCCTCGAGCGCTTCGTAGCCGAAGTAGCCGCCCAGAACGAGCGCGAGCGTCAGCGCGAACGCGACGGCGAACCTCACGAGCGTCCGCTCAATCGCGCCTGCGCCGCGGCGACTTTCGACCGGAACGATTCGGGCCCGAAGGCGCGGAAGTCGGCGACGAGCTTCTCGTAGCGGGGCTCGACGACGACCGTGCTCGAGAGCTGCAGCAAATTCGGCACGGGCTTATCTTTCGAGAGCTTGATGTGGAACTGGTGCCCGCCCGTCGTGGCCCAGTAGTGCGGGTCCGTGAATTCGAAGACGTGCGCCCCATGCTGCGTGTCCGTCAATTGGTAGATCGAGATGCGGTAGTGCGCCCGCGTATCGCCGCGCGGCGGGCGCGAAGAGAGTTCCCAAATGCCGTCCTGCACGACTTGGCCGAAAAAATACGCGACGTTCACGCCGTCCTCGAGCGTGGCGCGCGGCCGCTCCGTGATCGTGATGCGCGTGCCGCGGCGCCCGACGCCCCGATACGAACTGCTCGAAACGCCGTCCACGTCGCTCATCGCGTAGTCTTCCTCGACGAGGGGGCCGGCGTCGTACCCCACCGTCATGCCGAGCCGGATGACCGAGCGCTGGACCAGGACCTTGTGCGTCGCGACGAACCGCTGCGCTTCCGTGGCTCGAAAGTACGTGAAGGCGACGACCAGGCCGACGGCCGTGACGACGAAGATGAGCGGCGGAATCGGATTACGGAGCACGACCGGGCCGAATTCCACCTCCGTTGCCGGGGCGCCCCCCTCGTCTACGTCTGCGAGCGGTCGCGCGCGCGCGCTGCCGCCGCGTCGAGGTAGCGATTGACCACCGCGTCGGCCGCGGCGTTTTCCTTGCGCGGCACGTGCCGGACGTCCACGCTCTTGAATTGCCGCAACAGCGCCTTGGCCTTCGTCGCGAGCGGAATCAAATCGGCGTGTTTGACGCGGTAGACGCCGGTTACCTGGCGCACGACGAGTTCGCTGTCCATCCGCACGGCGAGCTCTTCGACGCCGAGATCGCGGGCGAGCGTCAGACCGGCGAGCAGCGCGCGCCATTCGGCCACGTTGTTGGTCGCGATGCCGAGGTACTCGCCCACTTCGGCAACCACGGCGCCCTCGGCATCGACCAAGACCGCGCCGCCCGCGGCCGGACCGGGATTGCCGCGCGAGCCGCCGTCGGCGAAGAGCGTATGGGTCACGAGCGTGCCTGCATGGCGCCGTCATTCGCAGGCCCGGGGAAGGGTACCCGGCGCCGGTATCGGGGGTTTACAAACGCGCGGTTGCGGTAAACGCTTGGAAACTCACGTTAGGAGCGACCGATCAGACCCTCGCAGACCGCGGCGGAGCGAGCGCCGTCACCGCAGGCCCCGAAAAGGCACGTCTCCCGAAGGCGAGAAAAACGCGCGGCGTGAGGATGACCGCTTTCATGCCGCACGGCGCGTGTTTTCTTTGGCAGTCGAACGTCCTCGCGCTTCACGTCGTCTCAGACGCGCTGATCGCCGCCGCGTACTTCTCGATTCCGTTCGTGCTGGTGCAGCTGGTCCGTCGCCGCCGCGACATTCCGTTTTCGGGCGTCTTCTGGGCGTTTTCGATCTTCATCGTCTCGTGCGGCCTAACGCACGTCTTCTCGATCGTCGTCATCTGGACGCCGCTCTACTGGGCCGAAGGCGCGATCAAAGCGCTGACCGCGCTCTCGTCGGTGGCCACGGCGATCATGCTCGTTCCGCTGCTGCCGCGAGCCCTCTCGCTCAAGACGCCGGCCCAACTCGAAGCGCTCAACGAATCCCTGCGCAACACGATGATCGAACGCGAGCGCCTGCTCGCGCAGTACGAACGCGAACACCACATCGCCGTGACGCTGCAAACGGCGTCGCTCGCCGAAGTGCCCGCTTCCATCGGGGCGCTCGAAATCGCGGCCGTCTACCAGCCCGGCGTCGGCGATCTCGAGATCGGCGGGGATTGGTACGACGCCTTCGCGCTGCCCGACGGGCGCGTGATCGTCTCGATCGGCGACGTGGCGGGCAAAGGCCTCCACGCTTCGGTCGTCATGGCGAAGGTGCGTCAGGCGATCCGCGTGGCCGCGCACGTGCGCATCTTGCCGGGTGAAATCCTCGACGCCGCCGACCGCGCGCTCAAGCTCGAATACCCCGATCACGTCGTCACCGCGTTCGTCGGAATCATCGACGACACCGATAGCGTGCTGACCTTCGCGAGCGCGGGGCATCCCTCGCCGTTCCTGCGCGAACCGGACGGCACGATCGTCGAGCTGCGCTCCTACGGTTTGCCGCTCGGCCTGCGCCAGCGCGACGAAGCGATGCAGGCCGAAAGCGTACCGCTGGTTCCGGGCTCGCTCTTCACGCTCTACACCGACGGCCTGATCGAAGCGTCGCACGATAACGCCGCGGGCGAACGGCGTTTGCTCGAGGTCCTCTCGCGCCAAGCGATCGCGCTTGCGGAGAATCCGGCGCGCGAACTTCAGGAAGCGGTGCTGGTCGACGGTTCGCGCGACGACGTCGCGATCTTGACGGTGCGCGTGGGCACCGATCGCGCCGCGGGCGCGCGCTGGGTCTTCGACGTCCGGGACGAACGCGCGGCGCACGAGGCGCGCCGGGCGCTCGCGCTTCTCTTGCGCGAGCGCGGAGCGGACGAGGACGAATGCTTTTGCGCCGAATTGACCTACGGCGAACTCGTCGGGAACGTGGCGCGGCACGCCGGCGGCTCCGTCGACGTGCGGCTCGATTGGCATACCGGCTCGCCCGTGCTGCACGTGCTCGACGACGGTCCCGGCTTCCAGCGCGCTCCCGGACTGCCGATCGACATGATGTCGGAATCGGGGCGCGGTCTCTTCATCGTCCAGCAGGTGACCAGCGACTTCACGATCCTGCGCCGGCCCCACGGCGGCACGCACGCGCGCGCGGCGATCTCGATCGCGCGTCCGCGCGCCGTCGCGTGCGACGCGTCGCTCGCAACCACGAACGTCTGAGGCGGGCAGGTCCGCGGCCGTTCGCGGGCACAGATGGAGCGACGATGCACGACGCCGCGCTCTCCGTTCGCAACCTGGTCAAACGCTACGGCGACGTGGCCGCGGTCGACGGCATCACGTTCGAGGTGCCGCGCGGCAGCGTGTTCGGACTGCTCGGCCGCAACGGAGCGGGCAAGACGACGACCCTCGAAGCGTGCATCGGCCTCGTCACGCCGACGTCGGGCGAGATTCGCGTGCTCGGTCTCGATCCGGTGCGGCGGCGCGACTTCGCGGCGCTCAAACGCGTGGTCGGCGTGCAGCTGCAAGCGACGTCGTTGCCCGAGAAGGCGCGCGTCGGCGAAATCCTTACCTTGTACGCGGCGTACTACGACGTGCGGCCGCAGCCGGCGGCGCTCGCGGAACGCGTGGGCCTCGGCGATAAATTGGCGCGTCCCGTCGGCAAGCTTTCGGGCGGCGAACAGCAGCGGCTGGCGCTGGCGATCGCGTTGCTGCACGATCCGGCGCTCTTGTTTCTCGACGAACCGACGGCCGGCATGGACGCGTTCGGCCGCCGCATCTTGTGGGCGGAAGTCGAGCGGCTCAAAGCGGCCGGCAAGACGCTCGTGCTGACGACCCATTACATCGAAGAAGCGGAGCGGCTGTGCGACGAGATCTGCATCGTGCAGCACGGCCGCATCGTCGCGCGCGATACGCCCGCGGCACTGGTCGCCGCGCACGGCGGCAACGCCGCCATCGCCTTCGTGGCCGCCGGATTCCGGGTGAGCGCCGAACTCGAGCGGCTGGGGCGTTGGACGAACGACGGAGGACGCTGGTCCGTTTCGGTGCGTTCGGAACCAGGCCACGCGCTCGGCGCGATCGTGACGCACGCGAACGCCCTCGGCGTTTCGATCGAAGAACTCGATCTGCACCGGCCCGGCCTCGAGGACGCGTTCATCGCGATCACGGGCGAAGCGCTCGACGAAGACGCCGCGGAGGCGGCGGCGTGAGCGCGGCCGCCGTGCTGCGGGCGCTCGTCGAACAGACGCGCGCTAACTTCGTCTGGTATTTCTTCCGCGATACGGAGATGGTCTTCTGGTCGCTCGCGATCCCGGTTTTCTTTCTGCTCGTCTTCTCGTTCGCGCTCGGCGGTTCGTCGACGCGGCAAACCTCGACGTTCCTGGTCCCGGGCCTCATCGGCGCCCAGGTGCTCAGCTCCGGATTCTGGGGCGTGGGCGCGATGCTCGCCACTTTTCGCGAGAAAAACCTGCTGCGCCGCGTGTACTTGACGCCGCTGCCCTCGTGGGTCTTCTTCGCGTCGCTCGTGATCTACCGGATGACGCTGCTCGCGCTGCAGGCGCTGCTGCTGGCGCTCGTCGGCAGTTTCGTCTTCGGCGTGCGCGTGGTCGGCAACCCGGCCGAGATCGCCGCCATCCTCGTCCTGGGCGCCGCTACCTTCGTCTCGCTCGGGACGGTCATCGGGGCCGTGGTGCGCTCGACGGAGAGCGCCAACAACATCGCCTCGATCCTGACCGTGCCGCTGGCTTTCTTGAGCGACGCGTACATTCCGATCGACCGTTTCCCGCAGCAGGTCGGAACGATCTTGCGCGCGCTCCCGTCGACCCAATTCATCGATGCCTTTCGCGGCGTCGCGATGCACGGCGATTCGCTCGCGCACTACGGCACGTGGATTCTGTTCCTGGCCGCCTGGACGCTCGCAGGCACGACCGTCAGCGCGCGCTACTTTCGCTGGGTTTAACGGAGTTTAATCGAAAACCGAAAGAAAACGGCGCGCGCCGCAGAAGCGCCGTACGAACATGTACGCCAGACTTCCGCTCCTCCTGACGATCTGCGTCGCGCTGCTCGCGCTCCCCGCTCGCGCGCAGAGCGTGCCCCCCGGCCCCGCTGCGACCGACCCGGCGCAAGCGACGGCCGCGCCCGTTGCCGAGGACCGCGCGGTCACCAAGCGCGCGAAAGAGTGGCTGCATCGCGTGCAAAGCGGCACGATCGATCGCTCGCAGCTGGACAAAACCGTGAACGACGCCCTGACCGACGACATCGTCAAGCAGGGCGTCGATAAACTGGGCTCCCTCGGAACGCCGCTCTCGTTCTCCTATTTGGAAACCAAATCGTTCCCGCCCAACACGGTCCACGTGTACAAGGTCGAATTCAAGAAGGTCAAGATGTATTGGTTCTTCTCGACCGACGACGCCGGCAAGATCTCGGGCTTCCAACTGCTGCCGCAACTGCCGCCGGGCGAGCACGACGCCTCTTAGAACTGCGCGAGAAAATCGGTGCTCGCGGCGACCGGCACGGCGGCGCGGGCGAAGCGTCGCGGCATGAGCTCCGGATCGATCGCGGGCGCCGCGGTCACGATCGTCGCGGATTCGCCTTGCGCGCGCAGCATCGCGACTTCCAGCGCCGCGGGCACCACCGCCGTCCGGTACGGGGCGAGTTGCACCGCCGTGCCGCGCGCCTCGATTTCGATCGGATCGGCGAGCGCGGTGACGACGAGCGGAACGCCGTCGAGATCGTAGCCGCGCCGCTCGTCGTCGAGTTCGACCCGCTCGGTCGCGAAATGGGAGCCCGCGACCAGCGCCGTGCGCGACAGGCCGTCGAGACGGTAGGTAAGCCCGCGCAACGCTCCCGCCGTGCACGCTCGGTAGCCGAGCACGTCGGCCGCCTTGTCGACGTGCAGCGGGCGCGCTTTGCCGCCCGGTCCGATGCGGCCGTAGTCGTAGACGCGGTAGGTCAGATCGCTCGCCTGCTGCGTTTCGAACAGCACGATGCCGGCGCCGATCGCGTGCAACGTTCCGGCCGGTAAGTAGAACGAATCGCCCGCTCGCACGGGGACGCGGCGCAGCACGTCGTCGAGTTCGCCGATCGCCACGCGCTCCAAGAACTCGGCTCGCGTCGTGGCACGCTTCCAGCCGAGGACGATCGATGCGTCCGGACGCGCTTCCAGCACGTACCAGCTCTCGGTCTTGCCGAACGGCTGCCCTTCGACCCGTTGCGCGTAGGCGTCGTCGGGATGGACCTGTACGGAGAGCGCTTCGCGTGCGTCGATGAACTTCGTGAGCAACGGAAACGGCCGCGCGGGGTCGGCGCGGCCGACGAGCTCCCGCCCGCGCTCGCGGCGAACGTCCCCCAGCGTCTTCCCCGCGTACGCGCCGTTGAGGATGCGGTGCTCGTCCCAGCATTCCCACGATTCGCCGACGTTCGCGTCGCCTTGGGCCGGCTTACCGTAGCGCTCGGCAAGCGCGTGCCCGCCCCAAATCGCTTCGTGTTGCACGGGCTCGATGAGGAGCGGATACGGAACCATAGGACGCCGTGGTTCGGAGCCGCGCGGACGCGGCCTTGCAGACGAGCGGAACCGCGGGTCTGCGGCGAATCGTTCGAGGGTCGAACCCCCGCCCGCGAGGAGCCCGCGCCATCGTCGCACCGGACATCGCCTTCCAGCACTGCGCCAACGCCGCCGCCGCCATCATCGAGAAGGCGCCGCCCTTCGTGACGTACCGCGTAGCGACGCACGTCAGCGCCCCGTCCCTGGGCAAGGAACGCGACGTGATCCGCGCGGTGTCGGTTCGCACGCGGGACGATCTCGCCGTCATTCAGGACCTGCCCAAAGGCGCGAACCAACTCGGGCACGGCTTCCCGGTGACGCCCGCGTTCGACGCGCTCTCGCAGTTCACGTTGACCTGGCGGGTCGGCGCGCACACCGAGGTTTCGGCCTACGTCCACGACGTCCAGCCGCTGCACTACGAGGACGTGCCGGCGAGCGGCGCGGACGTGGTGGTCGTGCGGTTGCGGCAGTATCGCGCCGAATACGCGGACGATTCGAGCGACGCGCCCGACGGCAAGACGCACATCCATATGGTACCGTACGATTTCGTGAAGCGGCAAGTCGCCAAACCCGACAGCACGTTCTTCCTCAGCGACCTCGTCATCGACAACGCGACGGACCTGCCCCTGCACGTGCGTTACGAAGGCGCCGACGACATCCAATTCGACGTGGACTACGGCAGCGTCGACGGGCATTGGCTCGTGACGCACGCGCACTACGAGGAAACCATTCACGGTCCGCTGCGCATCGGCCGGCTGCACGTCAGCGCCGACGCCGTCTACGATTCGTTCGCTTTTCCCGACGCCGCGCCCGATCCGCGTCTGCGCGACGGGAATTGATGCGGGCCGTCGTCTACGACGGCGCGGGCGGCCGCGACGTCGTCGCCGTGCGCGACGTTGCCGAGCCCGCTTGCGGCGCGGACGACGCGCTCGTCGAAGTCGCCTTCGCCGGGCTCAACCGCGCCGATATCCTCGAACGCGAAGGCCGCTATCCCGCGCCGCGCGACGCCTCGGGCATTCCGGGGATGGAGTTCTCGGGCACCGTGCGCACGACCGGCGCGAACGTGACGAACGTGGCGCCGGGCGACCGCGTCTGCGGCCTCGTCGCGGCGGGCGCGCAAGCGGAACTGGTCTCGTGCCCGGCGCTGCTCCTGGCGAAACTGCCGGACGACTTCTCGCTCGAACGCGCGGCCGCAATTCCCGAGGCGTTCGTCACCGCGCACGACGCGCTCTTCGCGCGCGGCGCCTTCCGGCTCGGCGAAACCGCGCTCGTCCACGCGGTCGGCAGCGGCGTCGGGCTCGCGGCGGTCGCGCTCGTCAAGTGCGCGGGCGGCACGGCCGTCGGCACGTCCCGCTCGGCGGAAAAGCTCTCGCGTGCCGAAGCGCTCGGACTCGACGCCGGCATCGCGCTCGAGGACGGCTGGCCCGGACGCGTCCTCGCCGCCACGAACGCGCGCGGCGCCGACGTGATCTTGGATTTCGTCGGCGCGCCGCTGCTCGAACGCAACGTCGCCGCGCTCGCGCACGGCGGCCGCATCGTGCAGATCGGCACGCTCGGCGGCGCGCAGGCCACGTTCAACCTCGGCGTCTTCATGGCCAAACGCGCGGCGCTGCACGGCACCGTGCTGCGCACGCGGCCGCTCTACGAGAAAATCGCGCTCGTGCGCAACCTCGAGCGCGCGCTGCTGCCGCTCTTCGCACGCGGCGCGTTGCGCGCGGAGGTCGACCGCGTCTACGCGCTCGACGACGTGCGCCAAGCGCACGAACGCATGGAGAGCGACGCGAACTTCGGGAAGATTCTGCTGGCTACGTCTTCTGCCAGCCCCACCTGAGCAGCGGCGCGGCGTCGAGCGCGAAACGGAACGCCGCGTCGGCCAGGTCGGGCTTTCTCAGCGCCGCGGGCGGGAGAGAACGACGCACGATCAGGGATTTGAGCTTCAAATACGGCTCGACGGGAGATCCCGCGTAGCCGGAGTAGTCGCGGGGCAGGCGCACCAGCGCGTCGTCCCGTTCGAGCTCGAGACCGCGCGCCGACAGCGCCTTGAGAGCGGCCTGAAAATCGCGCGGCGCTACCATCGCCGCGCGAAGCGCGGCGAGCGTCTCCTTTCCGGGCTGATAGAATCCCGCGGCGACGAACGGGGCCGCCGCGTCGACGTGAACGTACAGCACGCCGCTCGCCGTCCGGTCGCCGCCGCGATAGAGCGCCGCGCCGACGTGCGTCTTGTAGGGCGCCTTGTTTGCCGAAAAGCGGACGTCGCGGTAGATCCGGAAGACCGGCGCGCGCGCGTATGGTGCGAGCGCCAGTTTGGCTTTCGCGCAACGTTTCGCGAGATCGAACAGCAAGGCGCGCATCGGACCTTCGAGCGCTTCCTGGTAGAGCGCTTTGCGCTCGACGAACCACGAGCGCTCGTTGTGCCGCGATAGGTCGCGCAAGAATTGCAATCCGGCGGCCGGGAAGCCCTCGAACCCGTCCGCTGCCGTGCCGCTCACGACCCGTTCCATCGAAGAAGCACTCGCGGTTGCACGAGTGCTTCTCGCCATGGTGGAGAGGGAGAGATTCGAACTCTCGGAACGCTCATCACGTTCGTCCGCTTTCGAGGCGGGTGCCATAAACCACTCGACCACCTCTCCGTCGCGGGGCCTTGGTCCACCGCCGATTATAGCACGTCCGGCGCGGCGGCTCCTTGCCGCTTTGCGGCGAAGTAGGCGCGCAACTGCGCTCCGGTTTCGGCTTCGAGCACGCCCGCCGTCACCGCCACGCGGTGGTTGACCGCCGCCGAGGCGAACACGTCGATGACGCTACCGGCGGCGCCGCCCTTGGGATCGCGGCAACCGAACACCACGCGCTCCAAGCGCGCGGCGACGATCGCGCCCGCACACATGACGCACGGCTCTTTGGTGACCACGAGCACGCCGCCCGCGAGCCGCCACGTCCCGAGCGTCGCGGCGGCGCTGCGAATGGCGAGCACTTCGGCGTGCGCCGTGGGATCGAAGCGCCGTTCCTTTTCGTTGCGCGTCACGAACTCGCGCCGGTCGACGAATAGCACCGCACCGACGGGCACGTCGCCGGCGCGCGCGGCTTCATCCGCGAGCGCCATGGCGCGGCGCATCGCGTCCCGATCCGTCATCGCGCCGAGCGTGCTAGTTCTTCTTCATCGCCGCCACTTCGGCGCGCAGCGCGTCGAGTTCGCGACGTAACGCGGCGTTGCGCCGCTCTTCGCGGCGAACTTCGGCGCTCAGGCCCTTGATCGCAGCGAGCGCGACGCCGTCTTCGTCGATCGTCGTGATGTGCCGGTCGTCTTCGCCGACGCCGAATGCGGCGTAGAAGTCTTGCGCCATCGGGCCGACGTGCCGGATCGAGGGCGCTTCGCTGACGTAGCTCCACTCGCTGATCGGAAGCGCCGCCACCTTCGCGAGGATCGAGCCGTCGTCGACCGGCACGACGTGGTCCTTCACCGTGCGGTCGCTGAGCGACGCCCACGAGCCGCCGCCGGGCGCGAGTTTGACGCCGGTCGTCGCCTTCGGATTCGAGTAGAAAAACGTGCCGCCGCTGGCGCGTACGAGGAACTGGTTGGCGGACTTCGCGACGAGCGGCGTGGACGGCGTCGCGGCGTCGCTCCACATGAACGTGCCGCTCGTCGTCACCTTCGACGAAACGCCTGCGGCGAAACTGTAGTTGCCCGCTGCCGTATTGGAAATGCCGCCGGCGACGATCGCGGCGTAGCCCGTCGCGCCGTTCGAGCGGCCGCCGAAAACGCTCGCGTAACTGCCCGAAGCGACGTTACCCGCACCGCCGGGAATCGTCGCGAACGCACCCGCGGCGCTGTTGGTATTGCCGCCGCCGACGCTCGCGTATTCGCCGGCCACGGTGTTTGCGGTGCCGCCCGCCACGTCGGCGTAGGCGCCGCTCACCGAATTCGAATAACCGCCGCCGACGTCCGAATAAGTCGCCGCCGCGCCGATCGTGTTACCCTGACCGCCGGCGACGACCGCCGCGACGCCGCCCGCGTTGATGACGTTGCCGGCACCGGCGCCGATGAAGGCGTCCTGCCCGCCGTTCGCGTTGCACGGCGCGCCCGTGCACAGCGAGCCGCCCCCGGCTACGACGCTCGCGGTGCCGGTCGCCGCGTTGTAGTACCCGGCGCCGACGAACGCACCCGTGCCGTTGGCCTGCCCGCTGTAGCCCCCGGCGACGACGCTGCTGGTGCCGCCCGCGACGTTGGTCGCGCCCGCGCCGACGAACGAACCCGTGCCGTTGGCCTGGTTGGACTCACCGGCGCCCGCGAAGGCGTCCTTGGCGGCGGCGTTGCCGCACGAACCCGTGCCGCACAGCGTGCCGCCGCCGCCGACGAACGCGCCGCTTCCCAGCGCCGAATTCCCGTAGCCGCCGCCGACGAACGAATCCATGCTCGCGGCGGCGTTCGCGTTGCCCGCGCCGACGAACGCCGCGCTGCCCGTCGCCTGGTTGGAGTCGCCGGCACCGACGAACGCGTCGACGCCGCCTCCGACGTTTCCGGCGCTCGCCGTCCCGCCGGCGCCGACGAAAGCGCCGGCCGCCGAAGCCGTATTGAACGATCCCGCGCCGACGAAGTCGTCGGTCGACTGCGCCTGATTGCCGCAACTTCCCGTGCCGCAATAGGTGCCGCCCCCGCCGACGAACGATCCCTGACCCGTGACGGTGTTGCCGTAGCCCGCGCCGACGAACGCGAACGCGGCGTTCGCAATCGTATTTCCTTGACCGCCGCCGACGAAGGAGCCGATCGACGTGCCGCTCGCCGAATACACTTCGTTGCCGAGACCGACGCCGACGCCCGACTGCGGATCGCAGGCTTGGTTATTTTGGCCCGCCAGAGCCCCCGCATCGGTGCCCGGCGCCACGTTGCCGTCCGTGCCGCCGACGAACGCACCCGGACCCGGGCCGCCGCTGCACACGATCGCGAATCGGCGGCCGCGTCGAGCCGGCGGCCGCGCATGGGTCGCCGCGGCACGGGCGCGAGGCGCGGCGACGGCTCGTGCCGAGGGGGGAGCCGAGAACCCGGAAGACGCCGCGACGAGAATGATGCCGGCACCCGCGAGCATCGCACCGGCCAACGAACGAACGCGCACCTGAACACCAGCCTTGAACGGGATGGAGAGAGGGTGCGGAGTTTAGGCGACCTCCCGGGAGCGGCCTGCGGCTATTTCCCAGGGAAAACGACACATTTTCGTCATCGGCGCGTTACTGGGTGACGACCACCTGCGACGTGGCGGTCATGTGCGCCGGAAACACGAACGGAAAGATCGAGACGAACGGGTAACTCGTGACGACCCTGACGCACGAACCGCTGCCGAGCGGCGTGGTCACCGCCGCAACGAACGTACAGTTGGCGGACCACGTCACCGTGACCGAGAGGTTCGACTCGTTGATGCCCGGCGATTTCGCCTGAACGTAGGCGACGATCGGCGTGACGTACGGCGACGGCGCAACGGGCGGCGAGCTCGCGTACGCCGTGCACGGCGGCCCGGGCGGCGGGCTCGCGTACGACGTGCACGAGGAACCGCGCGTCATGGCGTAACGCGTGCCGATGCGGGCGGCGTTCTGCACGAGATCGTACGTGAAGAGCGCGCGGCCGAACTCGGCGATGGCCAGGACCAGCGTGATGATGAAGAGGCTCGAAAGCGCGAACTCCATCAAGACGGAGCCGCGTTCGTCGGGAACCAGTTTCCGTTCCGTGCGAATTACCATTGCGGGTACTGAATCGTCGCGGTCTTGCTGATCGTAATCGAGTGGGGCAGCCCGGGGTACGTGAACAAGCCGGTGTACGTTCCGCTGACCGTCACCCGCGCGTACTTGATCACGCGGTCGCCGCTGGTCGAGCAATCGGTCGTCAGGCACGTCGAGGAAGCGCCGCTGTAACACTGGCAAAACGTCGTGGCGGTCGCCGAGGGCTGGGGCGAAATCGACGTAACGTCGTTGAGCGCCGCGGCCGTGATCAGCGAGGGGCTGGCCATCACCTTCGGGTTGAGCGTCGCGTAATCGGCGCCCGCGCGGGCACTATTGGCGAGCGCGATGCTGAAGTGCGCGAAGCGCCCGACTTCGATGAGTCCGAGCACGATCATCGCGAGAAAAGGGACGATCAAAGCGGTTTCGAGCAGCGCTTGGCCGCGCTTGGCGTGCTCTCGCAACCGGCCGTTCTCGGTGTCGTTCATTCGACGATCGCCGCGCGCTCGATGACCGAGCCGGGTCCGTAGGGAGTGATGCACGACGTAACGCCGTTGGTCATCGAAAAGCCTCCGACGATGAGCGTCGAGGGACTGAAGGCGCCGTTCGTGACTTTCAGGACGGCGCCCGGCGCGTAGAGGATGCCCGAGAAGTTGCCGGAGGTCGAGCAACTCGCGTTGCCGTCGGTCAAGTTGTCCTGATTGCTGTTGGTCGGAAGCTGGTAGAAGAGTAGGCCGGGCGGGAGCGTCCCGCTGCCGCCGGAGGCGGGCGTGTAGGAGACGCTCGTGGTCGGCGCCGACATGTTGAGCGTGCCGTTATTGATCGTAATCGAGGAACTGTTCCCGGCGAGATAGATCGACACGCCCGTCGCCGTCACGTTGCCGCTGCTCATGTTGAAGCCTTGACCCGTCAAGACGTAGAGGCCGGGAGTCATCGTGACGGTCGCGCCGTTGATTTTGATCCCGCCGCAGTACACGCCGGGATGGATCGTTCCCGACGCAGTGAGTTGGCTGGGACTGCCGTTGGGAAACGCCCCGCACGTCGTCGTGTTGGGCGGATCGTTCGTCAGCGTCGCGCAGGCCGGTAGCGCCGAACAGGGATCGGCTTGCGTCGGTCCGGGTGCCGGCGCCGGGGTCGCCGCGTGCCACGTTGCGGGCGCCGTGGGCTGCGGATAGTTGGAATTATTGATCGAACCGACGAGCGTGCCGTAATACGTGATCGACGGCGCCGTAATCGTCGCCGGGCCGCCGACGCTGTACGTGCCGTTGTCGACGATGCCGCAGTCGCTGGTCGAGACGCCGCCGTTGGTCATCTGGATGCCGTCGGGGTTGAGGCCGGGCGGAGCCAGGACGTACATGCACGACGTCGTCGTGCTGTTGAGCTGCGCCACCGCTCGCGCGCCGACGCTCGTGGAGATGCCGAAAATCCCGGCGAAAAAATTCGACTGCGGCTTCGAGATCACGACTTCGACGGAATTCGGATCGCCGGCATAGTGACCGGTTAGCGGCGGATTATTGACCTGGCTCACAAAGCCGGAAAACCCGTTGAGCGTCGCCGAGCGGTTGGCAGCCGTCGAGATTTGCGTGGAGTCGTAAACGATCTCGTCGGCTCCGGCGACCGCCGCGCCGTCCGCCGCGGTCTGCGCCAGCCGCTGCTGGTAGCGCCACGAACCGACGTCGACCGCCAAGGCCGCACAGCCCAAAATCCCGATCAAAGCGAACGCCATGAACGGCAAGACTTGCGCCCGCTCGCCATGGCGAGCCCGCGATCCTCGAAACGAGAACATGTCCCGACTATCGGCGTTCGCGCGTAGCGCCTTTAGAAATCACAAAACGACGGCGCATCACAAAAAAAGCCCCCGGGACCACCGAGGGCTCGCTCGATCCGAGGGGGTGAGTTTGGTGCGCCCGGAGGGATTCGAACCCCCGATCTCAGCCTTCGGAGGGCCGCGCGTTATCCAGCTACGCTACGGGCGCGAGAGGTGGCCGGCTACTTGGGCTCTTCCGGCGAGAGCGGCGCCGACGTCGGCATGTGCTTGAAGAGGTCCAACTTGTGTTCGACGAGCCCGCGGTAGAATTTGCGGACGCAGTCGGGATGCCCGAAAAAGTAGGTGCGCGCGTAAGCTAAATCGTCGCCCGACGAATCCGGAACGTAGTGGGAGATTTCGATCTCTTCCATCTGACCGCGGTCGACCGGATGCGGACAGAAATCGCAGGGAATCGTGGACATCGTGCGCTTACCTCGGAATCGTCAACCCGAGTACGCCGGAAAAAGATTCGCATCCTCGCTCCGGCAACGCGCGCGGGCCGATGACTCGGGCAGGATTCGAACCTGCGACCTAGGGCTTATGAGTCCCCCGCTCTACCGCTGAGCTACCGAGCCGTGCCGCACGCAACGTCGTGCACGATGGCGCGACCGACGCCGCGCGTTCGGTCGCAATGTGCGGTCGGAGGGACTCGAACCCCCAACCTACAAGTTCGTAGCCTGTTGCTCTATCCAATTGAGCTACGACCGCACGCATCCTCGGCGGACCCGGTATGTTACCGCGCGCTGCTTTCGTTCCCTGCAACGGTGCCTTGCGTGCGCTTTGGAGGGAGAGAGATTCGAACTCTCGGTGGATTTTTTAGACCCACGACCATTTAGCAAACGGTTGGTTTCAGCCACTCACCCATCCCTCCGGGCAGCGGCGAAAGTTGGCGCGGACGCGCGCGGTTACCTTTTCATCGTAGCGTACGGCGCCGCGCACCTCGCGCGGTGATCGCCGCAATCACCGCGGGCGGCCGCGTCGCGGGCGAACTCGCCGCCGCGCTCGGCACGGACGTCAAGGCGCTCGCGCGCGTCGGTAATCGCACGCTCCTGGAAGCGGCGGTCGCGGCCGCGCGCGAAGCCGGCGCGGCGCGCATCGTCGTCGTGGGCGGAGCCGAAGTGCGGGCGCACTGCGCCGGCCGCGTCGATCTCGTCGTCGCCGAATCGAGCGACGGGCGCGAGAACCTGCGCCGCGCGCTCGAGGCCGCCCAAGGCGACGCGCTGCTGCTCTCCACGAGCGACTTGCCGTTCGTCGACGGCGCCGCCGTGCGCGCGTTCCTCGCGGCCTGCGGCGACGCGGACGTCGCCTTGCCGCTCGCGCGCGCCGACGACTACGAACGCGCCTACCCCGGCGCGCCGCCGCACGTGACGCGCGTCGGCCGCGAGCGCGTGGCCAACGGCAGCGTCGTCTACTTCGCGCCCGGGGTGGCGCCGCGCATGCTCGACGTCGCGACGCGGCTGTTCGCCGCGCGCAAGAGCCTGCTGCGCATGGCGTCGCTGCTCGGCCCCGCTTTGCTCGCGCGCTTCGCGCTCGGCACGCTCGGCGTCGGGCACGTCGAAGCGCGCGCGCAGACCGTGCTCGGCTTGCGCGCTCGCGCGGTGCGCGACGCGTCGCCCGCACTCTGCTACGACATCGACACGCTCGCCGATTACGCCTACGCCGTCGCGCGCGCCGCGAGCGCGCCGGGCGCATGACGCCGAAATTCGCGCGGCTGTGCGCCTTCAACGCCGGCATCCAAATCGTCTGGGGCGCGATCTTGGCGGTCTCGCTGCAGGCGCGATGCATGGAACTGGCGGGGCGCGACGGCGCGGTGCGCGCCTACGCGGCGATCGCGGCCGGCGGCGCCCTGGTGGCGACGATCGTGCAACTGGCGGCGGGCGCGCTGTCGGACCGCGAACTCGCGCGCCGCGGCAACCGGCAAGCGTTCTACGCGACCGGCGTCGCGCTCGCGGTGCCCGCGCTCTTTTGGCTGTACCTCGCACCGAATCTCGCCGGTCTCGTGGCTGCGTTCGCGGCGTTGCAGATCGCCATGAACGTCGCGGGCGGCCCCTATCAGGCGATCATCCCCGATTACGTTCGCCCCGAGCGGCGCGGCGTCGCGTCGTCGTGGATGGCGGCGTACCAATCGATCGGCAACGTGATCGGTTTGCTCGTCGCGGGCCTGGTCCACGATCTGCGCGCCGTGCCGGCGCTGCTCGCGCTGCCGCTCGTCGCCACGTACGCGACGACCGCAAGCCACGTTCGCGCGCTCGTCGCGCAACCGCGCGCGACGGGCGCACCGCCCGCGCGCATCCGGATCGCCGGCCCCCTCGGAACCCTGTTGATCTCGCGCGGCCTGATCAACGTCGGCTTCTTCACGCTGCTCGGGTTTCTCGCGTTCTACGTCGGACAGAGTTTGGGCGTCGCCGGGCCCGCGCTCGAGGCGCAGACGGGCTACCTTTTCATCACCTTCACGCTGGCGGCCGTCGCGGGCGCCGTGCTCTCGGCGCGGCCGACCGACCGCAGCGACAAACGCCTCGTCGTGACGGTCGCGGTCGGCGTCGTCGCGGCCGCGCTCGCGCTGCTGGCCGCCGCGACGAACCTGCCGCTGGCCTACGCGGCGGGCGCGCTCGCGGGCGTAGGCTGGGGCGCTTTCGTGACCGCCGACTGGGCGCTCGCGACGGCGCTCCTGCCGCCCGAGGCGATGGCCACGGCGATGGGCGTGTGGAACGTGGCGACGACGATCCCGCAGGTGATCGCGCCGCTCGTCACCGCGCCGCTCGTCTTGCGGCTGGACGCGGCGCACGCGGGCGCGGGTCCGCGCGGCGCCATCGTGCTCTCGCTCGCCGAATTCGTCGCGGGCGCGATCTTCGTCTGGCGACTACCCCGCGCTTAGCGCGAGCCGCCGCTCCAGGAGCGCGCAGATGCGTTCCGCCACGCGCAGCGCCGCGTCGGGATGGCGCAAGGCGTCGATGCGCGCGCCCAACTCCGCCCGCCGCACGGCCGAGGTCAACACGTCGGTGACGGCGGCGGCCAACTGCTTTTCGCCGTTGGCGCGGATCGCGGCTTTGCGCGCGACGAGGTAGCGCGTGTTGCGCTCCTCTTGACCGGGCAGCGGCTTGACCAAAATCATGGGGATGCGCGCGGCGAGCGCTTCGGAGGACGTGAGGCCGCCGGGCTTGGAGAGCAGCACGTCGCTCGCGTGCATGTAGTCGTAGACGTTATCGACGAAGCCGAAGACGCGCAGCGGATAGGCGGTGTGTTCGGCGGCGGCGATCACGCGGCGTTCGAGCCCGCGGTTGCGGCCGACGATGACCGCCGCCGCGAGCGGCACGTCGACCGTCCCGAGCGCGCGCATCATCTTATCTATCGGACCGATTCCGACGCCGCCTCCCATGATGAGCACGACGCGGCGGTCGCGCGGTAAATCGAGCTCGGCGCGCAAGCGGTCCGCAGGCAGGCGCGGCGTCGCGAAGCGCGGATCGACGGGAATACCGGAAAGCACGATGCGTTCTTCGCGCACCCCGCGCGCGAGCAGCGTCTGGCGCATCTCGGGCGTGGCCACGGCGTAGGCGTCGATGTTCGTGTAGATCCAAAAGGGATGGACCACGAAGTCGGTCACGATGCCGACGACGGGCAAGTCCGGATCGAACTGGCGCTTATACTCCGCCATGACGCCGCACGGAAAAGCGTGCGTGCACACGACGAGGTCGGGTTTGCGTTCGTCGACCAGCCGGCGCAAGTTCGCAGCCGTATAGCGGCTCACCCAGCGGCGGAAGGCCGGCACGTGCGTCGCGCTCTCCGCGCGGTCGTAAATGTAACTGTACACTTGCGGCACGGTCTTGACCATGCCGATGTAGCCGTCGGCCACGACTTTGGAAAAGATGCTCGCGGCGTACTTGTAGGAATCGACCGTCTGCGTCTCGATCGTCGCGTCGAGCTTTGCAAGCGCCGCGCGAACGGCTTGCGCCGCAGCGGTGTGTCCGACGCCGACGGCGGCCGAGAGAAACAGAACGCGCCGCGGCGAGGGCCGCGCGGTCAGCGTTCCTCGGACGCCGATTCCTCGGCCAGCACGAAGAAGTCGTCCAGAATCTCTTGGGCGAGCGCGTCGTCTTCCAGCAGCGCGCCCGCGGCGTCGGTTACCACGAAATCGTCGGACTCCTCGCAGTAGGCGACCGCGAAGCCGTTGTCGTCTTCGTCTTCGACGAGACCGACGACTTCGAAGGCGAGTTTGCGTCCGTCGGTCGTCTCGATGTCCAGCACGTCGCGCAGTTCGACGTTGCCGGCCGCCGCGTCGCGAGAGTCTTCGTTACCGTCGACCGAGGTGGGCGCGCTGTGTTCGTCGATGATGGTCTCCCCTATCGCTATCGACTCGGCTAGCGGAGGTAGCGAGCGACGTTGGCGTTGTGTTCGGCAAGCGTTCGCGAAAACGCGTGATGTCCATTCCCTTTATAGACGTAGTACAAGTAGCCAGAAGCCTGGGGATGAAAGGCCGCGAGCAGCGACGGCCGCCCGGGATTCGCGATCGGCGTCGGCGGCAGTCCGGTGCGGCGGTAGGTGTTGTACGGCGAAGAGCGCGCCAAATCGGCGTAGGTGATGACGTCCTTGTGCCGCGGGAACGTGTACTCGATCGTCGCGTCCACTTGCAGCGGCATCCCGCGGCGCAAGCGATTGTAGTAGACGCCCGCCATCAGCGCGCGCTCGTCGTCCGCCTGCGCTTCCCGTTCGACCAGGGACGCCACGGTGACGACCTGCGGCACCGTCAGCCCGAGCCCGCGCGCGAGCGCGGCCGCTCCGGGCGGCAGTTCCTCGCGAAAGCGCGCCGTCATCAGCGCGGCGACCTGCGCGGGCGTGGCGTCCAGCGGCACGAGGTACGTGTCGGGGAAGAGGTAGCCCTCGAGATTCGCGGTCTTGCCGGCCGGGCCCAAGTCGAGCGGCTCGTGCAAAAAGAAATCCTCGAAGCGCGCCGCGTCGCCGACGCCCGCGGCGCCGAGGCGGCGAGCGATTTCGCGAGCGGTGAAGCCTTCGGGGATCGTGATCCAGCGCGCGACCTGACCGCCGCCGGCGACGACTTGCCCCAGCACTTCGGCGAGCGTCCGGTGCGCGGCGAAGCGGTATTCCCCGGCCTTCATCGCGTTGCGTTCGCCGCGCAGACGGGCCAGCACGTCGAACGCTAGGGACGACGCCACGACGCCGCGCTCGGCGAGGAGCGCCGCCACGTCGCGGCCGGTCGCGCCGTTCGGTACGACGACGATCGTATCGTGCGCGGGGAGGGTGCGATCGACGAACAGCACGCCGCGCACCCACCACGCGGCGAGCCCCGCCGCGAGCGCGACCGCGACGAGCGCGCCGGCGGCGCGGCGCACCTTCGTCCGCACGTTCGCGCGCTCAGCCGTCGCCGCGCTTGCGGCGAGCCAAGTACGAATCCAGAATCAGCGCGGCGGCGAGCCGGTCGACCACGCGCTTGCGGTCCTTGCGCGAGACGTCGGCGGCAAGCAACGCACGCGTCGCTTGCGCGGTCGTCAACCGTTCGTCGACCCGCTCGATCGTGCCGTCGAACGCCTTCGCCAGCACGCGCACGAAGGCGTCCATCTTCTCCGCGGCGATTCCGCGTTGCCCGGACAGGGCGACGGGATCGCCGACGACGATCGTGCGCGCCGCGTATTCGCGCGCGAGGGCGACGATCGCCGCCAGATCGTCGTGCAGCGAAGCCGTGCGTTCGAGCGTGCGCAGCGGCAGCGAAAACGTCTCGCCGGGATCGGAAACGGCGACGCCGATGCGGCGCTCGCCGACGTCGAGCGCGAGGATCATCGGCCCGGCCGGGCGAGGTCGTCGAGCAGGGCGCCCGATTTCGTGCGCTTGCCGAGGTGCCACGAAACGAACGCGTCGAGCGCGCGCGCGGCCGCGGGCGAGGCGAGCGCGACGGGACGGATCGGCCCGTGCGTTCCGGCCGCGAGCGCCCGGAAGTTCGACACGTCGGCCGGCGCGAGCGCGAGTTCGCGCGAGTTCTGCGGCCGGCACGCTTCGCAGACGAGCCCGCCCGCTTCGAGATCGACCCAGGCCGGCGCCGCATCGAAGGGCGCGCCGCAACGGACGCACGCGCTCGCCGCCGGCGCGAAGCCGAGCGCGCCGAGCAGCCGCGCCTGAAAGCGCGGCACGAGCCCCGCCGGATCGTCCGCCGCGCCGACCGCGCCGAGCGCGCCGCGCAACAGGGCGTAGACGTCGGGCATCGCGAGATCCGGCTCGCAGAACGCGTCGACGAGTTCGATCAGCACGTGCGCGGTGGCGAAGGCACTCGGCGCGACGATGCCGGCCCAATGCGCCCGGACGATCTCCGCGCCCGTGATCACGTCGAGCGAGCGGCCGCGATGCAGCGTCAGCGCCGCTTCGCTCGCGAACTCGAGGCGCCCGGCGAGCCGGCTGTGAGCGCGGCGCACGCCTTTGGCCACGGCGTCGAGTTTGCCGCGCTCCTCGCTGAAGAACGTGTAGATCTTATCCGCTTCGCCGAGATTGCGGCCGCGCAGGACGATCGCGTTCGTCTTGTACGCGCGTTCGCGGCGCGCGTTCATCGCAGCGAAAACGCGTCGGGCAAGAGCGCCGCGAGCGTCGTCTCGGCCTCGCCGTGCGCCGTGGCGTAGAGCACGCGCACGCCGGTGCCGAATTCGGCGAGCACTTGGCGGCAGGCGCCGCACGGCGCGGCGCCCGCGCCCTCGGGGCCCGCCACCGCGAGCGCGGCGAAGCGCGTGCGGCCCGCCGCGACCGCCGCGAAAATCGCCGCGCGTTCCGCGCACATCGAGAGGCCGTACGAGGCGTTCTCCACGTTGGCGGCGCTGACGACGGTGCCGTCGTCGCACAGCAGCGCCGCACCGACCGCGAACTGCGAGTACGGCGCGTAGGCGCGGTCGCGAGCGGCCAGCGCGGCGTTGCGGAGCGCGCTATCGGTCACGATTAGACGCGTTCGGCATCCGCGGGCGATTCGACGCGCGCTTCGCCCTCGTCTTCGTGCCCCGCGACGCGGCCGTTCCAGAACACCCGCAGCGCCAGGATGCGCCGGCCGCGCGTGCGGTCGACGCGCAGCCGTACGCCGCCGCCCGCGCCGACTTCCTCGCCCTCGTGCGGCAAGCGTCCGAAGAGGCCGACCGTCAAGCCGCCCAGCGTCTCGAAATCCTCGTGCGGCAAATGCAGCCCGAGCCGCGCGTTGACGTCCTCGATGTTCGTTTTCGCGTCGACCAGCGCTTCGTCGGGCGCCACGATGCGAATCGATTCTTCTTCGCCTTCGTCGTGCTCGTCGCGAATTTCGCCGACGATCTCTTCGAGCAAATCCTCCATCGTTGCGAGGCCGGCGGTGCCGCCGTACTCGTCGACCACGATCGCGAGTGAAAACTTGCCGCGCTGCATCTCGCGCAGCAGTTCCGAAACGCGCTTGGTCTCGGGAACGAGCGTGATCGGCCGCATCAGCGCGCGAATGGGCGTCTGCGCGAGCGTGCCGTTGGCGAGCGCGATCAAGAGTTCGCGATCGTGCACGACGCCCACGACGTTGTCGACCGTCTCCTCGTACACGGGGAGTTTCGAGTAGCCTTCCGCGATGACGAGATCGAGCGCGCGCCGGGCCGAGGCCGTCACTTCGACGGCCACCATGTCGGGCCGCGGCGTCATCACCTCGCGCACGATCGTGTCGCCGAACTGGATGATCGAGTTGATCATCTCGCGTTCTTGCTCTTCGAGCACTTTCTGCTCGACGCCGACGCTCACGATGTTGCGGATGTCGTCTTCGGTCACGAAGGGTCCGCGCGCCGCCGGCGACACGCCGAACATCCGCACGATCGCGTTCGTGAAGAACAGGAAGGTGCCGTTGATCGGCGTCATGATCGCGGCCACGCGCTCCAAGAGCGGCGCGAGCCGCAGCGCCCAGGCTTCGTTATTGGCGACGGCGACCGTCTTGGGGATGATCTCGCCGAAGGCGAGCAACAGCACCGTCATGATGACCGTCGACCACAGCGCCGGGTTCGGCACGCCCGAACGCACGAAGAGCAGCGTGGCGAGCGAATCGGCGGCGAGCAGCACGACGGTGTTGCCGATGAGGATCGACGTCAGGAACCGGTTGCGATCGTCGAGCAGCCGGAGGACGGCGGCGCTGCCTTTGAGGCCGCGCTCGTGCATGCCGCGCGCGCGCAGCCGGGACAGCGACACCAGGGCCGCTTCGGAACCCGAGAAGAACGCGGAACCGGCGATTAAGAGGAACAGCGCACCGATTTGAAGCCAGTGCTGGCTGCCCGCATCGAGCGTCATCGGCGGAGCGGCGAAAGCCGGACGCGGACCCGGGCAGGTAGAGGGTCGGTACTCAAATTGGGGCCATTATAGCACAGCACGGAAATCGGCCTCGGACGGTCAGACGCGCACGAACAGGAAGAGCGCGACGCTGACGCTCGTGCCGAGCATCGCCCCGTAGGCGACTTCCCAAATGCTGTGGATGCCGCCCTCGACGCGGCTTTGGCTGACCAGGAAGGCCAAGAAATAGGCGAGCAGCGCCACGACGAGCGTGCCGCCGAGGTACGCCACCACGGTCGCGCCGGCGAACGCCAGGGCGGCGTGGCCCGAGATCGCGCCGCCCTGCAGCGGCGAGCCGCGCTTGCCGGCGTAGGCCTTGGCGAAGATGGTGACGACGCCGACGATGGCGAGCGTCACGAAGGCGTAGTTGCGCGGCACGCTGGCCACGGCGGCCGCCACGTTGGCGCCCGCGCGGGTCACGCCTTCGTAAAAGGCGAGGTAGCCGACGATCACGGCCGCCATGGAGACGACCAGCACCGCGCCCGCAGCCGCGTCCTTGGCGATCTTGGCCAGCGGATGGTGGGCCACCGTCATCAGATCCACGACCGCTTCGATCGCGGTGTTGACCAGTTCGAGCGCGATGACGAGCGCAATCGCCATGACGACGATCGCGACGTAGGCGCGCTCCAGCCGCAAGAACAGCGTCGCGAAGAGCGCGAGCGAGCCCGCCACCAGGTGGATCCGCATGTTGCGTTGCGTGCGCGTCGCGTACAGAATGCCTTGAAAGGCGTAGTCGAAGGCCGCCCAGATCCGGTTGTCGTGAAGACGCCGGACGCCCGGCGGGAGGCGCGCGGGTTGCATCGCCCTCTCCCTTTCGCCTCGCGCCCCGCGGCTACCCGGCGCTTCGGCCGTCGCGCTCGTAGGGCCAGGGCAAACCGATGGCCCGCGCCAGGCGGCGCTCCTCGCGACGCATCCGGGCCCGCTCGGCGGCCTCTTCGTGGTCGTGCCCGAGCAAATGGAGCAAGCCGTGAATGAGGAGCCGTTCGACCTCCGCTTCGAGCGACGCGCCGTAACCCGCCGCCTGACGTCGCGCCGTATCGAGGCTGACCACGACGTCGCCCAGCAGCAGTTCGGGCTCGCCCGCGCGCGTTCGCCGCGGGACCGCGAACGGCGGGTATGCCGGGAAGCTCAGGACGTCGGTCGTGCGGTCGCGGCCGCGATGCTCGCGGTTGAGGCGGCGCATCGCGCGGTCGCCCACGAACGTCAGCGACAGCGTCGCTTGCGGCCGGCCGATCGCGCCGAGCAGCGCGCGCGCCGCGCGTTCGACGCGGCGCACGCCGAAGCGATGCTTGCGCGTCGTGTTCTTCAGGTAGATCAACGCTGCAGCGGTCAGTCGCGCAGGCGCGCGTACGCACCGACGATCTTGCGGACCAGCGGATGGCGCACGACGTCGGCGTCGTCGAGCGTCACGACGGCGATTTCCTCGACGTCCGCAAAGAGCGCGGGCGCGTCGAGCAGTCCCGAGCGCACGCCGCGCGGCAGGTCGATCTGCGTGACGTCGCCGTTGACCACCATGCGCGAATTGGGACCGAGCCGCGTCAAGAACATCTTGAGCTGCTCGCGCGTCGCGTTTTGCGCTTCGTCCAAGATGACGAACGCGTCGGCCAGCGTGCGGCCGCGCATGTACGCCAGCGGCGCGACTTCGATCGTGCCGCGTTCGACGAGTTTCGCGGCCGTCGCGTCGTCGAAGAGTTCGCCGAGCGCGTCGTAGAGCGGCCGCAGGTACGGATCGACCTTTTCTTTGTAATCGCCCGGCAGGAAGCCGAGCTTCTCGCCCGCCTCGACGGCCGGCCGCGCCAGGATGATGCGCGACACGTCGCGCGCGCGCAGCGCCCGCACGGCCATCACCATCGCCAAGAACGTCTTGCCCGTGCCCGCCGGACCAATGCCGAACGTCAGCGCGCAGCGCTCGATCGCTTCGACGAAGCGGCGCTGACCGACGGTCTTGGCGCGCACGTCCTTGCCGCGCTGCGTCGTGTAGAGCGTCTTGGGGTGGCCGCGGCCGGCCTCGCCGCCGAGCGTCTCGCGCGCGGCCAGCGCCACGTCGTCCGGGGTCAGTTGCGCGCCGCCGTTGGCCGCGTCGCGCAGCCGTTCCAAGATCGTGTTGGCCGAAGCCACGGCGCTCGGCGGACCGGTGAGCCGCAGGCGGTCGCCGTCGAGGTTCACGACGACGGGAACCAGCCCTTCGAGCGCGGTGAGGTTACGGTCGTGGTGACCGCAAAAAGCCAGCGGATCGCGCACGCCCGTCAGTTCGAAGACCCGTTCCGCCCGCGGGTCAGCCAGGATGAGCTCCTCGCATGTACGCTCCTGTAACGCAGCCCGGCGGCCAAGGGTTTTGCGCCCTAATGCCGGCCAGGGTCTCGTTCCCGCAAAGCGAGCGGCGGCGCGAGCGCCTCGGCCAGCACGATGCCGGCGAGCAGTCCGTTCGGGCTCGCAAACGCGGCCAAGAACGGGTTCGCGCTCGCGGGCGCTGCGACGGCGCCGAGTTCGAAGGGGTTTGCGAGCGGCGGCTCGGGACGCGCCGCGACGCTCCGGGCGGGCGCGGGCGGCGGCGCGGGGGCCGGGGC